>SAMEA3663036__coassemble_18_pt1 | contig 104964 bp, 69 predicted proteins | sample SAMEA3663036__metabat2_high_PE_014 | metagenome-assembled genome bin SAMEA3663036 (sample SAMEA3663036) | pig gut metagenome | biome: pig gut; feature: pig-associated habitat; material: faeces | place: France | collected 2012
TCCGGTCGGGATTCGAACCCGAGACCCACAGCTTAGAAGGCTGTTGCTCTATCCAGCTGAGCTACCGGACCAATCCTTGGATTTTTTTCAAGTCGTCAACTCAAACGGTGCCCGTCTTGATTTCGGTGTGCAAATTTGTCCGCAGGACTCGCACTCGAAATAGGGTATGTCGTTTGTAAATTGGAGCGAAGCGTCAATTCAAACGGTGCCCGTCTTGATTTCGGTGTGCAAAGGTACAATATTTTCTTTAGATTTCAGCTACTCCCACATAAAAAATTATAGATTATTAAGAAAATATCTTTGCTGCACTTTCTGTAAATATAAATATACATTATTTATTTAAAGCAGCACTTTCTATATACCCACTTAAAATAAGTAGAACTGTTTATGAAGGAATGGCATGACTTGAGTATCGCGTTTTTGCATTAGTTAGATATTGAAGAAACTAACTCTTTTTTGTCGGAAAAAAGGTCGGAAAGGTAGGGAAGAGAGCTTGTCTACTTAAAAAATCTTAAAAATCGGATAACTTAAAGAAACATATTTGGTTAGTGAAGAAAAATTGTGTAACTTTGCACTCTGTTTGGAATAAGTATCATTTTTAGAAACACAAAAACTTAGATAGAAATGTCGAAGATTTGTATGATTACGGGAAAGAAAGCCATGATTGGCAATAACGTTTCCCACTCAAAGCACCGCACAAAGCGCAGCTTTGATGTGAACCTTTTCAATAAGAAATTCTACTACGTAGAAGAGCAGTGCTGGATTAGCCTAAAGGTAAGTGCTGCAGGACTTCGTCTTATCAATAAGATTGGTCTTGACGCAGCTCTCAAGAAGGCCGTTGCAAACGGTTATGTTGACTGGAAGGATATTAAAGTTATAGGAGAGTAATTATCATGGCAAAGAAAGCAAAAGGCAATAGAGTACAGGTTATTCTTGAGTGTACAGAAATGAAGGAGAGCGGTCTCCCAGGAACAAGCCGTTACGTTACTGTAAAGAACCGTAAGAACACTCCTGAGCGTATGGAGCTCAAGAAGTATAATCCTATCCTGAAGCGCATGACTGTGCACAAGGAGATTAAGTAATACGGATTTACGGATTCTTTATTTTGTACCGTAAGAGATTAATTTCAATCCTGGGCTTCCGTCTTCGCAGGCAACATGCCTTTCGGAGCGAGCCCACCTTAACCATTAAAACCAATATAGAATGGCAAAGAAAGCGGTTGCGACCCTTCAAACCGGTAAGACCGATGGTCGCGCTTATACAAAGGTTATCAAGATGGTGAAGAGCCCAAAGACAGGTGCTTATGTGTTCGATGAGCAGATGGTTCCTAACGAGGCTGTAAAGGATTTCTTCAAATAAGTAGATAGACTTTCTTATATTTATTTGAGAAAGACGTTACGTTTTTCAAGTAGGATGAAATTCCTGCTTTGAATCTTTCACCGTAATTTTTTCGAAAAGATACTTCAGTCCGCACACATACTGCTCAACACAGTACGTTGTGCGGACTTTTTGCTAATAATCGATGTCCTATTCCCCAAGCTTCGTCTATTTGGGAGAGAAGGACGTTTCTTTAGTAATAAAAAAATAGAAATATAATAATTCTTCACACCTATTTTTAAACAAAACAATAAGGAACAATGGGTATATTCAGTATTTTCAAGAAAAAGGAGACTCTCGACAAGGGTCTCGAAAAGACAAAGGAAAGTGTCTTCAGTAAGATTAGTCGTGCCATTGCCGGAAAGAGTACGGTTGATGATGATGTGCTCGATAATCTTGAGGAGGTGCTCATTACCAGTGATGTAGGTGTGGAGACGACTCTGAAAGTGATTGACAGGGTTCAGAAGCGTGTTGCTCGCGACAAGTATGTCTCTACCTCAGAACTGAACAACATTCTCCGCGAAGAGATTGCAGATCTTCTGGAAGAGAACAACAGTAGGAATTTAGACGATTGGGATCTCCCTTCCGACCACAAGCCCTACGTAATTCTCGTTGTTGGAGTGAACGGAGTAGGGAAGACCACCACCATTGGTAAGCTTGCCTATCAGTTTAAGATGGCAGGAAAGAAGGTATTTCTTGGTGCTGCCGACACATTCCGTGCAGCAGCAGTAGAGCAGATTGTTATCTGGGGCGAGCGAGTAGGTGTTCCTGTTATAAAACAGCAGATGGGTTCCGACCCCGCCTCTGTTGCCTTTGACACCCTTTCCTCTGCCAAGGCAAATGGTGCAGATGTTGTGATTATCGATACTGCTGGCAGACTTCATAATAAGGTGGGACTCATGAACGAGCTAAAGAAAATCAAGGACGTCATGAAGAAAGTAATGCCAGAGGCGCCAGACGAGGTGCTCCTCGTTCTTGATGGCTCTACTGGTCAGAATGCCTTTGAGCAGGCAAAGCAGTTTGCTGCCGTTACCCAGATTTCCTCTCTTGCTATCACAAAGCTTGATGGTACGGCAAAGGGTGGAGTAGTGATAGGCATCTCCGACCAGTTGAAGGTGCCAGTGAAGTATATTGGTCTTGGTGAGCATATGGAAGACCTCCAGCTCTTCAACCGTCGCAGTTTTGTTAACTCCCTATTTGGAGAGGGGAAATAAGACATATGGTGGGAATTTATAGAACCCACCATATACGAAAGCAGAAAGGAAAGCATGAAGAAAAACCGAATTGATATAATCACCATGGGATGCTCTAAGAACCTCGTAGATAGCGAGGCTCTTATGCGTATGCTCACAAAGAAGGGCTATGACGTCTTCCACGACTCAGAGCATCCAGAGGGTGAGTTTACGGTCATCAACACTTGTGGTTTTATTGGCGATGCTAAGGAAGAGAGCATAAATGCCATCCTTGAACTTGTAGAAGCGAAGAAAAGCGGACAGATAGGAAAGCTTATTGTCATGGGATGCCTCTCAGAACGTTACCTTGCTGACCTTGAGCAGGCGATACCCGAAGTGGACCGCTATTTCGGAAAGTTCAATTTTAAAGCATTTGCAGAATCACTCCCAGACCTCACCACAGAAACAGGAGAGAAGCCAGTAACACGGCTCATCACTACTCCAAAGCATTACGCCTATGTGAAGATCTCAGAAGGTTGTGACCGTCGTTGCGCCTATTGTGCCATTCCTCTAATCACCGGTAAGCACAAGAGTAGGAGCATGGAAGAGATTCTTGACGAGGTTTCAACCCTTGTCTCAGCAGGTGTAAAGGAGATAAACGTCATTGCTCAGGAGCTGACCTATTATGGCATAGACCTTTACAAAGAGCGAAAGATTGCAGAGCTTATAGATCGTATGGCGCAGATAAAAGGTGTTAGATGGATACGCCTCCACTATGCCTATCCAAACCAGTTCCCGATGGAACTCCTCGGTGTAATGGCGAAGCATAAGAATGTCTGCAAGTATATGGACATCGCACTGCAGCATATCTCAAACCGGATGCTTGAGAGAATGAACAGAAATACGACAAAGGAGGAGACGGAAGAACTGATAAGGAGAATACGACAAGTAGTGCCAGGAATTCATCTCCGCACAACACTCATGGTGGGATTCCCCGGTGAAACAGAAGAAGACTTCCGTGAACTGGTTGAGTTCACAAAATGGGCTCGCTTTGAACGTATGGGTGCTTTTGCCTATTCGGAGGAAGAAGGCACGTATAGCGCAGAGAACTATAAGGATGATGTCCCTGATGATGTGAAGCAGGCGAGACTTAGTAAGCTCATGAGAGTGCAGCAGAATATATCGGCAGAGATAGAGGCAGAGAAAATCGGGCAGGAGATGGTTGTTGTCATAGACAGAAGGGAAGGCGACTACTATATTGCTCGGAGCGAATACTCCTCTCCAGAGGTTGATCCAGAGGTTCTTATTCCTGTTTCAGAGCGCACTCTTCGCAAAGGCTGTTTCTATAACGTACGCATTACGTCTGCAGAAGAGTTTGACCTCTATGCCACGGTCTTGAATTGATTTGATCACTTCTTCTCATTCCTGCTACATCCTGATAAAGTAAAAAAATAATCACCTTAAACACCGTAACACCTTGAACAACAAAGAATTTATTGCTGCCCTATCAAAAAAGACAGGTACCAGCAAAGAGAATACGCAAAAGATGGTGAATGCCGTCATTGCTGCCATGTCTGACACTTTCGATGGAGGAGAGAGTGTTACGATTTCTAATTTTGGAATCTTTGAACCAAAGAAACGTTTAGAGCGAATTTTTGTGAATCCCACTTCGGGGCAGCGTATGCTTGTTCCGCCAAAGATTGTGCTTAATTTCCGACCATCAGCACAGGTAAAAGAAGATATCAAGAAAGGAGGGCAGGAATGAGCAATACGAAAGACCTTGCACGTATTGTGGCAGACAGATATGACCTCTCTCTCGTAGAGTCAGAGAATTTCATTATAGAGATGTTTGAGCTTGTGAGAACCACTCTGAACACGGAGGATACGATAAAAATTAAAGGCCTTGGCACTTTCAAAGTGCAGACAGTTCGCGAGAGGGCAAGCGTAAACGTGAATACAGGAGAGAAGGTGATTATCGATTCCCACGACAGAATCACTTTCACTCCCGACAATGCTATCCGTGATGCTGTGAACCGGCCGTTTGCACATTTCACAACCGTACCACTCAATGACGGAGTGGAGTTTGACGACCCAGACAAGGAAGAAGCACAGGAAGAAAAGGAATACCAGAATCCACAGAGTATGCTGTCTGAGGAATCCGTTTCGGTTTCTTATCCTGTCTATGACCCAGAAGTGGAGTTAGCAAAACTTCCTGATGCAATCCCAGAGACTCCTTCTGTATCAAACGAGGTAATCACCCCTGTAGCTGCTGATAACATTCTTCAAATGGAGAAGCCAGACGATGAAAAACTTCTTCTAAAACGTGTCTCTGAAAAAACTGAATATGCTTCTGACGCTGTTTCGGAAGACACTCCTGCCTTCATGAATAATTCTTTTCCAGAAGAACCTATTCCCGCTACTACTTCTTCAGAACCGTTGACTCTTCTTCCTCACCGGCAAGAAGCCACTGACGATGTTGTAGATATCAGAGAAACAATTAAAGCAGTAGAGGTTAGAGAACCAAGCGAAACAGGAGAAGTTATAGAATTAGGGAAAACTGAGGAGATTAAGGAAACAAATGTTTCTGACAGTTTACTTACTGAAGAAAAGAAGAAGGAGGAAATCAAAGAAGAATCGCTTGATAGAGACGATGATCATGAACGTAATGTAGCAGAACGTAATGTAGCAGAAGGCAATGATGCAGAAGGCAATGATGCAGAAGGCAATGATGCAGAAGGTGATGCTGAAGGTGGAATGTCTACTCTCATGACCACCCTTCTTCTCTTGTTTGTGCTCGTTGTAGGAATCGTGATAGGACGTGTAACCTCCGAGATCTCCTTTGATGATGTAAAGGAAATGGTTCTTGGCTCTGGAGAAGAAAAGGAAAGAGTTGAAGGCGAGGACGAAAAGGAGAATGATGTTGCTGGAGAACTGAAACATCCTTCCTCTTCAAAGGAAAAGGCAAATGCCTATAACTCTGAGAAATCAGAAAAGTCAGAAGAGTCAGAAAAGACTTCTGCTCCTTCTGAAGAGAGGGTCTTGCTTGAAGATACCCCTCCTACAAAGCCATCGGCAGGAAGTGCAAGCCCTTCTACTACTGGTGTAGAAAAGAAAGAACAATCTTCAAAACCTACAGAGAAAAAGATTGAGGAGAAAGCACAACAGTCTTCCTCTGTTGGAGAATGGCCTATGGATAAGTATGACTCTGACATGAGAATACGCACTGGTGCTTATTACATCACAGGAGTGAAAGAGGTTGTTACTGTTCGTAGCGGTCAGACGCTAAAGAGCTTGTCGAAGTATTACCTCGGAGAAGGTATGGAGTGCTACATAGAGGCTCTGAACGGAGTAAAGGAAGTTAAGGTAGGACAGAAAATAAAGATTCCTTCTCTGAAGCTGAAAAAGAAGTAATCTTTCGGTTTCTTGTGAGTCACTCCTACTTAGTAAAAGAATTGGCAAAAATGTATTTATGAGAACAAATAAAGTATTGTTAATATATACCGGCGGAACAATCGGCATGGGGCGAAATATCCGTACCGGAGCTTTGGAACCGCTCGACTTCAAGAATCTCCTTCTTGCACTCCCAGAGTTCAAGCAGATAGAAACGGCTGTTGATGTGCATCCTTTTAAAGATCCTATTGACTCCAGCAACGTAAATCCAGAGGACTGGAAGCGAATGGTAAAGATCATAGCACACCAATACGAAGAGTATGATGGCTTTGTGATACTACACGGTACAGACACAATGGCGTACACCGCCTCCGCCTTGTCGTTCATGCTTCAGAACCTTACCAAACCTGTAATACTCACTGGCTCACAACTCCCTATGGGACAGTTGCGTACAGATGGGAAGGAGAACCTTATCACATCCTTGGAACTGGCAAGTACATATGGGGAAGATGGGCATCCGATGGTTCCAGAGGTAACGATATATTTCAATGGTCATCTCCTTAGAGGAAATCGTGCAACAAAATGCTCTGCAGAGGAGTTTAATGCGTTCCAGACATTCAACTACCCTCACGTCTGTGATGCAGGAGTTGACTTTGTCTTCCACGGCCACCATATCTTCCGTCCAGACTATAGCCGACCAATGCAGCCGCATTTTGAAATGGACCGACATGTGCTTGTGTTCTCCATCTTCCCTGGAATACAAGAAGAGACAGTGAACCATATTCTCAGCTACCCTCATCTCCGCGGTATTGTGATGCGCACATTCGGAAGTGGCAATGCTCCTCAGCACCCTTGGCTTCTAAAGGCTCTCGGAGATGCTACGAAGCGTGGTGTGGTGATTGTGAACGTTAGCCAGTGTGAGCACGGCAGTGTAGAGATGGCCCGTTACGATACTGGTCTTGCTCTGCTGAATGTTGGAGTTATCTCTGGTCACGACAGTACTGTGGAAGCAGCAGTCACAAAGCTTATGCACCTCCTTGCTCTATATGATGATCCGAAGATTATTCGTGAGCATATGTCGAAGAGTCTTTGTGGTGAAATAACCGTATAAAAAATCAAAATATGGACTTTAGACGCAGATTCTCTGATGAGAGCAGTAGGAAAGAGGAACTAATAAGAAATATTGAGAGTGCGCTCTCAAAGCTCTCTGTAAATGAACTGGAGGCAATTTCCTATGACCTTGTTACAAAGGGTTATATGGAATAAAGGTCTCTTTATCCACACCCTCTCTTCCTCTTTCGTGAGAACTCCAAACCTCCTTTGAACGTTTTTTAAAGAAACATTCTTCCTGCCAAAAAAACTATCTATGAAACAAACAATGAAAAAAAACTTTTTTGCAGCTATAGCCATTGCCTTTACACTTGGCTCAAACGCTCAGACGTTCACCGAATGGCACGACCTTGAAGTAAACGAGATAAACAGATACCCGGCGCATACCGAAGTGATGTCAACAACGTCGAAACAACTCTCCCTGGAAGGTCAGTGGAAATTCCATTGGGTTAGGAATGCAGACGAGCGCCCGCAAGACTTTTTCTCCATGACATACGATGATTCACGATGGGGAGAGATGCCAGTTCCAGGAATGTGGGAACTGAACGGATACGGTGACCCAGTATATATCAATGTGGGATTTGCATGGCGTGGACGCTTTTGGAACAACCCTCCCGAGGTTCCGGTGAAAGACAATCATGTAGGTTCGTATCGCCGCACCATAACCATTCCGAAAGATTGGAAGGGTGAGCAGATCATAGCTCATTTTGGCAGTGTGACGAGCAATATGTATCTTTGGATAAATGGGAAGTTTGTTGGATATTCAGAAGACTCGAAGCTTTCTGCAGAGTTTGATATAACGAGGTTTGTGAAACCTGGTGAGAACCTTTTCTGCTTTCAGACATTCCGCTGGTGTGACGGCTCTTACGACGAGGATCAAGACTTCTGGCGCCTCTCTGGAGTTGCTCGCTCCTGTTATCTGTACACAAAGAAGCGGAATCAGCAGATCACCGACCTCCGCATCACTCCTGACCTTACCAGCAACTACACAGACGGTGTTCTCACTGTAGAAGCCAAGGTCAAGGGAAACAAAAAACTGCAATATACTCTAACAGACGCAGAGGGAAATATTGTTCTTGAACAGATGGCTGGTGAAAAAGCAGTGTTTGAGGTGAAGAGTCCGAAGAAATGGTCGGCAGAAACACCTTATCTCTATACACTTACTGTAAAGCAGAAGGGTGGAGACGAGATTCCAGTGAAGGTGGGATTCCGAAAGGTAGAGATAAAGGACTGCCAGCTGCTTGTTAATGGACAGCCAGTGCTTATCAAAGGTACGAACCGTCATGAGCTCGATCCTGACAAGGGATATGTTGTAAGCCGTGAGCGTATGGTGGAAGATATAAAGCTTATGAAGAAGCTGAACGTAAACGCAGTGCGCACCTCTCATTATCCTAACGACCCTATGTGGTATGACCTCTGTGATGAATACGGCATCTATGTCTGTGCAGAGGCAAATATCGAATCGCACGGTTTCCTATATGTTCCAGAGGGAAAGACTCTTGCCCATCTCTTCCACACACAAATCATGCAGAGAAACCAGCGACATATCGCAAAGATGTTCAACCACCCTTCAATAATCATCTGGTCGTTGGGAAATGAAACAACCATGTCGCGGAACTTCCTTGACGCATATAACTGGATAAAGAATGAAGATGCGAGTCGCCCTGTGCAGTATGAGCCAGCAAGAGGCAATGAAGGAACAGATATCTTCTGCCCCATGTATATGTCGCAATGGAGTTGTGAAGACTATGCCAAGAAGGCAGAGAGCAAGAAGCCTCTCATACAGTGTGAATATGCTCACGCCATGGGAAACTCTGGTGGTGGTTTCAAGGAGTATTGGGATGCGGTGAGGAAATATCCGAAATATCAGGGTGGTTTCATCTGGGACTTCGTTGACCAGGCACTCCGCGACCAGCGCGACAAGAGTAAGTTCCTCTATGGTGGCGACTATAATGACTATGATGGCTCTGACAATAACTTCAACTGCAATGGCTTTGTTACAGCAGATAGGAAACTCACTCCACAGGCATATGAATATGCTTACTACTACCAGAATATCTGGACGGAGCTCATAGATGCTAAGAAGGGAACCATAAAGGTTAAGAACGAAAATTTCTTCCGCTCTCTCGACTATGTCACACTACATTGGACTCTCCTTGCAGACGGAAAGCAGGTGGCAGAGGGACGAATCGCCGACCTTAACATCGCTCCTCAGCAGAGTGGCGAGGTTTCTATTCCTTACACTATTGCTGAAGACGGAAAAGAATATCTACTGAATGTTAGCTACGAAACAAAGGCTGAGGAGAATCTTGTGGAGAAAGGACAATCTGTATCGCATCAGCAGTTCCAGCTCACACTGTACGATTATCAAAAGGCTATTGCAGAGAAAACAGAGGGAGCTCTTCCATCATCTCCTCTTTCCCTGCCTTACGAGTTACGCCCATCTTTCTGGCGTGCTGTGACCGACAATGATATGGGTGCAAAGATTCACAATCGTTATAAGGTTTGGAATAATCCAGAGGTTGTCTGCACTTCACGAAAGACCGTTGGTCTTACTGTTACAGAGACATTCCGTATCAATGCTGTAAAAGCCAATCTCACAATTGTTTATGAGACAGTAAGCGACAATGCCTTGAAGGTTACAGAGAGCATCTGTTTCGATGAAGATGCAAAGGATATTCCTTCCATGCCTCGCTTTGGTGTGGTTATGCTGCTCCCTTACGAGATGGATAAGAGCGTTTTCTACGGTCGTGGACCTATTGAGAACTATTCTGACAGAAAGATGTCACAGGACATAGGTATCTATTCTCTTTCTGCCGACGAGCAGTTCTTCCCTTATGTGCGCCCACAGGAGACGGGAAGCAAGTGCGACATCAGATGGTGGAGACAGGGAGACATCGAGATCTTCTCCGAGAACAGCTTCTCTGCTGCTGCCCTACACTATGAGGTTCGTGACCTTGATGAGGGAGCTTACAAGAAACAGCGCCATCCGCAAGATGTGAAGTGCTCTTACCATACCTGTCTGTATATCGACCAGGAGATGGCAGGCGTAGGAGGTATTGACTCTTGGGGAGGAAATGCGGAAGCTTTGAAGCCTTATCGTGTTGAGGCAAAGAACCGTTCCTTCACGTTCTATATTGTAAGTAGGTGTGCAAAATTATTTTTATAATCCTTGCACCGCCTACTGCGCATTATCAGCCAGTGACAACAGTCGAGTAGGAGTCGCTACACTCCTTTATGTCACAAACTGATTCTGCATCACCAATCAATACAATCATTATAAAAATCATTTTGCACACCTACTTAAAGGAATTAGGAATGAACGATTAGAATATCTGCAAGAGAATTTTCTTGACAGAAAGAGTAACTTTTTGTTGTCAATATTCTTTTCTTTCATTCCTAATTCCTCTTTTTCTTTTGCTCATTTTTTTGAAAGTGTGCAGGTCTTTCTTGCTCTGCATTCAGTTCAACGATTAAATAATCTACTTTTTGTATTCTTTTTTTGCGTATTATTAGAAAATTTCGTAACTTTGCACCCGTAAAAAGAGCATACTTTTAAAAACATCGGGAAAGGTACAACAGCATACCCATCCCAGGTGTCATCACTCTTCCAACATGCGATAGCCGAAGGTCCGCTTTTGTTTTGGAGATTTCAAGTGATACACTGATAAATCCATACATTCAAGTAGGTGCTGCGAGTGTTCAAAACACTCTGACATCTATCTTTACATTTATCAATTTATTCACAAGAAATTGCTGACGCTGCACCGTAAATCCGTAGCGCATGTTATTTCACAATATTTTGTTTTTCGCAAGAAATGAAGAAATCTGTTTCTGAATTACTTGGACGTAAGGGCGTACTACCAGTTAGTATGCTTACTGCCTATGACTACCATACGGCCGCCATTGTTGATGAGGCAGGGATAGACATGATCCTTGTTGGCGACTCGTTGGGAAACGTTATGCTTGGATATGAGAATACTCTTGCAGTAACGGTAGAAGATATGATTCATCATGGAAAAGCAGTGTGTCGAGGGGCAAAGAATGCCTTTGTCGTGATAGACATGCCGTTTATGTCTTACCAAACCTCTGTTTACGATGCCGTGGCAAATGCTGGACGCATTATGAAGGAGACAAACTGTCAGGCGGTGAAGATGGAGGGGGGAGCGGAATATGCCGACCGCATCAAAGCAATCGTGCAGGCAGGAATACCTGTTGTTGCTCATATCGGGCTCACTCCTCAGTCGGTAAACACCCTAGGAGGCTATAAGGTTCAAGGGAAGTCTGTTGAGGCTGCCCAGAAAATCCTCGACGATGCAAAGGCTGTTGTAGAGGCTGGTGCGTTTGCCGTAACATTAGAGTGTGTTCCGGAGGCATTGGCAAAGAAGGTCACAGAGAGCATTGATGCTATCACTATTGGTATTGGTGCCGGACGTTATTGTGACGGTCAGGTATTAGTTTATCAAGACATGTTAGGTTACACAGAAGGCTTCTCTCCGAAGTTCGTGAAGAAGTACGCTAATCTTCATGACATTATGCTGAATGCCTTTCGTGAATACAAGTCTGAATGTGAGCAGCGAATATTCCCTTCTGACAATCATGTCTTCACAATCAGCGATGAAGTGATGGAGAAACTCTATTAACCTCTGTCGCCACTCTATTAAAGCCCCTAACAAAATAAACATGAAACAAAAAAACAAGGAAAGAAAACAATGCAAGTAGTAAAAACTGTAAAGGAAGTAAGAAATATTGTTGCAGCATGGAGAAAAGAGGGACTCTCTGTTGGTTTGGTGCCCACCATGGGGTATCTTCATGAAGGGCATCAGAGTCTAATACGTAAATCAGCAGAACAGAACGACCGTACAGTCGTTTCTGTGTTTGTGAACCCTATCCAGTTTGCACCGACAGAAGACCTCGATGCTTATCCTCGTGACCTCGAACGCGATAAAAAGGCAGTAGAGGAGGCTGGCGGAAACCTTATCTTCCACCCAGAGCCTTCTGAGATGTACCCAGGACATTTCACCTCGTTCATAGATACCACAGAGACAACAGAACTGCTTTGTGGAGCAGTGAGACCAATTCATTTTCGTGGTGTATGCACAGTGGTGGGAAAACTCTTCAATATCGTCACTCCTGATAGGGCATATTTCGGTCAGAAAGATGCCCAGCAATTGGCAACCATTCGCCGTTTCGTGCGTGATTTGAATTTTGGTATCGAGATTGTTGCATGCCCTATTGTTCGTGAGGAAGATGGTCTTGCAAAGTCCAGTCGCAATACATATCTCAATGCCGAAGAACGTCAGGCAGCCCTTGTGCTCTCCCAGAGCCTTAAAAAGGGAAAGGAGTTGATTGAGAACGGAGAGCGAGATGCAAAAGTTGTTATTGAGACAATAAAGGCAAATTTAGAGAAGGAAACGCTCGCAAGGGTTGACTATGTAGAGGTTGTGGACTTCGAGAACATCCAGCGTGTTGAGACAATCAGTGGCGAGACTCTCGTGGCTATTGCTGTTTACATTGGTAAAACTCGTCTCATAGATAATTTTATTGTGGACGTTCGGTAACACTTTTTCAGGCGGCTGAAGAAAGAAATCTTCACTCTGCCTGAGAATGATTTTAAGACTTGAAAACAGTTTTAGAGTAATGGAAATAACATTATTAAAAGCAAAGATTCACCGTGCGGTGGTTACACAGGCAGACCTTGACTATGTGGGCAGTGTGACGATAGACACAAACCTTCTTCGGGAGTCGGGAATCCTTGAATACGAAAAGGTGCAGATTGTGGACATCAACAACGGCAATCGCTTTGAGACTTACACGATAGCAGGTGAGGAAGGCTCTGGAATAATCTGTCTTAATGGTGCCGCTGCAAAGTGTGTCAGTGTGGGCGATAAGGTGATAATCATGGCATATGCCAATATGTCTCCAGAAGAGGCTGCCGGTCATAAGCCTACCGTACTTTTTGTTGACGAGAAAAACAACATCGTAAGAAAGGCGAACTACGAAAAGCACGGCTTGCTCTGCGATCAGGAGTAAAAAAGAAAGACAAGACAAAAAAGACTTATGCTGAAAGGAAAGACCATAGTACTTGGAGTAACAGGAAGCATTGCTGCTTACAAGATTGCTAATCTGGCTTCTATGCTTGTAAAGCTACATGCGGAGGTGAATGTTATTATGACTCGCAATGCGTGCAATTTCATCACTCCAACAACCTTCGAAACGCTCACGGGACGTAAATGTCTCGTAGATACCTTCGACAGAAACTTCGAGTTTCAAGTGGAACATGTGGCATTGGCAAAAAGGGCGGATATCTTCCTCGTGGCTCCTGCCACTGCGAACATAATAGGAAAGATGGCTCATGGCATATGTGATGATATGCTCACCACCACGCTCTTTGCCACCAAAGCGCCTATTGTTGTTGCTCCTGCTATGAACACGGGTATGTGGGAGAATCCAATCCTTCAAGATAATCTTAAGATTCTACGGAACTACGGGCACCATGTCATTCTCCCAGATTCGGGACGATTGGCATGTGGAGACACAGGAAGTGGAAAGATGCCTTCTGAGACTGTGCTCTTGGAGCATATTCTCATGCATGTGGCAAAAGAGAAAGATATGGTGGGGAAAAGAGTTCTCATCTCTGCCGGACCTACTCGTGAGGCGCTCGACCCAGTTCGCTTCATCACAAACCATTCCTCAGGAAAGATGGGGTATGCCATTGCAAAGGTTGCTGCCCTCCGTGGTGCGATGGTGACCCTTGTCTCTGGTCCGGTGAACATCCCTTCCTTCCTTTCTGTAAAGCGTGTTGACGTTGTCAGTGCTGCCGAAATGTATTCTGCCGTAACAGAGTTAAGTGATGAGAACGACATTATTATTATGTGCAGTGCCGTAGCCGACTATACTCCTGCTGTCTATGCTTCTCAAAAAATGAAAAAGAGCGACTCGGACCTCTCTATTCCTCTCGTTCGCACAAAAGATATCCTTCGCTTCCTTGGGGAGAATAAAAAGCCGGGACAGAAAATTATTGGGTTCTCCATGGAAACAGAGAATCTTATAGAGAACTCTCGGATGAAATTAATAAAGAAGAACGCTGACCTTATCTGCGCCAATTCCATCAGCTCGGGAGAAACGGGATTTGGGGTAGATACAAACAGGGTTACTCTTATCTCTGCCAACGAAGTTAAGGAACTACCGCTATGCAGCAAGGAAGAAACTGCAGACATGATTCTCTCTTATATTCTTTCCTAACTCCAGAAACAAGAAAAAGAAACAATAATCACGTTTCATACCTTTTCCCCACTGTTTTGCAAATCTGGTTTAACCCTCTGATAAAAAAAGCTTATGGTTTTACTCATAGACATTGGAAATTCCACAATAGTAGCAGCAACGGCTTCCGACAAAGGAGAGATACTGAACACTTGGAGGTTTAAAACCTTAAAGGACGAGACGGTCTCCTACTATCGTACAGAGATTCTATCCGGAATGAAGAAATACCAAATCTCGACAGGAGAAATTCTGAAGGTGGTGGTTTCTTCTGTCGTTCCTGAAGTGAACGATGATATCTCTATGGCTATTACCGATATTTTTGGAAAATCTCCTCGCTTCTTCACACTCTCTGATGCTGAGAAGTGCATGGCAATAGATGTTGAGTCGCCTTCGCAATTGGGTAAAGACCGGCTTGCTGATGCCATTGGGGCTGCTGCCAGTTATGGTGTTCCGGTTATTGTTTTTGACATGGGAACTGCAACCACAGTGGGCATTGTTGACGATCATAACACCTTTCTTGGAGGAATGATTATCCCTGGTGTGAAAACCTCACTAACTGCTCTCAGCTCGCGTGCTTCCCAGCTTCCAGTAATCAGCATTGAGAAACCAAAGAATATGGTTGGTAGGAATACGTTGGAATGCATGCAAAGTGGCATTCTCTATGGAACGGCAGCAATGGTGGACGGTATAATAGATCGTCTCTCAGCATCCTTTGGAAAGGAGTTTAAGGTAGTTGCCACTGGAGGCATGGCAAAAACTATTGTGCCTCATTGTCAGCATACCATTGTTCTCGATAACTTCCTGCAGTTCAAAGGGCTGTTTCAAGCAATGGCAAAGAATTAAAAAACAAGAAATCGTTAAGCGGAAAATGAAAACAGTTATCATTGGTTCTGGTAATCTCGCCACACACCTTTCTGTGGCTCTCCTTCGGGCAGGCATTCCTGTTTCTGAGGTATTCAGTCCTACAAAGGTGCATGCTGAAGAGTTGGCAGAAAGGGTAGGGGGGCGTGCTCTCGATTCTCTCAGAGAGGTTTCTGCCGATGCAGATATTGTCTTTATCTCTGTCAAGGACGATGCCATAGCGACCGTTGTAGATGGTTTACACCATGTCTGTGAGGATGCTATCTTTATTCACACTGCTGGAACCGTTCCTCTGACGCTGTTGAGTAGTAAGAGAAAAAATGCTGCTGTGCTCTATCCTATGCAGACGTTCTCAAAGACAAAGGAACTCGACTTCTCATTAATTCCGTGTTTCATAGAGGCTACCAATGACCATGTACTCGCTATTGTCAGGGAAATGGCAGAGAAGATCTCAACAAAGGTGGTGGTTGCCGACAGTACCGTAAGAAAGAAACTTCATCTCGCTGCTGTCTTTGCCTGCAACATGGTGAATCATTGCTACCATCTTGCGGAGAGAATTCTGGAAGAGGAGGGATTGGATTTCAGCGTTATGCTTCCTTTAGTTAGGGAGACTGCTGAAAAGGTGGAGACTCTCTCACCACGAGAGGCACAGACAGGACCTATGGTGCGCAACGACATCTCAGTCATGAATGCCCAAAAGTCATTGCTCCACGACCCACTCATGCTCCGTCTCTACGACCTTATGACAGAGAGCATTCAAAAAAGCAGATAGCCCTGCTCTCTATCACTCCTGCTCTCTATTGCCTCTGCTCTCTATCGCCTCTGCTCTCTTTCACTCCTGCTCACATCGGCAGCTATACCGTCCTTAATTCGGGCATCGAATGTCCAAGAGTTCTTTCTCGCTTTCAATCTTTACTAACTCTCTTCCTCCTCATCAATAGGCTTTATGCCTGTTCTTAGCTTCGCACCTAAACACAATGAAGAAAAAATTTAACTATACCCTCCCACTGTTGGCACTTGTTATAGCCTTAGCAGCCTTCATCTTGACTGTATATCAGCAGGAAGTGTTGTTTGCCATTCAGGACTTTACTGTATGGCAGAACGGAATGGAGTTTTTTCAGAACCTCCTCAACCGTCCTTATGGTCTTCTGCAATGGCTGTCCTGCTTCTTTACACAGTTTTTCTACCATCCTTATTTAGGTGTGGCTATTCTCGCCTTCTTCTGGTTTCTGAGTGGGTTCATAAGCCATAAGGCATTGCAACTCCCATCATCTTCCTCATGGCTTATTCCATTGCCGGTCTTCTGTCTTCTGATTCCTTTCACACAGTCGGGGTATTGGCTCTATATTGTAAAGTTATCAGCATTCTGGTATCTCTTCACAATGTTATGGTTGTGGTGGGCGATAATGCTCTTCTTGGCATTCAGAATAAAGAAACCTGTCTTAAAAGTGCTGGCATGCATCCTCTGGCTTTGCATTCTAATGCCTTGGAATGGACTTTTTGTTCATCCTTTCGACAATATAGATGAGTTTATGTATCTCCCTCACAAAATATTGGTTGGAGTGCTGGCTCTGCAGTTGCTGGCAAAGGCTCTGGAGCCTCTTTCTATCAAGAGGAAGTGGATTGCAAAGACGTTTGCTTTCTCTTCGATTCCTATCTTCGCCTTCGCAATCATCTGGAGTGTCATGCTCAATTATAGAAATCCTTCTTTTCATTCAGAACTGAGAATGCAACGGCAGGCAGAGAGTGGTGATTGGAATAGTATTATTCAAGAAGTGGAAGAATCACAACGCATTCCTACGCTTCACATGATTCTCTTCCGTGACCTTGCCCTCCTCCATGCTGGTAAGCTTCATAACGACAGTAATCTTTCCTGCAATGGAGTGCGTCCAGATATGCTTCATGGTCCTAAAGTCTATCTTGCCTACACTGGCGGACCTATGATCTATTATCTCTCTGGGTTTGTGAACGATGCATATCGATGGTCGTTAGAAAACTCAGTGGAATACGGCTTTGCACCGCAACGACTGAGAATAATGCTGCTCTGTGCCATGCAAAACCACGAATGGGACTTGGCAAGGAAGTATATTGCTCTCTTAAGGAGAACACTCTTCCATAGCGATTTTGCAGATTCTATAGAACCACTTATTGGGCATCCAGAACTCTTCTCGTCTCGCCCAGCACTATTCGCAATCAGCAAGATTCTCCAGACGAAACCTCGCCTTACTCCTGCTTACATATATATGGAGCCAATCATCTTCAATGAACAGTACTCACCTCTCAAAAATCACAGAAAATGTCATTTCCAAGAAAAGCAAACGTCATATTGATTTTGGTTCTCTTCCTTTCCTTTGTTGCGTGTGGGGAGGTGAAGGTTCCTGAGAATTTCAAAGAAACACATAGTGCCGCAAACATCTATCCTGACTATACAGATATTGCCATCCCTTCTAATATCTCACCGTTGAACTTTCTCGTGAAAGGGCATGAAGGAGACGATTGTCTCGCTGCTCTACATTCTGGGGGAACAATGATTTGTGGGGAGGGAAAGGGCAAGGTGACCTTTGATATCGATGTATGGCATGAGTTTCTTGCTAAAGCAGGGAACTCTGAGGTTGTTGTTCGCCTTTACGTAAAGAAAGATGGGGAATGGCTCGCCTATAATCCTTTCAAATGGTTCGTAAAAGAAGATATAGACCCTTTTGTCTGCTATAGGCTCATTCCTCCTTCTTATGTTTGCTATGAGGAACTCCGTCTCTGTCAGCGTGACCTCACCTCTTTTACTTCTTGGGATATATACAATAATATTGACAACGCAAAGGGAATAAACCAATGCATCAACTGTCACAGCTTTCAGAACTATGGCACCGACCGCATGCAGTTCCACGTAAGAGGAAAGGGTGGTGGCACTCTCGTCTATGACCATGGCAGAATCTCCAAGGTAAATATGAAGCGTGGTGATTGCATAAGTAGCGGAGTGTATCCGTCTTGGCACCCTAAGAAGAATCTCATTGCTTACTCCACCAATTCTACCATGCAGCATTTCCATGCCGTTGGTCAGCAGAAAGTAGAGGTGCAGGATTCGAAGAGTGATCTTATCCTCTATGATGTGGAGAACGATAAGGTGTTGAACATCAGTAATAAACCTTTCGACTTAGAGGTGTTCCCTTCTTGGAGCCCAGATGGGAAATGGTTATACTACAGTTCTGCTACTGTGGCTGACACGGCTGCCAGTTACACGGTCGAACATTACAAAGAAATACGATATAACATCTGTCGAAGAAGCTTTAACGAAAACACACTCACTTTTGGTGAGGAAGAGGTTGTGCTCAATGCAGCAAACGATTCTCTCAGTGCAATACTGCCAAGGGTGAGTCCTGACGGAAGGTACATTCTCTATACTGCTGCCCCATATGGCGTGTTCCATATCTGGCATGAGGAGGCAGACCTTTATCTCTACGACCTCTCTTCAAAAACTCATCACTCCCTCTCTGCTGCCAACTCCTCTCGGGCAGAGAGCTTCCATAACTGGTCGTCGAACGGTAGGTGGATAACCTTCACAAGTCGTCGAAACGATGGAAACTACACCTCACTCTTCTTCTCTTATATCGACAAGAACGGTAAATCATCTAAGGCTTTCCAACTCCCTCAAGAGAATCCAGAGCACGACATCCTAAGCACTGTTGGATATAACGTACCTGAGTTCACGAAAGAGAAGATAAAAACCCAAGTGAAAGATTTCCGGAATGTATTGAAGCAATAGCCATTGCTCATTTTTATCTGCAAAGAGTGAAAAAATGAAAAAGGGTCAAAGAAGGGTCAAAGAGGGTCAATGGAACTGAAGTGAACCTGCCCCTCTGCTCCATCTCTGACCCAAAAATGATGCTTTTAAAGTGAAATATTTGCCGATGTCGGCAAAAAAATACTATATTTGCACTCAAATTTGAATAAAAATTTGCCGATAAGAGGCGAAACATGGCTTTATCATGGAGTATATATCAGTAGTACTGTTTGCCGAAAAACATGGCATAAGTGAGCGTACAACTCGTAAATATTGTGCGGAGGGGAGAATCGACGGAGCCTTCTTGACGGGAAAGACATGGAACATTCCCGCCGATGCCGAATTGCCAAAGAAAGGCAAGAGGAAGTTATCCCCCCTGCTAATCAGATTGCGTGAGGAAAAGGATGCCAGATTGAAGGGTGGAATATATCATCGCACGCAGATTGACCTTACATATAACTCCAATCATATTGAGGGTAGTCGTCTGACAAAAGAGCAGACACGATATATCTTCGAGACCAACACTCTTGGCATTACCACCGAGAACACTTCTGTTGATGACATCATGGAGACCGTCAACCATTTCCGTTGCATTGACTATGTCATTGACCATGCCATGGACAAGATAACCGAAGCTCATGTAAAACAGCTGCATGCCATACTCAAAACAAACACCTCCGACAGCCAAAAGTCGTGGTTTGCCGTGGGCGATTATAAGCGGCTTGCAAATGAGGTGGGCGGTGAGGAAACCGTGACGCCTGAAGATGTGCATAAGCGCATGAAGACATTGATAGGTGAGTATAATGCCATCAAGAAGGTGGAGTTTGACGATATTCTGGATTTCCATGTTCAGTTTGAGCGTATACATCCCTTCCAAGACGGCAACGGACGTATTGGTCGATTGCTGCTTCTATGGCAGTGTCTGCAAAGTGCCCATGTGCCGTTTGTCATCACCGAAGACCTGCGCCTGTATTATTATCGTGGCATTCAAAACTGGGGCAAGATAAATGGCTATCTACGTGACACATGCCTCACGGCACAAGACAGTTATAAGTTGTCGTTGGATTATTTCAAGATTAAGTATTGATAAACAATGAGCGCACTAAGTGTATTATATCTCGTATTGTCACTACCGATAGTGTTCATCCTTCATGATGCGGAGGAAGTGATTGTGCAGCATCGATGGATGTTGGCACACAGGGAGTCCTTGGCTTTGAGATTTCCGAAGCTTAGTCCCGTTATAGAACATCTTTCCAAAATCGGCACCAAAGCATTTGCTATTGCTGCAACGGAAGAACTAATTGTAATTGTCATTGCCACCTGCTATGTACTTATAGATGGCATCTTCTCCACTCAGATATGGTCGGCACTATTTTTGGCATTCTCCATACACCTCTTCATTCATTTAGGTCAGGCGATACTATTCCGAGGATATGTTCCTGGTATTGTGACATCCCTCGTCTTATTGCCATATTCCGTATATGGTATATGGAGTATATGGCTCACCACAAATGGTATGGAGTTCCTGCTTTTGGCATTATGCGGAATAGTTTTTATGATCGCCAATCTAAAGTTTGCCCATTGGTTGGGGATGAATTTTTAAGGGGGCAAAGGGATATGTATATTTATTCATTAACCATTTATCATTAATCAGACATTTTCGGCACAACCGAAAAAGTAGGAGTGCAGAATCATTTATGTAATCCTTGCACTCCTACAAAAAAAGAAGCTAATCTAAAAAAATGAAATTATTCCATGACGCACGAAGGAGTGATGGCATTGCTACGGCTGCAGTTCGAGCTGAAGTGATTTCATGAGCTTTGTCAAACCAGAGCTCTTTTGCATCATTTTTTCGAGAATCTCTGGTTTTGACAATACCTTCTTAATCTCGAAGTTCTCTGCAATACGCAGTGAGACCTCTAACTCCGTGTTTTTTAGTGTCTTTGCTAACGTTGCACGTATTCTCCCTTTTATTCCCTTTAGCTGCTCAAGGAGAATGCTGTTTGTTACAAGAATCTCCACCTCGGGATAGTTTGAAATTTTCAGAGTAAGATTCCTCATGCTGGCAGCAAGACCAACGGTAGCAGGTTTCTTTGACATACGTTGACACATTGCCTGCCACTCCTTTGAAACATCCTCCTCCGTGAACTCTTTCTTCCCCACATCCTCTGGAACAGTCTCTTCTGCCGAGACTGTAGAAGGTTGTTTCTTTATGATAGCACCAAAGGTGGAGCCAAGAGCAGAACTACTGATTCTTGTGTTTCTATCTGGTTTTGCAATACTATGCTCTGGTTTTGCAGGAGGGGTGTTGGAAGAAGTGTCGTTTGCTGTTTTGCTCGCCTCCTTACCAGCCACCTGTCTGACTGTCTCCTTTTTCGGAGCGAGCAGATTCTTAAACAGGGATTTCAGTCTCAGCCCCTTTCGGGGACTACCCTCCGCATCTTCCGGTTGTGTTATCTGCGCCACCTCAATAAGTGTGATCTCCACGAGGAGTCGCTTGTTGGAGCTCTGTCGATAGTTTAGATCAGCACGGTTCAGAACTTGAAGTGCCTTATAGAGAAATCCCACAGGGCATTTCTGTGCTTGTGCAGTGTATTTCTCACTGTATCGCTTGCTTGCCTCAAGGAGGGGAGTTGTCTGAGGGTCTTTACACATCATCACGTTTCTGATATGCTCAGCAAGTCCGCAAACAACACGTCCAGCCTCAATGCCCTCGGAGAGCATATTGTTCAGTAAGACCATAGTCTCAGCACATTTGTTTTCCAAAGCAAGGTCAACAAGCTGGAAATAATTCTCGATGTCCATGAGGTTAAGATCTTTGTTCACCTTCTCAAGAGTGATATCCCCCTGACAGAAGCTCGCTGCTTGGTCGAAGAGAGAGAGAGCGTCACGCATGCCACCATCAGCCTTCTCAGCAATAATCTCAAGAGCCTCCTCCTCGTAAGTGTACCCCTCTTTCTCTGCCACCATCTTCAGATGTTGCACGGTGTTCGGCACGTTCATTCGGTCGAAGTCGTAGATCTGACAACGAGAAAGGATTGTAGGCAGAAGTTTCTGCTTCTCTGTAGTAGCGAGAATGAAGATCACGTAAGCAGGCGGTTCCTCTAATGTCTTTAGGAACGCATTGAAAGCTTGCGTTGAAAGCATGTGCACCTCGTCGATTATAAAGACCTTGTAGCGACCCACCTGAGGAGGAATTCTCGTTTGCTCCATGAGTTGCTTGATATTCTCCACAGAGTTGTTAGAAGCAGCATCAAGCTCAAAGATATTATATGAGCGCTGTTCGAGGAATGCTTTGCAGCTCTCGCAAACGCCACAAGCCTCACCATCGGCAGTAGGATGTTCACAGTTTATTGTTCTTGCGAAGATTCTCGCACAAGTGGTCTTTCCCACCCCTCGAGGACCGCAGAAAAGGAATGCGTGAGCAAGCTTTCCGCTTCTCACCGCATTCTTCAGCGTCGTGGTGAGAGTTTCCTGTCCCACCACAGCATCGAATGTCAGCGGTCGATATTTTCGTGCAGATACTTGGTATTCCATTGTTTCTTGTTGAATTGTTATAGATGATTTCTTCTTTTTTTGATGGAGAGCACCTTGCTTTCTGAGTTGCCTCCACCGTCTGCTTAGAAGAGAAAAAGCGTAATGTCACTGCAAAAGTACAAAAAAAATAAATATCTTTACTATAATCCGCAAAATATTATAAATATTATATAGAATCGTAATGATTATAAACAAATCTTAATACTTGAGGCATAATTCTCTGTTCTTCGTGATTTTTTCTTACTTTTGCATTGGGAAATTAGAGAACCGCTATGAAATCCCACTACCCACAATAAAAAACAACCTCCTCAAAGACAAAAGAACAATGGAAAAAGCATCACTCATCTACGCTATTCTCTCGAAATATAAGTACTTGATAACAATCGTTATAGGACTCTTTGTTGTTTGTTTCGCAGATAGCAACAGCTTCTATCGAAGAATGGTTCTTCATTACGAGATTATGGAACTGAAATCAGAGATAGAATATTATAATAATGTATATAAGAACGACCAGAAGCAGTTGCGAGATCTCGACCGAGACCCAAGGAATATTGAGCGAATAGCAAGAGAACGGTATTTTATGAAGGCAGACGATGAAGATATCTATGTTCTCAGCTCCGACCCAAGATCGTCTACACCAGAAATGACGGCTACGGAGTAATGAACCTTCTTAATACCAAAGAATAAAAGAATAAAAATGGAAACAAAAAAGAATATATATAAGATATTTATGTTGGCAGGAGGAGTGATGATGGTTAGCAGTGCCTTGCTCGTGATGTCCACCACATTATACCTCGAGAATATCCAATTAGTAACAACAATTCGCCAATGGGCTCCTTGGTTCTTGCTTATTGGTTCTATTCTATATGTCGTTGTGCAGCGCCTTACAAGTGTTCGTACAAAAGATATAGCCATAGGTCGCCTGCAGAGCATTCAGTTGCTCTCCGGCTTTTGCCTTATAATCTCTTCGCTACTATTGATAGAACAATATAATGGTTTCCTGATGCCAGTTATAGTGAGCGACATAAACAGTTACTACAATTATCTTCGTATTGTTCATAACAATTGGGTGGTGATGCTCTTTGTTGGAGCCATCTTTCAGCTGTATACAACTAACAGATTGTCACACGAACAGCAAAAAGATTCTTAAAAACTATAAAACGAAGACAAATAGCCTTAAATAGGAAGAAGAAATTTTTTTGCAAGAAAAATCCGTACTATCTTTGCAGAAAAATATTGAAAAGGCAACTTTTATCATCGGTTTCCTACTAAGAAAAAACAATTTATTCCTCATATAAAAACGTTATCTAATTAGATGAAGAAAATTCTCTACTCCATATTGACTGTCCTTGCTTGTACCTCCTGTACAAAATCATTCAATATTCAAGGTTCTTCAAATATCTCCATGCTCGATGGCAGAATGCTTTACCTAAAGGCAATGAAAAACGGAGAGATGAAGAATATCGACTCTTGTGAGGTTGTGCACGGACAGTTTAAGTTCTCTGGGGCATCTGACTCCACACACATTGCTACCATCTTCATGGACGATGAGAGTGTGATGCCAATTGTGATTGAAGAAGGCGAGATAACGATAAAGCTGAACCGCACAAAGCAGGAATGCACCGGAACAGAACTCAACGACAAGCTCTTTGCGTTCTTAGAGAAATACAATAGCCTCCGCTCACGCTATGCCGACCTCTCACACCGAGAGAACCAAGCCATCATGGACGGAGAAGATATGGATACCATCTATCAGCAGCTCACCTCTGAGGCAGAGAAGATTGTGATAGAAGAAGATAAGCTCATCACTGGCTTCATATGTGAGAACTTCGATAACGTTCTTGGACCTGGCGTCTTCATGATGGTTACGTCAACGTATGAATACCCTGAGCTCACTCCTTGGATAGAAGACATTATGAGCAAGGCTACCGATAAGTTCAAGAACGATGCATACGTAAAGGAATACATCACAGCAGCAGAACGCAACCAGAATATTCTCAATGGAATGGAAAGTCCAGAGGAAGCACCTATTCAACCAGTGCAACCAGTTCAGCCTGTTCAGCCAGTTCTTTCAGGTCAGTCAGCAGGTACAGAAGGTTCTGGTGCCTCATCAAATCCTGCTCAGGAGTAAAACTTTTTTACTAAAAAGAATCCCTACTTATTAGGAATGAAAACGATAATTCGCAACGGTATTGTAATAAACGAAGGCGAGAAGAGCAGGAAGGATATCGTTATTGAGAACGATATTATTTCTGGTGTCTTCCCTTTAGGAACTGCGCCTCGTGGTGACTACGACAAAGAAGTAGACGCCACGGGGTGTGTAGTTTTTCCTGGCATCATAGACAGTCATGTCCATTTCCGTGAGCCAGGAATGACGAAGAAGGCGGACATAGAGAGTGAGAGTCGTGCAGCGGCATATGGAGGAGTGACAACCTATTTCGATATGCCAAACACCGTTCCCCAGACAACCACCCTTGACACCCTCCGTGAGAAGCAACTTCTTGCAAGAGAGAAGAGTCATGTGAACTACGCATTCTTCTATGGCGCCACGAATTCTAATGTAGAAACATTCAAAGAGTTAGATAGGCATACCGTACCTGGAATAAAACTTTTTATGGGCTCCTCAACAGGAAATATGCTCGTAGACGACAACGACTCTCTGTCAAAGACCTTCGTAATGGCGAAAACCCTTCAGCTGCCAATTATGGCGCACTGTGAAGATACTAAAATCATTAACGAAAATATGAAGAAGGCAAAGGAACTCTACGGAGAAGACCCCGATGTCTGCCACCACCCAGAGATACGCTCCGCAGAAGCCTGCTTCCGCTCTTCCGAGAAGGCAGCGCATCTTGCGAAAGAAACAGGTGCCCATCTGCATATTGCCCATATCACCACAGCCGATGAACTCACACTTCTCACCGAAGAGAATATTACTGCAGAAGCTACTGTTGCCCATCTTCTCTTCTCTTCAGACGACTACCGCCAGAAGGGAACGAGAATAAAGTGCAACCCTTCCGTCAAAGGTTCTGAGCATCGTGAGGCATTGCGAAAGGCAGTTGCAGACGGTAGGATAGCAACAATAGGCACCGACCATGCACCCCATTGCCTCTCAGAGAAAGAGGGTGGTGCAGCAAAGGCTGTCTCTGGAATGCCTATGCTGCAGTTCTCACTTGTTGCTATGCTCACTCTTTCAGACGAGGGCGTGCTCACTCAAGAGCGCATTGCAGAGCTCATGTGTCACAATCCTGCACGCATCTTCTCCGTCTCAAAAAGAGGCTTCATTCGTGAGGGCTATAAGGCAGACCTTGCTATTGTGAGACACACAAAAGCTTGGGAGGTTACAGAGGATGTTATCCAGAGCAAGTGCAGATGGAGTCCTTTAGAGGGCAATCACTTCACATGGCATGTAGTACATACATTCTGCAACGGAAACCATATTCTCAATGAAGGTGTCTTTGATGCAGAAAGTCGAGGAGAGCAGGTTCTGTTCAGATGTGAAAAAGTTTAGAGTGAACAAAAATGATTAGAATAGTTTATAGAATCTATCAGGTGTTCATCCTCTTGCCCATTGTAGTGATCGTGACAGCAATAATAGGAACTTTGGTAAGCATACTAAACCCTCTTGGCAACGATCGCTGGCGCGGTTGGTTTACTGGCATCATGGGAAGATGCTGGGGATGGACAATCGTAAGAGCAACACTCCTTCCTGTTACCATCACAGGGGCTGAGAAGATGAAGAAGAACCAGAGCTATGTAATTGTAGCTAATCATGAGAGTTGTTATGATATCTTCTTGATTATTGGATTCTTAAAGACGAAACTGAGATGGATGATGAAAGCCTCACTGATGAAGGTGCCGTTTGTTGGAGCAGCATCAAGGGCAAGTGGCTTCATACCCGTAGATACCTCCACACCGGCAAAGGTTCACGAGACATATCTACATGCCTGCAAAACCATCACAGATGGTGTCTCTCTTGTGGTGTTCCCAGAAGGTAAACGCTCTTTTGATGGACAGGTGGGTCCGTTTAAGAAAGGGGCATTTATGATAGCCGATAAGCTTCAGCTTCCACTCCTTCCAATCACTCTCCATGGCACTTTTGAGGTTATGCCTCGCCAGCGCGACTTCCATTTTGCCAACTGGCATCCTCTGAAGATTGAAATTCACGACCCCATCTATCCCATCGGGCATGGTGCTGAGAATGTTTTTCACCTGAAAGAAGCCAGTAGAGAGGCAATAGTTGGAAAAGAGGAGAAATGAGGTTGGCAACACAAATTTGTAAACTCTGAAAAATCAATAGATGAAACATTACTATAACAATCGAGCAGAAGACTATACGTATCTTCAAGTGGAATATAATGCTCCACTCCTTGATTATCTCATCAAGAACGTGAAGATGTCAAGGAATAAAATTAAGGACACACTTCAGGGAAGAGGAATAAAGATAAACGGCAAAACCGTAACACAATTCGACTATCCTTTGACAAAAGGCATGAAACTCGCCATCAGTAAGTCGAAGAGAAACGATGTGTTCAAAAGCAGATGGGTGAAGATTGTATATGAAGACCAATACCTTATTGTTGTCGAGAAAATGCCAGGAATACTCTCCATGGCAGCAGGTCATAGCTCTCTGAACGTAAAGACCGTTCTTGACGACTACTTCTTCCGTACTCGTCAGAAAGCGCGTGCGCATGTTGTTCACCGCCTCGACCGCGACACCTCTGGTTTGATGGTATATGCCAAGGATATGGAGACAGAGCAGATTCTTGAGCACAACTGGCATGATATTGTTTTCGACCGCAGATATGTTGCCGTTGTGTCTGGAAGAATGGAGGAGAACGAAGGCACTGTAGCCAATTGGCTGAAAGACAACAAGGCATATATAACTTATTCCTCTCCAGTTGATAACGGAGGAAAATATGCCGTAACACATTTCCACACCTTAGATCGCTCTGAACGCCATTCACTTGTGGAGTACCGCTTGGAAACAGGAAGAAAGAATCAAATTCGTGTGCATTCTGCTGATATGGGGCATCCCGTTTGTGGAGATTCGAAATACGGAAATGGCGACGACCCTATCCACCGCCTCTGCCTCCATGCCTATATGCTCTGCTTCTACCATCCCGTGACACGCCAGCCGATGGAGTTCTCAACACCTATTCCGGTTGCGTTCCGTAAGGTTTTTAAGTAGTGTGGAGGAGATCACTTTGTTCTTTGAAAAATAAAAACCTAAAGAGATGTTTTTGGAAAATATCGTTTATTACGCAATGTGCGTGATTGCAATCATAGTGGGCATCTATCTCCTGAAGAAATTTGTTGGATGCTTGGTGCGTACCGTCATCACGCTGATACTTATTGCTTTCCTCGTATGGGTTTATTTCTCATTCTTTAGGTAAGCAGGAATGTTTTACTTAATGGAAGCAAGAATGTGTTACTTAAAGAATGTAGAAATCAATAAAAATATAGAAATCAGTAACCTAAAAAGAATCATGAATCTGTAACGTAAAGGAAGAAAATCTTCAGCGTTACAGTTTTTTTTATTCAAAAGTAAGCGTGAAAAGTCCAAAAAGATAGCTTTTTACTTTTCTTTATTACTAAAATGAAAAATAATTGCATATTTATTTGATTGTTAATTTTTTTTTTCTTACCTTTGCAAATAAATGCACGTAAAGAAAGAATGCAAAAGATGAATAATAAAGCAATAATATCAATACTTTGTATTGCCCTGACAGCATTCATGGTATTTTCGTACTTCCTCTACAGAGAAAACAACGTTCTTTCTGCAGAGAGAGATGAGTTGCGCACAAGAGTAGAGAAATACGAAAAAACAGATGGAAACTCATTTGTGGTAAGCAGAATAAGCAAGCAGATGGAAGACATTGCTTACCAGCAAATGGAAATCTCTAACAAACGCCGAGAGGAAGCACTTTTTCAGATGACCATCGCCGACCAGATGCGCTCAAAGGCAGAGAGCGAACAGAGAAAAGCTCAGGAGTTTGCTGAGAACGCTGCTGAGGCAAGAAATATGGCAGAGCAGCAGAGAGAGCTTGCCGTTGTGCTGCAGAAAAAGGCAGAGCATGCAAGAAATGTTGCTGACACACTTGGTTTCATTGCATTAGGCCGTTCACTCGCTTCACTCTCCTCTACACAGTTTCTTGCTGGCAACAAAGAGACGTCTGCACTGCTTGCCTATGCCTCTTGGAAGTTCACCAACGAGTATCGTGGCAATATCAATATCCCTGAAATATTCAATGCCTTAAGTCAGAATAGCGGAAACTTCTCTTCTGAACCCCTTCATCAAGGCGGTGTCTCTCGCATTGCTCCATATGCCGACAATATGTTCATCTCTGTAAGCAGATACGGAGAGATTGTGAAATGGATGAACGTTAATGGAGAATGGATGTTGATGCACCTCTTGGGAAACTCTTCTTACAACTTCCGTGATGTTTGTACAGATAGCGACGGAATTGCCTATGCACTCTCTTTTGACGGTTTGCTCCTTTCTGTTGCAAACGATATCGTTTCCTCACCAGTGGAGTTGCCAGAGAGAGTAGGGTGGTTGAGAGCAATTTCTTTTGGAAAGAACCAGCTACTCCTTTCTTCATCTAAAAACATATATTTCTTCGATACAGTGAAGCGAACAATCACAAAAACCATACCTATTGAACAAACTATAAATGCTATCGGAATGCGGGGAGAGCAATGCCTCATATTCGGAAAAGGCGGCAAGATGTGGTCGGTATCGAAAGATGGTCAAAAGACGGTAGAAGAACTCTTTGTGAAAGGAAGCGTCTCTGCCTTTTCCTGGTTAGAGAAAGAGCAACTTGGCGCCATGGGAATGGAGAATGGTGATATCTGCCTTGTTGACCGCCAAAATAATATCAAGGGGAAGCTTGTGGGGCATCGCTCAAAAATCACCGACCTTTGCTTCAAAGAAAACTTCTTATTCTCTTCCAGCTACGACCGTGTGGTGAACATGTGGAATACAGATGTTCTGAACAGTGAGCCTGTTGCCCTGCACCATTATGCTAACTGGGTTTACTGCATATGCAATGAAGAGAATAACTCCATATTCGTTGGAGATGAGTCGGGGATGATTTCAAAAATCATTGTCTCGCCATATGAAATGGCAGAGAAAATTCATAATTCGCTGAAAAGAGACTTGACTCGAGAACAGTGGGAATACTATGTAGGCAAGAACATCCCTCAGATAACACTCAAGAATTAATCCTGCAAGAAGCATCCCACCCATTATAATACCCGCAATACATATGAAACGATTTTTACTCATATACTTCTTTATCATTGCTGCAGCCACAAGACTATTCTCGGCTGTGGGACATCCCTTCTTCGTGAACATCATGCCTGCTGAATATGGAGGACATAACCGTAACTTCGATATCCTCAGCGATGACAAGGGAAGGGTGTTTGTGGCAAATTTTGAAGGACTAATGTGCTACGACCAGTCAAAATGGCGAATGGTTCATGCACCAGGAATATTCCGCATAACCCGTATCTTCAAAGACCGAAATGAAAGAATCTGGGTGGGAGGATACAATGTCTTTGGATACCTCTCCTCAACAAAGAACGGCGAACTGGTGTTGAAAACCGTTTTCTCAAATAAAAACAAGGGATTTATTGGAGAGGTGACAGACATAAGTGAGAAGGGAGGGAAAATATGCGTAGAAACCTCGATAGGCACGGCAGGAATTGAAGACAATGCTATGGAGGCGTATATCCTTGAGAAAACTCCTTCCAAAAGCCCCCTTCTCTATCAGGGTGTCATTGTCAACGAAAGCAAACTCTTGCCAGACGGTACAAAGATTCTTGCTACTGCCGGAAAGGGACTTGTTGTAGTTGGGAAAGATGGAAATGAAAAATATCATATCACAGAGCGAGATGGCTTGTGCAACGATAATGTCAACGGATTCTATACAGACAGCTATGGAAATCTTTGGGGAGCCACCGACAATGGTGTCTTCCTTGTAGATATCAATACTGCCTTTACCTGCTTTAAGGATACTGATGGACTTCTTGGAGAGGTGCTCTCAATAAAGCAGAAGGGCAAGAATCTGTATGTCGGAACATTAAGAGGACTTTTCCTCAAACGTGAAAATGCCTTTGTTCGTGTTGGAGAGATAAGCAATGCCTGCTGGAGCCTTTGTGAAGACGATAATGGAGAGCTTTTGGCATCTACAGCAGAGGGCATCTATGTCATTCAGGGAGAGAAGGTAAAGCAGATAACTCGCTCACACACCATCACCACCTATCCGCTCGGAAACGGAAGATACTACTCTGGAGAGGTTGATGGCGTCTTTTATATTGTTGACCCTCAGAGGAATAAGATGGAAAACATGAGCGGGTATACACGAAACAACCTTGGGATGCTTGTACGCAAGGTGAACACCATTGAGAAAGCCACCTTCTTCACTCATACTGCCGATGGTGCCTTGTGGATAAGAAATATCTACGGACAGGTGTTCAGATGTGTTGGCGACTATAAGAAACTCAACGAAATCTTGCCGCCAGTAGAGAAAAAGGAAGACGAGAGATTCAACCACACACTTCTGATGCATAACGGAAAGGTGACCATGGTGGGATGCTATGGAGCATTCTCTTGGGACGATAGGAAAAAAGCTCTTGTTAAGGCGGAATTTGCTGACTTCTGGAAGAAGAACATCAGGTTCCCGCAACTCCTCTATCCCGATTATTCCGCAAACTGCGTGTGGGCAACCGACAACGAGGGTAAGAATCTCAGTCTCTATGCTCAGGGAAAGGGTGATGTGACATTGCAGAACGAACTCCTCCGTCCGGTGCATAACCTTAATGTCAGATCTCTTGAGGTTGACAAGAACGATGTGTGGATGGGCGGAAACTTCGGACTTATCTGCTGGAATAAGAGCTATCAAGATGCTGACTATCTCCATAAGGCAACAGTCTTCATAAGACGTGTGGAGATAAATGGGGACTCAGTGATCTGGGGTGGTTTCAATGATGCTGATGCCCTTTCCACAAAACTGCCGTTCAAGGAACTAACCTTCGACAGTGATATTAGAGAAATAAGCATTAGCTTCTCCACGAACAACGTCTCTACTGTTGGAGATGTGGAATACAGATGGAGAATGAACAATGGTCAGCAGTGGTCGGAATGGACAAAGGAAACAGAAGCCGTTATCTCAAACCCAAGGTCAGGGCAATACCATTTTGAAGTAATGGCAAGAGACAGATACGGGCGCGAACTGCCGTCTGTCTACATTCCTATTACTGTTCTTTACCCAATATACCTAAGATGGTATTTCATTCTATTTTACGTAATAGCATCTATCGTTATCGTCATTGTCATCGTGAGATGGAGAATGGGAAGACTTCTCAAAGAGAAGATGCGCCTGGAGAAGATTGTCGATGAACGTACTTCACAGATACGTAAGCAGAAAGATGAGATTGAAGAAAAATCGCAGAGTCTTGAAAAAGCTCTCAACGACCTCAGTGCTGCACAATACCAACTCTTGAGACAAGAGCGCATGGCAACAGTTGGTACGCTCACCAAAGGACTTGTAGATCGTATTCTCAACCCAATGAACTATGTGAACAACTTCTCTCACATGAGCCTCGGACTTCTCAAGGATATGAAAGAAAACCTTGAAGATGAAGAGGAGAAGATGTCGCCAGATAACTACGATGACTGTCTCGACATAATTGATATGCTGAACACAAACCTCTCGAAGATTGAACAGCATGGAGTGAACACAACACGCATGTTGAAGGTTATGGAGGAGATGTTAAAGGACAGAAAGTGCAACTTAGCAAATACCGATGTCGCAGCAATTTTGAGAAAAGACGAGGAGATGATACATTCCTACTATAACAAGGAAATCAGCGAATGTCACATGACTGTTGAGAGTGACGGACTTAGTGCTCCTGCTTTTGCCGATATTGATGCAGAACTTGTTAGCAAGGCAGTGATGAGCATGGTTAGCAATAGTGTCTACGCCATCTGTAAGAAATACGCTCAGAGTCCGTTCAATCCTCTCCTGAAGCTCTCACTAAGAAGAGACGAGGAGAGAAAAGAACTGCTTATTGAAATACACGATAACGGTATAGGCATTGAGGAAACCATACTCGACAAGGTCTTTGACCCTTTCTTCACCACGAAGCCAACATCAGAGGCTGTGGGCGTAGGACTCTATCTCAGTAGAGAGATCATCCAAAACCATGGTGGAGAAATCAGAGTAGAGTCAACGAAGGATGTTGAGACAAAGTTCATAATCTCTATTCCAGAAACGGCTGCTCTGTAAGCATTTTATGCTTTCTTACTCTCGATAAAAAAGAAACAGAAATGAAAAAAATATCTTTTCTTATAACCTGCATATTCTTCTCTGTGTCAATGATGGCGCAGAGAATGAGTGAAGTGGAATTGTGCCGCAAAGCGGAAGAATCGTATAAGGTGGGGCGCTTCGAAGAAGCTGAAAAACTGCTGAAGGAGAACATCTCTTCTCTCACTTCAAGGACAAGAGCCACTGCCTACCATCTTCTCACGCTATGCGCCCTCGAGCAGGACAAATCGCAAGAGGCAGATTATTATGCTTCTCTCCTGCTAAAAGAGAATCCCTACTACACCGTGACGCTCTCTGACCCTCTACGCTTTGCTGACATGATAGAGGAAATGAAGTCGGGAATGGCTGCCACCATCACCACCGCTTCCCAAAATGCAGAGACACTCGATGAGGTGCCTGTTCCTGTCACGCTCATCACGGAAGATATGATTCGCAAGTCGGGGGCAAGGAATCTTAAAGAACTCATTGTGCAGTATGTCCCTGGTGCGACAGACATTGCCAGCAACGATGAGATGAACCTCGCCATGCGAGGCGTCTATTCTTCCAATCAGGAGAAGATGCTCATCATGCTCAACGGACATCGTCTGAACAGCTATGCCACAAACATCTCCACACCCGATTTCTCCATCTCGTTAGACAAGATAAAGCAGATAGAGGTTCTTCGAGGTCCTGCCTCGTCTATCTATGGTGGTGTTGCACTCACTGGTGTGGTGAACATCATCACCAAAGATGGTAGAGATGTTGATGGACTTAAAGTGAAGAGTAGTGTTGGAAACTATGGACAGGTTTCGGGAGGCATGCTTTTGGGAAAACAATATTTCGACACAAATATCTTGCTTTGGGGAAATATCTACAATTCTTCTGGAGAGAAAGTGCATCTCAATGCCACTGTAGACGATCAGCCGTATTCTGTCATGCCACTGGAGGGAGATATGATTCTCGGAGCATATAACCACAATCCGTCTTACGACATTGGTATGAACATTAAATGGAAGGATTGGCATATTCTCTACAACAGAACATTCTCAAAAGTGGTTTATCCCCTCTCGCTAAGCTATTATTTCACACCTTATTCATATGATTCGTTCTTGAAATGGAATAATAATAAACCAGGAAATGCCATCACCTCCGACCATGCAGAAATTGGTTTCGAGAAGAAAATAAATAAGGCTTCTGTGAAAGCATCTGTCTATTACGATGCCATGAAGCAACAGAGGTATCAGGCAGTGGGAGATACCATACCAGTTCTTTTCGATATCATATTCTCTGTCTTTCCTTATGGCACCACAGATATTAGTGTTCCATTGCTGAAAGGTGTCTTCCAATCAACTGACTTCTACGAACATACAGCTGGGTTTAACATTCAGTCTGTTTTCGACTATAAGCTCGGAAACAACCATTCTGGCTCCTTGCTCATTGGTGGACATGCGAATTTCTTCAGCCTCGACAATTCTTCTTATATGGAGGGATATTTGTTCGATACGGTTCTGAAAGTTTATAAGTCCTACCAAAATGATTTCGACACTGCAGAAGGCAGTAAATACTTGGCAACAGGAACAGAGTTCAGTGAAGACTTCTACCTTCAGGTGAAGCATAACATCAGCGATAGATTCATCTTCAATGTCGGTGTGCGACAAGACTTTAAGCGAAGGAGAAACCACGTCACAAACAATGTGTTCTCACCACGTATCGCCTTCGTCTTGAAACAACCAAAGTACAGTTTGAAGGTGAGCTATTCAAAGGCGTTCGTAGATGCACCGTATTTCTATCGCTACGGTCATTTTGACGTCAACCAAAGTACAGAGGCTTTACTACCAGAGTATTTAAACTCTTTCCAACTCTCGTTCTATTCCGACGAGAAAATAGCAAAGGGATTCTTCCTCGATGCAAACCTCTTCTACAATATCGCCTCTGACTTCATTATACCTACGGCTGTTGAAAACCTCAATGCTGGTGAGATGAAAACAATGGGTGCAGAAATCATCACGAGATTCAAGACGAATAGATTCTCCTCTGAGCTGAACATGTCGGCACAAAAGGTGCTTAGCTCTAAAAATTGCAATACCTACGGGAACTACATCATGAACATTCCGATGTTCAGTGGAAACGCCATCCTTTCTTATGATGTTTTGAAAAACCTTACCGTAAGCGGAAATGCTGCCTTCTGCACGAAACAGAGAACGGAATACACACTTCCAATGTCAGAACCTTTGGTGTTCGACCTTCCTGGACGTGTGATTGCTAATCTTGGCGCAACCTACAACTGGAGAAATTTAGAGCTTTCGGCAACCGTCCATAACCTCTTCAATAAAAGATACGAATTGGGCGGTTCAAGTGTTGCTCCAATGCGTCAGCAAGGCAGATGGTTTATGGTTAGCATAGGTTATAATTTTAAATAAAAACTCAAGAATAATAATAATGAATTATCAAAAACTACTTCTTGACAAAATCAATAAGTCAATTCGTGAAAACGAAGAGAAAATAGCATATAAGGCAGGAGAAAAGGCGGTGACCTACCGTGAACTCGACATTCTTTCCAACAACATCGCCCTTTATATCGACTCAACCCTTTCTGAAGAGTCGAAAAAGAAGGAAGAACCAGTGAGAATTGGCATCATGTTGCCGAGAAATACCGATTTCGTTGCCTGTATTCTTGCAGTGGCGAAGTTGGGCTGTTCGTATGTGCCTATTGATACTGCTACTCCTTCCGAGCGTGTGGCTTTCATAAAGGAAGATTCAAAGATGGATTTCCTCATAAATACTGGTAATCTGTCTGAGATTTATGCATTCCAGTCTTCCTCAACAAAAGTGCCTTCATATCATAAGGAGTTTTCTGAGGCATATTTGATTTACACCTCAGGCACAACAGGCAGACCAAAGGGGGTCTCTCAGACATATCGAACCATATATAACTACATGCTCAGAGCAACACAACCAGACGATTTCAACGTCTCTGTGAACTCTATCGTTCTGCAGTTTGCAAGCATAAACTTCGATGTCTCTGTGATGGAGATCTTTGTCGCTCTCTTCACTGGAGCAACGATGGTTATTGCTCAAGATGCTCAAAAGCGTGACTCTTCAAAACTTTATGAACTGCTGATTCAGGAGAAAGTGTCGTTCTGTTATCTGCCTCCGTCGTTCTTGATAACATTCCCTGATTTTAACTTCCCAGAGATGGACACGCTGTCGGCTGGTGGAGAGGCAGTGCCATATAATCTCACAAAGAGAATAGCAGGGAAATACCCTTACAGATTCGTGAATGGATATGGTCCAACAGAAAGCTTCTATGCCACTACTCATGTCATTCGCAATGAAGACGACTGGAAGTGCATAGGAAAGCCAGTGCCAGGGGTTGTTGGATATGTTGTCGACGAAAACATGAATCGTGTGTCGCCTGGGGAGTCTGGAGAATTGCTTTTAGGAGGAAATCAGTTGGCAAACGGATATATCAACCTTCCAGAACTCACTGAAAAGGCTTTCGTGAAGAATCCATTTATAGAATCTCAAGAGGTGGCTCCAGTGCTCTATCACACTGGCGACCATGTTGTGCTAAATGCCGACGGCAGCTATGACTATATCGGGCGTTTTGACTCGCAGATAAAGTTTCATGGATACCGTATTGAGCTTTCTGAGATAGTCTCTGTCATTGAGCGCAACAAACGGGTAACACGTGCCTTCGCAATAGTGGAGACAATAGGGAAAGCACAGCATTTGGTGGTGTATTTCTCTACAGAAGATGGTTGTGAAGATTATGCAGACATTCTTGAAGATGCAAAGACTTTCCTGCCTCCTTACATGATTCCGTCTTTCTGGATATTTGTTGAGAAGTTCGAATTGAACATAAACGGCAAGATTGACAAGTCAAAGCTGGTGAACAAGGCTATTGACCGTCTTACAGAAAACGTGCAAGAAATAACCAATGAGCAGTCTGTTTTCATGAGGGAAACAGCTCGCATCATGGGACTTGACAGCATAAATATCGACATCGACCTCTTCGATGAATTAGGGCTCTCTTCAATAGAAGCAATGCAAATTCCAGTGAATCTCTCTGCTCTTGGAATGTATTATTCTGTTGAGGATATCTACACCAACCGTACAATCAGAAATATTGTTGCCAACCACAAAAACAGAAAGGCTTACTGGTATAACGACCCTGAGGGAAACACCGAAAAACCTGTTATTGTTGTTGTGAGTGGATATAGCAGCTTCAATTTCTTATATACAAAATGGGCAGAGGAACTCAAAGACGAGTTCTCTATCTTCGTTCTTGAAAGCTATCTAACATTCATAGGCTTCAAGGTCTATGATATGGACGCACTCATTGGAATGTATGTTGAGGAATTAAAAGAAATCGTTGACAAGTATAATATTGTTGCCTTTACCGGATTCTGTATGGGTGGCGATCAGGCAATGTATCTTGCACATACTTTATATAAAGACAACCCACAGAAACCTACTGTCGTTACCTTTGAGGGCGACCCAAGAAGAGACCCTTACAAGGAACACACCATTTTGCTGGAGTGGGATTTCTACACCAAAGAGCAGAATGACATTCTTATGGATGCTTCCATGAACTTAATAGCCACTATGCCTCACTTCCATTATGACGGAAGGGTGATTGTTACTCTGTGTGACACCTTTGAAGGTCAGCAGTCGTTTGTGGAGGGGGTGCATCCGGTTCTTACGGAAGAGAATATCAAGTGGGCAAGGATTTTCTTCGACCGTACTCCTGCTTTATGGAAGGAAGATTATCCTGACTGTACTCTTGTGACAATTCCAGGGCATCATGATAACTTCATCAGAACGGAAGAGTCTGTAAGGCAAGTAGCAGACATCTTCCTGGAACTAAAAAAAGTGTAAGTAATTAAAGGTGTTAAGGTTGTAAAAAAAGGGGGGAGGTGAGGTCCTTTCTTATATATATTCTCCCACCTCCTCCAAAAGAGTCTTGTTGTAGTCACGACGCCAGTCATCTGCCTTGAACCTTTCCTCGCCATAGAGAAGAATGTCAAGGTCAAGAATTACCTTCCCAGCTCGCTTCTGCTCCACAGTGCGCCCCAAAGCCTTCTCGATGTTCTTCAGAACGCAACGCAGGGCAGGGTAGGGCAGAGAGGTCTCGCCAGAGGCAATGGCATTGCAGAACATCCAGTTGTTTTCCATGCCAACGGGTTCTGTCATTCTCCTGCTTGAAAACACTATGGCAGAGAAGAATGCTCTCAGCATCCTCTCTGCCATAAGAAAGTTTTCTTGCTGATGGTAATTTGATGATAAAGAGATTATTACCTTCATGTTTCGTTTTACAAAATCTGTCCTCAAACGCTACAGTGAAGAACGTCTGAAGACGGTGCGTGATTAATAAGCACGTGCAATGATCACACGATACTTGGCTGGCTTTCCAGAAACCATGTCTGTGCCCGGAGTCTGCTCGTAAGCGAAAGGAACGCAACGAATGGTTGCCTGAGTCTCTTCCTTTATCTTTGCCTCTGTCTCCGCAGTACCGTCCCAATGGCAGAGGAAGAAACCTCCGTCTTTTACCTTCTCCTTGAACTCCTCGTAGTTCTCGCAAGCATATACATGCTCGTCACGATACTTGCGTGCCTTCTCAAAGATATTCTTCTGAATTTCGTCAAGGAGTGTCTCTACACGGTCGGCAATACCCTCAAACGGTACAGACTCCTTCTCAAGCGTATCTCGGCGCATAACCTCTATCGTGCCGTTCTCAAGGTCACGAGCACCCATAACGAGACGAACAGGTACGCCCTTCAACTCGTAATCAGCAAACTTAAAACCAGGACGCTTGTTGTCTGCATCGTCGAACTTCACAGAGATGCCCTTCTTCTTCAGTTCTTCAATAACTGGCTGCAGCTTCTCGGAAATAGCGGCAATCTGATCGCCCTTGCCAAGAGGAATGATCACAACCTGGATTGGAGCAAGCTTTGGAGGAAGAACAAGTCCGTTGTCGTCAGAATGTGTCATGATGAGTGCACCAATAAGGCGAGTGGAAACGCCCCAAGAGGTTGCCCATGGGGTGTCTTGAACGTTCTCCTTGTTCAGGAACGACACCTCAAACGCCTTGGCGAAGTTCTGACCAAGGAAATGGGAGGTGCCTGACTGGAGTGCCTTGCCGTCCTGCATCATTGCCTCTATCGTGTAGGTATCGAGAGCTCCTGCGAAACGCTCTGTCTCTGACTTCACGCCCTGAAGAACAGGAACTGCCATCCAGTTCTCAGCAAAGTCGGCATACACCTTCAGCATTGTCTGAGCATTCTTCTCTGCCTCCTCACGAGTGGCAAACGCACAGTGACCTTCCTGCCAGAGAAACTCTGAAGTGCGAAGGAAAGGGCGGGTGCGCATCTCCCAGCGCATCACGTTACACCATTGGTTGCAAAGCAATGGAAGGTCGCGATAAGAGTGTATCCAGTTCTTGAACGTATTCCAGATCATTGTCTCTGAGGTTGGACGAATGATCAACTCTTCCTCAAGACGTGCCTCTGGGTCTACAATAACTCCATCGTGCGTCTCGTTGGTCTTCAGACGGTAGTGGGTAACCACAGCACACTCTTTTGCAAAACCTTCAACATGTTCTGCCTCACGAGAGAGGAATGACTTCGGGATGAGAAGAGGGAAGTAGGCATTCTGAACACCCTCTGCCTTGAACATATCGTCCATAGCGCGTTGCATCTTCTCCCAGATGGCGTAGCCGTATGGCTTTATAACCATACATCCTCTCACAGAGCTCTGCTCTGCAAGGTCTGCCTTTACAATAAGGTCGTTATACCACTGACTGTAATTCTCTGACCTTTTAGTAAGGTCTTTTAGTTCTTTTGCCATAATATATTCTGTTTATTTTCCTTTTTTTGGCGTTGATTTACATATTTCCTTGCAAAATTACAAAAAAATGTTTTATTATTGGCATTATTCCAGAAAAAAAAAGTATTTTTGCAAGAAATACGTGATATCTTTCTAAAAATAAGAACTTTTTATGTATAGACAATCTATTATAATGGTTTTTTTCCTGCTTTTCTCAACGAGCAGCCTTGCCCAGCGTCATGAGGTGCTAACAGGGAATATTCACTCTCTTAGAGTGCTGACGTCTCAGCAGGAAATCGGACTTCCAATAATCAGTTTGAACGCAGGAGATTATGTTGACATCTCTTTCGATGTGATGACTCACGACTACCATCGCTATAGCTACATCATAGAGCATTGTGAGGCTGACTGGAAGAAGAGTGAAGGAATCTTCGATACCGACTATCTTGATGGCTTCACCTCTGGAATGATTATCGAGGAGAACGAGAAGTCTCTGAACACAGCAGAGATTTACACGCACTATTCTCTTCGCATTCCGAACGATGAATGTCAGTTGAAGATGTCGGGAAACTATCTTCTCACCATCAAGGACGATGATGCCGATGAGGAGGTTGCGAGAATCTGCTTCATGGTCGTGGAGCCGAAGATGTCGGTTTCTCTCAATGTCACATCACGCACAGACAGAGACATAAACGGGCGTCATCAACAGTGTGAGGTAAAGGTGGACTACAGTGGCGTGAACGTCATGATGCCAGAACAGCAGGTGAAGGTATATGTTCTTCAGAACTACCGTTGGTCAACGGCAAGACGTCTGTCGAGACCAATGGCATTCACCTCGCAGGGCATGGAGTGGTATCATTGTCAGGACCTTCTCTTCCCTGCCACCAATGAATATCGAAAGTTTGAGTTCCTCGACCTTAGGAGAAACACCATGGGCATAGAAGATACAGACTATAAAAGCGGAAAATACATCGTGAACCTCTATCGTGACTACCCTCGCCCGAACTACATCTACGACGAGGATACCAATGGCGCCTTTGTGATCAGAAATTTCTACGATAGAAACAACGACACCGAGTCAGAATATTTCCTATGCAATTTCTCTTACCATGCTCCTCTCCCATTCGATGGGGACGTGTTTCTCAACGGTATCTGGACAAACGACCAGCTTTCTCCTGAATATCGAATGACATATTCTCCAGAAGAAAAATGTTATCGAGCAACAGTGATGTTAAAGATGGGCTATTATTCATATCAATATCTCCTAAAGAAGCCAGATGGTGAACTTATCTATCTACCTTCTGAAGGCAATTTCTTCCAAACAGAAAACCATTATTCCTGTCTCGTCTACTTTCGTCCTCAAGGTGGCAGAACCGATTTGCTTTATGCCGTGATAAAATAACTTTTTCTCACTGGTACGGATCGACCTGGTCGAGCCGCTTTATCTCTCCCTCAGTTATCTTCTAATTGCGAAGCAAGTGATAGCGGTGGCAATGGCGACATTCAGTGATTCTGCCGATTCTCTTCCTGCTGGGTAGTTCGGAATAAACAGCTTTTGCGACACCCGTTGCCTGACGGCATCTGAAATGCCCTTGCCCTCGTTTCCCATTACAATGATTCCCCTATTTTCAAGTTCCATCGAATGAATATCTTCCCCATCGAGGAAGGTGCCATAAACAGGGAAACCCTTAGGAACAGAGTCGAGAAGTCTCTCCAATGAGACATAGCTAACGTTTACTCTCGCAATGCTACCCATAGTGGCTTGCACAACCTTCGGATTCCAAACATCCGCACTGTCTTGACTGCAGAAAATCTGTGTAATGCCAAACCAGTCTGCAATGCGAATTATCGTACCGAGATTACCTGGGTCTTGCACGCCATCAAGGGCAAGATAAAGACTCTCCGTATCAAAGGAAAAACGTTTTTCCAAAAACTCCTGTGAAGCACCTCCGCTCCCCAATTCCTGTGACGCACTCATCTCCCCCAACTCTTGGCAAGTCCATTCACAACTTTTCTGTGGAAACACTGCCAATACCTGCTGCGGTGTCTGGAGGAAAGAAATCTTTTTCAGCTCGTCTTCAGTAACGTCATATAGCTCACAAGTAGAGGGAATCAGCTGTCTGTTCTTCTCAATCCACTCAGGCACTGCCACAATGATTCTTGGCGTGAGAACCTTCATGATATCCCCAACACCTTTCACTCCCTCCGCAACAAAGACCTTCTCTGACTTGCGATTTTTCTTCTGCTCAAGAGAACGAACAAATTTTATTTTTGCCTTGCTAATCATGTCTTCTTTTAAATAACGTTTCCGGAACTGACTCTTTTACAGCCAGCACCGGAAAAAACTGCATCTATTAGACTCTTCGTGATCGTGTCACAACGTTAGAGCACTCGCCCCTCCTTTCGTGCCTTTCTCACGACTGAAATTCAAGTGTCTCCTTATTCTCGCTGACCTTCACTTTTATCGTGCTTCCCTCCTCTGGGGTCTCAGAGATAATCATATCGCAAAGACCGTCTTCAACATACTTCTGGATGGCTCGTTTCAGTGGGCGAGCTCCATATTGCACATCATAGCCTTTTTCTGCAATGAAATCCTTTGCCTTCTCAGTGACCTTTATCTTATATCCCTTCTCTGACAAGAACGCAGACAGTTTCTTCAGCTCAAGGTTTATGATTGCCTTTACAGACTCTTTCGACAACTGGCGGAAGGTGATGATCTCGTCAAGACGGTTCAAAAACTCTGGAGCAAACTGCTTCTCAAGTGCCTTACGAATGATGGAAGAGGAATAGTCTTGATATTCCTTCCCATTCACATCTTCACGAGCAACGGTGTTGAAACCAATGCCTTTTCCGAAGTCTTTCAGCTGTCGGGTGCCAGTATTTGACGTCATGATGATGATGGTGTTTCTAAAGTCTATAAGTCTTCCGTTGCCATCGGTCATCCTACCTTCATCGAGAACCTGCAGAAGCATGTTAAAGACATTCTGATGTGCCTTCTCAATCTCATCGAGAAGAACAACAGAATATGGCTTCCTGCGAACACGCTCTGTGAGCTGACCGCCATCATCGTATCCAACATATCCCGGAGGCGCACCAATAAGACGCGAGGTGTTGAAACTCTCGTTGTACTCACTCATATCAATGCGTATCAGAGAATTCTCAGAGCCATAAATCTCCCTTGCTATCATCTGTGCCAGATAGGTTTTGCCAACACCAGTAGGTCCTAAGAAGAGGAAGACACCAATAGGGTGAGTGTTACTCCTAATGCCAAGCTTACTCCTTTGTATGGCTCTCACAACGGTGTTGATGGCGTCATCTTGTCCAATAACCAATTTCTTCAGCGTAGGAGAGAGTGACTTCATTTTCGACATATCACTCTCGCTAAGCCTTTTCACCGGAATGCCAGTCATTCTCGAGATCACAGCATTTAGATGTTCTATTGTTACAGGCTTGTAATGCTTTGGGTCTTTCTTCTTTTTATGGAGCTGACGAATATTCTCTAACTTTTCCTCGAGATATCTCTGACGGTCACGACAGAAGGCTGCCATCTCGAAGTTCTGGTTGACAACAGCTGCGCGCTTTCGTTCCATAGCTTCTTGAATATCTTTCTCTAACTTCCTCTGTGCAGCAGTCGATTGGGAGTTCTTCAAGAAAACGAAAGAGCCCACCTCGTCAAGAATATCTATTGCCTTGTCAGGGAAGCGTCTGTCAGAGATATACTGCCTTGCAAGAGAGACACATGCCTGAAGCACCTCCTCTGAATAGAGAACGTTATGGAAAGACTCGTATTTGGGAGCTATGTTCCTAAGAATGGCGAGGGTCTCCTCTGTCGTTGGCTCGTCAACAATAATCTTCTGGAATCTGCGCTCCAAAGCGCCATCTTTCTCTATCGATTTACGGTATTCATCAAGTGTCGTAGCACCAATACATTGTATGGTGCCTCGAGCAAGAGAAGGCTTAAGAATATTCGCTATATCAAGCGTACCAGCTGCGCCTCCTGCTCCAATGATGGTGTGTATCTCGTCAATGAAAAGAATAATGTCGTTGCGACTTTCCAACTCTTTCACGAGTTCCTTTATTCTTTCCTCAAAGTCTCCTCGGTATCTCGTGCCTGCAACAATTCCGGTAATGTCAAGGGAAAGCAATCTTTTCCCGTTAAGAAAACCAGGACATCTGTTTTCTGAAATCATCTGGGCAAGACCTTCAACAATGGCACTTTTTCCAACTCCTGGCTCTCCAATAAGAACGGGATTGTTCTTCTTTCGCCGACAGAGAATCTCTGTGAGGCGAAGAATCTCTTTCTCCCTTCCCGTCACGGGGTCAAACTCAAAGCGTCCCGCCTTTTCCGTGAGGTCGGTAGTAAAGCGGGAGAGAATGTTATTGCCATTTCCACCGTCTTCCATTCCTCCGTTGTCGTTTCCTCCATTTGAAGAGTTATTCCGATTTATGGCATGCCTACTCATCATTGAATCCATGAACTTCTCAAACTCACGGAAAATATTTTCTGCTTTTTTCCGTGCCTCGCTGTTCTCATCATCTTTATCATCATCGTCATCATTGATTGGCGAGAAGTCTTCATCGTCGTCATCTTCATCGTTAATCGGTGAGAAGTTGTTGTCTTCAAGCCTGATGACAACCTCTTCCCCATACAGAGCCTTCTCCTCTGGGGTGTCTATCGAACTATTTATGTTTTTTTTCTTCATTCTTTCTATTCTCGTTTTCTGTTTTTTCTATTCTCGTTTTCTAATTTTTCTTTTCTCGTTTTCTAAACAGCCAAGGCAGGAAGTCTTTGAAGTCGTGTTTAAAGATGATTCCAATTCCTTGCGTGTTCAGATTTGATTTTGTGAAATATCTGTCTGAGGTCTGGTTGTATACCCTTACTAAGAGATTCCCGTTTGGGAAGAGCAGGTAACGAATGTCAAAGTCTCCAATGAAAGAGGTGGTGGCATTGGCATTGTCGCGATATCCAAACTGCCCGTTGACAAGGAGGCGGTTGTTAAGCATACTGCCAGAGATAAGTCCCTCATATTCAGCATTCATCATTCCCTCATCTCCTGGTGATATGTTTGCGCCGAAGTTCCAGTTTCTATTCTTCAGTAGGGCATCAGAGATCACGTTGTTAATTTGTTGCGAGAGAGTGCCAGAGAGGAACGACTGCATGGCGAGCGATGCCTGCGACTGTTCTGCTCCCTTTGCAGCATCTTCAGCAGCATAGAAGCGCCCAACCGATAGCAGATAAACCACCTGTTGCATTCTTCTCTGTTCGGTATCCATTGCTGCCGTTATCATTTTCTGCACATCAGCACTTGCCTGTGGAATATTGAGGTCGAAGTCTACCTGTGGATGCTCTGCAGTTCCAGTGATGTTCATCAGGCAGTTCACCTTAACATTATTGTTCTTAAACGAATTTCCGATGTTCAAGTCAGAGAGTGGCACTGACGGCAATACATATTGCGCCTGGAGGTTTATTGCCGATTCAAACGGTTCACCGCCAAAGACGATTGTTCCTCCAGGAAGAAATTCAAACGACTTCTTTATAACCTTCTGAATCGTCATCTTGTATTCCCCATCAACAACATTATAGTTGCCGAAAATCTGTAAACCTCCTTTATTATAATAGGAGGCTCGCAACGTACCATTTCCATTCAGCGTGATATAGTCTCCCGTTTTCTCGTCCATGAGAAGGCGGAGGGTGCTCTCTGGAGTGGCGTGGATGAGGAAGTTCAGACGAATGTTCGACCGGAACTCGCTGAGATAATAATGCTCCTGCTTCCAATCGGCTGCCTCCTGCTCACTTTCGCACTTCTTCCATGTAATGAACTCCTGATTCTGTATAGCATCTGGAGAGGCTACATTGTAAGCAATCTCAGTACCCTTCTCTGGTCGGGCATCGATATCGAACACAATCTCTCCTGCTCTGCCCCTGATCATACAAGTGCCACTTCCAATCACATGTCCGCAGAATGTGGAGCCTTGGAATTCAGGGAAGTCGAAGCAAAGCAGGTGTTGTGCCTCTATGCCGATGTCGAAGGTCATTCTCGACAGGTGGTCGTGATGCAAAGCGCCAGTCAAGATCGCTTTGTTGCCGTGCATGTCGTAGATAGGGCACTCTTTGAAACGAATATCGTCTATCACGAGCTCCACACTGTCGTTGCGGAGTGTATACCACGTGTTCAAAGGAGTCACGTGAACAGTGCCGTTCGCAACGAGATTCCCCGTAAGGTTTACGTCGCTAAGGTCGCCCCATAACCTCACCCTTCCATTTGCCCACACCTGCACATCGTCAAGGAAACTGCTGCAGAACGATTCCATGAACTCTGCTCGTGTGTTCCTCGCTCGTATGTCGAGGTCGATGTAGTTCTTCTTTATCGAGACATAACCGTCTATCTTCGTCTCGCCATCCAAGCCGATAGCAGCTAAACCGCTTCCCGAAGATCCGTTTCCCGAAGATCCGTTTCCCGAAGAGTCGTTTTTAAGTAAGTCGCTCCCTAAAGAGCCGTTCCCTTCTGCATAGAACCCCTTGGTAACCACATCATCGTCTGAACATCTTCCGTCGATATCAATCTTTCCCTCTTCGTTATCCCATGAGGCGTGAACCGTCAGTGTGCCCATTCTGCCTTCCTCAAACAAGAAATTCCTCACATCGAGGTCGGCATAAGCTTCTGGCTTTTGCATAAGGTTTTTTGCAACAATCTTTCCCGTTGCCAATCCCGCAAACTCCACCGAATGGAAGTTTATGAGGTTCATGATATACGCAACGTCAACATCCTGTAGCGACACGCTCAGCGAGTCGGAGAGGTTCTGTGTGGCTTTTCCGTCAACGATGATATGCTGACTGTCGTGTTGCACAACGAACCTCTTCACTGACAAACGTTTCGGAGAATGAACAATCTCCGACGGGTGGATATGCCACAAAGAGTCGCCCATGGTGATTGTTGATGGCAGCACTTTTATCATCGAGATATTCTCTCCCTCTTCGCTCTTGAAGAAAGAACTCTCTGTATGCAGAGTGCCAGAGAACTCCTTCTTACCTTTGTTAGCAAAGGAGAATAGGGAAGAGAGCTTATTCTCTGTCACCATACCGTTCAGAGAGATAACGGTCTTTCCTCCGTCGTCGTTGTTTCTCACCGTAGAAAACTGCACATCGAGAGTGTCTCTAACAAGAACAGAATGCAGACGACTGTCGTTCAGTGAACTTCCACCAAGAAGAACAGAGTCGTTCTCTATTCTTATCTCTGCCATCTTCATGTCGTCATCGATATTGGCATATATCGAGAGTGGAGACCTTGTCTCTAAATCAATCTTTGCCAGCTTAGAGATCACTCCAGAATGCCTAACAATGCCATCCACTCGAATGCGGTTGTGAACGTCATGGTGATATTCCAGCCCAGTTATCGTAGGCAGCTTTGAGGCAAAGAGGTTCATCAAAGAGTGGGAGAGAGTGCTCACGTCAAAACGTCCCGTCACGTCTATATCGGCAAAATCAGACGAGAGTGTGATTCTCTGCTCTCCACGACTGTCTCGAAAGGCTGTGGCAGAAATCCTGTTGCTACTCGTTACGCCAAGACTGTCGCAAATAGAGAAATCAGAAACCTCCAAAGAGGTGTTGTGAAGCAGATCTTCTATGTTCCAGCATTCTGCATGGAGCATTCCACTGAAGGTGGTTGACGCGTAACGCTCGCTGAGGTTCAGAGCTTCGAGGTTCAGATGGCTAACATCACAGTCAACAACAATGTTTTGGAAAAAAGCATTTCCAGCATCAACACCCCTGCTGCCAGCATCAACACCCCTGTCCCTGCTGCCAACATTAACGCCCCTGCCTTTCTTCAAACACCCCTGTCCTGCCTGGTGTCTTTCGACTTGGTCGAAAGAAAAAGCACCCCTGCTGGCAGCTTCCGCTTTCAGCAACACGTTTGCGTTGAGGTCTTGTAGTGACAGTTCTGCAAATGCTTTCCTCGGCCCCAGTGCTATTGACGCAGAGAGATTTCGGTATGGATAGCTCTTAATTGTGAGTAGAGGCGCCTCTATCTTCACCGTTGCATTCTCAGCCTTTTTCAGAGATTCGTTGAGCTCTACCTCACTGTATATGTTTAACTCGCAGTCGCCCAATGTGTTATCGTTCAAAACTCTTCCGATTTTCAGCGTGCTCGTAATAATATCAGTCGTAAGGGTTTTATTGCTATAGCTAATACTATGTTGACAATCACCTATCTGCGAAGAGATTTTTCCCTTGAAAAGAATTGCTCTATTCTTGCTGATAGCTTCTGCCGTGTAGTTTATATCGCCAAGATTCTGCAGCTTTATTCCTTTGGCATTCAGCGTTTTCGACAAGAAACTAAGAAAGTCCCCCTTTGCATTGAGGCTATTCACCTTCACCCTCCAATCGCTCTCAAGAGGTGCTTTCAGCAACTTGTTGATATCGCTATCCGACTGCCCTTGCAAGGAAAGTAAGAAATCTTTTGCTGCAGAGCGAATCGTAAGCTCTTTGCAGAAGCAAGAACGCTTGTCGCCTCCCATCTCTGCATCGATGAAGATGCTCTTGTTCTCGTTCGGTAGGTTAGGCAGGAAACAAGAAAGGTCGCGACTGCCAATAGCCGAGTGGCGACTAACAGCCTCAAAGCTGGTAATCTCCTTTCCTTTGTGGTTGACGGCAATGTCGAGACTGATGTCACTATTCTCTGTCCTGAGTGCGAAATCCTTCACCTCTGTCTTCTGCTCTGTGTTATTGAACGTAAGCGAGAGGTGGTTCAAAGAGAAACCTGAATGCTCTTCCTTGAAAGAGAATTTCTTTATTCTGGCAGTGAGACTTTCGTTGGTTAAAGAGTTAATAACGATGTGACCGCTTATATTGTTGACATATAAGTGATTAACATCGAGAAACCTTTCTTTCCTCTTCTCATTCAGAACGTCATATCTCACAGAAGAGTTGCGAACAACAAGAGAGGTGATCTGAAGGCTCAAACTGTTCCCTTTCTCACTGTCTTTAGAAGACAGAGAGTCAATCAGAAACTGACAGTTCAAGGAACTCTCTGCACTCTTTCGAGAGAGCGTGGCGCGAAGTCCGAAAACCTGAGCGGAAGTGATCTCTATGCGTCCTTTCAATAGCTCCACAACATCTATCTTTGCCGACAAACGGTGACAGGCAAGCATCTCTTTCTTTTCTTGGTCGGCGATAGCAATCTCGTCAACCGTGATACGGTTTAGAAGACCAACAGAAATCCTTCCCACTGCCACCTTCGCACCGATTTTCTTTCCCACCTCCTGCTCAAGAAAATCCCCACACGAATCCTGTATTGCTGGTATGTGCAGCAATACAATTATTACTGTGTATATGCTTATTATAACCCACAGCAAAATGGCGATTATGTGTTTCGTTGTCTTGATAAATGATATTTTTGTTGCAAAATTACTAAAAAAATGCATGATTATGAAATTTTTTCTGCAATTAAATACTATTATATAGTTTTTTTTTCTTAATTTTGCACTCTGTAGAGGACTTTTTCTTTTGCTTCTACACAATACTGACTAAAACAGATATAAGGTATTATAAAGTATTTTGTAAAATTTTTTACAGATGGTAAACATTATTAAGTTACGTAAGGGCCTTGACATAAAACTCAAGGGTACGGCACAACTCAAGGATGTTCAAGTGCCTGCAGGAGATGTTTTCGCATTGTGTCCTGCAGACTATCATGGCGTCACTCCGAAGGTTGTGGTGAAAGAAGGAGATAAGGTATTGGCTGGAGACAGCCTCTTTGTCAATAAACATTTCCCTTCCGTTGGTTTCGCCTCTCCAGTGAGCGGTACGGTAACTGCCGTAGTGCGTGGAGAAAGGAGAAAGGTGCTGGCTGTGAAAGTGCAGGCAGACAGCAAAGTGGAATATCGAGACTTCGGCAAGAAAGATCCTAAGGGGCTTTCTGGAGAGCAGGTGAAGGAGGCAATCCTTCAGGCTGGTCTCTTCGGTTTCATAAACCAGCTGCCATATGCCATCTCCACAAATCCCGACACCACACCTCGCGCAATCTTCGTGTCTGCTTTCCGTGACATGCCTCTCGCTTCTAACTTCCTCTATGAGCTGAAGGGAAACGAAGATGCCTTCCAGGCTGGCGTCACGGCTCTCTCTCGCATGGCAAAGGTCTATGTGGGCATCAATGAGGCAGAGGAGAGCGCACTCGGTTCTCTCAACAACGCTGAGGTGACCATGTTCAAGGGAAAGTGCCCAGCAGGAAATGTTGGTGTGCAGATAAACAACATTGCACCTGTCAACAAGAACGAGGTGGTGTGGACGGTCTCTCCAACAGTAGTGATCTTTATCGGACGTCTCTTCCTAACTGGAAAGGTAGACCTTCGCCACAAGGTCGCTCTGGCAGGCTCTGAGGTTCTCGACCCAGCATACTCTGAGGTTCTCGTAGGTCAAGACATTCAGACAATCCTCAAGGGAAGAATTAAGACAGAGGGCGTGAGAATCATAAATGGCAACCCTCTCACTGGTGTGAAGGTAGAGGGAGAAGCCTTTGTTGGTCCGCAGGTTAGCGAGGTAACGGTAATCCCAGAAGGCAACCATGCCGATGAAATGCTCGGATGGATAATGCCTCGTTTCAATCAGTTCTCTGTCAGCAGAACATATTTCTCTTGGCTCTTCGGAGGAAAGAAAGAATATGTCTGCGATGCTCGCATAAAGGGTGGGGAGCGACACATGATCATGTCTGGAGAATACGACAAAGTGTTGCCGATGGACATCTATGGCGAGTATCTCATAAAGGCAATCATCACTGAAGATATCGACAAGCAGGAGGCTCTCGGCATCTACGAGGTGAGCCCAGAAGATTTTGCCGTAGCAGAGTTCGTGTGCTCTTCAAAGCTTGAACTGCAGAAAATCGTGCGCGAGGGGCTTGATATACTCCGCAAGGAGAATGAATAAAACGGGTGGCGATTTTCTCGCCTCTAAAACAAACCATTAAAAGTAATTCAATGAAAGCTTTAAGAAAATATCTTGATCAGATAAAGCCAAACTTCCAGCCAGGAGGAAAACTGCAGGCGTTTGGCAGTGTCTTTGAAGGCTTTGAAAGCTTCCTCTTCGTACCAAACGATACTTCTAAGAGTGGAGCCCACATTCACGATGCCATTGACTCTAAGCGTGTCATCAGCTTCGTGATCATTGCCTTGATGCCTGCTCTCTTCTTCGGCATGTATAATATTGGATATCAGAACGCTCTCTATGCTGGAGCTCTCGAAGAAACCTCATGCTTGGAGATGTTCATATACGGATTCCTACAGATGCTGCCAAAGATTCTTGTCAGCTACATAGTGGGACTCGCAATTGAGTTCGCATGGGCTCAGTGGAAGCATCACGATATCCACGAGGGATATCTCGCAACAGGTATTCTCATTCCTATGGTGCTGCCTGTAAACTGCCCACTGTGGTGTCTCGCCATAGCATGTGCCTTCAGCGTGATCTTCTGTAAGGAGATCTTCGGTGGCACGGGAATGAACTTCGTAAACCCAGCACTTGCGGCTCGTGCCTTCCTTTTCTTCTCCTATCCTACTGTGATGTCGGGAGAAAACTGCTGGGTGGCAAAAGACCAAATCTTCGGACTCGGACACAACATCGCCGACGCAACAACAGCAGCAACTCCACTCGGCATAATCTCTCAGAACCCTGACGCTCAGATAGACACCATGAACGCATTCTTCGGACTCATTCCAGGCTCTATGGGTGAGACAAGCTTCATAGCGATTGCAATAGGTGCCGTCATCCTCCTCATCACGGGTGTCGCTTCATGGCGAATCATGCTCTCTGTGTTCATTGGTGGCGGACTAACAGCGGCTCTCTTCAACCACCTCGGGCTCTCTCCTCTCACCGCTTGTCAGCAGTTCGTGCTTGGCGGTTTCGCATTTGGTGCGGTCTTCATGGCAACAGACCCAGTCACTGCGGCTCGCACAGAGACAGGAAAATGGATCTATGGCTTCCTAATCGGTGTCGTTACCGTTATGGTGCGCGTCATGAACCCAGGATACCCAGAGGGAATGATGCTCGCAATCCTGCTTATGAACGGATGTGCTCCTCTCATCGACTGGTGTGTCGTTCAGCGGAACATCTCCCGTAGAATGAATCGTACAAAATAATATGGAGGACGGAAACAATGGCAAAGAAATTTAATACAAACAACAACCTGTACATTATTATATATAGCATCGTACTCGTTGTAATCGTTGCGTTCGGTCTTGCTTTCGTATATACTTCCTTGAAAGACAAACAGGAGGCTAACGTTGCGCTTGACGTGAAGAAGCAGGTGCTCGCTGCTCTCGATATTCGCGAGTTTGCAGATGATGCTGACGCTGAAGAGAAATATAAGCAGATTGTTGTTGCTGTAGATACGGTCTCAGCAGAGAAAAAGGCTATCGTATACACTTGTAAGCTAAACGGAGAAGATAAATACATACTCTCTGTAAACGGAATGGGACTCTGGGGACCTATCTGGGGCTACATCGCTCTCAATAGCGACAAGCAGACCGTCTTCGGTGCCTATTTCAACCATGCAAGCGAAACAGCTGGTCTGGGTGCAGAGATAAAAGATTCTAAGGCTTGGCAGGATCAGTTCAAGGGAAAGACGGCATATGCCGACAATACCGTACTCCTTTCTGTCAAGAAAGCAACCGATATAAAGCCAGAAGAGAAACCTTACACGGTTGATGCTGTAACGGGTTCTACTCTTACTTGCAATGGCGTGAACAATATGTTCAAGGAAAGCATAGCACTCTATGAAGATTTTTTTAACAATAAATAAGCAGGAGGAACAACACTATGAGTAAACTGTTTTCTAAAGAGAATAAAGAGGTTTTCCTCACTCCTTTGAATGGAAATAACCCGGTGCTTATACAGGTACTCGGAATATGTTCGGCACTCGCTGTCACTTCACAACTTAAGCCGGCTATCGTAATGGGATTGGCGGTGACAGTGATAACGGCATTCGCAAACGTTATCGTTTCTATCATTCGTAACACCATTCCAACACGCATTCGCATCATCGTGCAGCTCGTTGTCGTAGCAGCTCTCGTAACCATCGTAAACCAGATTCTCAAGGCATTCGTATACGACGTCAGCGTGCAACTCTCTGTCTACGTCGGACTCATCATCACGAACTGCATACTCATGGGACGTCTCGAGGCTTTCGCCTCTATGAACAAACCATGGCCGTCTTTCCTCGACGGCGTGGGTAGCGGACTGGGATATGCGCTCGTGCTCGTCATCGTGGGTGGTGTGAGAGAACTCTTTGGACGTGGCTCTCTCCTCGGAGTGCAGATCATTCCTGATAGCCTCTACGACTTTGGCTATATCAACAACGGTATGATGACAATGCCTGCCATGGCAATGATTCTGTGCGGAATAGTAATCTGGGTACATAGAGCATACTTCTATAAGGACTAACCGCTTTTCATACATCCTTTCATTTATAAAATCATTATGGAACATATAATATCACTTTTCTTCCGAAGCATCTTCGTTGATAATATGATCTTTGCGTTCTTCCTCGGCATGTGCTCATATCTTGCCGTTTCTAAGAGCGTGAAGACTTCCTTCGGATTGGGTATGGCGGTAACATTCGTACTCCTCATAACAGTACCTGTCGACTATCTACTCCAGACAAAAGTGCTGGCGGCTGACGGAATTCTCGGAGTAGACCTCTCATACCTCTCACTGATTCTTTTCATCGCAGTCATTGCGGGCATCGTGCAGCTCGTGGAGATGATCGTGGAGCGATTCTCGCCTTCCCTATATGCTGCTCTCGGTATCTTCCTGCCGCTCATTGCTGTGAACTGTGCCATCATGGGTGCTTCTCTCTTCATGCAGCAACGCATAAACCTCGACCCTACCAACACACAGTATATCGGGGGAATAGGAGACGCACTGGCATTCGCACTCGGCTCTGGAATCGGATGGACTCTCGCCATCTGCCTTCTCGGTGCAATCCGTGAGAAATTAGCCTATTCAGACGTGCCAAAGCCTCTTCAGGGACTCGGAATAACGTTCATCACCGTGGGTCTTCTCGCAATGGCGTTCATGTGCTTCTCAGGATTGAAAATATAGCATTTCTAACGGTGGAAAAATATTTGGCAGAAAAACAGCTCAAGTAAACTGCCATGTCTTTCTCCATCATTAAAAAGATATTTATTACAATGGATATACATTTCATTTTAGCGAGCATGGGAGTGTTCCTGACAGTCATCATACTCCTCGTTATCATTCTGCTCGTAGCAAAGAAATATCTGTCGCCAAGTGGTAACGTGAAGATTACCATCAACAACGACACCGTTCTTGATGTGCCACAGGGAAACTCCGTAATGGCTACTCTAAACGAAAACGGCATCTATCTGCCTTCTGCTTGTGGCGGAAAGGCTTCTTGCGGACAGTGTAAGGTACAGGTGTTAGAGGGTGGGGGAGAAATCCTCGACTCTGAGAAATCGCACTTCTCTCGAAAGGAGATAAAAGAGGGATGGCGACTCGGATGCCAGTGTAAGGTGAAGGGCGACCTGAAACTTCATGTCGATGAGTCTGTCATGGGTGTGAAGGAATGGGAGTGCACCGTCATCAGCAATAGAAACGTGGCTACCTTCATAAAGGAATATAAGGTTGCTCTGCCTCCAGGAGAGCATATGAACTTCGAACCAGGCTCCTATGCGCAGATTCGCATTCCTGCTTTCGAACTCGACTACAACAAAGACTTCGACAAGTCACTCATCGGAGACACTTACCTCCCTGCATGGGAGAAGTTTGGACTCTTCTCTCTCAAGTGCACAAACACTGAACCAACCATTCGTGCCTACTCCATGGCAAACTACCCTGATGAGGGCGATATCATCACTCTTAACGTGCGTATCGCTACTCCTCCTTTCAAACCAAAAGAGCAGGGACCTGGCTTTATGGACGTAAACCCAGGCATCGCATCTTCTTATATCTTCTCGCTAAAACCAGGCGACAAGGTGGTGATGTCGGGACCTTACGGAGAATTCCGCCCTCAATACGGAACTGGTCGTGAGATGATTTGGGTTGGTGGCGGTGCTGGAATGGCTCCTCTGCGTGCTCAGATCATGCATATGCTCAAGGGACATGGCATCGCTCCAGAGGATCGACTGCGTCCAATGCATTATTTCTATGGTGCAAGGGCAATGGAAGAGATTCCTTTCCTCGACGACTTCCTACAGCTCGAAAAAGACTTCCCGAACTTCCACTTCCACCTCGCTCTCGACCGCCCAGATCCAAAGGCAGATGCTGCCGGACTGAAATACACTGCTGGTTTCGTGGCGCCAGTGATGGGAGATACCTACCTAAAGCAGCATGAGAACCCAGAAGATTGTGAATACTACCTCTGTGGACCTCCAATGATGGCGAAGACAGTCCTTGACCTTCTCCATTCTCTTGGCGTAGAAGACAATATGATTCGCTTCGATAACTTCGGAGGGTAATCATTCTGTTCTTTCGGAACTATTTCAGAAGAAAACCCTTCAATAACTTCTAAGGTTAATCATTCTTCTTGAATATACTCAACAAAAGAGGGTGTGTCATTTCTTTTTTTGACACACCCTCTTTATTTTCTCTTTCTTCAGCAGTAGTCAGGTGGCTTCGTAATCATAAAAAAAATCGTTGGAAAACTTGCATATACTGAAAAAGATTCGTATTTTTGCATTCAAAAAACTGAAAAGAAACATTTACTAAGGGATTATACGCAAAAAGAAAAAATATGATGACATTTATAGAAAAACTGAACAAACTGGTGATTGCGGCTGGAGAACTTATGTCTACTGAGCGTTTTGAGATAGAGCAGAAAAATGGATGCGAGAACATCGTTACTTCTTCTGATCTTGCTGTGCAGAACTTCTTGTGCGAGGAGCTGTCAAAGCTTCTCCCTGGTTCTGGATTCCTCTGCGAGGAGAGGGATATAAACGATTGCGAGCATGAATACACATGGATTATTGACCCGATTGATGGCACCGCGAACTACAGTCGTGGAATTGACGAGTGTGCTGTTTGTGTGGGACTGAAACACAATGCTGAGATGGAGGCGGGGGTGGTGTTCCTCCCTCGAAAGAATGAACTCTTCTATGCCAAGAAGGGGAAGGGGGCGTTTCTGAATGGAAGGAGGATAGATGTCTCTTCGAGACCGTTCGCAGATGCTATGCTGTGTACTGCTCTTCCTGTCTACCATAAGGAGTATGCTGCCGTTTGCTCTGAGATTATTCTCGATGCGTTTGGGAAATGTAACGACATTCGACGCTTTGGGGCGTGCGCACCAGAGTTGTGCTATCTTGCCATGGGGAGGTGTGAGCTCTATTTTGAGTATCTCCTCAGTCCTTGGGACTTCGCTGCTGCTTCGCTGATTCTGACAGAGGCGGGTGGTATCATTACTTCCTTGGAGGGTGATGCTCTGTGTCTGACTGCTCCCTCTGGTGTCGTTGCTGCCAACAATCGGGAGAACCATCTCCAGCTCCTTGAGATTGTGAAGGAACACAAGAGATAGTCTCTTTTTCCTCCCTCCTCACCGTGGCATCTGTATGCTGGGTGCTCCCTTTTTTCTTTTATGCCACAAAGGGCTATTGCTCGTGCCTGAGGTAGGTGTGTCCTATATTAATAAGGTGTAAAACCGACATTCACTTCTTTCTCGAAGAAAAAATGGGGAAAAAGAAAAAAAATTGCATAAAAATTTGCAGGATTCAGAAAAAAGTAGTACCTTTGCACCGCAATTGAGAAATCACTCATCTCAAAAAGCATGAAACATCCCAATGGAGAGATGGTAGAGTGGTCGATTACAGCGGTCTTGAAAACCGCCGTACCGAGAGGTACCGGGGGTTCGAATCCCTCTCTCTCCGCTTAATAAACTTGCTGTAAGACAAGTCGGATTATTGAAATTAAAGTTAAATTTAATCTTAATAATCCGACTTTTTCTCTATATCGGAGACATAGGCAAGGAAATGATGCGTGGAATAAGTTGTGTGACTTCTTTTCCATAAATGTCTTCTATCATGAAGTCCGCAGTTTCAAAAAGTCATGAATCACTGATTTTTGTGCATGTTTTATATTTGTGTTAGTGCATCTGAAAAATAATCGTGATTCAAAACATTTAAAACAGATGGTAAACATCAATTATCAATCTTACGGAACTACGGGATTTAACCTTCGTTTACGTTTTTATTTAGATGGAGAAACAAGATTTCTCGCAGTGAACAAACTATTAAAAGAAAAGCTTCACACGAAACACTGGAATCAGAAGAAGCAGCAGTTTATTCCCTCTGCTCCATTCAGTGAGGAGAATAATGCTATTTTTGTGGAACTGAAGCAAAAGTACGATCGACTTGCTATGGATTGGGTAGTCAAAGAAAAGAAAGGCAAAGGACATGTCTATATCTCAGTTTTGTTGAGATAAAATGGTTGTTTCTAAAGGAACCATGTCTCTGTATCAGCTGTTTATGTGAAAACGAGTTTCTCTTATAGCGCGAAACACCTTTTTTGTCAACAATCCTTGATATTAATAGTGTGTATATAGGAGTTTGTGTTGTGACACTGGTGGTTGTTGCACAGTCATGTCTCGTAGGCGAGGGGGAGTTGTGGTGTCACATCTTGAGGTTTTTGATTACACATTATTCGTATATATAAAAGGAGGTGTCTCAACGCAGGTGATGGAGTTTCTGTTTTTGCTTGCGAGATGCTGGAAGGGATTGCCGCTCGACCAGGTCGAGCGGTACCAGGAAGTCTAAATGTGAAAAGCTGCAAGAATGTTTGTGTGTCCTATGCAAAAAGATTTTGCACATGGTAGATGAACATTTTTAAATTATTTAATGTGGAAATGTTGTTTATGTCAGGAAAAAGTAGTAATTTTGCAGGCGGAAAGGTGAAACATGTGCGATTATGCAGAATTTTTTTGCTCACTTTTGCACACGAAAACTTTTCTTCTATCGCAACAACTTTAATTCAAGGGATAAGAAAACTAAGGGGCTGACTGGATTTGACAGCGGGTTGAAGCGGTATGTAAGCATGTAGAGCTGAGATGGTAAGCTCTTTAATCTCTGCTATCAAAAATTTATCTGGCGAAACAAAGTACGCTCTCGCTGCCTAATCGAAGAACAGTAGATTACTGGCCTAATTTCGGCACCAGGTGCTGAAACGAGACATCGCTCAGAAGCTCTTGTTCCGAGGCGTCTGGTATAGCGGTGTAGGAATATCGGGAATAGTCGTTGGGAATGCCTCGTGCCTGCGATGAAACTTTAGAGGATAAGGTTGCAGTTGGTGGTTCAGGTCTTGCTGCTGCCCGACAATGAAGTCTGAAATAAACATGTAGAAAGCATATTGATTCCCTGTTTGGACGAGGGTTCGATCCCCTCCAGCTCCACAACTATTTCAAATAACTCACCGATTACCAGTGGGTTATTTTTATTTTAAGGGCATCGCTCCCCCAAGGTGCTCCCCTTATCTACTTTTATATTAATTTAACTATCCTAAGTAGCAAATAATACAGTTCCTTCTCCCTCTTGCGTGTGGTTTGCGTATCTGAATCTAATGACACTTGAAAACACACTCTTGTGCTTTTGCAATACCCCCGTGCTTCCGAAACACCCCTGTGTTTTCCCGATATTCTGTGAAAGAAAACTAAAATAACGAAGATTATTTTGGCAGGTATGTTTTTTTTCGGTAACTTTGTGTGATTTTGTAAGAACAAGAGAAACTGCCAGGGAACTTGCTGGTGGTAGAAAAAGAAAAAACACATAGAACATGGAATACTTATCTCAGGAATGTTACGATGCACTCGTGGCGGAATTGAATGAAATGATAAACGTGGAGGTCTCGAGGGTGAAGAACGCCATTGCGGAAGCCCGTGACAAGGGAGACCTCAGTGAGAACTTCGAATATCATGCTGCAAAGCGTGAGCAGGCTAAGCTGTTCAGTCGTATTCGCTTTAAGCAGCGCGTTTTGGAGAATGCTCGTGTTATGGACACCTCACATCTCAAGGACGATGTGGTTGGGTTGTTTCGTAAGGTTACGATGACGAATATGAAGACAAACAGTCAGATGACCTACACGATTGTGAACACCCATGAGGCGAACCTTAAAGAGGGGAAGATCTCTATCAAGTCGCCCGTTGCTGAAGCGCTCACGGGAAAGGCGGTGGGGGATGTTGTGGAGGTGAAGGTGCCATCTGGAATCCTTAACCTGAGAATAGATGCGATAACGGTTGTGTAGTTATTGTTTACCAACACCCCTGTTAACCTTTATTTTTTTCAGAAAAAGAAGAGAAAAAACATTTAGCTTATGTCAGAAGTATGGATTAGTGCTGCAGGACTCTGTGGAGCAACGGTAATAGGCAGTCTGCTTGGATTCTTTATAAAGGAGCTGCCACATAAATGGAACGACTCTATTCTTGGCTATTGTGCAGGCATTATGCTTGCTGCCTCTACGATAGGGTTGATTCTTCCTGCTTTCGAGCTTACCGAAAGCTGGTGGCTGGTGGCAGTAGGAGTGATGGCAGGAGCTTTCTTCCTGAACCTCTTAGACTTTGTCACTCCCCATCTGCATCATATCACTGGACTTGGTGAGGCAGAGCATCACAACAATGCGAAGCTGAACAACGTGTTGCTCTTTGTAATGGCGATTGCCATTCATAAGCTTCCAGAGGGAATGGCGGCAGGAGTGAGCATGAGCGATATCGATGCTTCCTCGTGGACGGTGAGCATGGGAATTGCGTTGCAGAATGTTCCTGAGGGAATGGTAATCATCGCACCATTGATTATGGCGGGTGTGAAGCCGTTCCGAACATTTCTTATCTCTTTAGCCATCGGTCTCCTTGAGGTTGTGGGGGTGTGGCTGGGATTTGCCCTTGGCACAGTGTCTGCTGCACTCCTTCCCGTTATGCTTGGATTCGCTGGTGGCGCTATGTTGTATGTCACGAGCGATGAGATGATTCCTGAAACGCATGCCCATGGCTATCAGAAACAGGCTACCTATGCCCTCCTGCTTGGTTTCATGACCCTCTTGCTCATCGAGAAATTTTTGGAATAAATATTCTTTATAGAATATGCGTGAAATAGTTATAAAAGGAAAAGAGCAGGTGCTTACCAGCAAAGAGCTGGAAGAACTGTTTCTCTCTGTGGAGTGGTCGTCAGGCCATTACCCAGATAAATTGGAGATTGCCATGCGTAATTACGCCACTGTCTATACTGCTTGGGATGGCGACCGCCTTATTGGGTTGCTCAGTGCCATGGACGATGGCATCATGACCGCATATATTCATTATCTCCTTGTGCGTCCTGAATATCAGGGTCGGGGAGTTGGTAAGATGCTTCTTGAACGCACAAAAGAGAAGTATAAGGACTATCTTCGTATCGCCCTTGTGGCATACGATAAAGAATGCGGCTTCTATGAACACCTTGGCTTTAAGAAAGGGAAAGACGAGACACCAATGTTTATCACCTCATTATGGACATGATGGAACAATTAGAACAAAACACCACGAGGAAGGCACCAGAGATTGCTTCCTCCTCACGGAACGAGCGCATGCTCTTTGTGAAAGAGCAATGGCGATGCCTCTTCCATTGTCCTTCTTGTGGAAAGTGTTATGTGCTTAGAGGCCGTAACCCTTATGAGCTGTATGCAGACTTCATAGAGGGCAGAAGGGAATATATGGAAATCACTGCTGAGATTCGTCAGAACAACGTGGAGAAAGAATAATATGACAACACTACAGAAACGGTTGTATGACATGCGTGACGAGGGCTATGCCACCTTCCAAGCGAAGCTGACTCCAGGAGTGGCAGAGGAACTGTTTATTGGAGTTCGTGTTCCCATACTCCGTAATTTTGCGAAGGAGTATGCCAAGGAAGAGGAGAGCAATGTGTTCCTAAAGGAACTGCCCCATACGTTCTATGACGAGAACATGCTTCATGCACTCCTTCTCTCGCAGATAAAAGACTATGACAGGTGTATTGAACTGACCGACACTTTCTTGCCCTATGTGGACAACTGGGCAGTTTGTGACATTCTCTCTCCAAAGGTGTTCTCGAAGAACAAAGGGCGGCTGATGGAGAATATTCTTTCTTGGGCAGCATCTCCATATCCCTTCACCTGTCGCTTTGGAATAGAGATGCTTATGTCTCATTTCTTAGATAAGGACTTTAAACGGGAATATCTCAATATCCCTGCCTCTGTGCAAGGAGAGGAGTATTATGTTCGGATGATGGTGGCATGGTTCTTTGCTACTGCACTTGCTAAACAATGGGATGCCACAATTCCTTTCATCGAGAAGAACGTTCTCGCTACTTGGACACATAACAAGACAATACAGAAAGCGATAGAAAGCTTTCGCGTTACACCGGAACAGAAACAATACCTTCGCACGTTAAAGAGAAAGGAGGGCTGAGAGGGTGCAGAAAACATTAGGAGCTTGCCAGTCGGCAAGCTCCTTTTTTAATCAATAACTAAAACTTAAAACCTAATGTCTAACAAATAATAACTAACTTCTAAAAACTAAAACCTAATAACTAAAAACTAAAACCTAATAACTTAAAGCTATGTATGAAAGATGTTCTTTTGTATTTTTTGATGCAAATGGGCTGAATTATCGGTGGTTGGGGCGCGGAGGACAGGTGTTTCTGTCGTGGCGAAGCAACTCGTTCTCCATTCTGCGAACCTCAGAGCGAGAGAGGTTGCACTTCTTGCAAACACCATGGCGGTCGAAGTTGTGGTTGCCCTTGAGGATGTGTGCGCGAAGCTTTTCTCTCATCACTGGCTTGCGGTTTATGTTGCAACAGCGGTCGTGACCGTGACGCTTGTTGCAGGTGTTGCTTACTACCGTTGTGCGAACAACAAAGTGTGACTTGTTGTTGTGAACGTTTGTAGTTGTATTGCCAAGGGTGGTCATTGTGCCGAGGATCATCATTCCGATTACCATCATGCTCTTCATTGTTGTCTTCATATTCGTTTCTGTTTTTATGAGTGATTTATTTTCTGAGTGCTTCTTCGCACGAAAGAAATAGGGTTTGTCGTTTTTGTCCGGAATTTCTTCGGACGGGAACGGTGCCCGTCTTCTTTTTTCTGAGTGCTTCTTCGCACGAAAGAAATAGGGTTTGTCGTTTTTGTCCGGAATTTCTTCGGACGGGAACGGTGCCCGTCTTCTTTTTTCTGAGTGCAAAGTTACACCAAAATTCGAAGTCTGCAAAAGGTTTTTCTCTATAGTGAGAGGAGTTTTCCCTAAAGTGGAGTAGGGGAGTTCCACGAGGTGTATAAAAAGAGGGCAACGAAAAGAAATCTTTTCATTGCCCTCTTTACAGTTAAGCATATTTTTTTCTACCGCTTCTTGAATATTTTTCCTTTTCCCTTCTGGATGTAGACACCAGAATTCGGTATGTCTGGGAGTTGCTGTCCAGAGAGATCGTAGATGGCATCAGAGTTAGTATAGTCGATATTATATATAATATCTTCAATACCCGTTCCCTCTGGGAATGTGAAGCGTATTGCCTTGACTCCTGTAGATAACCCCTGTTGCACGTCTGTAGACACCTTGTCGGCAGGTAGCCAAGCACGCTTCGCCTTTAGTTCTGTACCGTTGAACTTGTAGAACCCTATTCCCCAGGTCTTGTCCGCAAGCACGTAGCAGCTGATATTCGTAGCAGGGATGGCGTGGTCGGAAGAGTTTCCTCTTAGTATTGTAGGCTCAGAGCCAACCTTTGATGTTGCCTTGAACGTATAGTCTCCTACTGGACCATAAACGACATATCCCATATCCTTGTTAAGGATAGACACAGGAGTGAGAGACATGAGATAGTCGACAACGTTTTCGTTCTCCACCAATTTGTCGTGTGCTGTAGCCGCATAAACGTTCACACCCTCTGGAGCCTTAGTGTTTGCAGAGAGACAGATTGTGCTCCAGCCATATCCTGGTGTGTCGCCCACCTCCTTCAGATGCAACACATACTGACGAGTACCCTCGTATTTGATAGGCATGGTAGGTGCTCCCAAACCGCCATACTGATTTGCTGCCCTTACGCAATAGGTGCCTGCGCCAAGGTTTATCTGGTCGAGGCTTATGCTCGTTTCGGTCACGTTTCTCTTATATACCCATTTCTCGTTTTCTTTTTTGAAGATGAAGTAACAGAGAGCATTTTCATAGCCATCCCATTTCAGACGGTCATCGTCAATCTCTATGTTATCGTTCCAAACAACACTGTTTATGGCATCGTAGCTACCAGCATCGCCAGAGGCAGCATCTATCTGTATGGTGCGCTCCTTCGGAGTATATGAGTCAGTGCCACCAAGAACGTTTTGGATGGTGTACTTTGCAGCATCAGCATCGTTCATGACACAGTCGTCAGAGCCAGCAGCAGGCAATGCGGCTGCCAGTGTTCGTGAACCAAGCGACAATACCGTGCCGTCACCGTCCATGCTATGGTTCTCGTGGAATCGGAGCACGGAATTTCCTGTCATCACGCCCCAGCCTTGGTCTCTTGGAAGTACATACATCTTTGTATTTATATAAGTGATGGCAGGCGATTTTTCTGTAGAGCTCGCCCACGGACGAGCGAGAGTCCAGGTCTTGTCTTTCAGTCGCTCTGTCTGGTCGAGTGGAAGTTCTGGTTTCACGTTACAGTCTTTGAAGACATATCCCCATTGCTGTGTAACCTCCTGAGAAGGTGCTGCAATATTGTTTCCTGAGCGGTCGCGAATAATGATATCGCATTTCTCAAACCAGATATTTCCGTCACCGCAGACCCAATCGACGACACCTCCTAACTGGCAGTTCTCGAAATACCCACGGTAGTCATCGTTGGCATTGGAAGAGTAGTAGGTATCCTGCCAGCTCATCATGGAGACGTTCTTCAGAGTAGTGCGCTGCCCCTGATCCCAGAGCACCACGGCACGTCCGGCACCACTTCCTCCTCCCATGCTCGACCAGTATGGGAATCGGTTCTCCATGGAGAAGTCCTCGGCATAGAAGTCCTCGGCCCTGGTGTATCCCAGGTAGTTTCCGTTCGCGTCATACCTTATTGACCCACCCACGTGTATGGTTGCGGTATATCCGATACCCTCCACGATAGGTTTGTTCCATACCATGACACCCTCACGGCTCTGTCCGATGATAGACACCTTTGGTCTTGTCACCTGCGTCATGCCATTCTCGTAGTTGTATTTGGTTTTCATCTCCTCGTCAGTGACGGCATTACCATCACCATCACATGGCCATGCACCATCGGAAGTGATGTTATACCTACCTTCCAACGACTCGTTTCCCGTCAGCTGGTATTCACCGTCAGGGATGAAAATCAGGTAGCGATCTGTTCCCTTATCGGCATTAGCTGCGTTGATGGCATCATCAAGAGAGCCGTCTTCTCCCACGATGAAGTCGAAGGTCTTGTGTACGATTTCCTTCGTGGTTCCTCGTGTCTTGAAGTGCTTGATGAAATCTCCCCCTGTGTGTGGCTGACCGTAGATATCTACGAAATCGGTTCCCGGAATCGTGTAGTTAAGGGTTACGTTCGGAAGGTTCCAATAGTAGAATGTCAGTTCCTTTCCCTGCTTTGCCGAGAACGTCATGATCTGGTCTCCCACCGTGAACGTCAGGTCTTTTGCCTTCATGGTGCGGTCGAAGACAACCTTTATATATCCGCTGGCAGGCATGTTCACCACAGACACCTCGTGGCTGTAGAATTTCTCACCGTTGATCTCGGTATACAGGAACTTCGGTGTTGTCTCTGCCCCTGGCACCGTAGATGTAGGCGCCTTAAGGGTGAAGTGAACAGCGTATGTCTCCAGTAGCGACTCACCGCCACTGAGGAGACGGATATATCCTGTTGGGTTGTCAATAGTAGGCTGCGTGACGCTCACCTTTCCCGTTCCTGTTGCCGTAGCCGCCAGTTCTTCCATCTTCTCAGATTGTAGCTTGCCTGTCTCAGGGTCGAGCGTGATAGGGCAGGTCTCCAAGGTAATCTCCTTGTTTGCCTTCAAGGTGTTCAGCTGCTCTACGGAAAGTGTTATTCCTGCATAGGAGACAGACTCTAATGCTGGCTTCTCGATTGTCTGTGGCTTGTACTTTATGGAGAAATACGTGTAGTAGCGGCCATCGTTCTGGAAATAAACCTGCTGTATTCCTTCACTGCCGTTCCACGTATATCTCACCTTGTTTCCTGCCTCATATCCACCGTTCTCCGCCGTAGCGCCACAGATGCTTGTCGTGCTCATGGCACTGTTGGCCTCCAGTTCCATCTCGCAACCCTTTGTCACCGGGAACGTCATGATGGAGTGCATGTTTATCTGGCAACGCTCCTGGTCGGCGAGGTTGTTGAATTTACCCTTTATGGCGTTCCCGTTCTCGTCTTTCCTGTCGCTTGCGTTAAGATCAAGGCGAAGGTCGATAAACTCCGTATCGCTTTTGTGCAACTGAGTGACAAGGATTCCCGAAGAACGCTCGTAGTTGATGTCTGGCGCTCCAAGCTTACGGGCGAAGTACCATGTTGCGGTAGCCTCTGGCGGCAGGTCGTTGTCGAGGAGTGAGAACGTGTTCAGCTCAAACACAGGGTAGAGGCGGAGGTCAGCGGCGGGAGCGTTGTGTTTGCTACCAATATTATATATTGTGCCTGCTTCGTCCTCCCATCTTTTCAGAGTATATCCCGAATAGTAGAGCGTATTGTTCTGAGGAATGGTATATTCATCGTTAGCCTCCACCCAGATGGCAGGAGGTGCTATGCCTGTTGCCTGCTTACCAGCGTTGAACGTGATATAATATGTCTTCTTCTCTTTGAAATAGAAAAGCAGGTTTCGGTGTTTCGTAATCTCGAACTCCACCTCATATTTTGTACGCTTACCAGCAGCCTTCTCCTCTGCAGTAGGCTCTGACTGCCTGAGGAGGAACACTGTTTCTTTGGTGCCCCAGGAGCCGTCTGCGTTCTGGGAAACCTCCTCAGTAACGGTGGCATCGTCTGGCTTCACCATTTTCACATTTCCGTTGTCGAGCATCTCGAGTACGGCGAGAGGTTTTCCGTTTACAATCTTGTCTGGGTCAACAATCTTGTCAAGCGTATATCCGAACATCCGCTCGAAGGAAATCTTCGTGCGAGTACCTTGGATGAGTGAGTATCCACCATCGTCCATCTTCTCGATATACACTTTCTTGTCGCCTTCCACAACTTCATGCACCGCTTCCGTCTTTGTTATGGAGCCTTGATCGTTATTTTCCACCTTGGCATGCAGTTGCACACGGTTTGCAGCGAGCGTGTACGCCTTTATCCATTTATAATATGAATAGTCGTCGCCGATAACGATAGGAATGCGTGCCGCAGGGTTCTGAGTGGTGTAGCGATAGACGTACTCATGCTCGCCAATCTTCTCAAATTCAGTAGGCACCACACCGTCGATGGTGGTGGTGGAGATAGGAGCGTAGCTGAGAATCTCTATCTTCGTACCGGCACAGGAGGCAATGGTGAGTGTGGTGCCAGGACCAATGGCAGCCCATTCCTGGAAGTCGGTATTGCGCACGAAGCCCTTCTCGCCAGTGTTCACCCAAAGGGCAACATCGCGAGTATGTCCCTTCTCTTGGCTATTCTCCCAGATGCTCACATCTACTGGGGCGCAGAGATAGGTATCTGTATTCTTTGGGAGGTTCAGCCTCTGAGCACGGATGCCAGGGCCAATGCCAAACTCGTAGGTAATCACAGGGTCGTTGATGCGGTTCTGCATACCGCCGGCATTCTCTTCAAAGACAGGGATGAGCGTAATGGTCTTAATGGTCTCGTTTTCTGTAGCAAAAGAGTAGTTCTTGCCAATTTCGTATTTGCTGCTTGTCTCATCTTTTTCCACCCAGTATTTCAGGGTGTAGCCTTTCTCGTTGTTTTCGGCATTGTAAGACTTGAACAATCCGTGATACCTTGGAATAAAGAACGAGCGGCAGTTCGTCTGGTTTTCTGGCTTTGTGCTCTTTTCATCTACAGAGAAAGTCGATAGAGTTCCATTTTTCAGCAACTTAGCATTTGCTATATCAAAGACGATATTTCCTGGCTTTCCCAGTGTGAAGTAAGTATGGTAGGTCACAGAACTATTTTCGGCAGGGACGGTAATCGATAGGGTAGGTCCTGTTCCTGCCAGAGTGTTGTCGTCTGCCTTCATCCATTTCTCCAAGACATAGTCGTCGGCAGCGTCAGAGCTACCTGTCACAGTTGTGTTTGCCACGAACCAGCTCTGCACATATCCGTCGCCCTTTTCGTAGAAGTTCTCATGAATGTCTTCCGAACCGAAGTCTACTGTTCCCAAGGTCTTGTCAACCGTCTCAAGGCGCACCTTCGCCATAGGCAGACGAGCGTATTCCACTGTGATGGTTCCAGTGGTTGCTTTTACGGTATAGGAAGCAGTTGCCGTGGTAGGCTTATCGCTATCTGCACTCGGATGAACCTTTGTCATCGTCAGCGTCTCTGTACCGTCTTTGAAAGCTGTGATGTAATAGCCGTATCCGGCATTAGCAGTGATGGTGACCTGTGCTCCCGGCTTGTATCTATTTCCCGTGTTGCCGTTGGCGTTTGGTTTTGTTTTGTCTGTTGTTCCCGCATTCTCTGCCTTTTCCCATTCGGTGAGTAGAGGGGTAGAAGTGATGAGGTTGGTGGTCTTGACGTCCGGCAGCACTGGGTATGTCACCTCCAGATACTGGAAGTAGCCATACGTGCCCACCGAACCGGCATTATCTACCGTTAACTTAAGCGTCGTAGCATCACCCTTGTACACGAAGGTAAGCACACGGTCTTCCGTGATTTTCTCTCCTGTGGCAGCTGTGGTGCCTCCGTCTGTGAAGGACACGGTCGCAGCTCTTCCACCATTCGGCACATTCTGGAACCATGTCTCGTTGGGCGTGGACTTTCCATCGTTGCCATAGTCCTTCTTCAGCGAAGCCTGCATCTTTACGGTCATGCCATAGACGGCAGGGATGGTAAGCGTCATGCCGTTGTTCAGCTGTCCGCCTCGTGCTTCATGGCCGTCTCCGTCCGTGACGAAGTTCACACGGGCATCGTCATTGTCTGCCTTGGCGCCTGTCATCTTCATCTTTAGATCTATCTTTGTATCACCAACATAAACAGACTCGGTGTAGTTGAATACCACATCATTACCATTCCAAGAGAGAATTGGTGCACCATCTTTTTGGTCGAAGTACCATGTTGCCACGAGTGCATTGTCTGTATCGGTGATAGCCTTATCACTTTTGGTCAATACAGGCTTTAGGGTCACATCCTCCGAGAAGGTATAGGTGCCACCCACGGTATAGGTGTTTGTACCGTCTGTCCATGCTGTGAGTGCATAGCCTTCGTAGTAGAGGGTGGTGTTCTCCGGAATTGTAAACTCATGGCTGGCATTGGTATATGCTGCCTTGGGCACTGTTCCTAAAAGTATCTCTGTCTGGTTGTTCACAAAGGTTATGAGAGGCAGCTTTTCGAAGTAAGCCTCGTAGCTAAGGTCTTTGTTAAGAGACTCTACGGAGAAAACAGCTGTGGTACGTGCATCCTCCACTCCTTCGAAGTCTCTCCATTCCACAAACCTGTAGCCTTTATTTGGAGAGGCATGGAAGGTGACCTTTTTGCCTGGTTGTGCCTTTCCTGCCGCTGGGGCGTGTGTCACAGTACCGCCCTCTGCTGGTTCTGCCGTGGCGGAGATCTTGTAGAAGACACCGTCGTATTCCACACCTGTGAAGGTTCCGGAGATAACGATATTGCTGAATCCCCATGTCTTTCCCTTTGTAAGGGTGTAGATATAGTATTTCAACGACCATTCCTCTGCAGCGGCTGGGATGGTAGAGATGTCGGTATTCGTCTTGAAGGACTCATTGTTGTATGATGATAGGGCATCAAGATTAGGAAGTGCCTTGGTCAAGAGGGTATAGTCTTTGTTCTCGTTCTTTAGGTGTACGTCCATAAAACCACTGCCCGTGGATATCCTGAGTGCCTTGAAGCTCACGGCACTTGGCTTGAAGGCAATGCCTGCGGCAGGGATGATATTGAACGAGATAGTAGATTCCTCATCGACTTCTGTAACGGCGATGCCATCGGTAGGTCCCACGGTAACGGTACTGATGCCATTCTGTGTAGAGGCCCCCTGTGTCAGTTTCTTGCCGATAACCACCTTGGTGTTCTCGTCAATGATGTCCGCAACGTTCCCTTCGATAATAGGTGTTGTCTGCAACACGCCCGTGGTGTTCCAGTTCCATTTGAACGTACCCTCCACATTCACGTAGGCAGTGACGATGTCGGAGGGGGATTTGCCGTCTAAATATGCCGCTACCTTCACCACCAGCCCCTGGGCAGAGAACGGTCCGGAATACAGTGTACTGCTTTCGCTTGGTGTCGTGCCGTCTGTGGTATAGTAAATCTTTGCATTCTTAACGGCAGTAATGGTGACTGTGCCACCGTCGCCTATAGTCACTTCTGGCTTCTCCGTCTGACCAGCAGCCGAGATTACCTTCACCGTGTAAGAGATGGAGGCTGAGGCATAGGTGTCGTCGCTCGCCTGTCTCACGGTTATGATTGTCTTTCCGTATTCCAGAGGTGTTATCACACCGTTCGCATCTACTGAAGCCACTTCCGGAATGCTCGATGTGAATGTCATTGCTCCCGTGCTGGAGGTATAGTAGTCAACGTCGGCTGTTAGGGTGTATGTTTCTCCACCCTTGTTCAGCGTGATATTCTCTTTGTCTATAGCCACCTTCAAATCAGAAGGTTTCTTCTGGGCTGGGTAGGTGACGGAAACTCCACTCATATAACTGTCCATATCTTTTCCTATTATAATCTTCACCTTTCCGTCAGTGATATCTGTTTCAGTGACTGTTGAAGAATATATATACGGTCTAGTTGAACCTGCTGGTCCAGTAACTAAGGTATTGCCAACTTTTGTGTCGCTTACTGCATTTTTAGAGTAACTGCCAAGTTCAACTTTCGCATTCTTGAATGCGTAAATTGTATATTCAGAGCCAGAGTTTACCTGTGCAAAATCGTCGGTTCTTGAGCTATTTGCCAATTTACCTGTTTTAGTTTCAACGTATAGAGGTAAATCGATTGAGCTTCCATTCACCTCAATTTGTGTAACCAAATAGGTTGTGGCATTACTGCCAATATTCATTGACAGTGCTCCTTTCGCTCTACCAAACTGCCATGTCACAGTGGTTTCCTCTGTGAGGTCAGAGAGTGTCACGGTATTGGCAGTGAATACTGGGGTAAGGGTCATGTCTGTTGTTACCATTACCTCTTGCCCAATGCCGTAAGTGTTCACACCGTCTGTCCATCCAGTGAGGGTGTAACCTTTCTTATATAAAGAGGTGTTTGCTGGGACGATGAAAGAAGACTTATTGTCTGCGGCAACGTAAATAACTGGTGGAAAAAGTCCTTCTGCTCCACTGTCTCCTTTCGTAAACGTAATGCCGTACTGTTTCTTGAAAACGGCTGTAAGAGAGAGAGCTTCTGCTGGCATAGAGAAAGAGTATGTAATCTCTTCGCTAACAGATGATTCTCCTTTTCTCCAATGACTAAAAGACCATCCAGTATTTGGCACTGCAGTAAGGGTGATTTTCTCTCCTTCTGGGTGTGAAGGATAGGTGTCTTTATTTGTTATCTTACCGCCTTCACTTGGCTCTACACTTGTTGTAAGATTATAGAGAGAAAGTGCTGTAAATACTGCTTTGTATGTCACATCCTCTGAACCCATAGTGAAGGTATATTTGTTTGGATTGCCTTCAAGCCCATTTATTACTGTGCCATTTGCATCTTGCCATTCCTTAAATTCATAGCCATGGTTAGGAGTGGCAGTCATTGTCACTTCTTCACCATTTTTAAATAAGCTTCCATCCACATCAACAGTACCCGAACCTTCAGGATCATAGACGATACTCACTGCAAAGCCAACCTTTTGCACTACAGAGAAGAAAGGCAGATAGGTGCTACTTCCACCTTTAATGGTAATTGTAGTAGGTTTTGTAACCAAGAAACTACGAGTGATTTTATCATTACATGCAGCTGTCTTGGTTTCTGATTCTGGAATGGTTATGTCTTCAAAGGCTCCATTATTAGATTTTATGGTGTATTCCCCATTATTATATTGACAGCCACCCAATTCCACTGTGTATCTTCCCTCTGTGGCATTAGGTATCGTGATTACTGTACCCAGATTACCATGGTCTTTGTTGCCAGTACAGCTGTAGGTTGCAACATAGCTTGCCGGTTGTTCGGTGGTGTAATTACCTTGAGCGTCAATATAGTAGGTGGTGTTGGTAGCAAGATTTGTTGCAGGGGTTGATGATATGTTGATTGTCGGGTTTTCTCGGGTGATTTCACAGGAGGTTAATGTTGTTGTCGTTCCGTCATATCTTGCAATATAAATGCAATCTGCATCTCCCGAGAGGGTTAACACACCTTCCACAGTAAGTGGAGTAGTTGTACCTGCTACGAATGGAGTTCCAACATTTGTAGTACCATCAGGGCCAAATATTTTTATGCCATAATTTTTACTTGTGTTTCCAATCGTTCCAGAGAAAGAGATCTTGTCTCCATTCTTGAACTTAGCACCAGCCTTTGGAGTGAGCTTAATTCTACCTTTAGTATCGGATAGTACCAATGAAGTACCTTCAGTTACTGTAGCATTATCTGCAGTTTTTTCTGCTTTCCCAATCTTATTATTTAGAGAGAATATTACCTCATCCTCCGCAAAGGCAGAGAGAGACCATCCCATCATGACGAGGAGCAGGACGGTGTGGAGGATGTGCTTGAAATGACTGTTAGTCTTGATATTCATATCTTTGTTGTTTTTAGATTTCGTGTTTATTGAGGGGCGAGGGAAGGGAGGGGCGATTTCTTCGGGTGTTTTCTGTTACTGTGTTCTTCGACCAGGGAGGGGAAGTGTTCTTCGACCAGATCGAAGAATACCAGGAAGGGCACTGGCTTGGGGGGAAGAGGGCTTCGACCAGAAGGGAACCTGGTTTCAGGAGGGGCTGCAGGCTGAAGAACGCTATTTCTCTTTCCAGAAAGAGTCTTTCTTGCGGCAGAGGGCCTGTGCGATGCAGTTGAGCGTCTTGCAAAGGACAGGGTCTATGGTGTTGCCACTGTATCTGTATGACCACTGCCATGGCGAGACGAGGAGCAGGCGGCCTTCTGCACAGAGAGCGTTGATGGCAGCAGAGGGATGATACTTCTCTGGAAAGCCCTCCAGGAGGATGCGCACCGTGGGTGCGCCAAGGCTCTGTGCTTCATTCATGATGCTCTGCTCTCCCTTTGCTATGCGCGCCGAGATGAGCACCGCCTTCTCTTGTTGCACCTTTGTGAGGAGAAGGGCTTTCTGCCTTTCGAAGAGCTGGCTGTCACGCCTGTGACAGACAACGGGCAGCAGAAGTGGGGCAGAGAGAAGAGCAGCTTCGCCATAGCAGTCGAGATGGATGGTATTCTTCGACCAGGTCGAAGAATACCGAACGAACAGCAAGGCATCTAAGGCGGTGAGCCGCTCTGTGGTGGCAATGGCTCCACATTCCCTTTGTAGATAGCCGTGGAGGGCGGGGAGTGAAATGCCTGTGTCTATGCTTTGGCGTATCACCGTTTGTCTGCTTCTGTTGCACATGCGCATAAGCCTCGTCTTTGGGTTATTGCGAATGTAGAAGCGTTTCTCTGCTGCCTTCTCCATGCTCGAAGCATGCTTGTCGTTATAGTTTGCACGGAAAAGGAAACCCACCTTGTTGTGCTGCCCTTGCGTGTGAAGGCTGATGGGCGGAGCACCAATGTCATGGGGGGAGGAGGGTTTTTCTTTCAACCCCGTCGAAAGAGACGGGGAAGGGGTGGCACGATAGGTGAGGGCACGCTGATATGCCTTATCGAGCCAGAGAATCATCTCTTGCTGTGTGTCGGGGGAAGCAGCATGAAAGGTGGCGAGCCATTCACGTGCTGAGCCGACGGCAGTCGTTTTCCCTTTTGCAAGCAGAAGTCGGTAGGCAGCATTGCAAGTGCCTTTGAAAGCCTTTTCGAAGTCGCTGAGATGCTTTTCAGAAGAGAGCCGAACATGCACGATGGCATGAACATGCTCTGGCATCACCACAAACTCATCGTCATTGATGGTGATGGTGTCCCGATACCTCTCCTTCATGTTCTGCCATATCTGAAGCACGGCATGCCCAAGTTCCGTTAGTCGCACATGAGGACCGAGAAGGGGCGAGGGCTGTGTGTCTGGACCGTAGAAATGCAGGGGGGCAGAAGCCTCGTAGCTGGTAAGGCTGCCAGAAACCTGCCCGAAGAGAGGGGCATCTTCCTCTACGGTGAGGGTGAGCATATAGGTTCTGTGCCCCTCGTGATAGTTGTTGCTACTGTCACGATGGGTGAAAGAGTGATTTTGCTCTTTCCTCCAGCCAACGCCTTCAACAAAATGCGCCTTGGGGCGGCGAGAAGCGTTGGGGGCATCTTTTCCTTTCTGCATGGCTTGCGGGGTTAGGGTTAATGACTTTTGTTTATTTGAGGGCTTCGACCAGAGGGGAAGTGTTCTTCGACCAGAGAGGGGAAGTGTTCTTCGACCAGAGAGGGAAGTGTTCTTCGACCAGAGGGGGGGAAGTGTTCTTCGACCAGAGAGGGGAAGTGTTCTTCGACCAGAGAGGGGAAGTGTTCTTCGACCAGGTCGAAGAATACCAGGAGGGACACTGGCTTTGGGGCGGGACACTGGCTTTGGGGCGAGGCACTGGCTTTGGGGCGAGGCACTGGCTTTGGGGCGAGGCTATTTAACCAGGAGCTTTGTTGTGCCGAAGAGGTAGATGCCTGGCTGGAAGCCGCTGTATGTGGCAGTGCCTGGGCAAACGTCAAGTATTCGGTATAGCTGACCCGTAGATGTGAAGACATGTAGGTTTGTGGCGTATGTGCTCTCCACCTTTATGGCATGTTCACCAATTGCACGCACCTTTAGATAGTCGGCAGATGAGGCTTCACCGCTTTCCCTCCTTTCCTCGTCAATAATCTGCTCTATCTCTGTTGTCTCTGAGATGTAAACCACAGAGCTTGCACGACTGTTCTCAGAGGTGGTAGTGGTTAAATACGTTCTGAACGGCATCACGGTAGAGTATGAGGAATTGTCGTCGAAGGCAGTGCCGTCACTGTTCATGCCATACACCTTACCTGCCAACACCTCTTTCGCAGCGAAAGTGCCAGTGTGGGCGTAGTCAGAGACTGTTGTTTCCATAGCTTTGGTCACCGGGATGGTTACGTCGGCTGCAGAGTTTACATCCATATTCCTTGTTCCGTATGCGTTGAACGTTACCGTCTGTGGCTGCTCGCTCTTGTTGAGGCGGTTGTTGTAGAACGCGCTGGAAAGGTCGAACTCATAGTACCGCTCACCAGGGAAGCGCACGATGTAAGGAATCTCTGCGGTCAGCGGACGATAGTCAGAGAAGGTGTGAGGCTGGGTGTAGTAACTGTTCACAGAGGAGTTGTACTCGTAGTCACCATATGTGTCAACGAAGAAGGTGTTTTCGAAGACATAGGAGAGGGAAGTGCCTTCTGTGAAGAGATCAGAGCCTGTTCCTGGCCTCTGGAACTTTGCCTCTGTTGTTGAAGAGGTAGAGGTGTTGATGCCTGTGAAGCCACGGAGCCAGTATTCATGATGCAGGTTGCTGTCACCATAGAAGTGTGTTACCTCCCCATTGAGAGATGCCACCACCTTGCTTGCTGTGAACGGCAGGCAGATGCCTTCCCAAGAGCCAGTAGCGGCATTAGCATAGTACATTGGCCTTCTCACGTACCACGCACGGTTCTTAACCTTGAACTCAATTGGCACGCAGAAGTCATTGTTCCGGCACACGTTTCCATTTCCGTCCTTTCCATCTGGTGTACGCTCTACGAGGTGCAGGTATTCCGTTTCTGCGGAAGAGCCGTCGATAGTGATGTGATGGCATTTTATCTGCGCCTCATTGGTGGTCTCATCGTATTTGTAGTTCTGTACAGCATCGAAGACATCATAAGTAGAACTCTCGTCGTTTGGAGTTGTATAGACGAGTAGGTTTCTCGTTATGTCTGGCTTTGCAATGATGTTCTTGAAGACAGAAGCATTGTCAGCGATAGGAGCATACCAGATTCCGTCGCTCATGCCGATGGCAGATGCCTTGTCGTTTTGGCAGGTGAAATCGACAGCCGTCGTTGTAGGTATATGAACGTAAGTGCTCATATACCTGTTGCCACTGCTGAACGCATTATAATGGAATGTGCTGAGAGACGTATTGCCATAGTAACCAGCCGTGCGATATACACGGTTCATCATCTCAGAGGTCATTCTCGACTCTATTGCAGAAGGATAGTTCTCTGGATTGTTCTGGATGTTATGCCCCCAGAAGAGGAAGTCGTTCATGACGTTAGTGTTCGCCGCCTCTGCTGAATGCTTCTCACTATTGAAGAGAGGCTTGTAAGTTCCAGAGAACGACTCAGGGACAATCTCTCCCTCCTTTTTTCCAGCCGAAATCTCTTCTGCTGTTGCTGTATGCTCAGCCACATAATTCACGGCACGCGCCTGGTCGATGGCGTGACGTTTGTCGTGACGAGTCTCGCTATTGCCGTAGTTAGGATAAGCGGCAGAGCCCTGACCAGTACGGAGATATGTTATACCTGTTGTCTTTCCGGTAATGTCATCATTACGATTTGCATACTGATAATCTCCGTTGGCATAGTAGTCATAGACATACTTCAGGGCATCGAGATCATCCTGAGACGAATTGCCATAGCGAGCACGGAGATAGTACTCGTTAAGGTCGTATGCCACCTTACCGTAACGGAAGTCGTCACGGGAATAAGTGTTATCGGCAGTGCCGTTCATACGATATACCACAGGATTGGCACCCGCAGTAGGCTCATACTCGAAGCAGCAATGGAGCTTACCAGAACCGCCTGCAGCGAAAGCCCCGCTTGCGAGACCCAGGTTATAGATATCTCCCTTGTTCTCAGATATCAACGCCTTTCCTGCTGACAAGTTTGAAATCACATGACCATTGCCGTGGATGATACCCTTGAAAGTAGAGGCAGGAACGTAGTCATCAGGGAGTGTGATATTGTTTTGGAATATAAACTGAGCATACTCGCCATAGCGAGGCACTGCTTTCTTAACACCACTGATCTTGACATATTCAACTCCATTCTCTACAAGCCCCGTTGCTACACCGTTAACCATTCCAGTGCCGATAGTGTCCACGAACTGTGTGAACGCCCTGATGTCCTTCTGGTCAGAGATATAGATGCGAGGAGCAGCAAAATTATCTTCAGTATCCTTTGTGCGAGCCAGAGCCTCTGCAAGATGTAGATTGACGTCCGCGGTATGAGGGTCCATCTGATGGAAGTTATGCACCACGAGTCTGTCATTGTCAGACATAGGAACAGAGAAGATCTCCGAGAGGCCGTTCATGCTCACTCCGAGCTGCACCTTATAACCGTTCATATAGTAGTAGGCAGGTACTTCGAGATAGTCTTCTGTCTTGTTGTAGTAACAGCCGCTGAAGACACCCTTACCCTTTTCGTCTCCCACTTTATAAACATCGTATTGTTCTGTAGAGCCATCCACAATCCAGTTGCTATTGTCATCGAAATCCTTACCTATACGCCAGTAGTATGCCGTAGCAGAGAAGGATTCGTCAGCATCTATAGAAATCTCACTTTTCTTCAGACGAATCATCTCCCCAGGCAGAGCACAGTTCTCCACTGTTATCTTACCTCCCAAATCCGGTCCCTGCACGTAGTCGATGACAAGGTCGATGGTGTAGGTGTTGTAACGGTCGAGATAGGCGAAAGCGGTATCGTCATTTTTAATTGTGCCCGTAGTGGCTTGGGTGTAAGTCGAACCGCTGAGTGTATAGAAACTGCTGGAGCTTATTTCCTGATAGAAATTCGTATCACCACATCGGTAGTAATACTTTGTCGTACCAGCAACATCAATGTCCACATTGTCAACCACCTTCGTGTAGGTATTATCATTGTTCTTGGTGTAAATCTTTCCCTTCAAAGCCATATAATACTTCATAGTCACCGTTTTATTGTCTTTTGTCACCAGGACTGGAGAAGTAAGGAGGATTGTAGCCTTGAACTGCTCTGAGAGATGAGCCTTATAATAAGCTGAAGACGAGTTGTCAACGTAATCCTTAAGGAGGAAAGAAATCTTTGCGAAGCCCGTAAGGTCATCAGGAAGGTGAGCACTCTCGTTCTTCTCTTTTGTGCTCGGATCATCTTTTATGTTATCAACAAACGTGTTATCGTGCATATGCAACTGTGCACGGAAACCCTTTGAGTCATCGTACTTATTGGCTGCGGAAGCTCCGATAAAGAGTTTGTATTTATCCGTATTAGCAGCATTCGTCAGGTCGAAATTAACGGTGTTAGCACTGTATATCTTCCATTCCTGGATGGTTATCTCAGCTCCTGCGCTCAGTCCGGAAAGCACGGTAATCTCGTTGTTGAGACTGTCGAAAGACTTGTTTGTTGACTTAGACGTGTAACCCGTTATATGCGCATTATAATAATAGTTAAAGCCAGTGACATACCAATAATGGATATCCTTGCCTTCCGCTTTGTTATCTGTATTCCAAGGGCTTGGGAAGCAGTCGTCCACGATATACCTTCTCTCCGTCTCCTTATAAGGGAACACGAAGTTTCCAGTAGTCTCAAGGAAGTCTTCTGTTTTGCCATCCCCACGCTTATGCACATTGTCGGCATATACATAACCGCCACCTTCATCTTGACGAACATCGATGAGGTTCATCTCTACGACACCGTAGATAGGACCATAGTAAGTCTTGTCGATGATGTCACCGTTAACCTTCTTCAGTGCCTGAACATTCTGAATCTTCAACGCATATCCCGATGCGATGCCAATCATGTTCTTTGCCGTACCGTTGTTACGCTTCTGGAACTCCTCCTCATTATCCTTTTTGCTTGAATCACCCTTATAGAAACCATCAATAACCTGTTGCTTGAACTCACGGTACGTTGTGTTCTCGTCGACAAGAGCGCCGTCTTTTCCGTACATGTTTGAATCAAACGACACATTGGAGTTTACCGCCCCCACATAGTGGATGTTGTTGGCAAGACCCATATAGTTTCTTGCACGTGTGGTGTTTGTGCTTGTGCTGAGCTTACTATCAGTTAATGTGATCTTGTTTGCGTGCATCTGAATCTCGCCTACTCGTGAGATGGAGTATGGAGTCTTGTCGGTAGCGTTGGTTGCATAGTCGCGGGCACCGAGCAACGTGAAGCAGTTGTCGGTGAGACGGAGGATGTCCAGACGCTGGAAAGTATTGATGATTTTCGGAGAAGCAATCGTGTGGCTTGCGAAGCCATAGCCAGTAAGGTCAGCAGAACGGAATCCCTCCACGTATGAAAGGTGTCCGTCACCAAAGATACCACCTTCGTTGTCGTATTCATATACCGTCAGGTCATCTCCACACTCAGCAGGCTTGTTGGTATTAGATAGCTTGCCATCGGAAGCGAAATAGAGTCCCGACATGTAGATATACTTATAGTTTCCATATTTATCCTTGTAGTAATAACCATGAAGGTCAGCACCATTAGCAATATTCGTAGCTTCCCTCATCTCCTGATGCGAGATGGTGATATGGTCACGATCTTCTGTATTGACTACGGCCGTAGGGCTATCCCCCACGAGAATGGTGGTGTTTCCTCCGAATCCTGCTGTAGTGCCATTCGGCAGTGCTGCGAGTTCCGCCTTATGCTCATCATTTGTTGTGAAGGCATTGTCGAGGTTGTAAGTCTTATTGAACTTCAGCACGGTTGTATTGTTTGCCGTCACGGAAGAACCCTGTGCAAGGGAATAGCCACCACCATATATTGCCTCTCCAATCTTAATGTTGATATTGTTCCATCCGACAGAAGGCGTTTCAGCAGGTACTGGTGTGAAGTAATCGTCCTTATTACTACTCGTTATATCTACCCTCGTGCCATTGTCTATCGCCACAATATCGTCATAGACACCCTGTGAGACAATGTCTCCAGTCACGAGATATACCGACTGCTTGATGGTCTCCGCAGCCACTGTTGTGTTTGCATAGTCACCCGTTTCTGGAGCGGTATAATTCGTGTCGATGTCCTTGTTTTCCTGGTCGATACGGTTGAGGATATACTTTCCCATCTTTCCGAATTTCACGGTGTAGTATTTTGGGTATCCTACCTTTACGTGTGTGGAGCCCCATACATATCCAGAGTATGAGCCACCGGTCACCGACTTGAAGATATGTCCGTTGAATACCTCCACGTTTGTGACACCTATTACGTTACCCTGCTGACCGCCACCATAAATAAAGTTGGCAGAAGTACCAGTTGCACCGAATGTTGTTAGAGAAGCATTAGGAGCATTGCATGTAATTCCTTTCGCCACTATCACGTTAGGGTTACCGTACACGTAACTATCCATACCGTAACCAGCACCATAGACATTCAATGCTGCATACTTAGGATTTGTTGAGAGAAGTTCATTTGACTTCTCCAGTTTAGCCTTATCCTTTCCTTGGAGCATATCGCTTTGGAGGTCGATGGTGATGTCACCACGTATGGTACCCGTTTCGAAGCATCCACCATAAACGTTTCCTCCGATATACGCACCGTTTTCCACTTTCGGCTCGAATTTGTTCTTTATTACAAGCTTAATGAACGGATAGGCTGACTTAGCAAGGCCGAGGAGGTAGCCACCTTCATGGTAAACCTTATCCTCACCACTCTTCCATTCGTAGTTAGCATTGTTACATCCGCCTACAATCTTGTCGGTGATGGTAAGTCCTTCTGGGAAGGTATATTCAAAGACGTTGCCAACTTTGTCACCTGTCGTCTGTGGATATATATTCATGTTACCACGGTTTCCACCGCAGCAGAATGTGCCGATGGTACAGTTGGTAAGATTTGTTCCTTCCTCAGTATCATTCCACAACAACTTACCCTGTATATCCATCTCTACTGGTTGGAAATAGAGGTCGAGGAGGTGAGGATACACACTTGGGCGGTCTTCGTTCTTTGTAGGGAGATACAGCGTACTGATACCCTTGTTTGAAGGGTCGTTGAGCCAGTCAATCTTATCAGAGAAATTGAGGTCTCCCCTTACTCCTAAGATGTCGCCGTTCAGTTTTCTGAAGTTCGTCATGAATGCATTGTCTTCAGAAGCAGTGAAGAGTTCGTCACCGTTACACCCCATGAACACACGACCGATTTGAACATGGCTGCCGATATTCATGTCTATGCTTCCGACATTTGGTTCTGTGGAACCAGTATTTTTATACACCTTCAGCACCGTAGCAGAGTTACCACCTCCATACACATCGCCCTTGATGACAGTACGGTCATCGGCAGAGTTTCCCTTGATGTTTATGGACACCTTATTGGTGAGAGGGCGCCAAGAGTTGATGTTCACAATCTTTGCTGCATCGCTGGCAGACTTATACGACGGCATACTCTCACGCATAGGGACTGTGTAAACGAGGTCGAACTCCTCCGACTCTGGGTCGTCAGGGTTAAGTCGATAGTGTTCGTTCACTGTTACCTTTGTATTTCCCTTACGGTCAAGAGCATAGAGGTAGTTACCGTTTCCCGCTCCATACACGTTTCCGTCAATCTGTCCGCCAAGGATGTTGATCTTTGTTCCCGAGCCGTTGTTGTCGGCGAAGAAGCCATCTTTGTCGAGCTTTATGTTCACATAGCCAGACACATCGTTGCCGCCATAGACACTGCCATGGACGTAAAGTTCCTTGTTTGTTGTGGCATTGCCGGTTCCGATGGTTACATTGGTGCTGTTCTCCACATCACCCATGAGGCCGCCACCGAAGATGTCCTGACAGTCGATGACGGTGATGTTCACATTCGTTTTATTCACAGAGTTGTAGAAACCGCCACCGAAAACACGACGACAGAAGAGACCGTTGGAGGTAACATGCGTTTCGCCCGTCACCTTTCCTGAGTATCCGCCACCCACGAGGTCCATCACTGAGTATTCGCTCACGAAATGCTTGTACTCCTCACCCTTCACGAGAGTGATGTCCTCAGGCTTTGAAGTATATCCTGTCATATTGGCATTGACATACGTGTTTCCGAGGATATTTGTGTTCTCGCCATATCCTCCTCCGAATACAGCAAAGTGCGGAGATCCCACCTTATTATATATCTCCTTCCATTCCTCTGAAGCGAAGAAGTTATAGTCTTCTGCACTTGTCACGTCACCCGGACGCACACCAGTGGTCTTTTTCAGCAGACCCTTGGTGAGGGTGATATAGGTGTTTCCCTTTACTACACATGCAAGGTTTCCACCACCATAGATGTTATGGTTTATTTTGAACGTTCTTGCCTCTGGGTCGTACTGAGGAGAATACATTCTGTTCTTGTATTCTACGGCAGACACCCAGTTTCGTGTAATAGGAAGCCAGTAAGAGGTAAGGATTGAGTTACCACCGTTTATGAGGATGTTCGTGTTTCCAGTGACATCAGCAGAGGTGATGTCCATAACCTCTGGAGCCTTTGCAGAGGAACTTATATCGCCCCAGCCACCTCCGAAGACGTTATGCCCGAGGTTTCCGTCGTTTATTGCCACGAGAGTGTTTCCATACACCGTACCATTCTGGCATCCGCCATAGATACGGTTCCAAAGGTATGCAGATGGTGATGGAGCTGTTCCCGTTGCAGTAGAACGACTGCCATTCTCTGCTGCCGCGGCCTTCACAGAAGATGAAGAAGTGCCATTGAAGTATGTATCGTCAGAAGGGTCGATGGATTCTCCATAGTTTGCTTCTGTACCTTCACGGTATGGATAGCTTGCATACTGCTTATCAGATGCGATGTAAGTGTTTCCATATATTGCACCTAACTTGGTATAGTCAAAACATTCTGATTTAAGACGTCCATTGCCACCGGCAAACACCTGCGACATCAATACACCGCCACGGATATCTACGAGAGAGGCATATGTCTGTGACGTCTGTGACTTGTAGTCAGCGTTGGTAATCTCAGCGGTAGGTGCCGCTGTAGTACCCACATTTGCCACGTCGCCACCGCCATAGACACTTCCGAATATGGAAGTGCGCTCGATGATATGCTGGTCAGAATATCCGATGTCCTCACCGTAGATATGCACCTTTGTGCCTTTGGTCACACGAGCCATATCAGGGAAGTCGAAGAATGTGCCGTTACCCTGGTTAACAGACTCCACACCGGCACCACCACCATATACATTGTTTGATATTGTTCCCGACTTTATGAATACCTTTGAAGAGCCACCCACCTTTCCGAAGTCGTAAGCACCAGATTCAGTACTGTAAGAGCCGGAAGCGAGGTATGGCTTTGAGCCCAGTCCGCCACCGAAGACGTTTCGGCACGCCAACTGGCAGTCTGTCTCCACGTATGTGTTGCCTGTGACATATCCAGAGAATCCACCACCATGGATGTTCATGAATGTGAAGTTTGGTATTCCAGCAGAGAAAGCCATTCTGCTGGCACGGTAGCGCAGGTAAGTGTTAGGGTCGGTGCCAGAGCCGTCGATACTTCCGTAGTGTAGTTTCTTCTCCGTCTCTGTGACATTATTCTTATAATAGTCGTAGAGGTCCTGCTCGAAGGCGGTATACACATCAAGGTCTGCCAACTGGTTGAGGTACTGGAATTTCTTCCCGTTTACCTTGAGTATGTCCTTTCCGTCTTTGCTGAGGTAAGAGCCTGGTTGAGCAAGCACCTTTGTGTTTCCTACCTTTGTGTTTGCTCCATAGCCAGCACCAAACACCGAGAACTGCGGACTTGACACATTGTATATGCTCAGATACCAGCATATGCCCTGAATTGTTGTGCAGTCAAGAAGGCTGATTGTGTTACCCTCATCGTCGAAGATGTCGGTGATAGGAGAGTGGTTGAGTTCAACGATTGACTCTCCAGTATTCTCATTTAGAACATCTCCCGTGTAAGAACCTACATAGCACGCACGGTTTCCACCACCGAAGATGTTATGGTTTTTCTTGAATGTTCTGGAAGAGAAGTCGAAAAACTCCTTTGTGCTCTCGTCGTTCTGAATGCGGGCGAGAATAGTCTGCGCCTTCTCCATAGCCACTGCCTTTTCCTCCTCAGTCTCGAAGGCATCATCAGCATCAATGAGAGCCATGGTGATGTTTCGGAATTCGTTGAAGTCCTTCAAAACCTTGTTGTTAGCTTCATCAGCAGCTGTCCATGTAGTGACGTTTCCGTTTACGTCCGCCTTTCGGTTCCATATCCAGGAGCCACCGTCTATCTGCACCTTTGTGTTTCCGAGGATATTGGCATAAGTACCCTTATTTTCAGTGTCCTTCTTTCCGAGCACCTGAAGTAGTGTCGATTGTGCTGTTGACTGCCCCAAGCTCTCGTTTGTCTGGTCGTCGGTGATAGGTACATCGCCATAACCACCTCCAAAGATGTTCAGGCCGAGCATACCGCCCTCTACATGCACGAGGGTGTTTCCGTTCACTGTTCCGTATGAGCAACCGCCATAGATACGGTTCCAGACGTAAGGGATGTTGTTGCCCTGGTTGTCGAAGGCATATCCACTGTTTGTATTCGCTATATGCAGCAAGGTGTTTCCATCTACACGCCCCACGTTTTCATAGTTAGCCACCTCAGCCTTCTTGACACCCTTTCCTCCGGCAAAGACCTCTCCAAAGATGTCTCCGCCAAGGATGTTCACGAAGGTCTTGTAGTTGTCGGGTTCATATCTTTCAAATGCTCCTGTTGTCTGGTTAAGGGTTGACACGCTGGTAGGCTTTATGGTGAAAACAGCAGTATAGTCGTCTGCACTCACGTTGGCAATGTCACCACCTCCGAACACCTTGCCATATACTTTTGCATCGTCGCTCACCTCCACCATTGTAGTGCCTTTCACACGGGCTATAGAGGTAAAGGCAGATGTACTTGCCGAAGAAGGCTTCACACCAGCGCCTCCGCCGAACACATCGCCATATATCTTTGCACCCTTGACATACACCTCCGTGTTTCCTCCCACCTCGCCGGTGGTGTTGTCACTGGTTGAGGCAGGGTCACCGAAGCCACCGCCATACACACGGTGTATGAACGTCATGCCATCAACAGTGACATTGGTGTTTCCAGAAACAGTACCTGCATATCCTCCACCCAGAACACCGAGCACAGTGAAGTTCGGAATACCCTTTGAGTTATCGAATACGTTTGATGTTCCTCCAGAGCTTGATGCCTCTCCAGCCCTTGTTGCAAGTGAAGGGTTCACAGGCTTTGAAAGCTGTTCGATATTATCATCGTCTGTTATCTCCGCATCATAGATTCCGTAATCACCTTCCACGTTCACTGTGACCTTCGTGCTTCCCACCTTTGTATTCTTTCCGTAGCCACCGCCGAAGACATAGAAGTGAGGGTTGTCGTTGTCGGTATAGGATGCCTTCCACTCCTGGGTCTTCAGGAGAGAGAAAGGAGTCATACCCTTCAGCACCTCCACGGTGGCAGTGCCAGTGCTGTTGGTGAGGGCCGTTTTACCGTTCTCTGCTGTGGTATATGTTCCCACCACGCAGGCATCCTTTCCGCCACCGAAGATGTTGTGTGGGTTGATGAACTTGCTGTCAGCATAGAAGGCAGATTTGCTGTCGTTCCATGTCTTGAAATTGCTGCCATCCCACATCTTGTCCCAGATGACGTTGATGGAGAAGTTGTCCTGCAGCTTGCCGTTCTCGCCTTCCTCCTGACCACCCTGATCCTGGGCGAGAGATACGAAGGTGTTGCCGGAGATGTCGGCAGAGTTCTGGACGGTGCCGTCTGAATACAGCAATCCCTTTCCGCCACCGAAGATTTCTCCTGCGAACTGTCCTGCATAAATATTCACTCTTGCATCACCCTCCACAATGGCAAGACTTCCTCCTCCGAAGATGTCGCCCCAAATCTGTGGTGACTGTGTCTTGTTGCCGTAGAAGAAGACGTTGGTGTTGCCTGTCACCTTGCCCACGAGTTCTGGGTGCATCGTCTTGCCAGATGTATAACTAACACTCTTCTCTCTTCCGTTTCCGCCAGCAAAGACAGAGCCACGGACATCGGTAGTTTCGCTGATACTCAGCATGGTGGCATCTTTGCCGCTATTTTCTATGCGTGCCATATCGCCACCGCCATAGATGTTGCCAAAGAATGTACCGCCATTGATGTTTACACGAGACTGACCCGTGATGAGTGCCATGTTGGAGAGGGTGGTTTCTGTTGTTGAATTTTTTAGTTTTGCATCTGCCACACCATAACCGCCACCGAACACTGGGCAATGGAATGTACCGCCATTGATGTTCATCTCCACATTGCCGAAGATTTTGCCGAGATCGGTGTATTCTGATGCTGTACCTCCGTAACTGTTTTCTGCGTAATAATAATTTGTTCCACGCCCTCCGGCAAAGACACCGTTCGTGCAGTAGAACTCACCACCGTTGATGGTCAGTGATGCTACTGTCTGACCACTCTTTCCATAGATATTTCCACCGTCTTTGTTTGGAATGGCATTTTTCGTCCACAGACCTTTTGCCATATATCCACTACCGCCACCATATATGCCATCGATAGGGTACTGTGAAGAACCGAAGACACCACCGTTGATGATAACCTTTGTGCTGGTTTCCTCCGGATCTACCTCGGTGAAGGTATGGGAATCGGCATTGTAACAATTGTATTTTGCAAACTTTCCTGCTGCGGTTGAGTAATTGCCATAATTCACAACCTCACCGTTCCAGTATGCTATTCTTTCGTCAGTGGTGTGGTACGTCTCGTCACCAATTCCGTTCATACCTCCAGCACCAGCTCCGAAAATTCCACAAAGGATATCACCGTTAGTATTATCCTTTGTCAGTCTCTGGAACGTACCTCCGTTGATGGTTACCGTACTTGTTCCATAGAAAGGATTGTCAACCACCACATTATCTGCAAATCCACGTCCGCAACTGCCGCCATAAAGTTCTGTGACCATAATTCTTTTGTTGGTTGTTGCAGTGTCTTCTCCTTCTGTGTAGAAGCGTGACTGGTAAGGGTCAAGAAGAATGTTCACCCTGCCCATATAGGTGTTATATGGAGGTTTGAGTTCGTCATTTACATCACGTTGGTTGCCAAGCGTACCGCCAACGATACGTCCCACCTTTCCGCTCTTAACGATGATATCCACATCACCATACATGGCTCCCTCGTGGTTACCAGCCATGATGATGCCGGCATCGAAGTCACGTTTTTTTGTATCTTCATATGTACCATTAGTGTTATCGTTTGTCGTTCTGTTAATATCCATTTCAATGGTACATTTGATAGGCATATTGGCAGTGCCCATGATACCATTGTATTCTTTACTATTAACAGACTGTCGTCCTCCCACACAGATAGTGGAGTAATGTCCCGACTTGAAGACCATCTTAAAGCCCTCTTTTCCATGAGGGAGAGATTCCTCCAGCTTGTCGTTTAACTCTTTTGTATTAAGAGGTTGAAAGCGTCCATCGTTGTTTATACCGCCAAAGACCTGGAAGGAAGTGGTATATGCGTTTCCGATAGTACCATAACCTGGAGAGTTATTGTTATATTTGAGCATTTTCACCCCTTCTCCCATCTCCAGGTTGTTGTACTGGCAGTAAAGGATATCGTATTCTAGTCCACTTGACTGGAATGAAAGGTTCTCAAAGCGGGTGTCACCCCAGATAGGAAGACCCTTGTCTTTACCTCCCATTTGAATTATGGCTTTAGTGTAAGTTGTTCCATCCCATTTTCCCGTGATGGTGGTGTTGCGGAAAAAGAAAGAATTATTATTTTTATTCGTTTCCTTCCATTCATCTGGAGTCAGCATACTAGTACCTGATGTGTTACTTGTCAGGTTGAAGCCATAGTTCGCATCATTGGTAATAGCAGCCGTACTTTCCCCCATCAGCACGATGACATTCTCGTCCCATGAGGCACCGTCTTGCAACTTTGAGTATGCTCCCTTCCATGTCAGCATTGGCTTGTCAGAAGAATAGCCATAGCCTTGTTGTTCCGTATCTTTAATATAGACATCCTCCTTTGTTTTATTCTCCTCAGTTAGTTCCGCAGGTTTCAGGAACACCACGATAGAAGTAAAGAGGTCACGGTTAATAAAGGTAATGCCATCATCTTTAGTAGTTACCTTAAGATGACATCTTAGCTTGTCTGTTTGGGACAATGTATAAGTGTAAGTTTCAGTGGTTGCACTTTCAATTTTGCTGCCGTTAAGATACCATTCGAAGGAAACGCTCAGATTTGCCTTTATTTTTTCAAGTGTATCCCATTCCGGTACATTAGTGTTTATTCTTACCGTGTATGTAGGAGCCGATGTCTTATCCAAAAGTGCAGTGACACGAATGGCCTTCACAAGCTCGTTTTTTGAACGGCTGCTGCCATCCACTAATTCCGCATAGACATACTGGTCGTATTCCTTACGAGGGATGGTGAAGGTATGTGACTGGATATCATTTTTATTCTCATCTTGCTGCTTCACCCAGTTGACCCGGTCGGAAGAGAGATACCAATAATATAGTTCATTGCCACCCTTGCCGGGGGTAGTGGCAGTAGCCACATCCGTCTGTCCGCGTGCAATGGTGATGGTTGTATTTCCGAAGTTAAAGCCATTGTCTGTGGAGTACACCCAGAACTCCTTTTCGTCAAATGCATTGTCTAAAGAGAACTGGTTGTTAGCCTTTATGAACTCAATAGCGAATGCAGCAAGGTCTATCTTAGTGCCGTAATTGCTATTTGTGCCATTTCCTGATATGCCATTCACATAATACCATGTGTTTCTGTTGTCAGTAGTAGGATTGTTGGTCACTGCCACCACGGCACCCCATTTGTTGTTTGCCTGACCATTGGTTACGATGGCAGGTCCATGGACATAGATATTTGCAGGATAGATGTTCAGCGCATTAGTTTGATTACCGCTGTTGATACGACCGATACCTCCACCCACATTCACGTTACCGCTGTTTATGTTCGTATTCTTGAACATATTGATGGTAACGTCAGAAGAGAGGTTGAAGATTCTGATCACACCAGGCTCTACATTGCCCAATACACCGCCAATGCGGTAGTTGCCATTTAATCCCGGCGTGTAACTTTCTTCATTGTCGGTAATCTTGGAATTGCGAATGATGATATTGCTCAGTTCACCGTTATTGTACACCTCACCGGCAGCAATACCGATGTTTATACCGTCACCAATAGGCTGATAGCCCGCCTTCTTTTGAATCTCGGCATCTTGGAAGATAAGATTGGTAATGCAACCGAACTCCGCCTCGGTGGTTGATTTTCCCAGTATTCGGGAGAAGAGTCCCCAAGCATTCCATTTTATTAGGTCCGTCTTCCATTCTATGCGCATATTCTTTATGGTATGTCCCTTACCGTCAAACTTTCCGAAGAAGTACCTTTCTGTTGCGTTGTTCCAGGCTCCGATAGGCATCCAAAGGGCGGAGCTGAGGTCTATGTCCTCGCTCAGCACGAAATACTTTCCTACGAAGTTCTCCTTCGTACTGCTGTTGTTCACTTCATACGCCAGCCTTGCCAGCTGAAGGTCAGTGGCAATGACATAAGGTTTCTCTTTCGTACCATCACCCTTTCCGTCATGGAATACATCGTCGTAGAGGTCGATGGAATAGTATTTTGGCGACATACTAAAAGACAGTTCAACACTCTCTTCACCGTTGTTCCAACTTACTTTGACATTACCCTGCACGGCTTTGTTGCGCAGTGTGGTGCTGATGGTAGAGTACTTGTTATCGTATTTAACATCAGATTCAAGGACACTCTTACCATCCACTTTCCATTCATACGTATAGCTTTGTGGATTTTCTACTTGGAGATAGAACTTTACATCCTTGCTCTTATGCGTGGAAGCATCATATACTTCATGCACAGAAAGGAAGAAAGGTAGGAAAGCAGGAGTGTTGTTTTTCCAATAATACAAGTAATCGTGTGACTTGCAGTAGTTGTTTGTCAGGGATGTAAACGTACTATAGCCGGTAGAAGAAGGAACGGACTGTGCGGTTGCCCTCTGAACTGTCAAATCATTTCCCTCCTTGTCTTTATAAGTGTTACTGTCTTCTACATACCAAGTGTTATTGACAGTAGTAGAGGTAGGAATATTTGTACCGAAAATAGGTCCTATTTTTGTAAGGCCGCTGACACCAGTGATATTTCCCTTAGAATATACATTTGTCGGCCACGTTTTTCTGTCTTCCTGGAATTCACCGATGATGGTGCCGATAACAATATTTTCTTTTTTGTTTATAGTTGCTTTGCTGACATCGGTATTGACATCAACATATACGTTTGACAGGGTATAGTTATCGTTGTTATCAAGTATTTTTCCCGCAAGACCGCCAATTCCAAACCATTTATCATTCTGGACTATTGCCTCACTAAAATAAATCTTTGAATTCTTTATGATGATATTCTCTATTGATGTGCCACTCTTTATGGAACCTGCCAAGATACCGAGAGTACGCGCTTGTCCTACTTTTGCACCTTCTGAACCAGGGCTATTGCAGACGTCAGCATTGTCTATGACAAGGTTTCTTACCGTTGCGTTGGTATATAGGGAAGAAAAGAGTCCGTAGCATAGTTCTGAGCTTGTTGACAAGACATTCCAACGAATGGTCATGTCGCTAATGGTCTTTCCATCACCTTCGAGGGTTCCCTGGAAGTTAATGGCACTCTTGTTGGCAAGGTTTCCTATAGGAGTCCAATAACCTGCATTAAGCTGTATATCTTCTGAAAGTTTGAAGAACTGTCCGTTGTAAGTAGTGCCGTTTGTTACATCACGCGCCAACTTTGCCAGCTGAAGGTCAGTGGCAATGAGGTAAGGGTCAGACTCTGTTCCAGAACCGCTTTGAAAACCATCGGCATAGAGGTCTGTGGAATAATAGCGTACAGGTATGGTGAAGTTGACTGTCCTTGTCTGCGTTTCTCCGTCTATCGTTTTGCTGACGGTCACACTGCCAGAACGCTCTGAAGTACTGAGAGGTACGGTGAGGGAAAGGTTGTTTTCAAAAGAAGCATCAGGGATTTCTGGGCCGCTCTTGTCGCCTAAGCTCCATGTGATGTTGGTGTTTGTATCATGTTCGAATCCAGACAAGGTAACGATAGCTTTTTTCGTCAAACGGTCGAAAGATTGTTCTAACTTGACGAAGAAGAACGTAGGGAGAGGTTGATTTTCAAAATAGGGACGCTTCTTTGTATCTATGGCCCATTGCAAGAGCGTGGTGCCATCGGTGATGGAAGAGGTGTTGACTTCGTTGACGAAGGTAGAGAGGTCGTCATTATTTTTCTGTGTTCCCTGCTTCATGGCTGAAGAGAGGGAATTGCCAGCTCCGTCTGTCACCTCATGAACATAGTACACATTGTTGCTCAGAGTTTTTCCAGAAGAGCCTTTTCCGAGGATGGTTCCAGAATTGTTTGATGCAATATTTGATTGTACCTTTATTGTTCCAGTGACAAAGATATTTGTGGGCAAAGTGTTAGCGCCTGTCTGCCATTCTCCCACAATACCTGCCACATTGATGCGGTCTTTGTTTCCTGTGAAGGAAGAAACATCTATATCCGTCTGGCTATAGATATTGTTGAACTTGTAGTTTGATGGATTTTCAATAAGTTTTCCTGCAATGCCGCCGATGGACATCCACCTGTTAGCAAAATTAAATGTTTCAAGGTGCTTAATTTCAGAATTGAGGATAATAATGTTCTCAATGCAGACATTGGAATTATCCACACCACCGACAAGAGGGGCGATGAACGTACCTTTATCGTTTTTGACATTCGTAACGGTGCTGCTTTTCTTGAAACTTGCATTCATGAGCACAAGGTTACGAATGGTGGCGGGAGAAGACGCATTACTGCCCTTTCCAAGCCATGAGAAGAGTCCAAAGCCGTTGTCATTGCTTTCAGCACAGTTCCATTCCACGGTCATGGTGGAGATGGTATATCCTTTTCCGTCAAAGACTCCACGGAAGTTTCTGTTGTCGTCTTTCGTTGCCTTGCCGATAGGAATCCAGTAGTGTTCGGAGAGGTCAATATTATCTCCTAACTGGAAGTACTTGCCCAGGTAGTTGGTGGAGTTTTTCACCATGTAGGCGAAATAGGCTAACTGCTCTGCGGTGTTGATGATGTAAGGGTCAGCAGCGGTTCCAGAACCGCTGGCATAGGCAGTGGCTTTATATGTGTCCCAATTACCGGTCTGCGCCCAAGCGGTAGGTGTTGCGAGGGCGAAGAGGACTGTTATTATTGTTAGGAGTTTTATGCGAAGAGAATTAATTGTAATCATGATGGTATGTTTAAAAGTTAGGCAGGGGCAGGGGTGTTGGCAGGGGGTGTTGGGCAGGGGTGTTGAGGGGGAGGGGGATTTTTTCTTTCGACTGGGTTGAAAGATACCAGAGGGGCACGGGTGTTGAGGGTGTTGGCAGGGGTGTTCTTTTCTTTCGACTGGGTTGAAAGACACCAGAGGGGCAGGGGCAGGGGTGTTGAGGGGGAGTTTTTTTTCTTTCGACTGGGTCGAAAGACACCAGAAGGGCAGGGGTGTTTTGCAGGAGTGTTATTCTATCAACAGCCTTCCAGTGTATGCGTCTTCGTCTGCGAGAACATATAAGTATCGTGGCTGTATGAGTATTCTGATTGGGTTTATCATTCCTGGCTTTCCGTTTGCAAGGTTATTGAAGTTGTCCTTGTTGAGGAGCACGGAACTGGTGATGTTTTCTCGGGTGATGATCTCTTTTTCGCTTTCGTCAGTGAAGATAACGTCGTAGGTGACGGAGATCTCGGGAGTGAAAGACACGTCGGGAATCATGTAGAAGGTGCTGCCCCATTGGTAGTAGCCGTCAGGGGTGTTTGGGGTGTTAGGGGTGTTTGGGGTGTTAGGGGTATTAGTGGGGTTGAGGGTGACAGAAGCAGAACTGTTAGGGATTGTGAGCGGTGAGGAGGAGGTGTAGTCGCCATAGATGATGTCTTTCCATGTCACTGCTCCTGCTGTCCATGAGGTTGAGGTGCTGTTCCAGGTGTATGTCCTTGTGACTGTTCCTGATAACGGTATTTTTCCGATTAGTTGTACGCTCTTTATCTTGAAGTGTCGGATTTTATTCATGTTTCCATCGAGCTGGAAAAGGAACTCGTAGCCAGTGAGTGTCTGGTCGAACTTAAAGGAAACGACACGCTCGAAAGATGGTCCAGAGGTTGTGCTGCCCTTATGGTCGGGGAGGGCACAGAGGATAGGGGCATTTTTTGTATCGGTGATGAAAGCGTCTTCTGCGGAAGAAGGTGGGGTGCCTTCTGCTGTGACGTTGTTAGGGTTGAAAGGAAGTGCGAGGGTTACGGAACTCTCTGACTTGGTGAGTGTGGCGCTTGCACTTTGTGGCATGTAACCGAAGAAGTCGAAGGAGCTTGCCGACTCGTATGTCTTCCATTGCACCTTGGGATCGTAGTTCCACTGACTGGAGGAATAGGTGATTGTTTGATTGTTGAAGATGGTTTTGCTGGGGTTGCTTTCTTCGGGTGAAATGGCTCCCGTTTCGGTTGTTGTTGCGCTTTGAAGGTTTGTGTAGCCGAAGACGCCCATGGAGATGGGGTGGATGGAGGAGTCGTAAGAGATATAGTCGTTTGCCCTCGTCTTTGGTTGCTCTGCCTCTACAGAGAAGGTGATGAGGTCGTAACCGTCTGGGTGCTGGACGGGAAGGTCGTCACTCTGACAGGAGAGAAGGGCGAGGACAAGGAAAAGGGGCGATATGTTGGAAATTGTTTTCATTGTGAGGTTAAGGGTTTGGACGCTTGCGCGCAGGGATTTCTATCTTTTTTCTTTCGACCAGGTCGAAAGATACCAGGAGGGCAGGGGTGTTGGCAGGGCAGGAGGCGCTGGCGCGCAGGGATTTCTATCTTTTTTTCTTTCGACCAGGTCGAAAGATACCAGGAGGTGGGAGGCTTACCAGCCTCCAGTTCCGTGGCCTTGGTTGTCGGCAGGGGTGTTGCGCTCCCATTTCTCTACCTGCATGTCGCTGAAGATGATGTCTGTTCCGGCTTCGAGCACTTTGAACACGTAAGTGTACTGGTAGCCTGCCTTCCATTGCATGTATTCCGCAGGGACGGTGGCAGTGTCTTCGTGACCGTCAATCTTTGCGGTGAGGGTGAAGGACTTGTTCTTGTTTGCGTCTGGGGCGTCTGCCATTGGTGGCACAAAATACCATTTCTCGCTTTTGTCTGTGAATGGAGTGTCGAAAAGGAATTTATCTTGAGGGGAGTTTTCTGTTGGGGTGATAGAGAAGGACACTGTCGGGATATTGGTTGCCAAAAGGGCGGTTTCTCCTTCTGCTGGTGTGCTGGCAATTTCTGCGTCTTTAATGGTTGGGTATTTCACTGTGATATCCCATTGCATTGGGGTGTTAGGGGTGTTAGGGGTGCTTGGATCAGTGGCAGGGGTGTTTGTTGCCCATCGTGTGTCTTGGAATGTGGGCTCTGTGATAATCGCTTTTACTCCTGTTGCGAAGGTGAAGCGGAAGCGTACCTTTGCAATGAGTGGGGAGAAGACGAGCTTTACCTGCTCGCCAATCTTTGGCATTGTCTTGCTTGCATCGGTAGCGCCTTTGAAGGAGTACCAAAGCTCACTGTAGTAAGGGGTGCTCTTTGCTGCATTTTGGTTGTTGAAGTCATACTTGGTTGTGAAGGTTTCGTATGCTTCTGCTTCTCCTTCGTTTGTGGATGACTCAATGTTAGTTATCGCTCCGTGGTTATAAGGTGCCATGGCGAAGAATCGGTAGCTTACGGCACTGAAGTCCCAGATTTTCATATGCTGGTTTAAATCAGGGAGGATATATTCCCAGTTGTTAGTATTTTCGTCCCATTGAACTTTATAACGATCCATGACAGTTTGTTGCTCACTGTTTATGCTGGTGTTTTTGTAGCCATAAACCCGAAAGTCTTTGAAGAGTTTTTCAAGAGCAGTGGCACGAGTGTGTGTGTCGCCTTCCTGCCAGTTGTTGTCGGAACTACTGAAGGAAATCATATTGGCGTCTGGGGTAGGCGGGACGTCTGGTTTCTGTGAAGGGATATCGTCTTTTGCCTCAGAACAAGAGAGTAGGCAAAGGACGGTGAGTATTATCGTTGAAAGATGTTTTTTCATTTATGTTGTTAATGTTTGTAGTTAGCTTTTTTGAACGTTATTGTAAAAGATAATGCAAAAATATATAATATTTTTAATATAGCGAAATAAAGGGGGTTAAAAAAGTATAAAAGACTGTGAATGGCATGTTTTACAGTGGTGGCTTACGTTTTCTTAGGTGTTCAATGGATGGTGGAATGTATATATTTGGATGCTTAATGGCTTTTTTAGGATATTTTCTGGGTATATGCTGAGTATATGCTGGGTATATGTAAGTCATATGTAAGTCATATGTAAGTCATATATAAGTCATATACTGGCTCTATGCTCGTAAACTACTTTTTATTTGTTTTATATGACAAAGATATGAGTAGCAAGGGAGGAAGATATGAATAAGACTTATCGTACAAACACAAATGCCGTTAGCGTAAGGAAGAAGAAAATAAAAATAAACATAAAAAATCCAGGAAAAGGACAAAATTCAACTCCTTTTTCTGGATTTTTTTGAACACCCTTTAGAGTTCTGATTGGGTGTATACGTTCTCTATTTCCACGACATAGACATCGTGGAGACCACCGTGAGCCCCATACCATTTCTCAAGGATTGTTGAGTCGAGGAAGTTTGTTTCGTTCATGGATGCTTTGAAGAGCTTTCGGCAGTCGAGGGTGAGGCGTGCCTGTGAGAAGGTTACAGCGCCACTGTCGAGAGGGAGGGGAAGAAGCCCTGTGGAGGTGACCTTGTCGGTGTCCCTTCCGCTCTTTGTTCCGCAGAACTGCAGGATGCTACGATGTTCCTCGTCATAGAAAGACAAGGTGAGTCGATCTGTTGCCTCTATGAACTCGTGTGTGTAACGCTCTGGACGAATGAAGACAAATGCCACTGGTTTGTTCCACAGCCATCCCAAGCCGCCCCAAGAGGCAGTCATGGTGTTGAACTTCTCTGCAGTGCCTGCAGTCACTAACATCCATTGTTTTCCTATTAGGTTGAAAACATCTTCCTTTCCAAGTATTTCAATATTTTTATTTGCCATGATTCTGTATCTTTTAGAGGATTTGAGCTTGACCTTGACTTAACTTTGACCTTTGTTACGGTAAAGGCTGTCAATACTGCCGCTCTCCGAAGATGGCGGTACCGATGCGAACGAGAGTGGAGCGACACTGTTGTGCGATGAGGTAGTCGCCCGACATTCCCCATGAGCGTTCAGAGAAAGCAGCATCGTCTTTGAAGAACCGTTCTTTCAGTTCATCGAAGAAGTTGGCAGCCTCTGTGAACTCTTGGCGTATCTGCTCCTCGTTGTCGGTGTTTGACGCCATTGTCATCAAGCCACAGATGCGCACATGCTCCATTTCCCGCCATTCTCCCTCTTCGAGAAGTTGTCGGCAGGCATCTTTTGTAAGACCGTATTTCGTTTCCTCCTGAGCGATATGCAGCTCAAGGAGAACGTTTATGCAACGGTTGTTTTTTGCACCCTGACGCTCAATCTCCCGAAGGAGTTTTATGGAGTCAACGGTCTCTATCATAGTGATATACGGAGCGATATACTTCACCTTGTTCGTCTGCAGGTGCCCAATGAAATGCCATTGGATATCCTTTGGAAGAGACGCCTGCTTCAGTCGCAGCTCCTGCTCATGACTTTCTCCGAAGACCCTCTGTCCGAGGTTGTAGCATTCCTGAATGGCAGAAGTCGGATGGTACTTACTTACAGCAACCAACCGACATCCGTCAGTTACAGTGGCAGCGATAGCCTTGAGGTTCTGCTGTATTTCTGTAAATTCCATAACGTTTTTACTGCTGCTCGTATTCTGGTTGGTCGTTTCTCTCCTCTTTCTTCACTGCATTGTGCTCAAAGACATCCATGATAGACGTCTCCTGAATGGCAGCAATGGCATAGTCGATCATCGTACCACCCATAACCTCCTCAACATACTTCACTGCTGTCTGGAGAGAGTGTGCCTGCACAAGGTAGAGAACGTTTGAGCGCTTCTCTTTCTGTGTTTTCTCGTCGATGGTGATGAACTGCAGCTTTGCTTTGAAGAAACGGTCGTCAGCCTCGTTTTCGCTGAAGAACACCTCTCCGTAAGTTGCCTGTGCTATTCCCGTTACCTTGAAGTCGCCAGAGATATATGCCGACATCTCCTCGATGATTGCGCTCTCAGCCTCTGTGAATGAGAGAGCGTCAACGACATACAGTTCTGTGGTCATCTTCTGACGACCATCTTCCATCATTTTCTCGTATCTTATCTTTGTTTCAAACCAGTTTGATGTTCTTGATCTCATAATATTGTTTTTATTTTAATTGTTTTTAGTAGGCAGTGAAAGGATTATAGAAATGAACCTGCATACCTATTTTTTATTTGTTATTATACATTCTAAGCGCGCCAATCAGCTCGTTGTTCTCAGAGCGAGTGCCGATGGTGACGCGAAGACAGTTCTCGCAAAGCTGAATGCGAGTGCGGTTTCTAACTATGATGCCCTCGTTGACGAGGTAGTCGTATATTGCCTGAGCATCAGTGACCTTTGTGAGAAAGAAGTTTGAAGCCGTAGGGTATATCTTCTCGCATTCTGGAAGCAAGGCGAATGCCTCTATGACACGATGGCGCTCCTCAAGGATTGTGTTCACCCAGAGGTGCACCTTCTGCAGGTTTCCAATCACCTCCAGCGCTTTCTCCTGCGTGAGGATGTTCACGTTGTATGGGTATTTCACCTTATTAAAGAGATCGATGATCTCCTTTGATGCGAATGCCATTCCTAATCTCAAGCCGGCACATCCCCATGCCTTACTCATTGTGTTCAAGACGATGATGTTCGGGAATTTCCCTAAGCTGGTGCGGAAAGTCTGCTGCTGGGAGAAGTCAGAGTATGCCTCATCGATCACCACAATGCCCTGAAACACTGTCACCACTTTTTCGATTTCTTCCCGAGCGAGGTCGTTTCCCGTAGGGTTGTTAGGGCTGCAGATCCAAATCACCTTTGTGTTTTCGTCGCATGCGGAGAGCAGTTCCTCTGCGTTCATCTGATAGTGCTCGTTGAGCAACACCTTTCTGTATTCCACATCGTTGATGTCTGCACAAACCTCATACATGCCGTATGTAGGAGCTATTGCCACCACATTGTCGCGCTTCGGTTCGCAGAAGCAGCGGTATACAAGGTCTATTGCCTCATCGGAGCCGTTTCCGAGGAAGATACACTCTTTCCTCACCCCTTTTATCTTCGACAGCTTCGCTTTCAGTTCCTCCTGAAGCGGGTCGGGGTATCTGTTGTATGGAACGTTGAAGGGATTCTCGTTTGCGTCAAGGAACACCCGCGCCACATGTCCGCTGTATTCGTTTCTTGCGCTGCTGTAGGGTTTCAGCTTCCAGATATTCTCCCTTACTAACTGTTGCAAGTCTTTCATCTATTGCTTGTTGTTTTTTTCTGTTCTGTTTAACCTCTTTAACCTTTAATCTTTAACCTTTAATCTTTAATCTTTAACATATCGCCTAAGGTCTTTAACCTTGCCCCTTTTTCACGCTCTCTATTCTCACCGTCATAGCGTTTTTGTGAGCATCGAGGAGCTCGTTGTGAGCCATTTCCTCAACAGCCTCACCGATCGACATAATACCCTCGGCAGAGAGATGTTGGAAGGTGATTTTCTTATTGAAAGAGTCGAGGTTCACACCACTGTAGCTGGTGGCATAGCCATGTGTAGGAAGTGTGTGGTTTGTGCCGCTCGCATAGTCGCCAGCACTCTCACAAGCATATTCCCCGAGGAACACACTTCCCGCATTCACCACCTTCTCTGAAAGAGCCTCATAGTCTCGAGTGTTCAGAATGAGATGCTCGGGAGCATAGATATTCGAAAGCTCCATAGCCTCCTCAGTGTCATGAACGAGTACAATCTGAGAGTTTTCGAGAGTCTTCTCAGCAATCTCACGGCGAGGGAGTTTTTTCAGCTGCTCTTGGATAGCCTCTTGCACCTCCTCGATTTTCTTCTCAGAGGTTGTTATCAAGATCACCTGAGAGTCCACGCCATGTTCTGCCTGTGAGAGGAGATCGGCAGCAACATACTCCGCATTGCTCTCCTCATCAGCAATCACGCACACCTCCGAAGGTCCTGCAGGCATGTCGATAGCCACATCGTGCAGAGAGACCTGCTGCTTTGCCGCCATGACATACTGGTTTCCCGGTCCGAAGATTTTGTATACCTTTGGAACACTCTCTGTGCCGTATGCCATAGCACCAATCGCCTGTACACCACCACATTTGAAGATATGCGACACGCCAGCCACTTTTGCTGCCACAAGAATGGCAGGGTTCACGTTTCCGTTGCGGTCAGGAGGAGTACAGAGCACAATCTCCCGACATCCCGCAATCTTCGCTGGTGTGGCAAGCATAAGAACTGTAGAGAACAGAGGAGCCGTGCCACCCGGGATATACAGTCCCACCTTCTCTATCGCCACACTCTTCTGCCAGCAGGTAACACCCGGAGCCGTTGTCACCTTCTTTCCCACGAACTTCTGAGACTCATGGAAAGAGAAGATATTCTTATGTGCAAGGACAATGGCGTTGCGAAGGCGGATGTCGATACTGTTATAGGCAGACTCTATCTCCTCCTCGGTGACGAGAAGGCTGTCGAGACACACCTTATCGAATTTCTCTTCATAGTCCTTCACCGCCTTGTCTCCACGCTCCTTTATCTCTGCAAGAATAGCAGAAACGGTTTCGTTGAGCTTTGTGGTGTCTATCTGCGGACGAGTGCAGAGACGCTGGTAGTCGGATGGGGTAGGGTATTTCGTGATATACATTTTCGTTGTGAATGGTTTTGTTTTCCTGGGAACAGTATTCCCGAACAGTTCGTTTATTTGAAAAAGAATCCCGCGAATCCTGAGAGTCAGGAAACGCAGGGAGAAGAGATGAATGAAGCAGGGATTAGAGAATCATCTTCTCGATAGGCAGTACGAGGATGCCCTCCGCGCCCGCACTCTTCAACTGGTTAACGATTTCCCAGAAATGCTTCTCTTCAAGAACGGTATGTATAGAAGTCCAGCCCTCTGTGGCGAGTGGCATTACCGTAGGCGACTTTATGCCAGGGAGAATCTTCAGGATCTCGCTCACGCTCTCTGTAGGAGCGTTCATAAGCACGTATTTCTTGTTGTCAGCAACGAGAACAGACTTTATGCGGAAAAGGAATTCGTCCAGGACAGCCAGCTTCTCTTCCGACATATCCTTATTGCCAATGAGCAGCGCCTCACTGTTCATCACCACCTCCACCTCACGGAGCTTATTGCTTACGAGTGTAGAACCAGAGCTTACGATGTCGAAGATACCGTCAGAGAGTCCGATGCCTGGAGCAATCTCCACAGAGCCCTGGATGGTATGGATATGAATGTCAAGATTGTTTTTCTCAGCGAAAGAACGGAGAATGTTTGGGTAGGAGGTAGCGATCTTCTTTCCGTTGAACCACTCCACACCAGTGTATTCTATGCTCTCTGGTATGGCGAGAGAAATGCGACATTTAGAGAATCCGAGCCGCTTTACGATGTCTGCATCTTCGTTTCTCTCCACGAACTCATTTTCTCCCACGATACCGATGTCAGCCACTCCGCTTGCCACGCACTCAGGAATGTCATCGTCTCTGAGATAGAGCACCTCAAGAGGGAAATTGCTTGACTGCACGAGCAATGTTCTCCTTGCACTGTTTATTTTTATTCCTGCCTCTTTTAGGAGGTTCATGGTGTCTTCAAAAAGACGTCCTTTCGACTGTACTGCTATTCTTAACATGTCTTTTTACCTTTGTTTTTGATATGTGTTGTTGAAAATCTTTGCAAAAGTACAATCTTTTTTTTATATTTCAAAGAAAACTGTATTTTTTTTGTTACAAAACAGCATCTTTTGCTTTCTTTTCATCACTTAACACCTTTTGCCGCCCTGAAGAACTTACTTAGGAAATTCACGAAAGCCTCCTTGGGAAGCAGTTCACGGTAGCGCATGAACTGCCGGAAATGCACTGGGAACATCGTGAGCTTTCGGCGAAGGAAGCCGTAGTTGGAGACATAGCCATAGCGGTTCTTTCCGAAATTTCCCCCAATCCAGATGTCCTCAAGAATTTTCTCCGCACCCTGTGGAGATATTCTAAACGGAATTTTCTCCTGCTCCACAGCGAGCTGCTTATGTAGAATCCATCCTATTGCTGCCGCCATCTTGTCTACACCACAACCTTCCAAGTCACGCTGTATCTCCTCTTTCCTTGGCATGAGCTCTTCAGAGTGGTTGCGAATAAACAGAGCGAGGTCGCAGAACTGTCTGAAGCCAATTCCCTCGGCAAGGATATGATATTGCAGATGAATGACGAGATGCAGTAGAGTGAGGTATACCGATGTTGTGCGAATCTTTGTGTTCTCAATCTCCACGAAGAAAGCCTTCTCTGCCACGGGCAACGAGTGTTTCTTCACCAACGACTGCAGGTAGAGGTCGAAAGGCTTGTGCTGCATGTCGGCAATACGGCGGTGAAGCTCCACGAGAGCGTTGTTCCAATCGAAAGACGTCTCTTTCTCTCCTGGCATCCAGCGGCAGTCGTATTCCTTCTCTGCCCAGCAGAAGGCATCCTCTGCCTCTTTGCCGTCAGCAATCCATACGTCTATATCTCCACACATTCTATGGTCAGGGTGTGGGTATTCCCTTGCCACCACCTGTCCCTTTACGATATGCGGAGAGAACCCTTTCTCCTCCATCATCTTATAGAAAGCAACGGCAGTCTCGTCAGCTTTTTTGTTCTTCTTCTCGATGTTGTAAAGCTTCGGGAATAGCTTTATCATGATATTTGCAAGAGCAGGGAGGAAAGGCTGCAGCTGTGTAACACCATCAATGACAATACCAAGAACACCCTGGTCTTTCGCCATCCTCATCACCTCGCCCCATTGGCACTGCCTGAAATGGTTTGGGTTCTCTGGGCGAGAGTAGAGTCCCATTCTCATGAGTGAGAGGAACTGCTTCTGTGTTAGCGACATTGTTTTCCCAGCCGCTTTGTTTGTGAGGTTAGGTTTTTCTGTGCCTTTGTTTGTGAGGTTAGGTTTCTCTGTGTTGTTAGCAGTTACTGTCTTGTCTGCTTCTCTTGAATCATGTACCATATAAACTTGATATTTCCGATTAGGTATCTTTTCCACATTCTCTTTGGTTCACTCAAAAGGCGGTAGAGCCATTCCAGCGAGTGCTCCTGCCACCATCTTGGTGCTCTCTTTACGTTTCCAGCATAGAAGTCGAAGACAGCTCCTATGGTTCCTGCGTGACAATGGATATTCAGCTGCTGCCAGTGTGTGTACAGCCATTTCTCTTGCTTTGGTGCTGTCATGCCTATCCACAGGAGGTCAGGACACGCGTTGTTGATGGCTGCAAGCATCTCGGCGTTCTCCTCGTCAGAGAACACAGGTTTGTAGGGTGGTGAGAACGTTTTTATAGAAAGGTGAGGGAAGTCGTGTGCTGCTTTCTCTCTGATCTTTCCCAATGTCTTCTCAGAGCTTCCAAGGAACATCACCGTTTTCTTTGTCTTAGAAAGTATAGCCCGTTCCTCCATACTGTTCATCTCTGTTATGAACAAGTCCCAGCCTGCTATTCGCTCTCGAGGTTGTGACTTTGCACCTATCCATCGGCATGCCTTTACGATGCTGGCTCCATCGGGAATGAGGTAGTCGCCTTTCTGCAGTGCCTCAGAGAAGAGCCGGTCGGTCTTGGTCATGGTGTAGCTATAGGCATTGATGGTGTTTATCAATACCTTTCCCTCGGGAATTGCCTTTAGGGTTTCGAGGTCAGGGACTATGGTGAGTTCTTTCAGTCTAAGCATCTTGATATTTGTTTTGGGGATTTATTTCCGGCGACCAGGTCGCCGGATACTTGAAAGTATGGGCTTGCAGACAGAGCATAAGAACGCTGCACACAACTTGCTGCACACAACTTGCTGCACACAACCCTCTGCACACAACTCGCTGCACCCAAGCCGCTGCACCCAACTCGCTGCACACAACTCGCTGCACACAACTTTGATATTTGCATATATACAGAAAAAAACGACCCAAAAGATTTGTGTGTTATCCTTTGAGCCGTATGCGTTTCTGTAAGTGTCTTTATCCGATTACAACGAGAGGAGTGTTCTCCATGACAGAGTCGCCAGAGGCAACGAGGACAGCAGTTACCGTACCGCCCTTCTCTGCGTCGAGGTTGTTAGCCATCTTCATTGCTTCAAGAACAACGACAGTCTGTCCTTCCTCAACCTTGTCGCCAACGTTCACGAGGACGTCTTTGACAACGCCTGGGAGTGGAGAGCGTACTGGTTCTCCGTTCACCTCACCCTGAGGTGTTACGGTCTTTGCCGCAGTTGCTGCTGCTGGCTTCGGAGGGATCACCTTCACTGGCTCCTTCACCTCCTCTTTCTTCTCGAGTTCAACAGTATACTGCTCTCCGTTTACTGTCAGCTCAACGATATTTTCGTCTACATTACCAACAGCAACCTCGTATTTGTTGCCGTTAATAGTATATTTGAATTCTTTCATTGTTATCCAAAAAATAGTTATTGCAAGCAGTGTGACTACCGTAGGTGGCGAGATATAGCTCCACCTATAGAGAAATCACTTGCTTAGATGTTTTCTTGTCAAAGCAGATTAGATCATCCACTTTGAAATGATTGTGTGTGGCTGTGTCCAAGCAGTCTTGCGAGGCTTTATGGTGAGAACGCCTGCTTCCTTGTCGTGAAGCATGCTACCCTGAAGCTCATAGAGTGCCATGGCTATTGCAGCGTACACTTCATTTGTGTTCTGAGTCATTTTCTTTTTCAAAAAATAATTGTGGTAGGCTCGATAACCTAAAAAATAGGCTTACAGAACCTGCATTATTCTATGAAATTTGCAGAACCTACCTGATTGTTGATGTAGAGGAAAAGACGCAAGATGCGTCTTTCCCTCTACACACAGTATATTATGTCGGCATACAGCCGTGCTTCTTCGCTGGACGGCTCTCACGTTTTGTGGCGAGCTGAGCAAGAGCGTGGCAGATGCGGAAACGAGTATTGCGAGGTTCGATAACATCGTCGATGTATCCGTAGCGAGCAGCCTGATAAGGATTTGCGAAGAGGTCTGAGTACTCCTGCTCCTTCTCTGCGATGAGAGCGGCTACATCACCACCTTCCTCCTTGCAAGCCTTGATAGCCTTTGCCTGAAGAACGGCAACAGCACCAGAAGCACCCATTACAGCAATCTCTGCTGATGGCCATGCGAAGTTCAGGTCGGTCTTCAGCTGCTTAGAACCCATCACGATGTGTGAGCCACCGTAAGACTTGCGGAGAGTAACTGTGATCTTTGGTACGGTTGCCTCACCATAAGCGTAGAGCAACTTTGCTCCGTGGAGGATGACAGCGTTATACTCCTGACCTGTTCCAGGGAGGAATCCTGGTACGTCAACGAGAGAGACGATAGGAATGTTGAAAGCGTCACAGAAGCGTACGAAGCGAGCGCCCTTGCGAGATGCGTTGCAGTCGAGAACGCCAGCGTATGCAGAAGGCTGGTTAGCCACGATACCTACTGACTGACCATTAAAGCGTGCGAAGCCCACGATGATGTTCTTTGCGTACTTTGGCTGTACCTCGAAGAACTCCCCATTGTCGGTGATGGCAGCGATAACCTTATACATATCGTATGCCTCATTCGGATTCTCTGGGATGATCTCGTTGAGGAGGTCCTCAGTACGGTTTACAGGGTCGTTGCACTCCATGCGAGGCGCCTCTTCCATGTTATTGCTTGGAATATAGCTGAGGAGCTGCTTGATCATTGCGAGACCCTCTTCTTCTGTTTTTGCAGTGAAGTGTGTAACACCAGACTTAGTGCTGTGTACGCTTGCGCCACCGAGATGTTCGGCGTCCACATTCTCGCCCGTCACGCTCTTCACAACGGCAGGACCAGTAAGGAACATATATGATGTGTTCTCCATCATAAGAGTGAAGTCGGTGAGAGCAGGAGAGTAAACGGCTCCACCTGCGCAAGGACCGAAGATACCAGAAATCTGTGGTATGACACCAGATGCCTCGATGTTACGCTGGAAAATCTCTGCGTAGCCAGCGAGAGCATTGATGCCTTCCTGAATACGTGCACCACCAGAGTCGTTGATACCGATACAAGGAGCACCCATCTTCATTGCCATGTCCATCACCTTGCAGATTTTCTGTGCCATGGTCTCAGAGAGAGAGCCACCATTTACGGTGAAGTCCTGTGCGAATACGAATACAAGTCTGCCATCGATTGTTCCGCTACCTACTACGACACCGTCACCGAGGTATTGCTTCTTCTCCATGCCGAAGTTCACGCAACGGTGGAGCTTGAACATATCATATTCTTCGAAAGAACCATCGTCGAGGAGCATGTCGATACGCTCGCGGGCAGTGTACTTACCACGCTGGTGTTGCTTCTCAATAGCCTTCTCGCCACCGCCGAGACGTGCTGTCTCGCGTTTTTCGATCAGCTGCTTAATTTTTTCTACCTGTTTTGACATTTTTATTCTTTAGCGTTTTTATTTTTGTTTTCTTTTTTTTGTTTCCAAAGGGGAGTGCGTGGATTAGTGCTCACAGAGCTCTGTGAGTATTCCGCATGTTGACTTTGGATGGAGGAACGCGATGTTCAACTGCTCAGCACCCTTGCGAGGAGCCTTGTCGATAAGGCGAATCTCCTTACCCTCGCATTCTGCCAATGCCTCTGTGACACCGTCTTGAACGCAGAAAGCAACGTGGTGAACACCCTTATTGCCTTTGTCGAGCCACTTCTGGATGGTGCTCTCTGGACTTGTTGGTTCGAGAAGCTCAAGCTTCACCTCGCCGCAGCGGAGGAAAGCGGTTTTTACCTTCTGGTCTTCTACTACCTCTGTTGCGTAGCACTCCAGTCCCAGTACTTCTGTGAAATAAGGCAGAGCCTCTTCAATGCTCTGGACAGCGATGCCCAGATGTTCGATATGAGAAATCTTCATATTCCTTTGTTTGTTTTTATTAGTTATTTCTGTTATATTATTTGTATTCTGTTTATCAGGTTTTGAAGGTATGTAAAAAAGAAAAACGTTCTTTTCGAAATGTATTAGGTACAATCCGAAAAGAACGTTTCATCTTACTTTATTTGCTTTTCTTGTCCTGGATATTATGAGCCGATAACGAGACTCGAACTCGTGACCCACGCATTACGAATGCGTTGCTCTACCAACTGAGCCATATCGGC
>SAMEA3663036__coassemble_25_pt1 | contig 76711 bp, 56 predicted proteins | sample SAMEA3663036__metabat2_high_PE_014 | metagenome-assembled genome bin SAMEA3663036 (sample SAMEA3663036) | pig gut metagenome | biome: pig gut; feature: pig-associated habitat; material: faeces | place: France | collected 2012
TTCAAACTTGTTTGAAAACTCTGCCATGGCGAGAAAAGGTCGGCAAAGCCAACCACCCTTTTGCTGAGCTCACGGCTCAAACTCAAAAACTTTCTGCTTATGAAAAAGTATCTGTCTATAGCATCGTTCACGGCAGCAATTCTCTTCGCTGCTGTTGGCATGGCGATACCGCCACAAGGGGTTATTGACGGTTCGGTGCTGATTCTTGCAGCACAACTGTTCGTGCTCTGTGCTACGTTCCTCGGCATAAAAGACATCTCCCTACCAAGGAAATCATAGGTGTGTGTGTTGCCTATGCTTTAGACGGATTTTCCGGTAATATTGCCTATGCTTCAGAGAAAAGTGCAAAATCGCTAAGCTCAAGCAATCCCGAAAATGCCTTGCCACGAAATTTGCTTCGAAAAATTTGGAGATACGGTTTTTATGTTGTAACTTTGCAAAAGAAAAAAAACTAACTGCTGGTCAACGTTCTGCGGATAAAGAGCCATGTCATCTGAGAGTTAGTACCTTGATGGTTCACAGACCTGTCCCCTAACCCTTCAACTGGACGTTGAGAACAAGTGACAACTTAATATAGACTCGATGGACAACAAACAATATAACGCTCTATTCTCCTTCATCTGGAACATCGCCAACGATGTGTTGGTACATGCTTTCGAGAAAGGAGATTATAAAAAGATCATCTTGCCGTTCATGGTGCTTCGTCGTATCGACGTGCTCCTTGAACCGACAAAGGCTGCCGTACTCCAGAAGAAAGAGTTTTGTGACAGCCATAATCTCGTTGACTATACTCCTTTTCTCACTCAGGTGACTGGCTATCCATTCTACAATACTTCAGCATTTACGATGAAGACTTTGAAGAATGAGATTGACCCGCAACGCTTAAAGATGAATATCATTGAGTATTTCAATGGGTTCTCACAGGATGTGCAAGACATTATCGACAAGTTCAAGCTCCGTCAGCAGGTGGACAACCTCACTGAGGCAGGTCGTCTTGGTTCACTCTTAGAGAAGTTTACCGATGAGAACATCAACCTCTCGGTGAAGCCTGTCATGGAGGAAGTGACAGAGAAGGATGGAGCAAAGAAGATGGTAGAACGTCTGCCAGGACTCGACAACCACACAATGGGAACCATCTTCGAAGAATTGCTCCGTAAGTTCAATGAGGAAAACAATGTGACCGAAGCCGGTGAACACTTTACTCCTCGTGACTACGTGCGTCTGCTTGGGCAGTTGGCTATTGAGCCAATAAAAGACCAACTAACCGATAACACCTACACTATCTATGATGGTGCTTGTGGAACTGGCGGTATCTTGACTATTGCGCAAGAAGAGATTGAGCGCATTGCCAAGGAAGAAGGCAAACGTGTACGTACAAGCATTTTTGGTCAGGAATTGCAGCCTGACACATACGCTACGTGTAAGGCTGACCTCATGATAAGTGGCAATATCAACAAATTCTCTTATCGCCTTGGTACCGTAGACCATCAATACATCGCTTTCGGCTCAACAATCAGCCAGGATGGACATGCCGGCGAGACTTTTGACTTCTGCATATCAAATCCTCCTTTTGGAACTCCTTGGAAAGAAGACCTGAAGAACTGGGGCATTGGCGACAAGAAAGAGATTACTGACCCTAGATTTTTCGATGGACCGACAAGTTTCATCCCAGACATCGGCGACTGCCAGATGCTTTTCCTTGCAAACAATATCAGTCGCATGAAGGACACTCCATTGGGCACCCGCATCGTGGAAGTTCACAATGGTTCTTCGCTGTTCACTGGCAATGCCGGTGGTGGCGAAAGCAATCTGCGCAAGTACATCATTGAGAACGACCTGCTGGAGGCCATCGTTGCCATGCCGGAGAATGACTTCTACAATACAGGTATTTCAACATATATCTGGATTATCACCAACCGCAAGGAGGAACGTCGCCGTGGCTATGTGCAACTCATCGATGCAAGCAAACTCTGCTCTCCACTTCGCAAGAACCTCGGCAGCAAGAACTGCGAGACGACAGAGGCCGACCGCCAGCGTATTGTCAAGTTGCTCACCGACTTCAAGGAAACTCCTGAAAGCAAGATATTCCGCAACGAAGAGTTCGGCTATTGGCAGGTGCCTGTGCTTCGTCCCAAACGAGACAAAGATGGTAACATAGTCCTCAAAAAGGGGAAGCCTGTCATGGCTTGCAACAAGAAGGAATGTGAGCAGATTCCGCTTCTCTATCCAGGCGGCATTGCGGCTTTCTATGAGCAGGAGGTGAAGCCATACGATGCAGAGGCTCAGTTTGATGAGCCAATCGTTGGCTACGAGCTCTCTTTCACCAAGTATTTCTACAAGCCTGTGCAGCTCCGCACCCTCGATGCCATCATGGAGGACATCCGCAAGATAGAGCGCGACACCGACGGATTGTTGGATGAAATAATGAAGTAAGCTTATGAATGAATTGACTACCAACGGCAATGTCTTGAACGACATCCGCAGAATTATAGAAGATGGCAGACGGCAGGCGTATGCTGCTGCCGGCCAGATAGCCATTGCTACCTATTGGAACATTGGCAGGCGAATTGTGGAGGAAGAACAAAACGGACAGGAGCGAGCCAAGTATGGCACTAAACTTATCGTCAATCTTGCCCGACAACTTACGTTGGAATATGGTTCGGGATTTGGACAGCGTAGCTTAGAGCAATACCGCCGTTTCTACTTGAGTTTCAAAGATTTGGAGATTACGAACGCATGCGTTCGCAATCTGACTTGGACTCATCTTCGTATCATAATGCGCGAAGCAACGCCTGAGGGAAGGCAATGGTATATGAAGGAGGCTTCTGAGCAGATGTGGAGCACACGTACATTAGATAGAAATGTTTCCACGCAATACTATGGGCGAATGATGGCTTCGCAACGTCAGCAATTAGAACTTCCGTTGCCGGCAGTTGAAGGTGAAGACCCGAAGGAATACATCAAGAATCCCGTTGTGGCAGAATTCATGGGCTTTCGCAAGGATGCTAAATTTGACGAATCTGAGATGGAGCAAGCCTTGTTGGACAACCTTCAGCAGTTCATCTTGGAGCTTGGTCGTGGCTTTGCCTTTGTAGACAGGCAGAAACACATCAAGACGGATACTGAGGACTATTATATAGACTTGGTGTTCTACAACTATCGTATGAAGCGATTTGTCTTGTTTGAACTGAAGACTCACAAACTGACTCATCAAGACGTAGGACAACTGGATATGTATGTACGTATGTTTGACGACCTTGTGAAGGGAGAGGATGACAATCCAACCTTAGGAGTGTTGCTTTGTACCGAAACAGACAAGACCATTGCCAGGTATTCCGTACTGCATGAGAGCGAACAGCTGTTTGCCTCGAAATATATGGCCTACATGCCAACCGAAGAAGAACTGCGTCGAGAGATAGAACAGCAAAAGCAGTTTTTTCTCGCTCAGCATGGCAAAGATGTTTAACTCAATGAGGACTGAACATAATGAAACGATACGATACATATAAGGATAGTGGGGTGCAATGGCTCGACCCCAGCATAGAGTGCGATACCGATGGACTGCTGAACGAGATAATGAAGCAAAAGTATGAATGAATTAGTCGTAATTACCCCGGAACCTACACAAGAATATGTGAGTCTCGTCTCACATATTGCTAATCTTTGGGAAGATGCTCGTAAACCGACGGACTGTTGGACGAAATAATGGAGTAAAAACTGCTTGGAAAAAGAAATTATGGGACAGAAAGAACAGATAAAACTCTTTGAGCAAAAAAGAGTGCGCAGTGTTTGGGACGAAGAGAAAGAGGAATGGTTCTTCTCGGTGATTGATGTGGTGGAAGTACTGACAGATAGCACTAATCCAACAGATTATCTTAAAAAAATGCGCAAGAGAGACCCTGAACTTGGCATCTACATAGGGACAAATTGTCCCCAGATAGCCATGACCACTGCAACGGGAAAAAAACGAAGGACCTTAGCGGCAAATGCAGAACAGCTTTTCCGTATCATCCAGTCCATCCCTTCGCCAAAGGCTGAGCCATTCAAGATATGGATGGCACAGGTTGCATCGCAACGTCTCGACCAGATGCAGGATCCTGAACTCTCCATCGAACAAGCTATTGCCGACTATAAGCGTTTGGGGTATAGCGACAAATGGATAAACAGTCGTTTGAAAGGCATTGAGGTACGCAAGGAACTGACAGACGAATGGGATCGAGCCGGTGTGAAGCAAGGACAACAGTATGCTTCACTGACCGACATCATCACACGTGAATGGAGCGGCATGACCACACGTCAGTACAAGCAATACAAGGGATTGAAGAAAGAGAATCTTCGAGACAACATGACCAACGTGGAGCTTGCTCTCAATATGTTGGCAGAGGCTTCCACTACAGAAATATCCAAGCAGAAAAATCCTCGTGGATTTGCAGAGAGTGCCAAGATTGCCAAAGAAGGAGGCAGTGTGGCAAAAGCTGCACGAAAGCAACTGGAAAGCAAGACGGGCAAGTCGGCTATATCTTCATCCAAGGCAAGTGATTATCTGTTACCACCAACAGAGGACAATGAGAACTAACCATTATGACACAACGATACGATACATATAAGGATAGTGGAGTGCAATGGCTCGCTCCCCGCAGCTTGGAGTACTACACCGACGGACTGTTGGACGAAATAATGAAGTAAGCGTATGGAAAAGAAAAATGAAATGATGCAAGAAATCATCAAATATCATGGTGCAGTACAAGCAATAAAGACAGCTATATTGCAAGGACAATATGAGGCGGCAAAAGGAGTGAATCGCATCCAACTGGCAGTATATTTTGCCATTGGAAAGTATATCTCTGTCAACACTCGTACACAGAGTTGGGGCACCCATGCGTTGGAATTCATCAGTGGGCAGTTAAGAAGAGAACTGCCGGGACTTCGTGGATTCTCTGAAAACAACCTCAAGAACATGCGCAAATTCTATGAAGCATGGAAGATGCTGGACAAAACGACAATTGCGATTGTCGAATCTCTAAATACAGGAAAATACATTGATATTCAGCACGCTATGGTTATACCCAACACGTTCGACTTTCCGGTAGAAGATTTTTTTCGCTTGCCATTCACACATCACATACGGATTATTGAAGGCTTAGACAATCTGGAAAATCGCTACTACTACATCCATAGAGCAGTCGAGGAACATCTGCCTGTAGAAAAGTTGAGGCAGCTAATCCGAGACAAGGCTCATGAACATCAAGGTGATATGCCAAACAACTTCTGCGCCACTATGGGTGACGTGCGTGAGGCTCGAAAGGCTGTTATGATGTTCAAAGACGAATACATGCTCAACTTCATCAATATTGAGGAGATTGGCGAGCGTGATAAAATTGACGTGGATGAACGTGTGATAGAAAACGAAATTGTTGCCAACATCAAGAATTTCTTCATGACTTTTGGTAGTGACTTCACCTTTGTCGGCAATCAGGCATTACTCAAAATCTATGATGTGGAGCAATTCCCTGATTTGCTCTTTTTCAACAGAGAACTGAACGCTCTTGTAGTCGTGGAACTAAAGATGGGAAAGTTCAAGACCTCCTATCTTGGCCAGCTCTTTGGCTACCTTCAGATACTCGATGATAAGATGCGAAAACCACATGAGAACCCTTCTATAGGTATTCTACTCTGTCAGGAGGCAGACCATGCATACGCTGAGTATGCTGTAAAAGATTACACTAAACCGATGGGTATTGCAACCTACAAGACACTCGATGACATGCCAGAGCACATGCGCAAGGCTCTTCCCGATATGCAGAAGATGATGGCATTGCTCAACAAACAGGAGGACTGAGCAGTATGAAACGATACGATACATATAAGGATAGTGGAGTGCAATGGCTCGGGGAAATCCCGGGGCATTGGAAAACTCTCCTGAATGGCATCTTGTTTATTGAAGATGTTAGGAAACCAGAAACGGATGATATTCCGCTTTCATTGTCACAGGTGGATGGCGTTATTCCAACAGACGAGATGAAGGAATCATCATTAAAGACATCATCCTACGATAATTGGAAGAGAGTTATAGTAAATGACCTGGTTTTAAATAGATTCAAAGCTCATTTAGGTGTAATGTTTGCATCTAATTATGTTGGAATGGTATCTTTTCATTATGGTGTATTCAAAGCAAAGATGGACCTTGTTCCAAAATACTATGAATATTTATACCATACAAATATCTATCGTTTTATCTATGCAGATGCTTCAAAAGGTATGACTGTAGGTTTGCAAAACTTGTCGAATACTAGTTTTTATAATGTTAGAGCTATATATCCTCCAAAGGATGAGCAACACTCCATCGTGTCTTTCCTTGATGCCAAGTGTGGAAAGATTGACGAATGGGTAACCAAGAAACAAAAGGAAGTGGAGCATCTTCAAGAATTGAAACAACGTGTTATTGCAGATGCCGTGACACGAGGCCTCAATCCTCATGTCAAAATGAAAACTACCAATATTCCTTGGCTGAAGGAGATTCCTGAGCATTGGGAATGTGTTAAACTTAAAATGTTTTGCCAAGACAATAAAGAAAAGAACAAGGGGAATATTGAGTCTTGTGTCCTTTCTTTGAGTTATGGCAATATAATAGTAAAAAAGAACGTTAACTTCGGATTAGTGCCAGAGAATTATGAGAGTTATCAAATTGTCAACCCTGGTAATATAATCCTACGTCTAACTGATTTGCAAAATGACCATAAGAGTTTACGTACTGGTTTAGTAAAGAATAGAGGAATTATTACTTCTGCGTACGTTGGCTTGATTGTAAAGAATATGAATAGTGAATACACTCAACTTATTCTCCATTCATATGATGTAATGAAGGTGTTCTATGGTATGGGAGGAGGATTGCGTCAATCAATGAGTTATACCGATATTGCAAATGTATATATCCCTGTCCCACCCCTCTCTGAACAACGCTCCATCGTCTCCTACCTTGATGCCAAGTGCGCCAAGATAGACAAGCTCATTGCCAACATCACCAAGGAGATTGAGTGCATAAAGGAATATAAGCAGCGACTCATCAGCGACGTAGTGACAGGACAAATAAAAGTATGCTAAGTATGACGCAAGAGAATAAAGACATATTGCTTAAACTGCTGAAGCAACACAAGGAACTCGGCATCTCGGAGCAGATAGACTATGAGAAGTTCTATCTGTACTCTATCATCACGCACTCTACCGCCATCGAAGGCAGTACCGTTACAGAAGTGGAGGCGCAACTGCTGTTTGATGAAGGTATTACCAGCAGCAAACGCACTATGGTGGAGCAGATGATGAACCTGGACCTGAAGGTTGCATACGAATATGGCATGCAGTGGATTCGAAAGCATGAACCCATTACCGTAGAGTGGCTTGTTACTCTTGCATCAAAGGTAATGGCCCGCACAGGAAGCGAATATCATTCACCCGGCGGTGACTTCGACGCATCAAAGGGAGAACTGCGCAAACTCAATGTCACAGCGGGCATAGGAGGCCGGTCTTATATGTCGTACCTTAAAGTACCCATGGAGCTACAGGCATTCTGCGAGGAATTGAACAGAAGGCGCAGTGAGATAGAGCCCTCAGATATTGCAGCTGTCTATGACCTTAGTTTCTGGGCGCACTTCGAACTCGTCACCATCCATCCTTGGGCTGACGGCAATGGCAGAACATGCCGACTGCTGATGAACCTGCTGCAGATGGAATATGGTGTGCTGCCCACAAAAGTGCTCAAAGAAGATAAGGCAGAATACATACAGGCGCTAATCGACACAAGAGAAGAAGAAAACATAGAGATTTTCCTGAATTGTATGAGCAGCCTCCACTGCCAGCATCTAAGATATGATATCGACCAATACTTGAAGAGTGTTGATGCGGAGATGGATTCGACTACCCAAAAGAATGGAATCACTACCCAAAAGGCACAGGATACTACCCAAAAGGCACAGGGTACTACCCAAAAGACTCTTAATACTACCCAAAAGAAGATTCTGAACTACCTGAAAGAGCATCCTCATGCTACGAGAAAAGATATGGCAGTTGTTATTGGCGACATCACCGAAGACGGTATAAAGTTCAATATCGGGAAGCTGCAGCAATACGGACTTCTGAAACGTGAAGGTGGAAGAAAGAGCGGAACATGGGTGGTTATAGATAACGATGATTAAAGGACACTACTATGGACACATCAGAAACAGGACTTGAGAAGATAATCGTCGGTTGGCTCGTGAAGGATAACGGCTACGAGCAGGAGACTCCACACGCTTACAACAAGGATTTTGCCTTGGTCGATAAGTGGGTGGAACGATTCGTTACGGAAACACAGCCGGAGAAGGTGAAGCAGTCGATGTGCTTCGCCTCACCAAGCGAGCGTCTGAAGTTCTTCACCCGACTGAGCAACGAGATAACCAAGCGTGGCGTAACGGACGTACTGCGTAAGGGATATAAGTTCAACGGCTCGACGTTCGATCTGTATTATCCATTGCCATCAGAACTGAATCCAAGTGCAAAGGTGGCATACGAGCACAACATCTTCGGCGTTATCCGTCAGGTGATGTACTCAAAGGTAAACACAAATGAGATAGACTTTGTGGTATTCATCAATGGTCTGCCACTCGCCACCTTCGAGCTGAAGAACAACTTCACAGGTCAGACCTACGAGAATGCCATTGCACAATACAGCACCGACCGAGACCCGAAGGAACTGCTGTTGCAGAAGAAACGCTGTGCCGTACACTTTGCTGTGGATGACTGCCAAGTGTGGATGTGTACCGCATTGGCTGGCAAAGACTCCTGGTTCCTGCCTTTCAACTGTGGTGTGAATGGTGGTGCTGGCAATCCTGTCGTTGAGGGGGATACTATGACCTCGTATCTGTGGAAGGACATTTTGACAAAGCCAACGCTCTCGAATATCATTGAGAACTTCGCTCAGGTGATAACAAGTGAAGATAAGAAGACTCATAAAGTGAAAGAAACTGTCATCTGGCCTCGCTATCACCAACTGGATGCTGTTCGCACCTTGCTGAATGTGACGAAGATGTCGAACATAGGTCGTAGATTCCTCATTCAGCATAGTGCCGGAAGCGGGAAGTCCAACTCCATCACTTGGCTTGCCTACCAACTTGTCACCCTGCTGCAACCCAATCAGGAACCATTCTTTGATAGCATCATAGTGGTTACTGACCGTGTGAACCTTGACAAGCAGATACGAGACAACATCAATGCCTTCCAGAGATTGAGTAATCTTGTGGGATGGGCTGATAAGTCAGGAACACTCCGTGAACTATTGACAGGAGGAAAGAAGATAATCATCAGTACCATCTTCAAGTTCTCGTTCATCCTCGACGAGATAGGCAGTTCACTGAAGGACAAGCGTTTTGCCATTATCATAGACGAAGCACACAGTAGTCAGAATGGTTCGCTGTCGGCTAACCTTGCCACAGGTATATCAGGAAACGCAACACCTGTCATTCCTCTTCACTCAGAAGAAACATCAATCGGTATGGCAGCAGAAGAACCGGCTCAGTATGGTGCACCAGAAGACATTGAGGACAAGATTCATAGAATAATAAACGGAAGGAAGATGGCAAAGAATGCCAACTACTATGCCTTTACCGCTACACCAAAGAACAAAACTCTAGAAATGTTCGGCGACAAGGTGGAACGCATCGGCGAGGACCCCCTTTACATTCCTTTCCACGAATATACAATGAAGCAAGCCATAGAGGAAGGCTTCATCCTTGATGTACTGAAGAACTATACTCCTTACTCTTCTTATTATCGAGTGCTAAAGGCTATTGAAGATGATCCTGAGTACGATAAGAAGAAAGCACTTGGCAAGATTCGCGCTTATGTGGAACGTCAGCCGGAAACTATCGAGAAGAAGGCAGAAATCATTGTTGATCACTTCTGCAAGAAGGTGTATATGAAGATTGGTGGCCATGCTCGTGCTATGGTGATAACCAGCAGCATCGAACGTGCCATTGAGTTCTACAAGGTGATAACCAAGATGCTTGAAGAGCGCAACAGCCCATACAAGGCTATTGTGGCATTCACAGATAAGGTGATAAACGGCAAGGTCGTTACTGAGGCTGAATTGAACGGCTTTCCATCTGCTGAAATAGAACAGCGCATAGAACAGGAGCCTTACCGTTTCCTGATTGTGGCGGACAAGTTCCAGACAGGTTACGACCAGCCTTTGTTGCACACGATGTATGTTGAAAAACAGATTAGTGACCTAAAGGCAGTACAGACACTTTCACGTCTTAACCGCTGCCACCCAAAGAAACAGGATACATTTGTTCTTGACTTTGCCAATGACCCAGAGATGATTCGTCAGTCGTTCCAGCGGTACTACAAGACTACTGTCCTTGAAGGCGAATCAGATGTCAACAAACTCAATGACCTTACTGAGACCATTGAAGGATTCAACTTCTATACTCAGAATGATGTTGACACCGTAGCAACCCTCAAACTGATGGGTACGGATGAAGACCGTCCGAAGATTGACTCTATCATTGATGCTATTGTTGTTCGCTTCAAGGAAGAGCTGAATGAGGATGAACAGATAAAGTGCAAGAGTTCCATCAAGAATTTCAACCGCTGTTATCCTTACTTCTCTGCCATCATGCCATACGAAAGTCCAGAATGGGAGAAGCAATATGTATTCTATTCCCTTCTGGTAAAGAAACTGCCTAAGTTGAAGATAGATGACTACACAGATGGATTGCTCGATGACATCGACTTTGACAAATACCGCATTGTGAAAGAAGAGGAACGTGCCATTGTGCTTGAAAACGAGAACACCAACGTCAAGCCAATCCCTGTAGGTACATGTGGCGGTAAGCCACAGCCAGAAATGGATGCCTTGTCAAGTATCGTGAAGGACTTCAATGACACTTACGGCAACATTGAGTGGAAGAACCGTGATGAGGTACAGCGGCAGATAGAAGAACTGCCAGCACGTATTGCCAATAGCGTTGATTTCGTCAATGCTGTCCGCAATGGTGACAGGCAGGTTGCACAGATAACCTTCAATGATGACATCATCAACATTGTTGCCGGAATGCTTGAAGAGAAGACGGAGTTCGTACAAACGTACTTCGCAAATCAAGACTTCCAGAACTTTGTGAATGCGAGAGTATTTCAGGCAGCAGTGAGTCAGTTGTCAAACAGATAGGTGAAAATGAACAAAAATGAAACTAAAAAATGATTAATCTAAAAACATCCAATTGGAAGAGTATATTAACATGAGCTCGATGAATAAGTAGGTGTGCAAAATTATTTTTATAATCCTTGCATCGCCTACTGCGCATTATCAGCAAGTGACAACAGTCGAGTAGGAGTCGCTACACTCCTTTATGTCACATACTGATTCTACATCACCAATCAATACAATCATTATAAAAATAATTTTGCACACCTACTTATACTTTAGAAAACAGTATATTCATCGAGCTCATGTTAAATACAATGCATGTGGTATCTTTTCCGTCAAACATTTATATGAACATTTGGCGGAGAAGGTTTATCATATCGCTACATAAGAGAATCTACGACTATGAAATCTTCGGTGAAGAGCTTATGAGTATGCCCCGCTTCAGATTCCATTGACATCTTAAGTGAAGGTTATAGTGATTCGAGTATTCTTTTCAGGACCACAGAGCAAGATATTTCTCGGTTTGCCGCCTCAGGTATAACAAGAGAGTTTTCTGATTCTATTACGTCGTCGGTAACAATGAGTCCACGCCTTACTGGGAGACAATGCAGGAATTTTCCGTTGTTTGTCCATGACATATGTTCAGAATCAATTGTCCAAGACATATCTTTTGATAGAATCTGTCCGTAGAGTTCCGGATTTGTGACACCTGGGCAAGACCAGTTTTTTGCATATACAAAGTCAGCACCTTCCAGAGCCTTTTTCTGGTTGTATTCCACAACAGCGTTTTTCACCTCTCCAGAGACAGGGTCGGTATATTGCAGGAAAGCGGGGTCGAGCTCATAGCCCTCAGGATGTGTGACAACCAAGTCCACATCAGGAGCAGCCAGCATCCACTGTGCGAAAGAGTTTGGAACTGCCTGCGGCAAGGCACGACAGTGAGGAGCCCAAGTGAGCACCACCTTCATCTTTTTATGGTTGAAATCGAAATTCTGATAGTTTCCGTTAAGGAAAGGGAGGTTATTCTCTTTTGCCCAAGACTCCTCCATCGTGATAAGGTCGGCAAAGGACTGCAGAGGATGAACAGTAGCTGTTTCCATTGCGAACACCGGTTTTCCGCTATATTTAAGGAACTGGTTGAGAACAGTCTCAGCATAGTCGTAGTCACGATCGGTGAGTCCAGCGAAGGAGCGCACACCAATTACATCACAATAAGACGCCATGACAGGTATAGCCTCCAGAAGATGTTCTGCCTTGTCTCCATCCATTATCACTCCCCTTTCAGTCTCCAACTTCCAAGCCCCTGCATTTACGTCAAGAACGATAACGTTCATTCCGAGGTTCATGGCAGCCTTTTGTGTAGAGAGACGAGTGCGCAGCGAGTTGTTGAAGAAAATCATCATAAGAGTTTTGTTCTTTCCCAGATGCTGATACTTATATCTGTCGTGTTTTATTTCGAGTGCCTCCTGCATAGCCTTCTTTAGGCAACCGAGGTCTTGAGGGTAAACGAATGATTTCATAATGCAATATAAAAAAGTGGTTATTTTTTTAATAATAAAAGAGAAGGGATGAACATTATGCTCTTATCTGACCATTTCCGTTTATAAGCCATTTGTATGTTGTCATCTCCTCAAGAGCCATAGGACCGCGAGGACCAAGCTTCTGAGTAGAGATTCCTATCTCCGCACCCAGTCCGAACTGTGCACCATCGGTGAAGGAAGTAGGAGCATTTACATAGACACAAGCAGCATCAACGTTCTTTTGGAAAATCTCAGCTGTTTCAGCATTCTCAGTGATGATGCCCTCAGAGTGTCCAGAGCTGTATCTACGAATATGTGCGAGAGCCTCTTCGAGAGAATCAACTGTCTTTATTCCGATTTTGTAGTCCATCCACTCCATTCCAAAAACCGACTCATCTTCATCATCGCAAAGAGTAGCGACATTTAGGAATGCAGCAGCTCGCGAGTCTGCATATGGCTCCACGATTCCCATCATAGGAGAAGCCAGTTCCTTCAAGTCGTTCAATCGACTGCTATGAATGATGAGACAGTCGAGAGCATTACATACAGAGACCCTACGAGTCTTTGCATTGTTTATGATAGCCCGTCCCTTTTCAAGGTCACCATCTTTATCGAAATAAATGTGAACAACGCCAGCTCCCGTTTCAATGACAGGGATACGTGCATTGTCTCTTACGAACTGTATAAGCCTCTTTCCACCCCGCGGGATACACAAATCGATATACCCGATAGCATTCAACATCTCTGCCGTAGCTTCGTGAGTGGCAGGAAGAAGGTTTACAACATCTGTGTTCACGCCACTCTCAGAAAGCACTTTCTTTATTAGAGAAACAATTTCCGCATTTGAATTCTCAGCATCGTGTCCACCCTTCAGCACACACGCATTTCCCGACTTGAAACAAAGTGAGAAAACGTCAAAAGAGACGTTTGGACGAGCCTCATATATAACTCCAATCACTCCGAAAGGCACAGAGATTCTTCGAATGTAGAGACCGTTCTGTAGAGTTCTCTCATTTGTAACCTTATTAAGTGGAGAAGGCAACAAAGCCACATGTCTCATATCAGCCGCTATATCCTCCAGTCTTTTCTCTGTAAGCAGGAGTCGGTCGTAGAGAGGGTTCTCTCTATCCATGCGCTCAAGGTCTTTTGCATTTGCCTGTAGTAGTGAATCCTTTTCCTCGATTATTCTGTCGGCAAGGATGTTTAGGATTTCATTTTTCCTTTCGTCAGGAAGCAAAGCGAGAGAATAGCTTGCCTCTTTTGTATCTATAAAAATTTTGTTCATTTTCTTCCTTCTTTACGGTAAAAAAACTAATTCTTTGCCAGAAATTCTGTATGCAGGACATTCTCTGGGTTTAGGATTACCTCTGGGAGGATGTTATTCCTCTTTCCGTTTGCAATAATAACCCTAACGCCACTTTCCGCAACCATTCTTGCAGTGTTATACTTTGATATCATTCCCCCTCTTCCTGCCGAACTCTTTGACTTCTGGATATACTTCTCAAGAGATTCACCTGGTTCAACAGTTCTGATCACCTTACTTTCTGGCAATGAAGGGTTACCGTTATAGATGCCATCGATATTTGAAAGTAGCACAAGCGTCTTTGCCCGCATCATCTTCGCAATGAGTCCTGAGAGTTCATCGTTGTCTGTGAACATCAGCTCTGTGACACAAACCGTATCGTTCTCGTTAACAACAGGTACGACACCATTGTCGAGCATCACCTCCATACAAGCGCGCTGGTTTTCGTACTGCTCCCCCGGTTCGAAGTTCTCCTTCATGGTGAGCACCTGTCCGATATGAATGCCGTATTCCCGAAATAAGTCATAGTAAAGGTTCACGAGCTTCACCTGTCCGATAGAAGAATAGAGCTGCCTTTGCTCCACGGAGTCAAGTGCGAACTCCACCTTCAGTTCACTCTTTCCGCAAGCAACCGCCCCAGAGGTGACAAGTATGACCTCAAAGCGATGTTCCTTCAGCCATGCTATCTGGTCAACGAGAGCCGAGAGGCGAGTAATGTCCAGTTTCCCTTTATCGGTGGTAAGCACATTTGACCCCACCTTAACAACTATTCTTTCCACAATATTTTTTTATAGAGTAGTTTCTTTTATGCACACTTACTTCTTTAGTCCTACCTTCAGACAACGAATGACAGCAGAAGAGAAAGCAGCATGGTCAAGTTCATTAAGTCCCTTTATGGTGACACCGCCAGGAGTTGTAACCTTATCGATGGCAGCCTCTGGATGAAGTCCTGTTTCATTAAGAAGTGTAACAGCACCGAGCATTGTCTGAAGAGCAATCTCCTTCGCATCCTTTGGGTAGAATCCCATTTCAACACCACCCTCCATCATTGCACGAATGAACCGCATGACATAAGCAATTCCGCATCCCGCCATCATCATTCCAGAAGAGATGAGACGCTCTTCGCACACCATGGTCTTGCCCACGAGCGAGAAGAGAGCGTCTACGAGTTCAGTATCCTCTTCTGTTACCCTTGGAGAAGGAGCTATGAATGTCATGCTCTCACCGTATTCTGCAGCAATGTTCGGCATGCAATAGAACGAGCGTATATTATCACTTGCAAATGCCTTTTCAATGTCTTCGTTGAAGATATTTGCAGCAACGGAAACAACGAGCTGGTTTTCGAAATCAATACATCCAGAGATTTCTTTTGCCACTTGGGGGAATATCCATGGTTTCACCGCCATAACAATTACGTCAGCACCAAGAACAGCCTTTCGGTTATCTGTTGTTCCTGTAACCCCTTTACACTCAGCAGTAATGCTATCAATTGTTTTCTGCGAATGAGCAGTGATGGTGATGGAGTTTTCACCCTCCATATTCTCGAAGGCTTTCGCCCATCCCTTGATGAGCGCGCCTCCCATATTTCCTGAACCAATAACAGTTATCCTCATAATGATTCAAATTATCTTGAACAACAATTCTTTCTATCGGTATGCGACAGGCTTATCTGTTTTTTCCAAAAACAATATTCTGTGTTTCCCTTTTCTTACAAAACTGCTTTCAGTCGCTCAAGGAAGTCATCAGCCTCCACTTTCGAAAGACACAACGGAGGCAAGAGACGGAGCACGTTTGTTCCCGAGCAACCAGTGAAGCAATGCAGTTCTTTTACGAGACGTGTGCGAGGCTCCTTATAAGGAATGTCGAGCTCGATGCCAATCATCAAGCCACGTCCTCTAACATCAACAATATGACAATTTTCGTCCTTCAAGGCATTCAGTTTAGAAAGAAGATAATCGCCAATCTCACGAGCATTTTCAACAAGCTTCTCGCTTTCGATGATGTCTAAGACTGCCAATGCTCCAGCACAAGCGAGATGGTTTCCACCGAAGGTTGTTCCGAGTTGTCCGTAAACCGGCTTGAACTTTGGAGAAATCAACACGCCACCCATTGGGAAGCCGTTGCATATTCCCTTTGCCACGGTAACAACATCTGGAGCTTGAGAGTTGTTGTCCATGAGCCACTGATGAGCGAAGAATTTACCTGAGCGCCCATAGCCGCACTGAATCTCATCGCAAACGAGAACAGTATCATATTTCGTACATAGCTCACGCAATGCAAGATAGAATTCCTTAGAGACCATTCGTATGCCTCCTACACCCTGTATACACTCTATAAGCACAGCACAGACATCACCTTTCTTCAATTCCTCTTCCCATGCAGAGATATCGTTTATTGGGAGGTATGTGACATGACCATTTGCATTTATCGGAGCAATGATCTTTGGATTTTGTGTTGCCTCTACAGCAAGAGATGTTCTTCCGTGGAAAGCCTTTTCAAGCGAGAGGATTCGAGTGCGCCCATTGTAGAAGCTGGCTAACTTCATGGCATTCTCGTTTGCTTCAGCGCCAGAGTTTATAAGGAAGAGCTGATAGTCGTCATATCCACACACCTTACCAAGTTTCTCAGCGAGAGCGACCTGAAGAGGGTTCTGCACAGAGTTGGAATAGAATCCTAATTTGTTCAATTGCTGTGTCATTGCCTCCACGTACTTTGGGTGGCAATGACCTACGGAGATCACTGCATGTCCTCCGTAAAGGTCAAGGTATTCCTGCCCTTTGTCGTCCCAGACTTTGCATCCGAGACCTTTATCTATTGTTATGTCGAATAACGGATATACGTCAAAAAGTTTCATGTTTTTTTCAATTTGTTTTTTCAAAATGTTAGGACCTTGTCAAGCGACAGGGGTGTTATGCGAGTGGACGTTAGCATATCATTTTTATGCTTGCCCCTACGAAGGGGCACTTTAAGGCACCACCAATAAGTCACAATTACAGCCCCAAAAGAATGCAAGCGAAAAGAGTAACTTTAGTAGAATTAGAAAGCGCTCGCTTTCAGTGCCAAGCCAGCCTTTTCGTCTATGCCGAACATGATATTCATATTCTGAACAGCCTGCCCAATAGCGCCCTTCAAAAGGTTGTCAATCATAGAAGTGACAACAATCTTTCTTCCAAAGACCTCTACATGCACAAGAGCCTTGTTTGTGTTCACAACCTGTTTTAGGTCTAAAGCCTTATCGGAATAATGTGTGAAAGCAGCAGAAGAGAAGAAGTCCTTGTAGAGACTTACAACCTTCTCAGCATCAACAGGTTCGTTCATTGTAACCACCTCTGTACAGAATATTCCTCGAGAGAAATCGCCACGGTAAGGGATGAAGTCCACGGAGATTGCGTTTTCTGGAATATCAAAACCCATGTTCAACGTGTCAGCCACAAGAGGAGCCCCCTCTGGCTTCAGTTCATTCAGTGTCTGACATATTTCGTGCAGATGCTGATGAGTAAAGAGTTTATATACAGAGAAGTTATTGTTTCTCCAAGAGAAGTGTGTTGTAGCACCTGGTTTCTGCCCTGCTCCCGTAGAGCCGGTGACAGCATTTACGCTAATGTCGTGTATAAGCATTCCCGCTTTGGCAAGAGGGAGCAATCCCTCCTGAATACAGGTTGCGAAACATCCCGGATTTGCGAGGTGCATGCACTTTTCAATTTTCTCACGGTTTATCTCTGGAAGTCCGTAGACATAATCGTGGTCGCCTTTTATTCTAAAGTCCTGTGCGAGGTCAATAATCTTCACATTGGAAGGGATGGTATGCTCCTTGAGGAATGCCTCACTCTTTCCGTGTCCGAAGCAGAAGAACACCACATCAACTTTGTCGAAAGGCATCTCTGCCGAGAATGTCATCTCCGTGTCTCCAATGAGTCCCTCATGGACATCGTAAACCTTATTCCCAGCATTAGACTCACTGTTTGCAAAGACGATCTCCACCTCTGGATGGTTGAGGAGGAGACGGATTAGTTCTCCTCCTGTATATCCTGCCGCACCTAATATTCCTACTTTTATCATTCTGAAAAACTGTTATTCTTTATAGCCGTTACAAACAAGAAAACACATTATCTCTCCTCGTCTGGATGTGCGAGGTAATATGCTCTGAGAGCTGTTGAAGAGACTTTTATGAAGCCCTTAGCATCTTCAGAAGACCAAGCCTTTGCTGTTTCTCCATACTCGCCCAACTTATTCTTTACAAGGTCGTTAGGAGAGTCAACACCAACAGTCTGGAAACCAAGAGGTCGCAGTTCAAGAGTAACCGTTCCTGTTACGTTACGCTGAGAAGAAGTGAGCATTGCCTCTATATCAGGCATTACAGGCTCCAGATACTGTGACTCATGCAGGAACATTCCATACCAGTTTGCCACCTGATCTTTCCAATACTGCTGCCACTTTGAGAGCGTATACTTCTCAAGGAATCTGTGGGCACCAATAATGAGCATAGGAGCAGCAGCCTCGAAGCCTACCCTACCCTTTATGCCGATGATCGTGTCACCAACATGGCAGTCACGACCAATTCCGTAGGCAGCACCAATCTCCTCAACCGCCTGAATAGCCTTTATCTTATCGTCGTAAGCGACACCGTTTACGGAGCATAGTTCCCCCTTCTCAAATCCGAGGGTAAGAATTTCTGGTCCTTCTTTGGTGACATGCTTCAGATAAGCAGACTCTGGAAGTCCCTGAGTAGAGTCGAGAATCTCTCCACCACAGATGGAAGTGCCCCAGATACCTACGTTATATGAATACTTCAGCTTTGTGAAGTCAGCGAAATAGCCGTTTGCGTTTAGATAGTCCACCTCTTCCTGACGTGAGAGGTTTCTATCTCGTGTGAGAGTGATAATCTCAATGCCAGGAGCCATTACGAGGAAGGTCATGTCAAAGCGAATCTGGTCGTTGCCAGCACCTGTAGAGCCATGAGCAATAGCGTCAGCACCTATTTCCTTTGCATAGCGAGCAATGGCAAGTGCCTGGAAGATACGTTCAGAAGATACAGAGATTGGATAGCAGTTGTTTCTCAAAACATTTCCGTATACCATATACCTCAGTGACTTCTCGTAGTATTCCTTGGTTACATCGAGAGTGACATACTTCACTGCGCCCAATTTATACGCATTCTCTTCATTTTGCTTCAACTGCTCAGCAGAGAAGCCACCAGTATTTGCACATGCGGCATAAACCTCATATCCCATCTCTTTTGTGAGATACATCACATTGTATGAGGTATCAAGACCTCCACTGAATGCTACTACAACCTTCTTTTTCTTTTCCATCGTTATATGTTTTATCTGTTTTTTCTTTGTTAAACTAAATGATTGGTATCTGTGTAAGAATTTTTACACATTATTTAAAATGGTATGCCTCTGAGAGTTAGAGTGCGTACAATATCCTGGAAGACACTAATAGGAGTAGGCTCTCCGACATGTTTTTCTGGATCGTAGAGCATTCCTGTGCAGATGCAGAATTTTCGATTCTTTGCCACGAGGATATCATGATTGCAACATCCCTCACATCCCCTCCAGAAGGCATCGTCGTCGGTGAGCTGATTGAACGAAACGGGTACATATCCGAGTTGAGTATTCATTTTCATCACAGCATCACCAGATGTGAGAGAAAAAATCTTTGCGTCTGGCCATCGCACTCTTGCAAGGGTGAACGTATAGTCTTTTATTCTCTTTGCCACTCCAAGACCGAGGTAGTCTGGGTGAACGATGAGTCCAGAGGTGGTGACGTAATGTTTGTTCCCCCAAGTCTCTATATAGCTGAATCCCACAAAGCGTTCTCCACAAAGAGCAAGTACTGCTTTCCCCTCCTTCATCTTTGTAGCCACATATTCATGTGTTCTTTCAGCAATACCCGTACCTCTTTTTCGGGCAGCTTCTCGAATGGTATCAAGTATGGTGTCAACGTATTTCTCATCGTCTGCGTCAGCAACCTTTATAATTATTTCTTCTTGCATTTTTTTGTTAATAATCGATTGAGTCCGTTATTTCCGGTATTATGTACCCTAATGCTGTAATTATTTCTTTTCGCTCGGCACCTTCTGCAATAATGAAGAATATGGTGTCGTCTCCTGCTATTGTGCCAAGAATCTGTTGAATTTTTGAATTGTCTATATTATATGCAATTCGTGAAGCATATCCTGGTCGGGTGTGTATCACGCCCATATTCCCTGAGAACTTCAGAGAGACGAATCCAGAGGTGAGCAGCATTTCCCTTGCCGTCATTGGTTTCTGCACCCGTTTGTATGCAGTCTCGTTAGGCAGAACATATATGTATCGTCCGTCAGCCATGACTGCCTTTGATACCTTAAGGAGCCTCATATCGCGTGAGAGTGTTGACTGAGTGATATTGTATCCCTCTTTTGTAAGTGCCTTCAAGACATCGTCTTGCGAGCAGAGTTCTTGAGAGGAAAACAGCATTCTCAGTGTCTCGAGTCTGTCGTTCTTTGGTTTTACTGATTGCATATTTATACAATAATTTAATTCATATTTCACAAATTGCTTGCAAAATTATAGAAAATAACGGAAATATGCAAATATTTCTGATATTATTTTTACCACTCTGACAAAATTTTTATTCTTCAAGACAGGAAATCTTGCATAAATATACAGAACATGTATAAAAAAGCATGAGAAACCAACGTTTAGGCACGTAAAAAAAAGCGAGAAGAAAGCAACCTTTTTTTACAGATTACTTTCCTCTCGTCTTATTGTTTCTTTTCAATATAGGGTGTAGAATATATTTTTAAAAACCTACACCCCTACTTGTCAGTTTAGTTTAAAGAACACAGGTATTCTGCATTCATGTTCTATCGCACTGCCGTTCTTCTTTGCTGGTTCGAAGCGTGGCATTGACTTCACTAACCTCAGAGCCTCCTCGTTGAAGCAAGCGTCAGAAGACTGGATAACAGAGAACTCAGATAACCTTCCCTGCTTGTCGACCATTGCTCTGACGATCACCCTTCCCTCAAGTTTGAGTTCCTTAGCCGCAGAAGGATATTGAATGTTTCTTCTTTCAAATTCCTTCAAAGCATCAAGTCCTCCAGGGAAAGAAGGTGCAGTGATGTCTTTTTCCTCCGCCATATCGTTGAGGCTTTTCCGTACACTATTTTCCTCTAAGGAATTGCTTTGAGGAAGAGAGTCACCTTTTATGTCCTTGAATTCTTTTATCATCGGATGCCTTTGCTCCGGTTTCTGCCTTTTCTCCGTATTACATGCAGCAAGAATAAAAAGGCAGGCAGTTGCGAAGAGAGACAGTTTCTTATAATGCATTTTTTTAGTCAATTGACGATGAATTATAATGCTACTTTCTTACCGTTTATGATGTACACTCCACGACCCAAAGACTTCACGTCACCATACACCCTTCTACCGTCAAGAGTATAAATAGCGTTAGCCGTTGTATTGACATCGATGATTGTATTTTCAATTCCAGAGATAATGTTTGAGTCACTTCCACCCATGAAATTGAAGTCTATTGTACCGTCAGGGTTCTGCACGATGTCTGTTATTGGCTTGCCCATGGTAGCCTTTCCGTTATAGAGCTTTGCGAACGGCTTTGACGTATCTGTGAGCTGGTTGTTTCCATTGCAAGGATAGAGAGAATAATCGCCACCGTCATCGTAGTTCCAGTTCTGCTCAGAATCGGCATTAAAGAAGGTGAATCGCTCGTGGTCGTTGTCCCAGTCTTTGTAAGCATCTCCATACATACCGCTATAGTTCAGGATGGAGTTTACGGTGTTTCTGTTCCAGAGCGACTGCTTATAGTCACAGTGCATGATCATGAGACCGCTGGTAGGGATATGAGCATCAAAAATGTCTGTACCCTTCTGACGGTTTTCAAGAATGTAATATTCATTTGAAAAGTCGTCATTGTAAATTACGAAAGCCATACCATATTGTTGCCCCGTAGCAGGAAAGTTCTTTACCGTAGTTGGCTCGTTGAGAACGATAGGTTCCAGCCATCCAGCCACCCATTTCTCGTAAGCAGTATAGTTAGCAGGAGAGAAAGCGTTGTTGTTGTAGTTTCCAGAAGACATAATGTCGTAGTGTCCCATTCCGTACTGCTTTGTATACTGAGTATCGTAAAGGTCTACGAGTCCGAGGCAATGAGAGAACTCGTGACAAATAGAACCTATTCCGTCAACATTCTTTCTTGCACCGTTAGCAGTTTTGTTATAAGTATATTCACTTGAACAAGCATATGTGTTCACCTTCACACCATTATCCTTTGTCTGGTAAGAACTGTTGTAGTCAGAAGTGGTGAGCTGTCCCTTGTGAGGCCAGATGAGGTTATCGTCGTTAGAGACATGCTGTCCGAGGTCAGCATATATTACATACACCTGGTCGGCATAACCGTCACCATCCCAGTCGTAGTTTGTGAAGTCCACCTCCTCATCAGCCATTTGACATGCGAGAGCAATCATCTCTCCACATTTCTTGTCTTGACGTCCATTGGCATCTCCTCCGTAATAAGCATATCCGTTAGGCATATCATAAGGTCCTACGACGTCAAAGGTAAGGTCGAAGAGACCGTTGCTTTGTATATAGTAATAATCATGTACACTGCCTACATGCCCGCTTGTGCTGGTGTAGTTCTCATTGTTTGCGACCTTGTTATAGTAGCTTTTTCCATGGAATTTATTGAACTTCTTGTCAGAGAAATTCACGAGGATGATAAGTCCTTTCTTCTTTCCAACAAAAGCACCTGCTGCACCTCGAGTCTTTGCTGCTCGTGTTTTCTGCATGATGGCTACATTTGCCTGAGTCTCAGCAATTCTTCTTGGCTCAGCATCTTTCAGTAGCTTTTGAACATCAATGCTCTCATATGTAGTGTCTCCAGCAACACGTTTGTAGCACTTGCCGTCTTCGGCTTGCCACCAGCTGCAGAATTCGTCTCCTCTAAGTTCAGCGACCACTTTTTTCCCGTCTGCGAGAGTAAGTGTAGTCTTAATGCCTCTCATGGCAGGCACTGCATTGGCAGAAACAGCGAAGGAGCTGCAAGCCAAAGCGATGAGTAAAGATTTCTTAAGTATGTTCATCTGTCGATATGATTTATATAAGTGAATAAATTATGCGTAAATTGACAGTAAGTGACGTATGTTAATCACGGAAAGATTATTTCTAACTAATGTTTCCCCTATAAGAAAAAGAGAAGTCTAATTAAAGCGAAGAATGCGTGAAACGCCGGAATTGTTAAAAACCCGGAGTTTCACGCTTGAAATTATAGTATTCTAAGAGATTACTTTCTCAGAGAAGTTGCAGTGAAAGGAACAGGAGCCCACTTATTCCATGTTCTCTCCTGCTTTCTCAGAGCAGCCGCCTTGCGTGCTTTTGCAATAGCGTTAGCGAGCTTAGCAGCTTCTGCGCGCTCTTGTACTGCGAAGAGGTCACGCTCGCAAGCGTAGCAAGCACCGTCAGGTGTTGCATAGAAGTTATGGAATACGTAGTAGTCCTTTGACTCAAGATAATATGAGTGGAAGTTGTTCTTCAATACCGCTTGCGCAAGATCTGGCATATCGATGATATCCTTGCAGAATGTGTATGTATCGTACACTCGGATTGCTTCACCATCGCCATTTACGAAACCACTCTCAATACCATTAGTGATAATCTGTCCGTTATCAAGCATAGAGAAGTATAGCGGAGTACCCTCGAAAAGGAACGGATCAAGATAGAACTTTGTTGGGTCGCTATCGTTCTGATAGAGAGTAGCCTCACCCTCAACCATCTCTTCTGTCAATACGCCGAGAGCATCTGAGAAGAAGAGTTCGCTGATGTCCTTATTACCGATTTGGAATATTCCAAGTGCAACAGGAGTCCAAGTATCTGCTCCATCCTTGCTTGAGCGCAGGTCAACGGAAACAGCAGTATATGTCTGTCCTATGCCCGTTTCGTCGCAAGCAACGAGAATGAAGAAATGCTTTCCAGATTTCTCATAAGTAACAGAAACCTCACCACTTTCAGAAACAGAAGGAACCTCAAGAGTTCCGTTTATCATTCCCTCAAGAACTGCAGACGGATTATCACCAGAAGCAACGAGAGCATATTTTGCGGTAACGACATCAGCACCGAGAGTTACATTGAATAGAGCATGGTCTACATCTTTAGTGTCTGTGTATCGTCCGGTGTATTCAGCAGCGAGAGCGTAGTCAGCAATCTTTGAACCTGGGAGAGCAACTGCAGTCATACCGTTATTACCAGCATACTGAGGATTACCTGGGTTATAGTCAGCCATTTCTATAGTCATAGACTTCTCTGGCATTGTTATCACACCATTCTTCAGAGTACCGAAGATGTCTGGTCTATTCTGCTTAACTACATCCAATGTATATCCGTTGTCAAGGAAGAACTGAACAAGACTTCCGACTGTAATCTGACCATATCCATAGTTAGCCTCTGAAGCATAAGAATGGAAGTATACAAAGTCAGGGTCAGTAGCATCAATTACCCACCAGTAATCCTTTGAAGTGTCATAATCTTCATCCCCATTTAAAGGATAAGCCTTTCCATAGACATTCTTCATACGATACATACCAGGGTTCACAATGCTCTTCTCCATATATACGCTATATTTCACGTTAGGAACATTGAAGAACGTTGTAATACAGTCTTCGCGATAGTAGCCGTAAGAATTATTCTCATTGAAAGGAACCCACTCTGTAGCACCTGCTTTGAATGCGAATGCGCTTACACCGTAAGTAGTGTCAATGCCCTCACCTCCAACAGTGATTGTACCACCAGTGTACTCACCGTATACGAGTTTCTCTGGGTCGTAAGAGATTGTGATAGTAGAAACGTTCTTTCCATCAGCGAATGTTGCAGATGCAGGAACGGTATAGATGTTTCCCTCTCCAGGAGTAAATGTGAGAGGCACAGTGAGTTCACCATTGGTGTCAACACGATATATGTTGACGTCGAAACTGCTTGATTTCTTATCAACAGTAATTGTTGTCGCTTGGTCTTTGTTGAAGTACACCTGAGAAGAAGGAACAGTAGCCTGCTCATACTCGTACTTATCGGTACAAGAGCTGATTCCAAAAGCAACGAGGCTAATCAATACCAGCGAGAAAAGTTTTGTTATCTTTTTCATTGTTGTCAATTTTTTAAGGGGCAGGTTCTGAAAATCCGTTTCTTTTTCAAAAAGGCTATGATTGTTCGTTGAAGAATCTCAGCTATTCGGAGAGCGAGATTTTCAGCACCTGCCATGACTTGTTTATTCTGACCAAGGAGTATATGCGCCAGTAGGATCAGGATTGTTCATACCCACGAGAGCCTGGTTGTTTTGAGACTCAGTACGTACAATCACGTAGTTCATCCAAGCCGGACGTCCGTTAGTATTAAATCTTGCGAGATCATCGTCCCAGTTAGTACCAGAGTATCCACGTGTCACGCTGTAGTTCAGACGTTTGATATCAAAGAATGTCTGTCCCTCGCCCCAGAATTCTACACGCTTCTGGAAAACGATCTCCTCAATGATATCGTCCTTAGAAGAAACACGAGTAGCATAATAAGGGTCGCGATACTGAGTCATGAAGCTCTTGAGGAGTTCAAGACCAGCAGCTTCGTTCTGATGAGCTGCAGCCTCAGCCTCAATGAAGTACATTTCCTCAACACGCATAATTGGATAGCATGAAGCAGCACCAACGGTGTGATTAGCCACATTTCCCTCATTAGGACGGAACTTGAGAGCTGTGTAAGGTGGCATCATCTCGAGGAGAGCTTCCTTCACTTCAGGAATCATGCGAGTCTTCTCACGGAGATTAGATCCCTCTGGAGCGAGGAACTGCACCTTTCTGAAGTCAGTCTCGCTGATTCGCTCATACATATTCTTATCCATCTGTGAGAACATTCCTGTAGCGGTACCAGTATAACCGAATGTTGTCTGGTTAGAACGCCATGAAGTCCAGTTAATGATACCTGTCTTCACAGTAGGGTCCTCACTTGTCTGCTTAGCGCCCCACATCCACTTGCTGATATCGTTGAAACCAGTAGTGATGTTGTTGCAGTCTTCTTCTGTCATAGGAGCCACGCGAGCCTGATCAATTGCCTTGCGAGCATACTCCTGCGCCTTTGCGTAATCTTCTACCCACATGTAGAGACGTGCCTTAAGACCATATACGCAAGCGAGGTCAGGGAGAGTATTGTCACTGAAGCTCTTGAGGTTCTTGATATAATTCTCAGCATTGTTGAGGTCGTTCTCAATGAATTCCTTCATCTGCTGACGTGTTGCACGAGGATTGTTCTTAGCAGCAGTCTGATCCATATCAGCTGTTACGATAGGTACAGTAAGGTTGAGCACATCATTACCATCAGCATTGATATTAGAAGTCTTGTCGTTTGGCAAGAACTCGTAGCAACGAGCCATGTCAAGATAGATAAGCGCACGGTAAGCAAGACTAGCACCGAGGTATCCAAGCTGAGTAGGTGATGCTGTCTCTGGATTTACAGAGCCAACCATAGTATTACAAGCAAGAACGAAAGCGTTGTAATAATAATAGATGTACTGTGTAATGAGGTATCCTTCACCCTGAGCGAGGTTCTCACTCCAAGCATTGAAGTGGTTGTAACCGACACCAGGGTACAAATAGTCGCCTGTCTGTACGTCACGGATAGTCATCATTGCACCGTATCCGAATGCGAAGTGTCCGAATCCGTCAGGATCTGCAACATTGAAGACTGATGGCAGAGCCATGAGTGCCGCCTCAGCAGAAGAGGTAGACTGCTGAATCTGAGATTCAGTTGCCACGGTAGTAGGGAAAGTCTCTTCAATACATGAAGTCATGGAAGAGAGTGACACCGCAGCAATCGTCATGCCCATTGTATATTTTAATATTTTCTTTGTTTCCATATTATATTCTCTTATTCGATTAGAATGTTACAGTTATACCACCAGAAACAGTACGTACTGGACGATAGTAAGCATTTCCGCTACCACCTGCGATGCTCTGACGAGGGTCGAGACCCTGACGCTTAGACCATGTCCAAACGTTGTCAGCGACAGCATAGAGACGAATCTTCTGTAGTCCGAGGCTCTTTATCCAGCTCTGGTCGAATGTATATCCAAGAGTGATATTTGCGAGAGAGAGGTAAGATGCAGATATAAGGAATCGGTCGCAAGCAGAGTTCATATACTGGTCGTTAAACTGCATACGTGGTATATTGCTGTTTGGATTCTCTGCAGAGTATGCGTTGAGGATATCTGCATGGATTGCCTGACCACGGCTGAGTCCCATAAGGCTTGCATAAGAGCTATCGTATGTCTGACCACCGAGCTGATACTGGAAGTCAACAGAGAAGTCAAAGCCCTTGAAAGAAACAGAGGTACCGAAACCGCCGTATACGTCAGGCATCATGTCGCCCATGAGGTAATCGTCAGCCTCTGAGCTCTTCTCTACGAGCATCTGACCAATAATCTTACGCTTCTTCACGCCAGTATAGCTATCGTCAACCTTATTTCCGTCGAGGTCATAGTACTGATCGTGATCTTTGCCATCCTCACCCTTATACTGCTCGTAAACGTTCTTGTAGTAGAGAGCAACACCAACCTTAGAAGGATCGAACTTAATGTTCTCCTCAGGTTCTGAAGGTTTATATGTCTGTTTATAGTTCTCCTCTGTATAAACGCCAGCGTACTTCTTTGTCATGTAAGTATAACGGCTCTCGCCCTCCATGAAGAAGTAGTTGCTAGAAGAGTAACCGAGACCGATACCGTCACGATACTGCTTCTTACGTTCATCAGAAAGCTTTGTGATCTCGTTGTGGTTTGTTGTGAGGTTCGCATACACGTTCCAAGTGAGGTCACGTGTAGAGATCACGTCAGCATGTAAGTCGATTTCAACACCTCTATTAATCATGTTACCAACGTTGTCGTAGTAGCCTGTCCAACCAAAAGAAGGAGGCAGTGGCACCCAAGAGAGCATGTCGGTAGTACGGTTATTATAGTACTCGATACCACCCCAGATACGATGCTTTAGGAAAGAGAAGTCGAAACCGATGTTGAACTTCGCATTCTTCTCCCAAGAGATTTCAGGGTTTCCGAGAGAAACTGGGTTAAGTGCAACCTGATCGTTAGAGTTGTCGATAGAGTAATACTTTGTATAAAGATAACTTGAGATCTGATCGTTACCATTCTCACCGTAAGAGGCCTTGAACTTCAGTTCATCTACCCAGTCAACATTGAAGAACTTCTCCTTGTTGATGAGCCAGCCGCCACCGAATGACCAGAATGTTCCCCACCAGTTATCCTTGTGGAAGCGTGAAGAAGCCTGGCGCATCACAGAAACAGAAGCGAAGTAGCGCTCGTCGAAGTTATACATAGCACGGCTGAGCCATGACTCTGTGTTGTATTCAGACATAGAAGAGTTACCAGACTTCATAACAACGGCACCAGCGAGTTCCTTGTTGTCAACAGAGAACTGGTTGCTCTTGCTTGCCCAGAGATCGTAACTGTAAGAACGGTAGAACTCATGACCGAGCATGACCTCGATGTCGTGCTTTCCGAAGATCTGTCTCCAGTTGATACGCTGCTGGTAGTTGTAAGACCATGTTCTTGCATGCTCCTTAGACACCATACCCTTGCTGGCAACATATTGTCCGAAGAATGGGTTTGTTGTAGAAGTGAAACGGCTCTCGTTGAGATAAACGTTATTGATAGAAGTTACGGTGAATCCGTAAGGGAGAGTGAGCTGTGCAGTACCTGTTCCATTGAATGTGTTACCCTCTGTGTTGCTTGTGTTGAGCTGGTTGTCAGAGAGAGGGTTTGCATTTGTAAGGAACGGGCGTGGGTTTGTGACATATCCCTCACCGTAGTCGTAACGCACGAGACGAGAAGTTGGGTCGTAGATGATGTTTCCATCAGCGTCACGGATATAGAGCGGATAGATAGGAGCAACATTCATGAATGCGAAAACGTTTGCAGAAGAGTTGCCATCACCTTCCTCGCCGAGGTCATTAAAGTTGTAGTGACCGTAAGACATGTTACCAGAGAGCTTCAGCCAAGACTTCACCTGATAGTCAGCCTTGAGACGACCAGTAAAGCGCTTGTAGTCAGAAGCTGCTGTGATACCGTCGTTGCTGAGGTAGTTAGCAGAAGCATAGAATGTTCCACGCTCTGTAGAGCCAGTAGCTGTTACGGTATATTCCTGACGGAGGCTGTTGTTGTAGAGTTCATCCTCCCAATCGTCTGGAAGAAGGAGGAATGTTCCGTTCTTTGTTGTGCTAAGACGACCGAGAGTAGCGTTAGGATTGAGCTTGCCGTTCTTACCGATGAGAGTCTGTCCCTCTGGAAGGGTATAAACATTATATCCAAGACCATAAGAGCTTGTGCTGCAGAGGTTGTTGTTTGCCCATGCCCACGCCTGCTCGTCAGACATCTTTCCTACGTTCATAGCGTAGTTTTTGATGCCCTGGAACCAAGTCTCATAGTAGCCAGCAGGATCCTTAATGGTCTTATACTCAGGCACAGCTTTTGAGTTTGAACCCCACTTTGCGTCAAAGCTGATGGTAGCATCCTGACCACGCTTTCCTGCCTTTGTTGTGATAAGGATGACACCGTTACCACCACGTGCACCATAGAGAGCAGTGGAAGCAGCATCCTTGAGAACCGTCATGCTCTCAACGTCAGCAGGGTTGATATCATTGAGTGAGCCACCGTAAGGAGAACCGTCGACAACGATGAGCGGATTGTTTCCAGAGTTGATGGAGTTGATACCACGAATACGGATTGTTGGTGTAGAGCCTGGCTGTCCAGAAGCGCTATTGATCTGCACACCAGAAGCCTTACCTTTCAAGGCGTCAACAGCATTGGTTACCTGTACCTTGCCGATTTCCTTAGAGTCAACCACGGCAGCAGAACCGGTGAAGGCACTCTTTTTCTGAGTACCGTATGCAATTACCATGACCTCGTCAAGAACCTTATCGTCTGACGCGAGTCTGATAACCATGTTGTTTTTGGCGCGAGCCTCAGTCGTTTCCATACCTACGTATGAGAATACGAGTGTTGTGCCTTCTTTTACGTTTACGGTAAACTTACCATGTACATCTGTAACGGCACCTTGGTTTTCACCTTTCACTTTTACTGTTGCTCCGATGACAGGCTCGTTGTCGGCCTCCGAAACCACAGTACCAGTGATAGCTGACTGTGCCCAAGCGGTGATTGTCGCTAATGTGCACAGAAGCATCAATGTGAGTTTTCTTTTCATAAACTAATTACTATTTGTTAAACATATTTTTACACCTTATTATATATATAGGCATTTAGCCTTATGAGTCTCGTTCGCCAGAACTATGCATGTTGATTATTTCCACAACAATATTCTTCTCTCAAAATGCGAGGAGGACGCAATTCTTGCATGAAAACTACATAATTTTGTGCAAAGTTAGTAAAAATTTATGTTAATAACTACTTTTTCACGCAAAAAATTCATTATTTATTGAATTTTTCTTCTTTTTGGTTGTTTTTTAGCAAGTAAGGTTATATTTTTCTCAATAAAAAAGAACTTTCTGCTAAAGATTTTAAATTGAAGGTTACAAGTAGTTTTTTCAGAAACGAACAAGCACTTATAGCAAAATACCGATGAAGGAATTCCGCAGATTGCGGAGCTATTCCTTCACCGGTTCAAGATATGGTATTTCAAATACGAATCGTGCGCCATGGTCTACATTTGGAGTATCTTCTGGATAGCGTATGTCAAGATAACAGCGCCCGTTCATCTTCTCAGCAATAATGCGACAGATGCTCAGTCCAAGTCCTGTTCCCTGCACAAATTTCTCGAGTTTCACGAATCTCATGAACACTCTGTCTCTTTGCTCTGGTGGCACACCAGTACCAGTATCTGCCACTGCAAACCTTATTGTTGGCACCCCATTTATAGACGTTCTCTTCACACTGATTGTTATGGAGCCTTCCACGATATGCTTTATGGCATTCGTGAGATAGTTTATCAATACCTGCACGACACGCCTTCCATCGGTGTATATCTCAAAGTCGTCTGGGAGTGAAGACTTATATATCATCTTCACCCCTGCGGGGACACGATATTCAACAGTAGCCATTGCTCCAGCAACGATATCCTTCAGCAACTGGTTTCTGCATTCGATGCTATAGGTACCGCGTTCAACGTTTCCGATGTTCACAATATCCTCAATAAGCATGTTCAAGAGAGAAGAGTTATGCTCCACATGTTGTGCGAATTTCTCTCGTTCCTCGTTTGTGAACGTATCTTCAGGGAGTGCGAGTAGCTGTGCGAAGCCCGCAATAGCATTTAGCGGAGTACGTATTTCGTGCGACATGTTCTGAATGAACAAGTCCTTTCTCTCTGTAGCCGCAATTGCCTCTGCTCGTGCCTCAGAGATTTCTCTGTTTTTCTTCGCCAGTTCCTTATAGAGTTTTTTGTTTCTCACCCTCCATGCATAGAGCATCGCCATGAACACAACAATTCCTACGATGGTGATCACCGCCACAGAGATGTAGAGCACCATTCTCTTTTTCTCTGCCTGCACATTATCGGCAACCGCCTTTGCCGCCATGGTGTTTATTGCGATCTTCTGGCTTTCTATCTCCGCTCTCTGCAACTGGAGTTCACGCTGATGGGCATAGTCAGCCATCTGTGCATTGCGTAGTTTCACCATCTGCTGCTCCTGCGCCAAGAGCATCTCCTGCTCTTGAATAGCAATTTGGTTTTGCTGTTCTTCAAGCATGAGCGCCTCGAGTTTCTCTTGAGAGAGTTGCCTTGCGAGTGAGTCTGTTCCATACATCTTTCTCAACGCCTCAAGGTCGGAAGCCATTATTCGGCTCGTTTCTTTTGCTCTTGCAGCAATTAGCGAGTCACGAATGTCGAGTGCAGTCTTATAGAGGTGGTAACGTTTTGCCAAAGAAAGTTGGAAACGGTATCTCACCTTTGGGTCAGCCTCCTTCCCCATCTCCTGTAGAGCACGAGGGATATCGTTTTCGAAGACATACTTGTAGGAGCGTGCAATATGCTCACGAGGGAAAACAATTGGGAACGACTTCTGCAGCGAGTCACACTTTTCGATATACCGGAAATACTCCTCCCTATTTAAGTTTGTACCAGCTCTGAAAGCTTTTTCGAGATAAGCGACACACTTTGCCCCCATATTATTTGCTGTTTTCACAGCAAGGTTTAGCAGAGAGTCACCGTAATGTGAGTACACCGCACCCTTTGTATGTCTGAAGAGTTCGATATAAATCTGACTGACATCCTGATAAATATTCAGTTCCTTATTTATTTCCAACGCCTTATTAGCATTTTCCAGCACTCCTAACGGCTCATCACGCTCACGACTGACAATCATTCTTGCATACGCATCATAGAAAGCCGCCGTTTTATCTTCGTTGTTTTGTTTCTCTGTGTCAAGAATGTCGAGAATCCTCAAAGCGTTGAACATATCCTGCTCTTTCAGTCTCCGTTCTATCTCCTCCTTGTAGGTATAGTAATAGAACCTCATGATGCCATATTGCTTAGCAACTTTTCTCAGTTCTTCACCCGCCTTTAGGAATTCACTCCATGTTCCATGCATATTTTGTGAGCGCATACGCATACAAAGCAATAGGCAATGCCCTTTCATGTCAAGACTTTGTTCTGCCTTTTTGATAGATTTGTCAAGAAGTGGAAGAATAAGTTTTGGCTCATAATTGCATTTGTATGCAGAATCCATTACCTGTATGACATACGGCTTCAGTTCTTCTGTTGCGACCTTTATGATATAATCTTGAGGGAGAGCACCATTCACCATCTTTGGCATCACCACCTCTGGCATCACCACCTCTGAGGTATCTCTTTCGAGCGCATAAGACTGAGAATCAGAGAAATACTCAGAGAGAGCATTCCTGTTTGCATATCCCACAGAAGAGAGCACAAGGAAGAGACAGACAACTGCCAGGGAAGCCTGATATTCCCGTCTTGCCTTTTCAATACGCTCATATTCACTTTCCGTAGACTCATGCGTGACATAGTCGTCTGGATTGAGAATAGAATTGATATTGTCTATGAGCATGGTGCTCTTCTCCTGCACGAGCATTCCATACTCAAAGCGTTCATCGTCTGTTAGTTTTCCGTTAGGGTCAGCGAGAATCTTTGCATATTCCGAAACCTGCTGTAACGGAATCTGCATTTCCTTCGACATATTCTTTATGAAAGAGTCACGCCCCTTCGAAGCATCCTCCGCCTCTTGACGAAGCTTGTCTTGCTTTGCTGTCAGCGCACTCATGTTCTTCGTCATTCTTGAGCCAGATCGCACCCAAACCCACATGAAGATAGCAGCCAATGCCAACACAACGGTGAGAATGGTTATCAGCACAAAGCCTAATGTCACGTGCAGCTTCTCCTCCTCGGCAGCCTTCACCTCATTCTCTATCTTTCTGTGAGACATCTCCACATTCTGCTGCCTAAGCTTTGCACTGTCAAGACGCATGGTATACATTCTCGCCCTTTGTCTCTGAAGGAGCTTCTTCGACTCATTTTCAGCACGTTCCGATTCAAGTAGTATTTGGTTTTGCAGAAGCATACGACGTTTGATATCAGCTTTTGCCATTGCAATCTCGTAGTTCTCGGTGAATCGCGCATAGTCGATATTCGACTTCTCTACGAGAGCCTCTATCATCGTTGCATTTCTTGTCTTGTCGTCGTAACGCTCTGAACGGCGGTAATAATCGGTAGAGTCGGCATAGAGAATTGCCTTGCTCCAGTTTCCGAGAACATGGTATATGCCCAAGATGCAAGTCACTCTGTCTCTTGCATTCTGAATCTTATTAAGGTGTATGATGGCAGAGTCAGGCTGATTAGAGAAGATATATCTATATGCCTCAGCACGCATATAGAAGAAATAATGCTTTTGGATATTCTCCTTCGTGGCATATTTCAAATATTGACTTCTTGCAAGTTCGTAGGTCTTTTCAAGATTCTTCCTTCCAGCATAGTCAGCCATACACACGTTTGCCTCAAAGATATCCTCCTCTGTTTTTGCCCTGTCGAGTGCTTCATCGAGATAATAATATCCTGATGCCACAGAAGGGTTATAGTCATACAATGCTTTGTATAACAGAGCGTAAAGGTGTGAGATGCTCTTTCTCACTGGCAGTTGCTTGTCTATCTCAAACGCTTTGAAGGCATATTCCTTCGCCCCTTCATAATCACCATATCCCACACATTGCTCACAAAGAAGACTATAGCATGAGAAAAGTTCCCTCTGGTTTTTTGCCTTCAATGCAGAGTTGTAGGCGTCGAGAATACCCTTTAGTGTAGAGTTTGAAAGAGTGTCTCTATAAGTCATTTTTGTACTTTGGGCTACGATAACACCCTCCCTATCCACACCCTGTGAGCTGAGCCACGGAGCGAGAATCGCAAGTATAGCCATTAAGTACATTTTTTTTTTCATAGAACAGTTTTAGTGTATATACTTATAATCTTTGTTTTATACACATTATTATATATATACCTTAATCTATTATATACCTTATTTGAAATACATCTTTCTCATCAAACCGTCATAGCCAGGGATATCAAGAGAGATGGTATCTCCAGAAGAGATTTGAGAGGCAGGGATAGAGAAATATGTCCTTACGGTGTAATACTCCGGTACTCCATTTCTGCTATGCAGCAAGCGGTAGTGGAAATTCTTTCCTGTGGGAGACACGCAGACAGTATCTTCAAGCAATGCTACAGAGTGACTGTTCTCCGAACCCTCTTTTGTTCCCGTTTTAATATCTATTGTAAGATTTAGGAACGTGCCGTTTTTCGCCATCCATCCACTGACAAAGGTCACAGGGTCTTTGGCATCGAGCACCTTTTTCAGTTCCTCTTTCGTTCTCGGCAGAAGAACGAGCACCTGCTTTGCAGAGAGTGGCAATGCCTTCCCCCCTTCCATTCTGTAATAGAGCATAGCCCTATAAGAAGAGTCAGCCTTCTCTGCCCATTTCACCTTCACTGGAGAAGAGAAGGGAAGTTGCTCGTCAGCGTCTGTAACTGCCGACTTCACCTTCGCCATAAGGTCGGTCTCTAAGAGGCACATCTCTGCTTTCACTCCCGACAAATCAGTCTCCTCATCGTTCGAACAGGAAGAGAGAACTGCTGCAAGGGTAAAGAATGCAAGGCATAACGGCATGCCTGCAATCACTGTGAAAGTGCCTGCCTTTCTGGTGAGCAGGAAAAGATGCTCTAAAATGTGTATAGGGGTTCTTTTTCCAGACAGTCTCATAATGCCAGTTTGTTCTTTGCCGGATTTGCGTACATGTTCAGTATGCAGTTTCTGAGGAAAGCCTCATCTTTATTCGGAATGTCTATCTTTTCGAGCTGTCTGGAAAGATATTTGTTGAATCGCTCCACATCGTCTGCAGTATAGTGGTCGGCATATTCTTTCTTTCCACTGAGCATATCCATTGCAATGAAGTTTCCTGGGAAGAGCTTATAGCCGGCATGAATATCACGATCCATTCTCTTTGCCACCTCAGCAAAATAGTCTGCCTTTGGCATTCCTTCCAGTTCTCCAAGCCATTCGTTTATGCAAGGAGCACACTCGTAATGAATGCGCCCTTTATAGCCCATTATTCCCACCTTCATATTCTCAAGGTCGTCTTGCTTTGATTTCTTATAAGCCGAATTGTCTCTCTTCAGCTGGAACTCCTTTGCCTTGAGATAGTCGCAAGGGTCGTATTCATAGGAGATGCAAAGCGGAACGATGTTCAGCTCCTGCAGCTTTCCACCAAGAGAAAGCATCTTCAGCACAGACTCCTGAGTGCGGTCGTCGCTATCCTTTGCCCTACCCTCTCGCTGTGCAATCCAGATATTCTCACCCTTCTCAGTAACAGCATAGTGGATATATTTCGACATAAGGATGGAGCTTTCCATAAGCTGCCGTGGTGAGAGTCCTCGTTTCACGGTGAACGCTTTATTGAGTTTCACGAGAGTTCTTATCCAAGGATAGATAAGGAGGTTGTCGCCAATGGCAATCTCCACCGTGGTGTCGTAGCCTTTCTCAAAGAGTTTCAGAGAGAGGATGGCAGAGTCGAGCACGATATCTCTGTGGTTGCTGACATAGGTATGATGCTGTGACTTCACTGGGAGCGGATGTCCAGAGTATGTGCATCCATCAGAGCATTTTTTCAATACGTACCTCACCACCCTTGCCATGAACCGCTTTTGGAATGCCAACGGTGTGTTAACACCAATGAACATCGTCCTCACAAGAAACCGTATCACGCCCTTTGGAAGAGGCAGGAATCCTCTGAGCATTGCCATGAACTGTCGGTCGTGAAGCAGAGCCTCTACCGCCTGCTTTACTTCACCAGGACCATACGGTCGTATCTCGTCAAAATTCTCGTTCATAATCAATATTTTTTAGATCTGATTGGGGTTAGAAAGCTGCTGATGCGTTTAGAACTGGTTTTCCACAATTTCCGTAAGCACTTCCGTGATATTCATTCCAGCCGCTTTTACCTGCTGTGGAATGAACGATGTCTCTGTCATGCCTGGAGTAGTGTTTATCTCCAGCATATTGATCTTTTCAGAGCCATCGGCATTCTTTGAGATGATATAGTCGATGCGAATAATTCCGTTGCAATGGAGAATATCGTAGATGGCGCTGGTGATCTTCGCCACACGCTCAGCAGTCTCTGGAGCGAGTCGAGCAGGAGTGATCTCCTCAACCTGTCCGTTGTACTTTGCATTATAGTCAAAGAACTCATTCTCTGAAACCACCTCTGTAGCAGGTAGAACGACAGAGCGAGAGCGTGTCTTATAGCATCCCTGACTAATCTCAACGCCTTCGAGGAATCCCTCAATCATCACTGTCTCCGACTCAAGGAATGCCTTTCTCAAAGCAGGGGCGAGATGGTCGATGTTCTTCACCTTGCTAACGCCGAAGCTGGAACCATCAGCGGCTGGCTTTACGAAGAGAGGGAGTCCAAGTTTCTCTACCACCTCCTGCTCGTTGATAAGGTTCTCCTGTCCGTGACGTACGAGAATGCTGTCTGCAACGGCAATTCCAAAGCCGCGGAGGTAGTTGTTCAGCACAAACTTGTCGAAGGTAAGAGCCTCAACGAGCACATTGCTGGTGGAGTATGGCAGATGGATAAGGTCGAAATATCCCTGAAGGATTCCATTCTCTCCCGGTGTGCCGTGAATAGTGATATATGCATAGTCGAAATGCTTCGTTTTTCCGTTTAAAGAGAAGGAGAAATCGTCCTTGCAAATTCTTGCTGTACTTCCGTCTGGAAGGTTTACATGCCAGTCAACTCCCTTCATCTCAACGATATAGACCTCATAGCGCTCCTTATCGAAGAACGAATAGAGTCCCTGTGCTGAGCGCAGTGAGACTCCGTGTTCGCTGGAGTCTCCTCCACAAACAATTGCTATAGTGCGATTCGTGATCATCTTTTTGTTTCCTTTCTCTGATTTTTTTGTTCTGTGGCAGTTGAAAGAGTCTTGAAGTTTTTTCTCCTGCCTCGAATGATTGTTTATTAAAAAATTTTTATTTTCCTAAAATTATTTCCAGATAATTATATTGTCTTGAAAGTATCTCTTGTTGTGCCGTTTATATACTCCCGCCATTTCTGGATTACCGCCCCAAGATCTTCAGGAAGTTCTGAGGTAAAGTCCATCTGCTCGTTTGTAACGGGATGCACGAAACCAAGGGTCTTAGCATGAAGCGCTTGGCGTGGACAGAGCTTGAAGCAATTGTTTATAAAAGCGCGATAAGATGAGGAACGCTCTCCGCGAAGAATTTCCATGCCGCCATAGCGTTCATCGGCAAAGAGAGGATGCCCAATTGCTTTCATGTGAGCACGAATTTGGTGTGTGCGTCCCGTTTCGAGTATGCACTCCACGAGAGTTGTGTAGCCATATCTTTCCAGCACTCGCCAATGTGTTACGGCAGGTTTTCCGATTCCCGACTCTGGCGAGGTCACGGTCATGCGAAGTCGGTCTTTCGGGTCGCGGGAGATATTTCCCTCTATGCGCCCTTCATCTTCCTTCATATGTCCCCAAACGAGAGCGTGATAAGAGCGGTGTGTGGTTTTATCGAAGAACTGCTTTCCAAGTTTCTTCTTCGCCTCTGGGGTTTTCGCAATGAGCAGGAGACCAGAGGTGTCTTTATCTATACGGTGTACGAGTCCTACTTCTGGAGAGTTTGGGTCGTACTCTGGAACATCTTTCATATGCCACGCCATAGCGTTCACAAGTGTTCCTGTGAAGTTTCCTGCCCCAGGGTGTACAACCATTCCCGCCTCTTTGTTCACAACCATTAGCTGGTCGTCTTCGTAGACGATGTTCAGAGGGATGTCTTCTGGGAGTATGCTCGTATCGTGTGGCGGTCTTGTGAGCATGAGTGTTATCACGTCTCCCGGTCTCACCTTGTAGTTTGACTTCACCGGCTTTCCATTGGCATGGATATATCCAGCCTCGGCAGCCTGCTGAATTCTGTTTCTCGACGAATGCTGCATTTTCTCTGCGAGGAACTTGTCTATTCTCAGCACCTCCTGCCCAGCATCAGCCACAATTCTGAAATGCTCATAGAGCTCACCGTCTCCAGTGTTTTCAGGACTGTCGTCGTCAAGCATCTCGTCGTCGAACAATTCTTCTTCTGAATTTATCATTGTAATATTTGTCGTTTTCTTGTTATATTTTTATTCCTCAACGTCTTGAAATAAACTATTCCTCAACGATTTGGAAAGGGTCTTCCACATGAACTGGGGCAGCTTGAGTATGTGTAGAGTCTGAAGAGAGCACAATGCCGTCATCGGCTGCCTCTATGTCTGGATCAAGGAATCCGAAGTCGTCACCTCCGTCATATGCTCCGTTTCCCACCTGCAGAACAACCATAGCATCGAGGGGGACACGGTCGCCAACGGCGAGTGACTTTCCTCGGCAAAGGATTCCATACACCCAGTCTTTCTCTCCAGCAATCATTCTTGGCTCTCCGACTTTAAAGCCAAGGATTTTCAGTCGTGCCGTGGCTTCACGAAGCGAACTGTTGTCGATGATGTCCGGCACCACGAGTGTTGGCTTCTTAGAAGAATTAATGGAAACGTAGATTATTCTTCCGTTCTTTACCTTCTGTCCGGCGGCTGGAGTCTGATGGAGTATGCACCCTGGAGGAAGCAGACGATTGTAGCCCGTATCTGAGACAGCAATCTGCAGTCCTGCTGTTTCCATTATCTTCTCTGCGTCTTCAAATCTTTTGTTCAAGACTTCGGGCACACTGATTTCCTTGCCGTGTTGTGTGTATATGGCACTTCCGAACGAGAGCGCCACAGCCACAAGCACCACAACAATCAGCATAGCCAGCAGATTAAAAATTAGGTATTTGCTGAACAGTTTATGTATGAATGTTTTTGTCTCCATCAAATGTTAACGATAAAATTTCCACAAAGGTACAAAAAAATTCATATTTTACAAAGTAAATGCAAAAAAAAATTCCCTCGTTGCTTTTTTTTCTTGATTTTGTGTCAAACACAAGGCAGAAAAGGGCGATATCATTTAGAATAGGGCAGCTATGTTGCTCCTTCTGGGCTATGATATGAACATATCTAACGCATATCTGACTCATATCAAACTCATATCTAATATATGACTTACATATGACTTACATATGACTTACATATGACTTACATATGACCAGCATATACCTGACATATACTGGCGAAATACCATTTCTATATGACATCGTCACTTGGCATAAAAGCAAAAAAAGCAGCGTAAAGACTGAGTCTTCAGCTGCTTTTTTTAACGACGCATCATAGCGTTCAGCAAGGATTACTTGCCGTGATTCTCGTCAGAAACAGTGAGCTTCTTACGGCCATGAGCACGACGAGAAGCAAGTACGCGACGACCATTCTTGGTCTTCATACGCTCGCGGAAACCATGCTTGTTAACGCGACGACGGTTGTGTGGCTGGAATGTTCTTTTCATTGTTTTATTCTTGTTTTTATTGATTTTTCCACAATTCGGGATGCAAAAGTACATAATTTATTTTAAATAAGCAAGAAAATTATCAGATTTCCTAAAAAAATAAGTGTTTTTTAATAAAAATATAGTAACTTTGCACCCGAAAAAGCCGATAAACATATTATTATATATATTTTTAAGGACAATTAGCGAATAGAATCAAATCATAAAAAAAACAATATCATAAACAATAAAACAGAAAAATAAAGATGATTAAATCACAAGACATCAAGAACGGAACAGTAATCCGTCTCGACGGAAAACTGCTCGTAGTAGTAGAGTTCCTTCACGTAAAGCCAGGAAAGGGCAACACATTCATGCGCACAAAGCTAAAGGACGTGGTTTCTGGATATGTTATCGAGAAGCGCTTCAACATCGGTGAGGCTCTTGAGGACGTTCGCGTGGAGCACCGCCCATACCAGTTCCTCTATATGGATGGTGCAGATGCTGTATTCATGAATCAGGAGACTTTCGACCAGGTGAATATCGACCGCGAGATGGTTATCGGTAGCGCATACATGAAGGAGGGTGACATCGTTGAGGTTGTTTCTGACTCTTCTACAGATACTATCCTTACCGCAGAGATGCCAGTAAAGACAACTCTCGAGATCACTTACATGGAGCCAGGTGCAAAGGGAAACACAGCAACAAACACTCTCACCAAGGCAACTGTAGAGACTGGTGGTACCGTGATGGTTCCTCTCTTCTGCAAGGAGGGCGACAAGATTATCGTTGACACACGTGACGGTAGCTACGTACAGCGTGTAAAGGAATAAGGCACCACCAAGAAACAATAACCTACACTCTCTCCTACAGAAATTCCTGTGGGAGAGATTTCCGTTTTTATACCTAACTTTTTTATATCATTTTCAAAAACACCTGCTCCATGGAAAGAAAATACAGTATCATTGTTCCCGTTTTCAACCGCCCTGACGAGGTTCAGGAACTTTTAGAAAGTCTCACGAAACAGACCGAGACAGGATTCGAGGTAATAATCGTGGAAGACGGCTCGACAGTTCCTTGCGAGGAGGTGTGCAAGAAATATAGGGCGAGTCTCAACATACGGTATTTCAAGAAAGAGAACTCTGGTCCGGGAGAAAGCCGTAACTACGGTGCGGAGCGTGCTTCGGGAGAGTATCTCATCATTCTCGACTCAGACGTGATTCTCCCTGAGACATACATCGCTTCTGTAAATCGCGAACTTCAAGAGAACCCTTGCGATGCCTTCGGTGGTGCAGATGCGTCACATCCTTCGTTCACTCCTGTTCAGAAGGCAATCTCTTACTCCATGACTTCGTTCTTCACCACTGGCGGAATACGTGGCGGAAAAAAGAAACTCGACAAATTCTATCCTCGGTCTTACAATATGGGTATTCGCCGTGAGGTTTACAAGGAGTTGGGCGGTTTCTCACGCATGCGATTCGGTGAGGATATTGATTTCTCTTACCGCATTGTGGAGGCTGGCTACAAGACCATGCTCTTCCCTTCGGCATGGGTATGGCATAAGCGAAGAACGGATTTTAGGAAGTTCTGGCGACAAGTATACAACAGCGGCATTGCAAGAATAAACCTTGAGAAGCGACATCCTGGTACGATGAAGCTCGTGCACCTTCTTCCAACCGTGTTCACCATAGGCGTTGGTGTTCTCTTCGCTATTTCGTTCACAGGGAGAATGCTCATGGTATATGGTCCGGGACCTGACCCTATACACCGCTGGTATTGGCTTTGCGCTGCTCCTTGGCTGCCTATTCTTCTTTACTGTCTGCTGATTTTCATCGACTCTTCAATTGTGAACCGCTCCATGGGAATCGGAATAAGGAGCATTGCGGCTGCCTTCACACAGCTGATGGGCTATGGTTGTGGATTCCTCTATGCATGGTGGCAGAGATGCGTGTTACGAAAAGACGAGTTCCATGCCTTCGACAAGACTTTCTATAAGTAAGCCGCTCTTGGGAAGGTGGTGCATCATTAGTGGGTGTACATAGCCACCTTTTTATATTTTTAAGGTGGGTTATACCAATTCTCACCTTTTATTATTATCTGTCTTATAAAAAAAACGAAAAAAAATCCGATATGGAGGAGAATAATGATGAATGGGTAGTACGTGAGGTTTTCGATGCTCCCAAGAAAATGAACATAAACGAATGGAATCCAGACGACCGTCCAAGGGAGAAAATGATGGAGAAAGGGGCACAGGCACTTGCCAACGCAGAACTCCTCGCTATTCTCATTGGCTCGGGAACGCCAAAGGAGAGTGCCGTTGACCTTATGAGAAGGATTATGGCTGACTGCAGCAATTCTCTGAAGAACCTCGGGCAGAAGAGCATCGAGGAACTAATGTCGTATCATGGCATTGGGGAGGCAAAGGCAATCACCATTCTTGCGGCATGTGAATTAGGAAGGAGGCGACAGGAGGAGGAAGCACTCATAAGACTCGACCTCTCTTCTGCTGAGTCTATTTATGAATACATGCGACCGAAGATGCAGGACCTCACCACCGAGGAGGCATGGATTCTTCTTCTAAACAACAATTTCAAGCTTGTTTGTGAGCCAGTGAGAATCTCCCAGGGTGGCTTGACAGAAACGGCAGTCGACGTGCGCGTCATCGTACGCCACGCCATTCTCAGCAAGGCGACCGTAGTGGTGCTCCTCCACAATCATCCATCAGGGAATTGCCGTCCTTCTGGTCACGACGACAAGATCACAAAATCCGTCCGTGAGGGTCTCTCCTTCATGCGCCTCCACTTTGCCGACCATATCATCGTCACCGACGGAAAATATTACAGTTACATGGAGGAGGGGAAATTGTAGGCGCATCCCTTTTTAACATCATTTATGGATTTTGGATGCAAGATTCTTGTGCAGAAGGTATTTATTTGAGTGAAAACAGAATTTGAAACAAATAAATACACCTATCTTAAAATGAAAAGAATCAAGACACTTATGCTGCTCATGGCAGCAACCGTTTCTACAGTATTGTTCAATTCGTGCGATACAGACGACGAGAACTACAACACCCGCTATGCCGTGGCTATCGTAACACTGAAGAATGCAGAAACAGAAGGCGGAAAATGGTTCATGCAACTCTCTGACTCTTCGGTTATCTATCCTCAGAACATGCCAGAGAACAAATATGGCGACAAGGAGAGAAGGGCATACATACGCTTCAACGACTACCGCCCGCTTCAGACTAACGGTATTATAAGGGAATACTCGGCAGAGATTCTTACCATAGACACAATCCTTACTAAATCGCTCTCACCAATGATTCCTGACAGTCAGGGAAACATTAACGAGGGTAACAAGAAGGAATACGGTGCTGACCCTGTGGAGATTGTGAACAGCTGGGAGACATGTGCGGAAGACGGTTACCTTACTCTCCGCATCAGAACACGCTTCAGTCATGACGGTCTCCATCGCCTCTCACTCGTTCATCGCACAGATGCAAAAGAGCCATATCTCTTAGAGTTCTATCATAATGCCAACGGCGATGTGAACGGCGTTGTGGGAGATGCACTTGTCGCCTTCCGTCTTGACGATGTCTTCAACGAGCCAGAGAAGCCATACGAGATTACTCTGAAATGGAATTCGTTCTCAGGTGAGAAGACCACAAAATTCAAATATACCCCAAGAAAAAAATAATCCATACCATATATCCACACCGTCATGGCAATAGCTGGTCTTTGACTGGCTATTGCCATAAAAGCGAAAAGGGAGAAAAAAAACAGAAGAAAGAAGGAAAGCAGAAATGACAATCAATGAGAAAGCCATAGCAGAGGGTATTCGCAAAGGCGAAAACCGTGCCGTGAAGGAGTTCTACAACTCCTTCGGAGGGCTTCTTACGTCTGTCTGTTCTCGTTACATCACCAACGACGATGATGTGAAGGACATTCTGCAAGAGTCAATGATAAGCATAATAACCAACATTCAATCTTTTGAATATAAGGGTGTTGGCTCACTAAAGGCATGGTCGGCAAGAATTGTTGTGAACCATGCCCTTGGCTTTTTACGCCAGAAGAAGAGAAACAACGAACTGTTCATAGACTCTGGAAAGGATATTCCCGACCAAGACGCTGAAACACCACCAAACATAGACGATATTCCTGCCGATGATGTTTTAGAAATGATTCGTGAACTCCCTGATGGCTACAGAATGGTGTTCAACCTCTATATCATTGAAGGGAGGAGTCATAAGGAAATCTCACAACTCTTAGGAATAAAAGCCGACTCCTCTGCATCTCAGTTGCATCGAGCAAAGGCTATACTTGCAAAAAAGATTACAGAATACAGAAAACGACAAGCATTATGAACAACAATTGGTCTGAACAATTTCAAAGAAAACTGGACGGTCACAAACTGACTGCCCCAGAACTGTCATGGCCAGAGGTTGAAAAGGCACTTGACAAAAATAAAACACAGTCAAGAGGATTCTTGAACTGGACAGTCAACAAACCATGGAATAGACTCTCACACATTGCTGCTGCCATTGCCGCTATTGTCGTTGTTGGAGGAACTGCTTTCTTTTTTCTTGACAATCCTAAAAACCAAGATGTTATAACAAAGGCACAGAAGGAGAAGCGCATGATTGTTTCTAAGGAAATGGAGACAATAGAAACAGCTGAGACAGAGACACAACAAACGACTCTCCAAAGTGGTTTCGGAAATGAGAAAAAGCTCTTTACCTCAAATTCCAGAGATAATAGCGTGAAGGGGGAACATAATCAAGAAATCATTAATAATCAAGAGGATATAAATAATCAAGAGGATATAAATAATCAAGAGGATATAAATAATCAACCAGTGAAAGAGAATCCAGAAAAATATACCTCTCCACGCAGGAAATACCCTTACCATTCTGACTTTCCAGAGAAAGTTGGCAAGAAAAGGAATACAGAGAAACTTATTGCTGCCGTTTACCTAAACAATTCTGCTGCCGGCGAGAAAGGCGGTTCGTTTAGTGGCATTCAGAACAGTCCGGTGTATGCTGGAACATATGGCTCTGCACCAGAAGAATTCCAGTACGGAGCACTTGGCTTCCTTGCTGATAGCCGACCAAAAGAGGTGAACTACAGCCATAGCCACCCATGGAAGTTCGGCATACGCATGAGCTATGCCCTCAACAATTCCTGGACACTCTCTTCTGGAGTTTCTTACAGCTATCTACGTTCTTCCTTCGACTATTCAGAGGGGAAGGCATCGGGAACAGGAAAGCAGAACCTCCATTACCTTGGCATTCCGCTCTCTGCAAGCTATTGTTTCCTAAAGGCGGGAAACCTTCGACTATATGCTACTGCAGGTGGTGAGATAGAGAAGCTAATAGGTGGGAAAAGGACTCTTAGCGGTTCAAACATCCCAAAAGATCTGGAAAGCGAGACGGTGAAGGAGTCGGCTCTGCAATGGTCGGTAAATGGAGGTCTCGGAGCAGAATATCGCCTCTCCCCTACCCTCGGTTTCTATCTTGAGCCAGGTGTCTCGTATTACTTCAACAATAATAGCAACATAGAAAACTACTATAAAGAGCACCCAACAGCATTCTCTTTAAACATCGGAATGAGAATTGTGTTCAAATAACTACCACCGAAAATCCTTCGCAAGGTTATTGATCAAAAGGCAAGGGGATGCAGTGATAATAACAACTGGTTTACCACTAATCCAACACTCCACTCCGTGCCAGACAAGTAATAAAAATCTAAGTTCTTCCAGCTACTCTTCTGTGAGAAGCTTGGAGAGTCGATAAAATATCCAAAATGTAAGTTTCGGGAGTTCCTAACTCGACATTTTACATTGTTTTCAAACCACGATAAACTTCCGAAACTTAAATTCCTAATTTTTTCTAAGAAGGTGCGAATAAAAATTCACCCTTGCTTAGAACTTTGTTTCACCCTCCTCGTATTCTGAGAGAAGGAGATGCTCACCGTCAAAGACGGCATAGGTGAACTGAGAAATCCAGTCGCCAAGAATCATCATTCGCTTGTTTCCTGAGAGCATAAGGTCGAGCTCTATATGACGGTGACCATAGATGAAGTAGTCAATGTCAGGATGAGATGCCATATACTCTTTTGTGTAAAGAACAAGATGCTCACGATCTTCACCAAGGAACTCTGGCTCTCCCGAGCTGTTGTATGTCGGAGTGACATTTCCATTGAACAGCGTACCCGCAGCATCTCCTATTTTGCTCTCCGCAACAGGTTTCCGCTTCATGCGTGAATGCTTTGCCCATGACAGTCCGAAGCATAGCGAGATGTCTGGGTGTAGGAGTGAGAAGAGTCTTTGGCACACCTTATTGTGGAAAACGGCACGGAGGAAACGGAACTGCAGGTCAGGGTCTCCAAGTCCGTCACCATGGGCAAGGTAGAAGACTTTATTGAAAATCTCCACGGTTTCTGGCTTCCTATGTATGGTTACTCCACATTCCTTTTCCAAATAGCCATACATCCAGATATCGTGGTTTCCTGTGAAGATATGAACCTCAATATCCATGTCTGTCAGCTCACTAAGCTTGCCAAGGAAGCGCGTATATCCCTTTGGCACTGCATGTTTCCACTCGTACCAGAAGTCGAACATATCTCCAAGGAGGTAAATAGCCTTTGCACTATTTTTTATCTCGTCAAGGAATCTTACCAGTCTCCTCTCTTGCGTTCTGCTATGTTCTATGCCCCACGAGCCAAGGTGGGCGTCACTGATGAAATAAACTTTCTTCATACCGTTTGGGTAGGTTCTTTTATCACCCACAGAAAATGTAGGTGAACAGAATTAATATGGTGTGCAGAATTAACTATCCTTTTTTTTCGTTAATCAAATCCCAACTCTAACCGTGCCTCGTCGGTCATCATGCTTTTGTCCCATTCCGGTTCAAAGACCATATTGATGTTTGCAGAGGTGACACCCACAACGGCTTCCACTTTTGTGCGCACATCCTCAAGAATGAAGTCGGCTGCGGGGCATGTTGGTGCAGTGAAGGTCATGTCTATTTCCACGGCTCCTGTTTCCTGGACGTCGATATTGTAGATGAGTCCAAGGTCGTAGATATTCACTGGAATCTCTGGGTCGTAGACCGTCTTCAATACTTCTACAATTCTTTCTTCTATGGCTGTCTTTTCTTCTGGCGTCATAATTCGTTTCTATATTTTAATTCGTTTTTTTGTTATATTTCGTTTTTTTCGTTTTTGAGATACAAAAATACGCAAAATCGGTGGAATAACCAAATATTCCACCGATTTTCTAATTATTTTTATGATACATTTGTTTTCTCAACACATTTTTGGAGGCAATAGCGCATCCGATTATAAAGGTGTTTTTGCAGAAAACACATTATTTCTTCAACATCTTCACACCATTCTGGATTACAAAGCCCTTGTAGTCCTCTGTAACCTCCATACCAGCGAGGTTATAGAGCTTGCCAGCCTTGCCAGTCTCTGCATCGATAGCTTCAACAGAAGCAGCTTCGCCAACGAGAGCAGCAGGTCCAAAGCCGCCACGACCGTTTGCTACACGCACCTTTGCAGAAGTGATGTCGCCATCAATGGTTAGAGAAGTAGCCTGTGTGATTACTGGTGCCTCACCGTTAATGCTTACGAGATATGCCTTTGCCTCTGGCACCTCTGTCCAAGAAATAGAGTGCTTGTCGGCAGCAATGTTTGCTGATGTAGAGAGCTGCTTACATGTTGCATCTGGAGCCCAAGAGCCGTAGATGTTTGCCAATGTAAACTCAGCAGCCTCAGCCTCTGTAAGTATCGTCTCGTAGGTCTTATTGCCTGTGCTATGTGTGAATGTCATCACGTTAGAAGCAGGAGAGATCACGTTGCCTTCAGCGTCCATAGTGTTATACTCCTTGAAAGAAGAAGCAGCTACGTTCATGCCGCCTGTTGTGAAGCGTGATGGAGCGATTGCAGAAGGGTCGAGAACCTTTGTGTTGATGTATGTCGCCTTTGACTCCCCACCCCAAGAACGTGCGAAGTTAAAGGTCTTAGAGAGTGTCTCAACTGTACAATCGAGGAAGACATATCCCCAGTTGTAGCGGTCGGCAGTTGTTGCTGTGTTGTAAGGAGCACAGATGGTGCATTCGCCATCCTTCTCGTCCTTTTTACGACTTTCGTTCACGAGCTTCACACGGTTATAAGCAACATTACCGTCACCGCAGAGGTAGTCAACAGTTCCGTGGATCTCTGAATCCTCCCAATAGAAATTCGAAGCGCGGTTAGAATAGTAGGTGTCCTGATAAGAGAGCAACTTCACATTCTTGCAGATAGTGTTCTGACCCTTATCCTGCAGACAGACAGCACGACCAGCAGAGCCTGTTCCATAGTAGTCGAGGGCGTTCTGGATGGTGAGGTCTTGAATATAGAGACTGTTTGAAGTGTTCAGAAGGGTTGCGGTTGTTCCAATTCCCTCTGTTGACTTGTCTGGAGCGTTACGGATGATTGTTCCGTCCATAGACTCACCAATGAGTGAGAGGTTGTTTGCAGAGATAGAAGTGAGGGCAACCTCTCCGAAGTCGTATGTTCCGTTCGGTAGGAAGATCTTATCGCCCTCCTTAGCAGACTTCAGCACAAGCATAAGACTTGACGCATCGCCAGAAGAGATGATATAATAGCCTGTTGCCTCGTCTTTCTGCACGAAGTTCTCAACGTTGTAAATCTCCACGCCGTGAACATAAGCAGAAGAAGGGTATGTCACAGTGAGCTTTGTTGGCTCACCCTCATATTGGAATGAAGCAACAGCGCCATCGCTCTCTGCCTTTCCTTGGAATTCAGTAACTTTATTTCCGTTGGCATCTGTAACCGTTGCTATCTCCTCTGGTGAATAGAGGCAGTTCTTAACGTTCACATAGCAACGTCCTGTAACATCGATTGTGAAGCTATTGAGCTTCCAGCCGTGGTTGTTGTAGTAGCTGCCATCGATGCTGATCAGCTCATGGTCTTCAACATACCAGTAGTTCTTTGTAAGGTCGTAGTCGTAATGTGTTCCTGTTGCTGCAACCTCTATAGGAGTAGCATGTGCATAGAGCTTCAGGTCTTCTGTAAGCTCCTTGCCCTCTGCAACCTTCTGAGAGGTGTTACTCTTTCCTGCGAACCAGCCGCGGAATGCCTGTCCCTCAGGAACGGTTACGTCGGCAACTGTATATTTATATTTCAGTTCAGAAGAGCCATCAACAACTTCCTCGCCAATCTTATTTCCTGTTGTGTCGAAATATGTCACAGTAACAGAAGGAATGAAGTCACAAGCCTCTGCAATGAAGAATGGGCAATAGCTTCCGAGGTTAAAGGTAAGTGTTGCTGGCTTCTCTACATTATATGTATATGTCACGCCATGTGCGTATTCACCGAATCTGTTGTCGCAGCCAGCACCGTTGGTAGGAATCTCTATTGCCGCTCCACCATCGATAGAAACAGTGGCTTTATTAGAGTATTGACAAGCACCGATATTAAATTTCACCGGACCGTCAACAGGAACTGTTATCGTCACGTCGCTATAACCATGCTGTGCATCGTGGAAACTACCAGAAGAGATAGTTACACCCTCTGGCAATCCTGTCTCTGGAGCCACCACGGTGTAAGGGTCAGTGCGGAAGTCGATGTTGAAATCTTTAAATGTTCTTGGAGCCAACTCTACGTTTCCAAGAATCTCAAGCTCCGTCATGTATGCGTTCTGACTTGCGTTGAGGTTATAGAACCACAACTGCACGTTCGTTCTATTAACGTCAACAGAAACAGGTGTTCCACTTGCTGGATTTGCAACAGCGTCAGAGACGGTCACCCAGTCGGCATCGCCGTCGCCCTTCACCTTCAGTCCCCAGCCACGGTTGCTTCCTGTTGCAGCATGAACAAAGTTCACCTTTGTAACACTCTTCAGCACAGAAGTCTTTATGTACGGAGTGGCAGTCTTTGCTGCCATAAGGTATCCAGGAGTGATGCACTCTGCTGTGAACTTCACATGTGTGCCATCTGGCTTCACCTCTGTCTCCATGAGCGAGAATACAAGGTCTTGGTTGTCTGTAGTTGCTTTTTTCACCTGAGTCTCTGTAGTGCTTGATTTGACTTCCTCCCAGTTCTGGAAGTTTGTCTTGAAGATAGATCTCTCAGCAACAGTTGCTGCTTCTACCTTCTCTACAGAAACCACTGCGCAGTAAGACATTCCTGATATGGTGAGCGTAGTGGCACCACCCTTATAGTTCAGCTCTGTAAACTTTGTGTGGTCGTTCTTCCAGCAGGTTGCCTCTGGAGTTGCAGATGCCACAACCTTTCCGTTGGAATCTGTTACGGTGATATCACCTGTGCTGTATGTACATGTGGCAACAGAGATTTTCACCTTTCCTTCTACAGGCACCACAACCTTAAGGTTTGCAGAGCCATGTTCGCTGTGTGACTTTCCACTAATGGTAGCCACAGAATTTGCAGCTCCCTCTTCTACTCGTGTCACAGTGCCATTATCAGCAACTGCGATACCAAACGAAAATTCAGTCCACTGAGTTGCCTTTTCTGTTGCGGTCAGCAGACTCTTCTCGCTATTATCAACGAGAACACTAAAGTTCTTAAACTCTGCCCAAGAGAGCTGTGTTGTCAGCAGCAAGAGACAGGTCAAGAAGAAAAATTTTGTAAAATGCTTCATAATGAAGTTAGTTAGTTTTAAGGATAATTATTATTTAGTTGAATTAAAAGTTTTCTGTTGAAACAATCGTTTTCGGTCCTTGCCGTATGAACAACGATATTTCCGCTTACAAAATTATATAAAATTCTGAAAGGGGAAAAATTTTATACTGTTTTTTTTACAATAAAATGTCTTTTTTTATGAAATTACGCAAAAAAAAGTGATATTTTGCACCCTTCTCACACATTTTTCTCTTATTTTAAAACATCCTGTCTCGAAATTCCTGTCAGAAAATTGGTGATACGATTTTTATGTTGTAACTTTGCAGAATCCTTATACATTGAGTCACGCAAGAGAAAGAACAACGGACAATGAAGTACCCCATAGGAATACAGGATTTTGAACAGATTATCCAGGACGGATATATCTATGTCGACAAAACAGACCTGATTTACAAGCTTGTAAAAGAAGGAAAAATATATTTTCTGAGTCGTCCAAGACGATTCGGAAAGAGTATTCACCTTGGTATATTGAAAGGTTTCTACAGTGTCTTCAACATACATAGACATCGAAAGCAGCATACTTAGACATTGCAAGTATCATATTTTGTGAGCGTAAATATGATACTTGCAACTCTGTTCCTTACACAGCATCATTCCCCAAAGCGGATTTTTTATGTTTTTTGTATAGAAAATCTCCAAAACTCTCCAAAAATCGTACAATGCGTATGGAAACGTTCAGAAGGCTATGTTGGTAAAAATCTTTGTATGACTTTGCACCCAGATTGGAAAGCAAAAGCCACTCACAGCCTACAATCTTCACCCAGACCCACAATCTTAACCCAATGCCTAACTTCAGGTTGACGAGAAATCATCCACCATCACAAACTCTTACAACTATGAGCAAGTATTCAACTAAACAGAACAACAGACAAGAAGTGCATGAGTCAATCAAGAGAAGATCATCACTCTATTTCGAAAAGAAATGCATTCAATTGAAGAAAGAGCAACAAACTTCTCCACGTTGACATTCACTTCTTCTTTCTCAAAAGATACAGGGTTCCGATGATGAAAGGAAGTGTGCAGCCAATCGTATTAGCAAGGAAATCAAGCCATTCTCCAGAACGGCGACCTCCAGTACACGTTGCCTGAAGAATCTCAATGAGACCGCTCATCAGAACGGGAGCAAGAAAAAGGCAAACGAAGACTTTGGCAAGGGCAGGGGCAGGGGTGTTATGAGCAGAGTCAGGTGTGTTGGTGGCAGGATTTTTCTTTCTGCTTTTCAGAAATTCAATCCACATCACGCTGCATGTTCCGGCATACATGGCGATATGAGTCCATTTGTCGATAAGGGAGATATTGCTCAGTGGCGTTTCGGGTACGTCCATGAGACAGAGAATCCAAATAACTGCGATGAGAATGGCGGAAAGGGGATAATTCTTAAAAATTTTCATCATTTTTGTCATATTTCTTTCTTTTTTGATGCAAAAGTAGATATTTTTTTGTACATTTGCAAGCAAAAACAGTACAAACACATAAAAAAAACAAGAAGAAAATGTCTGAAAGAGCAAATTTCAAGAATACACTCGGTGTAATTCTCGCAACAGCCGGGTCTGCCGTTGGTTTGGGAAACGTATGGCGATTCCCATATATGGCAGGTGAGAACGGTGGTGCATCGTTTATCATCGTTTACGTTCTCTGCATACTGGTGCTTGGTTTACCTTGCATGATAACAGAGTTTATCATTGGTAGGCATTCGGCATCGAACACGGCGAGAGCATACAACAAGATGGGCAACAAGATGTGGGGACTGGTTGGAGTGACCAGTGTGGCAACAGGATTTCTGATTACCTGCTATTACGTGATTGTCTCTGGCTGGTGCTTAGAGTATCTCTTCGCAACAATTACTGGAGAGCTCTCGGGAGATGCTAGGTACTACGTGGACTATTTCACTATGTTCTCCCAGAATCCGTGGAAGCCAGTGGTGTGGGCAGTGGTGTTTATGGCGATAACCCACTATGTCATCACTCGTGGTGTGCGTGGAGGAATAGAGAAGGCTTCGAAGGTGCTGATGCCTGCACTTTTTGTGCTACTCTTAGTGATTGTGGCAGCGGCATGCTCACTGCCGGGAGCAGAGAAGGGAGTGGCATTCTTGTTCCGACCAGACTTCTCGAAGATAACACCCGGCACTCTCCTTGATGCCATGGGACAGTCGTTCTACTCTCTTTCGATAGGCATGGGCTGCATCTGTACGTACGCAAGCTACTTCTCCCGACAGACGAACCTGTCGAAGTCGGCTATACAGATTTCGGTGATAGACTGTATCGTAGCCATTCTTGCTGGTCTGATGATATTCCCCGCAGCATTCTCAATAGGAGTGCAACCCGACAGTGGTCCGTCGCTGATATTCATAACGCTGCCGAACGTGTTCCAGCAAGCGTTTGTCTCTGTCCCAGCGATAGGAGTAGTGGTGTCTTTGGCTTTTTACGCACTGATGTCGCTTGCAGCACTGACATCGCTTATCTCTCTTCACGAGGTGAGTACGGCATTCATCCAGGAAGAAATGAAGGTATCGAGAAGAAAGAGTGCCACCATTGTCTCTGTGTCGACATTGTTGATAGGAGTGTTCTGCTCTCTGTCGCTAACGGGTGTTGAGTGGCTTACGTTTGGTGGACGAAGTCTCTTCGACCTCTTCGACTTTGTAACAGGACAGATATTCCTTCCCGCAGTAGGATTCTTCGCCTGCTTGTTCATAGGATGGTATGTGCCAGTGAAAACGGTTAGAGAGGAGTTCACAAACTGGAATACGTTGAAGACGCCTTTCTTCTCACTGTTTCTTTTCTGCATAAGGATAGTATGCCCTATCTCCATTCTCCTTATATTCCTTAACCAGCTTGGAGTTATTTAATGGGAAGTACGTTATTCTTGTCATTACCACGACTATAACTGAAAATTTACAGAGAGCACTCTTATAAGAAAGTAACAAAATAAAACAGAACATGACAATAAAAGACCTTGTGCATCTTATGCGCAACGACAGAATGATTGTTCTCGGAACTGTGACAATCATTGTAGCACTCGTCGCAATGATACTTCTTGGCGATGAGAAGGATGCTGACGGCTCTGCTGTAAGGAAGGAAAATACTGAGAGAAAATGGGGGTATGATGGAAAGAGTGGATATAATGGGAAGAAGAAAGTGGAGAAATACTACGCTGTGGAAAGCAGTAGGAAGGTTCACCTTGTTCCGTTCGACCCAAACACAGCCGACTCCACCGTACTTCTTCAGTTAGGGTTGGCGCCATGGCAGGTGAGAAGTATTTACCGATATAGAGCAGAGGGAGGTGTATACACATGCCCAGAGGACTTTGCCCGCCTCTATGGTCTTACGGTGAAGAAATTTCGAGAGTTACGCCCATATATCCGTATCTCTCCCGACTATCGCCCTGCTGGAGAAGTTTATGGAAGTAGGCGTGGGAACAATGTCTATAAGCAGTATAACGATGCTCATAGCGTTGGAAAGGGACAGATGACAAATAGCGATGCGAAAGGAGTGTCAGGAATAGTTTCTGGCGATCGTTATCGTGCTCTCACAGACAGCGATTCTATTGCAGCACGCGTTCTTTCGCAGCAGCAGGTAAAGAAATTGAAGGATGGAGAGACGATTGCTTTGAACACTGCTGATACGCTCACTCTGCGGCGAGTACCAGGAATAGGGCCATTCTTTGCCCGCAAGATATTCCGTTACCGTGAGAAGTTAGGCGGTTTCGTGAGTGTAGAGCAGCTGAAGGAGATAGAAGACTTCCCTCTCTCTGCCCTACCCTATTTCACTATCTCTTCTGTAGGAGGAAAGGGAATCAGGAAGATAAATATCAACAAGGCGTCGTTTGAGGAACTACGCAACCATCCATACATATCTTATCTGATGGCACGCCAGATTCGCGACTATAGGAAATTACGCGGAAGAATATCCGACCTCTCCGACTTTCGACTTCTTTCCACATTCCCAGAGAAGACAATAGAGAAACTACGACCGTATGTGGAATATTAGAAAAAAAAGGATGATGGAGAATTGTACATACAAAAAAACCTGCCCATCTCCGAGGAGAAAAGGCAGGTCAGGTGAAAGGAGGAGGTGGTACCACCAGGAATCGAACCGGGGACACACGGATTTTCAGTCCGTTGCTCTACCAACTGAGCTATGGCACCGTTTTTTCTTTATCAAGAAGTGAGAAATTCGTGTGAATAACGTTGTTTCTTGATTGCGGGTGCAAAGGTACGACTATTTTCTGACTCCTGCAAATTTTTCTGTAACTTTTTTCAAAAAAAGCGCTCTTTTTGTTGTTTCAGAAACTTTTCTGAGGTTTTTTACTGCTTTTTCAGTATTTTTCAGGTAAAAACACGAAAGAAAGAGGAAAAAGCGTTACTTAGCAAAAAAACATTACTGAATGAAAGAGAAAAACACCTTCAATGACATTTTCATAGATACTAAAAGCCCACAACCAGATTTCTCCAGCTGTGAGCTTTCTTGTCTATAAGATATGTGTGTAAATGAAACAAACGAAGTTAAATAGTCTGTTCGACTGTCCAAACGAAGGCACGAAGCCCAAGGAGTGGATTGTCTACATCAAGCTTATGTAAACGGTCGAGGAGAGGCTGCACACGCTCATCGTCGCAAATAGCGATGATTGCCTCGTTCATGGCAGGCCATGCGTGAGAGCCAAGATGCGGTTCACCAGTGTTTGTTCCGCATCCTCCCACCTCTGTGAGAAGGGTGTATCCACGACAGAGAGAAGACTTGAGGGCATCGGTGACGTTATCGTGATGAGCCTGGTCGAATGTTATAAAGACTGATTTCATATTATTGTTTATTTTCTCTACTCCCATCAAGAAGGATTTGGCGAGAGTAGAAGATAGAAATAGAGAATTTACTTTATTGTACGTTTTGTAAGACGCTCTGACTTTGTGCGCTCCCAATATTCGTCGAGCTCACGGTCGTCGCGAAGCTTTCTGCGCTGGCGCTTTACACCAACACCGCCGAAGATACAGAACATAGAAGGTACGTAAATCAGCGTAAGCAATGTAGAAACGCAGAGACCACCGATGACAGAAACACCTAATGGACGCCACATCTCTGCACCTACACCCTGGCTGACTGCCATTGGGAGCATACCGAGGATAGTGGTCATGGTTGTCATGAGGATTGGACGTAGACGCGAGCGTGCTGCGAGCACAGCGGAGCGTGTCAGTGAGTTTCCTCTTTCCCTTAGGAGGTTTGTATAGTCGATAAGCACAATACCGTTCTTTACCACAATACCGATAAGCATGATACCTCCGAGCATTGACATGATGTTCAGGTTAGTGCCTGTAATCACGAGAGCAAGGATGATTCCTGAGAATGCAAACGGTACGGAGAGCATAATAATGAACGGATATGTTAGAGACTCGAACTGCGCAGCCATCACGATGAAGACAAGGATGATGATAAGGATTCCAAGCGTTCCGAGGTCACGGTTAGAGTCTTGCTGATCCTCATAAGAGCCAGCCACCTGAACAGTTACACCGTTTGGCAGCTCCATGTTCTCGTAGATAGACTCACCGAGTTCAACACCCTCTGAGAGCGCATGTCCATCGGCAAGTACGGCATTCACCGTTACGTAGCGTTGGCGGTCCTTACGCTCAATGGTTGGAGGAATTGCACTCTCTGAGATTGTAGCAATGTCTCGAACACGGATATTCTGACCATAGCCATTCGGAATAATCATATCCTCAATATCCTGAATAGAGACACGGGCAGTAGGTTCGTAGCGCACCTTGATGTTATACTCTTCACCGTCTTCACGGAAGTAAGACATCTGAGAACCAGAGATAAGGTTGCGCACATAGCCTGCCGCTGTACTCATTCCGAGGTTCTGCATAGCGAGCTTGTCACGGTCGAAGTTCACAACCACCTCAGGTTGATAGTCGGAACGAGAGATATATACCTGTGTCACAAAGTCAGACTCCCGCAATTTCTCTGCCAACTGGTTTGCCACCAGACCCGTGTTATCCATATCGTAACCATAGATCTCAAATGTTGCCGTTGACTGTCCACCCATTGCAGCACCCTGGTTACCACCGAGGTTCACCTGATATTTTGCTAACTCAGGAATCTGCTTAAGGTCAGCACGCATCTCATCACAAATGAGAGCAAGACCCTTCTCACGCTGGTCGGATGGCACCATCATGATATTGAATGAGATGATATGCGAGCCGTTATCGCTGAGAGAAGCGAAGGTGTTATTATCGCCTGCCTGACCAACTGTGAAGTTACATGTCTGCATATCTTCACCGTAGCGCTCCTGCCATTTCTTCGTGAGGTTCTTTGCTAAGTCTTCGGCAATCTCAACACGAGTACCGATAGGCAATTGTAGAGTGATTCCCACACGCCCCGAGTCGTTTGTTGGGAAGAACTCAGACTTTATTCCAAAGATGCCAGCCACAGCGATAGAGCCGAAGAACAGTGCTGCACATGCAGTGATGACAGTAGCGCGATGTCGCACAGCCCAGTTTATTCGTCTCTCATACCATGTATCGAGATTATCGAGGCTTTTGCTTATTGGTGTATATAACTTCGTGAACAGACCGCTCTGTTTTTTCTTCAGTTTGAGGAGGAGAGAACAGAGCATAGGTGTGAAGGTGAGTGCTGATATTGTAGAGATGGTCATGATGATACACATCATCCAACCGAGCTGTTCGAAGAGCACACCTGCCATACCTGTCACCATGGTAAGAGGGAAGAACACAGCAATCATGGTGAGCGTTGAAGCGACAACGGAGATAGCCACCTCCTGCGTGCCGTGCACCGCTGCCTGTTTTGGCGATGAGCCTCGCTCAATATGCGTGGTGACATTCTCAAGCACCACAATAGCATCATCCACCACGTTACCGATAGCTATGGATAGACATGAAAGGGAGATCATATTCAGTGAGCCTCCCGTGGCATATAGGTATATGAACGATGCGATGAGAGACATCGGAATAGTGATAACGATAATCACCGTAGCACGCCATCTTCCGAGGAATATGAACACCACGAGAGCCACGAAGAGCATAGCGTAAGCGATGGTCTCTTCAAGAGAGCCGATGGTGTCAAGGATATTGTCGGAGGTGTTTACGATAACGCCCAACTTTATGTCTGACGGCAACTGTTTCTGAAGCTTCGGAAGTTCCTTCATCACCTTGTCGGCAATAGCAACTGAGTTGGCACCCGACTGCTTCTGGATGATGATCATCGCACCCTGCTTACCGTTTGTGAACGTTCGCTGAGCGCGTTCCTCAAGGTTATCTTCCACTCTCGCTACATCGCGGAGATAGACGTTCACACCATTTTTTGAACCAACAATCACGTTGTTCATCTGAGAAGGGTCTGTAAACTCACCCTCCACACGCACGGTGAATGTCTGTGTACCGATATCCACCGTACCGTTTGTTACGTTACGGTTCTCAGCACTGATGGCGTTGCTCACCTGTAATGGTGACAGTCCGTACGCCTCCATTTTCTGTGGGTCGAGATATACGTTTATCTCACGCTCTGGAGCACCAGCGATACTCACCGTACCAACGCCGTCGATACGTGCGAGAGGATTTGCCACTCCATCGTCAAGGATTTTATACAACGCCTTCTGCGACTCGTCTGCCTGTACCGAAAGCATGAGAATAGGAATCATGTCGGTAGAGAACTTGAAGATGATTGGTGTCTGCGATTCCTCTGGGAGGTTGTTCGACACCATGTCCAGTTTATCTCGGACATCGTTTGTGAGTGCGTCGATGTCGTATCCGTATTCAAACTGGAGAGTGATAACACTGACGTTCTCTCTTGACTGAGATGTGATATGCTTTAAGTGCTCAACAGAGTTGAGAGTATTCTCTAACGGTCGAGTGACGTTGTTTTCAATATCATTCGCTGACGCACCGTTATAGTACGTCATGACCATGATGGTGTTGGTATCAATATCCGGGTAAAGGTCAATAGGCAACTTTACCAGCGAGAAGATACCGAAAATAATGACAGCCGCAAAGCAGAGGCTCGTCATAATCGGTCGTTTGACCGCTCCTTCGTATAGTGTCATGTTTTATTATTCTTCTTGTTACGAATTACTTCACTACCTGTACCTTACGTCCATTAGTGAGACGGCTCTGTCCTGCAACGACAACATAGTTTCCGTCCTCTACACCAGAGAAGATCTCATAGGTCTTTCCGATGTGCTTTCCGAGCTCCACCTTGTTATAAGAAACAGTCTGTGTGTTCTGATTGTATACATATACATATCTATCGCCAGCACCGATCTGCTTTACGAGAGCCTCATCAGGAATGAGCACATGCTTCTCGCTACCGAAGTTAACAGTTGCTCTTGCAAACATTCCTGGGCGCACTTTCTGTGCAGGGTTATTGATAGTAACCTCTACTGGGAAGGTGTGTGTAGACTTGTCGACATTTGGATATACGATTGTCACCTTTCCGTTGAAATGTTCTCCGGTGTAAGCGTCGAGTTCAATATCGATGTCCATGCCCTTCTTAATATCCTTGTATCTCACCTCAGAAACATTTATGAGAAGTTTCACAGGGTTTGTTTGTTCGATGGTAAGGATAGGAGTTCCGTTATACATATCTCCGTTGTCGTAGTTGCGAGCAGTAACCACACCGCTGATAGGAGCATAGAGCTGAGTATTCTCAGCCATCTGCTTCAGTTGCGTCTCCATGACGTCGAGCTGCATCTTCGCATTATCGTATTCTGCCTTGCTGGCTCCACCAATCTCATAGAGCTGGCGAGTGCGGTTAAACTCCACCTTCTGGTTTTCAATCTGCAGTTTCAGCTGGCGGAGACTGGAAGCGTCGAGTTGCACGACGGGCTGCCCCTTTCTTACTTGGTCGCCAACCTCCACAAGGATTTTCTCTATACGATATGCTATGTTTGGAGAGATATTGTTCTTAACATCACTTTCCACGATAGCCGTATACACTTCTGTCTGAGGAAGCATGTCGCTCTTTACCTGTGCGATTTTCACCTGAGGGAGCTCGTCGGCAACAGCAGTTTCTGCCTCCTTGTTTTTATTGCCGCAGCTGGTCATCACCAATGCAGCAGCTGCGAGGAATAGGTATTTCTTCATATTTCTTGTAGTATTCTTTTTCTTTTCTAAAAAAAATTGTTTGCGGTTTATTATTCTCTTCCGAGAGTATAGTCAAGGTCTGCCTTGTTCTGGAGGAAGTCGTAGATACTCTGGCTGTAGGTGAGCTCTGTTTGCACGAGAGCCGTTTCGCTCTGATTCAGTTCAAGGATTGTTCCCCTTCCCACCTCATAACGCTTTGAAGAGATGCTCACAGCCTTGTTAGCCTGCTTTACCGCCTCACGGTCTGACTCTAACTTTGAGATGGTCTTTATCATGTTCTGGCGATAACTTTCAGCAGCCATGGTGAGCTGGCGTTCTGTATTCTCTCTTGTGTCTGTGAGCTGCGACAGCTGTATTTTGTTGCTCTTCAGCTTTGTCCAGTTGCTGGCTTGGAATACTGGTATGCTAATACCTACCTGCAGTGTAGAGCTTGGGGAGTATTTATACTTGAAGAGGTTCCAGTTGTCGTTGGAATAAGAGGTGTACTGGTAAGCGAGCTGCAGTCCTACTGTTGGCATGAAGTTCGTGCGTAGAATCTTGCGTGTTCTCTCAAGGAGAACGCGATTCTGGTCGAGCTGTCGGAGTGTGGAGTTGTTTGACAGTTCTTCAGCAGTGACCTCAGTATTACTGAGTGTGAGCGAATTCTCGTAAGCCTTCAGGGAATCGTTGATGTTTAGTCCGATATTTGTATCAATTCCCATGAGCACCTTCAGCTGCAGAGTAGCGAGTGTGAGTCCTGTCTCTGCACTTACCACAGATGATTTCATGTTTCTCATCTGCACCTCAGCCGTAATCTTGTCGTATTCACTGACACTGCCCGCGATATACTTATTATTTACAACATTGAAGTTCTCCTCAGAAACCTTATAGCTCTTCTCGATAACATCCTTACTGTCTTTGGAGAGCAGAACGCTATAGTAAGCCTTCTTAATCTGGTTTATAAGGTCAAGGCGAGAGCCACGAGCCTTTTCTTGTGCAAGGAGAATATCCTCTTTTGTAAGCTTCATATTCTGATAAACGGCAGGAGCAAAAACAGGGAGCGAGAGACTCAGTCCTCCCTGAGCGGTTGTAGAGCCGTCCATGCCCATTTTGAACTCACCCATAGCCGTCTTTATGGCAGCGACCTTTATACTGTGCTGAAGGCCGAGGGCAGCTGAAAGAGTTGGCAAGAGAGATTGCCATGCCTCTGTATCTGCAACTTTCTTTAATTCAATTTCTTTGTCTGCGACACGGATTGTCGGATTCTCTGCCAATGCAATCTCAATGGCTTTCTCCAAGGTGAGATCGATGGTCGGCTCTTGAGCGACAGAGACCATCGGTATGGCAGCCAATGCGCAGAGAATGATTCTTTGAATACCTTTTCTAATCATCTTTTGTATTACTTAGTTGTCTATAACATAATAATTTATCAGGAAAACTTTTGCAAAGATACGAGTTTTCTTTTCAATAAATTAAATTAGGTACTTAATATTAATAACAATTAACTCACATTAAGGATACATAGTATTTTCCACTTGACATTTGTTAAGAGAGCACAAATAAAGAATCGGTCAAAAGCGTTTTCTGACTTCCATCTTACAATTCATCAAAAAAACGCTTTTGACCGATTGCAATAATCATTTGTTATGCCCTCCTGTCAAAAAGACCGACATACACTCCAAACGCTGTTATCCACTACTCCTTTGGAGCATGGTGTGTGGTGTTTGTCTTATATGTAGCACCATCGATGCCAAGCCTTTGGGCAAGGCTATATCCGAGATGTGGCGGTTGGTTGTATGTGGAGTTTTGCCATGCTATTCCCATGCGGTATATATGGTCCTGCATAAGGCATGTAACCTTATAAGGTGAGGGTTCCGGAGTGGAATAGAGAAGCAGTTTGCATGTTGGCGCCTCCCAATCATCTTCATGTTCGAACATGATCAATTCCTCACGCCAGTCGCCAAGTATGTCTGCCTGCAAGCACGGTGTTGACTTTGTGTAATTGCACGACAAGGGATTCCCATAAGGAGAGAACTCCATGAACGTTACAATCTTATTCCCTGAAGAGTCGAAACAACGTATTCTCGGCGAACTCTTTCTTGTGGAAGGACTGAAACGCCCATCAAAAGTTTGGTCGTAAGGGTCACCAGTCCAATAGATTCTGAAATTCACGTCAGACATTCCTTGAAACACCACCGTTCCGTCAGAACAAGAATGAGTGTTTCCGTCTGCCAACGACCAGAACTCACTTCCCTTATGCCATGGAATAAAGTCACACGCCAAGCCTCTGCCGTTATCTTCCCCACTGGTGGCACTGGTAAGGATTTCTCCAGTAGTAGCGTCATGAACATCATATCCATACGGTGCAGACTCGTGAGGCATCATGATTTCCAGTCCCTTACGTTCCGGACAGAGGTCAGTGAGGTGAATGGCATCACCATGTCCCATTCCTGTGGAACACAAAAGTCCACCATCATGCCCTATCGTAGCACCTCCCGTGACTATTTCATCATAACCGTCACCATTCACATCGCCAACAGAAATACCGTGCACGCCCTGTCCGAAACTTGACATGCCACTTCCAGAGAGAATCTTTTTTCCATCTTTTGCAAACACCTCCCAAAAATCTTTTGAGCCTTTATGCAACCAGCGTGTGGTGAGGGTTGCGCCGTTCCAGTCTACTGCCCACAGGAAGCAATAGCTATAGTATCCTCGCTGCATGATTGCCGTAGGAAGACAGTTCTCACCATCAAGGTATGCCACACATGCATTGTATCTCTCTCCGCGGTTAAAAGAAGTGTCGCCCCATTTAGGAGAGTAGACACCGCCTGCAGAAGGGAAGTTCTCGAGAGCACGATTTGGGCAATACCATATTGTGTGCATAGCAGCACCCGTCTCACCATTGAAGACAGTCAAAAACTCCTCACCTGCCGTGACATGCCCATTATCATTTACGTGAGTGGCAGTATTGTCAACATCTTTTATGGCAGCCTCTGTAGCCGCTTCACTGACATATCTGCCCATTCCATCTTTTGTTCCCGGAGCAGTCTTGAAGATCACCTCCGCCTTTCCGTCTCCATCGAAGTCGTAAACAAGGAACTGGGTGTAATGATTTCCCGAGCGTATTCCGTAGCCGATATCAATTGTCCAGCGGTGTGTGCCATCCATTTCATAGCAAGAGAGATATGCTGGAGAAGAATAGCCAGGCTTTCCTGTATCACGTGCGTTATTAGGCATCCATTTCATCACGAGTTCGTAGTCTCCATCGCCATCCACATCCCCCACAGAGATATCATCTGGACGGTAAGAACCTGTTGTAACGCCAGCAGCGTCCTTTCTTGGTTTAGGCCTTTTCACCTCTATAGACGTGTAGATATTGTCCCATGCCTTTACAGAAGAAGACTCTCCCGAAGAAGTCGTAACAACATAAGTATCTCCAGCCTTTCCGTTTTCATCGAGAACATTTGTTCTATCGCTGATTCCAGAGGCAATGGTTTTTCCGTTTCTCGTTACGCTGAAAGAGCAGTTTGGCGCATCGGTGTCGAGCGCTCTCCACGACACGAGTATTCCCTGAGATGTTTTAACAGCCACTGGAGCGCGATTTAGTTTCTCTCTGACTTGCTGTGCATTGGCAGGAATATTCATAGAAAGGAGCATGGCTCCAAGAATGAGTTTTTTCATAGCTACCATTGGTAAAGATTCTTGGTTTTAAGAAATAAGGTGGGTTTTATACATCCCCACCTTTTTTGTATGCTTTTTCTTATATACTTTTTCTTATATTCTTCTATTACATGCTTTTTCTCCAAAGCCAATATTTTTTTTACAACGTCTTCGGAGTGTAGATAGCATTCCACCATGAATCATCGCCCTTCAACCAGCGATCAAACCATGCAACCATGGAGTTAATCCATTGCACACGCTTCACAGGGTCCATGATATGGTGATTCTCACCCTCCACAAGAATGAGTCCGGTTGGTACTCCGAGAAGTTTCAATGCCGTGTACATCTGTATAGACTCTCCCGGTGGCACATTCGTGTCGGCAGTGCCATGAGTAAAGAGCAGAGGTTTCTTTATCTTGTCGGCATTATAGAGCGGAGAACGATCCACGAAAAGATCTTTCCTCGTCCAAGGGTAACTATTCGCAGCACTCACCTGACTATAGGAATATCCCCAGTAGCCTTCACCCCAATAACTTGTATGGTCGGAGATTCCCGCATGTGATATTCCGCATGCAAACGGATTGTCCTTTGTAAGCATATACTGAGTCATGAAGCCACCATAAGAAGCAGAGACACAGCCAATTTTCTCTGCGTCCACCTGCGGAACATCCTTTGCAAACTGGCGTGTTGCATCGATGATATCCTGTGCTGGTCCCTCACCCATGGTGTTCACATGCCGTGATGCCCATTCTTGTCCGAAGCCAGAAGCGCCCGACGGATTCACCACGAGCACGATATATCCCATTGCATTCCAATAGTGAGCAGGATAATGACTGCCACCACCGAATCGCCGTGATGTTGGCGAGCATCCACCATAGTAATGAACAATGACAGGATATTTCTTGTTGACATCGAAATCAGCAGGGAGGAAATAGAATCCCGTGACATCATATCCTCTTGAACAACGGAACTGCCAAGCCTTTGCCTGCCCTAATTTCACGCCTTCAAAGAACTCCTTATTAGGGTCACAGAGAAGTTCCATCTTACTCTTTCTCAAAGGTTGGGAGATAGAGTAAGTGCGGTACGGAACACAAGCAGAAGAGCCATATACAAGGATGTTGCCAGTTGCAGAAGCCACAGAGAATCCGCTGAGCACCTCCATAGGTTGTGTAATGCGTTTTGAGGCGTACGTCTTCATGTCGAGACGGTAGAGACTCACAGAATCTCCATTCTGTGCTGAGTAATAAACGCCTCCGTCTGCAGGAGAGTAAGAGATGCTCTCGATGCTTGTTTTGTCGGCTGCCGTAACAGGAATGATCTTCTTGCTTGGAAGTTCCATGACATAGAGATGATAGTCGAAGCCGTTAGGAGTTCTTCCCTCTGGGAGAATCTTTCCAATACCGTTGAAGGCATTTGTAGAAGCAGAGAACACGACTTTGTCTTTCCCTGCAAAGAGTCCCTGTCCAACAAAGCCATCGTTCACCACAAGCGTGTCCACCTCAAGGGTGTTGAGATTCATGGTGTAATAAGAACTAACGTTTGTTGGCTGTACTTGCAGAGTGTCGCTCTTCACAGAGAACAGAACCGTCTTACCGTCAGGAGTTATATCGCTGATAGAAACAGGGCGATAGGTATAGGTAAGCGGCTGAAGGAGTCCAGAACAGAAATCATAGCGAGCCATGGAATACCTTGTGCGCCATGCCGGCTGGCGGTCGTCAGGGTGAATAATCTCATAGACTCCCGTTTCTTTCTTCGGGCTTTGCTCTTGAATAAGCATTACAGCGAAGTCTTCAGTAGGAGAGATGCCAAAGATTTCAGAAGGGAGGCCAGAAGCTATTATTTCCGTCTTCCCTGTTTGAGGGTCAGTAACTTTCAGCACTGTTTTCCCTGAAACGTTTTCCGTCTTATAGTATCTGTCTGTTGTAGGCATCCACTCCATGCCATGAGCAATCTCACGCTCCTCTTTTGTCTTGAGATTCAAGAGGAAGCTTCGCGACTGGTATTTCTTCTCCGCATCATACCACACGTAAGTCATCAAAGCCCAGTTTCCAGACGGAGAGAGGTTGCTATCGGTAATAACCCTTGTTCCGAGGTTTTCCGTCATAGAGAAGAGTTTCTCTCCAGAGCTCTGAATAGTGATTCCTTCAGTAGGCACAGTGATGGAGACATTCGCTGAATCTGCCACGAACTTAATGTCTATGGCATGGCTTCCAGGCACGAAAGCAGTAGAGCCATTGAACTCCTTGCCGTCAGCATATATCTTTATTTTCTTTGCTCCAAGAACATTCACAGAGAAGTCTTTTACATATTTCTCTGCCTTCACCGTAAAGCCCACCATGTTCAGTGTTCCTTTTTTGAAGGTTGCAGAAGAGAGGTCGCAGTTTTCTTTCTCTGTTGCCTTGGTAAGTAGCAGAGGGGTGTCGATGAGCTTCTCAGGAGAGTATTTCTCCTGATTACTGTTTATACTGTCAAAAACAACTGGTGCCTTTACTTCAAAAGATCCAGAACACCTTACCTTGCTGATTGTCAGCGTGTCTGCCGAAACCGCCGTGCAACAAAGCAGGAATAATGAGATTAATATTTTTTTCATTCGAAGTGATTTTTATTAAGACTTTCTTAAAGAGCAAGAGGTCTCATGAACGTTTCTTTTACGGTGGGTTATATTCCACCTTATAATATTTCAGGGAGAGTGAACAGTTTCTGTGAGTTAGACCCTTTTATAAGGATGAACATACCGTTAGGACGATTCCTGAGAATAGCTTCCCGAACCTCTTCAACATTTGCAAACTGACGGTAAGGGTGAGAAAGTGCAGCAAAGCCATCGCCCACAAGCCATACCTCCTCAACATCCATTGTGGAGAGAATGTCAAGAATCTTCTGGTGCTCCTCGGCAGAGACATCGCCCAACTCTCCCATGGTTCCAAGAATCATCATCTTCCTTTCTGCACGAATGGCAGAGAAATTCTTTAGGGCAGCTGACATAGAAGTAGGATTTGCGTTGTAGGCATCCACAACAAGGCGGTTATGCTCTGTCACGGTGAGCTGGGAACGGTTGTTTGAAGGCTGATAGTCTTCCAAAGCCCTGCAGATATCTTCCTCCGACACTCCAAAGGACAGTCCGATTGCTGTTGCCGCCAGCATATTGTAGACATTATAATCGCCAATGAGGTGTGTGGCAACAACATGTTCCTCTCCCCCACTCTTCTGCCAAGAGAACGTAAGGAAAGGAGCACATTCCACAACCTCTCCACCAACGAAATTCTCTTTAACACCCTTGGCGCCATACCTCACAAGGTTCAAGCCATCAGCAATTCCCAGCAGGTGCTCGTTCTCGCCATGAATAAACACAGTGGCATGCTTCGTGCGGAGGAAGTCGTAGAGTTCACCTTTTGTCTTTACAACTCCTTCAAAGCTTCCAAATCCTCCAAGGTGTGCCCTTCCAACATTTGTGATGATTCCGCAGTCTGGCTCCACGATGTCTACAAGAGTCTTTATCTCCCCAGGATGGTTTGCACCCATCTCTATGACTGCAATCTCATGCTCTGGCTTCAGGCGAAGGAGGGTCTTTGGAACACCGATATGGTTGTTGAAGTTTCCTTGGGTGTACAGCACGTTGTATTTCCTTGACAAGACAGCGGCAATCAACTCCTTGGTGGTTGTCTTTCCATTTGTTCCCGTCACTCCAATAATCTTTGTGCCAAGAGCCCTGCGGTGAAAGTTCGCTAACTTCTGTAGCGTAAGAAGAACATTGTCGGTGAGAATCACTCTGTTGTCGTTCTTCGTATCGTCACACAACTCGTCAACGACAGCATAGCAGCACCCTTTCTCAAGTGCCTGATGAGCAAACATGTTTCCGTTAAACGTCTCACCCTTTAGGGCAAAGAAGATGCTTCCCTCCGGACAGTTCCTTGTGTCTGTCGTGATCTCCGGATGCTCAAGGAATATTTTGTACAGTTCTGAAATCTCCATTGTTTTTCTTGTAAAAAAAGCGTAATAAATACAGTGTATTCTATTTTCCTTGCAAAATTAAGAAATATTTTCTAATAATATCACGCTATTGTCATAAAAAAATGCTAATTTTGCACAAAAGTTTATTTTTGACCAATGAAATACGAGATAAACATAAGAAAAAGCCCTTGGAAAATCACACAGCCGCAGGTAATGGGAATACTCAACTGCACTCCAGACTCCTTCTTCTCTGACTCAAGGAAACAGACAGAGAAAGAGATTGCTGAGCAGGCATGCAGGATTGTCTCCGAAGGTGGAACGATTATAGATGTTGGTGGCATGTCAACACGTCCTGGAGGAGACTTCGTCGACGAGGCAGAGGAGATGCGCCGTCTTCGGAATGCATTGACAATCGTTCGCCGCGAGTGCCCAGAAACAGTTGTTTCTGTAGACACCTTCCGACCTTCTGTTGCTCGCATGTCGGTAGAGGAATTTGGTGCAGACATCATTAACGATGTTAGTGAAGGAGGGGTAACAACTCTTGAAGGCGTGGAATATACCGAGCAGGGGAACATCTTCCAGGAGGTTGCTCGTCTTGGTGTTCCTTACATCCTTATGTCTGTGAAGCCAACACTTGCTGCAACACTTCAAACCTTCCGTGAGAAGACAGAAATTCTCAGGGCATACGGAGTGAAGGATATCATCCTCGACCCAGGATATGGCTTCGGGAAGAGCATAGAGCAGAACTACTCCATTCTTTCCTCACAGCAAGCCATCGTAGAGCTCTTTCCAGACATGCCTCTCCTTGCTGGTGTTTCCCGAAAGCGCATGATCTGGCAGCTCTTAGGAACCACTCCGGGAGAAGCCCTTAACGGCACCACAGCCGTGAATCTTCTTGCCCTTCTCAACGGTGCATCCATTCTCCGTGTCCACGATGTTCGTGAGGCGGTGGAAACAGTGAAAATCTTCATGCAAGTAAGGAATATGTAAACATCCTATCATTAACAGAAAGTCTGCACACCCACATAGACAACACCCCATTACAAATAAACATTCTGCACACCTATTATAGAAAATCATGTTCATATCCATCTCTATAAAAGACATCATTGACATCATCCTTGTTGCCTTCCTTCTCTACTATATCTTCAGACTGATGAGGGAGTCAAGGTCACTGAATGTGTTTATCGGAATAATGGTGTTTATCGTTATCTGGCTGTTTGTTAGTCAGGTGTTGGAAATGCGCCTACTCGGAAGCATTCTCGACAAGCTCGTCTCTGTAGGCGTGTTGGCAATCATCGTACTCTTCCAAGAGGAAATAAGGAAATTTCTCTATTCCCTCGGAGCACATCAGCGTGTCTCCAATTTCATGCGCTTCTTTGGTTCGAAGCATAAGAACGAGCATGCCGACAAAAAGAGCATCATGCCGATTGTAATGGCATGTATGAATATGGCGCGACAGAAAGCGGGTGCATTGATCGTGATAGAGCGCATGGCTCCCCTTGACGATATCATCTCAACAGGCGACCTTATCGACGCAAACATCAACCAAATGCTCATCGAAAACATCTTCTTCAAGAACTCTCCACTTCACGATGGTGCGATGATCATTCGGAAACAGAGAATATGCGCAGCAGGATGCATTCTCCCCGTTGCACACGATCAGGACATTCCGAAGGAACTGGGCTTGCGACACCGTGCCGCACTCGGAATCTCACAAGCCTCTGATGCCATTGCGATTGTGTGCTCTGAAGAGTCTGGGCGCATCTCTGTGGCAATAAAGGGCACGTTCCATTTGCGTCTCTCTGCTGAAAAGCTTGAGTCTCTGCTAACAGAAGAGTTGTCAATAAAGGAGGAGCACAAGGGATAAAAAAATGGAGGAGTGAGGAATTGGAAGTGAGGAGTAAAAGAGGAAAAGGAGGAATAAAAAAGGGGGGAAAAAGATCAAACACAATTTTTTTGCATAAGAAAGAATAAATGAAGAAATACCGTATACGATGGGATAGACTTGCCATGCTCCTTGCTGCAGTGGCAGCGGTTTGCGTGGCAATATACTATATTATAATAGGTGTAATAGCATTAGGCTCTTGGCTCCTCTCTCTCTTTGGTGACTTCAACCTCTCGTCTTATATGCCGAAAAGCAGCGAGAGGAAAGAAATGCCAAAGCACGTGACAGAACAGCAGAAAGCGGAGGCAATGAAAATGACGGCAAGAATAGATAGCTTCATGGTTCTCCCCACCCGATTGGAGAAGGGGAAAATCGCTGTTTCCATCTACGACCTCACCACACAGCAACAAATCTACTCTTATCAGGCAGACAAACTCCTTACACCTGCCTCATGCATGAAAATCCCTACTGCCGTGGCGGCTTTGAAGATATTAGGAACAAACCATAGAATGAGGGCTTCACTGCAGATTCGTGGTGAGATTCTTCGAGATACTCTTTTCGGAAATCTCCTCCTTCATGCCGATGCCGACCCTATGGTAAGCTCTCTCTCTTCTCTTACATCAAAGCTTCGCAAGGCTGGAGTGAAGCATATCAGGGGAAACATATATCTTTCTTTGGCACATTCCGACCGCCTTGTGCCACACCCTACTGCGAAGAGCTGGGATATTCCTTTCAACAAAACTCCTCTGCTGTTAAAGGGTGAGGGCATTGTGCGCAGACATCTCATGGCTTGCCTCTCTGCCGATGGCATTTCCTTCAAGCGCGACAACTCTCAGCATCCGAAGGGGAAATACAGATGCATTGCAAATGTCTCACACCCAATGACCGACCCTATGGTGCCTATGATGCGCAACAGTTCAAACATCATGGCAGAGACCATTCTCTTTCACCTCGACCATAAGAAGGGACTCATAAAAAACAATCAGACAGACTATTCTGTGCGCCATGCTCATGAGACTTTCTGGCAGAAGATCTTTTCTGCTGATACAACGCATCGGTTCAATCAGTTTGTGTTCAACGACGGTAGCGGACTATCTCCCGACAACCGTCTCACAGCTCGTGCCTTGACAGACATGCTGCGATATGCGTATTCTGAGGAGGATATATACAACTACCTCGTAGACTACGCCTTAGCGTCTCCTTTCAGTGAGCGCAGAGGTTCGCTCCTTACACGTCTCTCACGTCCAGAATATCGTGGGCGCATCTTCTGCAAGACAGGCACCATGACCACTCGTGGCATTTCTTCTATAGCCGGATACTTAGAGGGTGGCGACGGGCATTGGTATATCTTCGCAATCATGAACGACGACTCTCCTGTTGCTGAAGCACGCATGTATCAAGACCGTCTGTTGAAACTGATGATGAAATAGCCGAAAAGCGGTTTGGCTCGTTTTTACAAGAAGGAATGCGCTCGTTGTTCTTGACAACAAGGAAGTACGTTCGTTTGTACAAGAAGGAAGTGTGAGACCATGACGTTTCATTCTTCCTTCGCTCGCTTCCTGCGTTCCTTTTTCTGCTTACTATTCCTGAAAAGAAGACTGTTTCTCTCCCAGAAAACGCCATCTGCATAGCCTTGGATGGAGGAGTCCCCCTCTGCCATGAGAAGTCGCTTGGCAGTCCAGAGGCAATAGTCGGGGTTAAGCTCTATCGTGGTGAAATGCCGGTTTAGCTTCTTTGCCACAACGGCGGCAGTACCACTTCCGGCAAAAGGGTCGAGAATGCGGTCGCCTGGTTTCGAAGAGGCGAGAACGAGCTTGGCATATAGCTTCTCCGCCTTTTGCGTGGGATGGTCGGTATTCTCTGGCATCGACCAAAACGGAATGCTGATATCGTCCCAGAAATTAGAGGGGTGCGTCATGCGATATTTTCCTTCTTCTGTGTTCTCCCAGTCTTTTGGTACTCCGTTCTCCTTATAGGGTGCTAAGACTCTTCTCTTCACCATAACAGCATCGATGTCAAAGAAATAATCCTTCGGGTTCTTAACAGCAAACCAAATATCTTCCATGGAGTTCTTCCAGTTCTGCCTCGCCCCACGTCCTTTCTCCCTCTGCCATGTGATACGGTTAAGGACGGTGAGATGGCGAGAGAGCACTCGCTGCATGCTTCCCGAGGAGCGCCAGTCGCCACACATATATAGCGTTCCGTGGCTGTTCAGCTTTCTGCATACCGTTTCAAACCATGTTTCGAGATATTTCTCATATTCATCGTTGTCGGTACGGTAGAACTGTGTGCCATGGAAGTTCCGAGAGAGGTTGTAAGGGGGGTCTACAATAATCAGGTCGTAGTAGTTGTCGGGAATGCTTCTGAGCGTCTGGAGGGTGTCGCCACAGATAATCTTGTCGTCACAATCCTTCGCGCGAACGTCCTTAAAATCCGTGATCATCTTTCTCAGCAACTCCTCTTCCCCTTCCTCAATTCTCAAAGTGTGGTTTCTGTTGCTTTTCGACATCGTCTGTTTCTGTTAAACAATTGTTTAAAAAGGAAAATGAAGAGCGAAGAAGACTCCACTCTTCATTATTTTTTTCTTTCATAAAGAGGTGTGAAGATCTGCGCTCACCCTCTTATGAACAGTTTTTTTCTTACTTTACAAGCGCCATGGTGTCTGATGCAATCATGAGCTCCTCATCGGTAGGAATAACAACAACCGTTACCTTTGAATCTGGAGTGGAGATGATGGCTTCCTCGCCACGGATAGTGGCATTCTTGGCAACATCAACCTTCACACCCATGAACTCAAGTCCCTTGCAGACTTCCTCACGCATCTTTGTCTGGTTCTCACCAACACCGGCAGTGAAGACAATAACGTCAACACCTTCCATGGCTGCTGCGTAAGCACCAATGTATTTCTTCACTCTGTAGAAGTAAGAGTCCTGAGCAACAATGGCTCTTTCATTACCTGCGTTTGCAGCGTTCTCAATGTCGCGCATGTCGCTTGAAAGACCAGAGAGTCCAGAGATTCCAGACTTCTTGTTCAAAAGGTCTGAGATACCGTCTGCATCGAGGTTCAACTTCTTCTGGATGAAGGAAACAGCACCTGCGTCGATATCGCCAGAACGGGTTCCCATCATTACGCCCTCAAGAGGAGTGAGACCCATTGTGGTGTCTATACACTTTCCGTCAACAACAGCAGCAAGAGAGCCTCCGTTGCCAATGTGTGCTGTGATGACCTTTGAACCTTCAACAGGCTTTCCAAGGAACTCTAAGGCACGTGCTGAAACGTAACGGTGAGAGGTTCCGTGGAAACCATAGCGGCGAACACCATACTTCTCGTAAAGCTCGTAAGGAACGGCATAGAGATATGCACGTGCTGGCATGGTCTGATGGAATGCGGTATCGAAGACACCTACCTGTGGCAGGCCTGGCATAAGCTCAGAAACGGCATCAACGCCCTTGAGGTTTGCTGGATTGTGGAGAGGGGCAAGGTCGCTACATGCCTTGAAGGCTTCAATAACCTCTGGAGTGATGAGAACAGACTCTGCAAACTTCTCTCCGCCATGCACCATACGGTGACCAACGGCATCAATCTCGTCGAGTGACTTTATCACGCCAATCTCTGGGTCGGTGAGGAGGGAGAAGATGAACTTCACACCTTCTGTATGCTCTGGAATATCGTGCATGATCTGCTTCTTCTCACCGTTGGCAAGCTTCACCTTCACAAAGGCTCCGTCAAGACCTACACGCTCTGCACCACCAGAAGTCATCACTGAATTGTCGTCCATATTGTACAATGCGTACTTGATAGAAGACGAACCGCAATTTAATACAAGAATTTTCATTTATACTATATATGTTAAGAATTTGGTTATTTCTTCGCATCCATAGCCTGACAAGCAGTGATGGCTACGAGGTTTACGATATCTTCAACAGAACAGCCGCGAGAGAGATCGTTAACCGGACGTGCGATTCCCTGGAGAATAGGACCAAGGGCAACGGCATTGCCAAGACGCTGAACGAGCTTATAACCGATATTGCCTACCTCAAGGTTCGGGAACACGAGAACGTTTGCCTTACCAGCAATCTCTGAACCAGGAGCCTTCTTGCATCCTACTGAAGGAACGAGGGCGGCATCTGCCTGAAGCTCTCCGTCAATCTTCAACTCTGGGTCAAGCTCCTTGGCAACACGAGTGGCCTCAACAACCTTGTCTACAACCTCGTGCTTTGCACTTCCCTTTGTAGAGAAAGAGCACATAGCAACACGTGGCTCTGCAAAACCAGCTACTGAGCGAGCTGTCTGTGCGGTACAAACAGCAATCTGACCAAGCTGGTTGGCATCTGGCATTGGGGTTACTGCAACGTCAGCAAATACCATAACACCGTTCTCGCCATACTGTGGGGTCTCGGTGATCATGAGCATAGCACCACTGACAACAGAGATGCCTGGAGCGGTCTTAATGATCTGAAGGGCTGGACGAAGGGTATCGCCAGTGGTTGACAACGCACCTGAAATCTGTCCGTCAGCACCTTCGGTCTTTATAATCATACAACCGAGGTAGAGTGGGTTCTTTACAAGCTCACGAGCCTGCTCAATGGTCATGCCCTTCTTCTTACGAAGCTCACAGAGCAACTGTGCGTACTCTTCTGACTTCTCGCAGTTCTCTGGGTCAATGAGTGTTGCCTTGTCGATATGTGTCAGCCCCTTCTCCTTTGCGAGGGCAGCAACCTTCTCTGGGTTACCAATAAGAATAAGGTCGGCAATCTCTTCCTCAAGCACTTTGTCTGCTGCTACGAGTGTGCGCTCCTCCTCTGCTTCTGGGAGCACGATGCGCTGCTTGTTAGCCTTTGCGCGTGCAATAATCTGTTCTACTAATCCCATAGTGTTTTGTTTTACTTGTATGTTTGATTTAATGGTTATTGTAACCGTGGTTATGAGTTTTGTTCTCACCCCGTAACTGGGGGTGTGATTCTTCTCGTGACGTGCGTGCTGATTTCGGTTTTTCGCATGGCATGATTCAAATCAAATACAAAAGTACATAAAAAAATCAAAAAAGCAAAAGGTATTCACTTTTTTTATACAAAAACTGTAAAAAAAGCGTTACCTTTGCACTTAGATTTACTAACTAATGATTTATTGCAATGAAAATTCAGACTTTTTTTCAAACCAGAAGACTAACAATTCTCTTTGCGTTGTTCCTGCTCTGTGGTAGCACGATGTCTGCAGAAAACGGTCATCGGCTCTGGCTGAGAATGGAGAAGAATGCGGAAAAGGCTAACGTGATTGCGGAGAAGAAATTGCTTCGCTCGCAGATTGTGAAAACAGCCGTTCTGGAACTGCAGAACTATTGGCATTCTCCAGAAAAGGTGGTGCTCGAAATCAAGGGGAATGGAAACCCGGAGGCGTATGCCATCTCTAATCGTGACGGTGGGGAATATGCTGTTTCTGCTTCTTCTGATCGTGGCTTGCTATATGGCTCCTACGCTCTCTTGCGTCTTCAGGAGACGGGAAAACTGCCGTCTTCTGGTGAGTGCATCTCTTCAACTCCTTCTTCTTCTCTCAGAATCCTTAACCATTGGGACAACCCTGACGGCACTGTAGAGCGTGGCTATGCGGGACGAAGCATGTTCTGGATTCCTAACGGCGTGGCTGACATGGAGACTCTACGTGAATATGGTAGGGCGAATGCCTCCATTGGCATCAACGCAACTGTCTTGAACAATGTGAATGCGAAGCCGCTGATGTTGGGAAAGGAGAAACTGCGGGAGACAAAGAGAATTGCAGATGCTTTGAGACCATACGGAATCAGGGTGTTCCTCTCCGTGAACTTCGCATCGCCAAAGGTGCTCGGCGGTCTCTCTGATGCTGACCCTCTCAATCCTTCTGTTCGTCTTTGGTGGAAGAAAAAGGTAAAGGAGATTTATTCTTTGATTCCTGACTTCGGTGGATTCCTCGTAAAAGCGAACTCGGAGGGCGAACCGGGTCCGATGGACTATGGTCGCACGCATACCGATGGTGCCAACATGCTTGCAGAGGCGTTGCTGCCTTACAAGGGTATTGTGATGTGGCGTGCCTTTGTCTATTCTCCTCAAGGGGGCGACCGTGCTTCTCAGGCTTACAATGAGTTTGTGCCGCTCGATGGCTCTTTTGCTGAGAACGTTATTCTCCAGGTGAAAAACGGACCAATAGACTTCCAACCACGGGAGCCGGCGTCTCCTGCTTTCTTCGCCATGCACAACACGCCAGTGATGCCAGAGTTGCAGATCACGCAGGAGTATACTGGCGAGAGCATTCACACTTGCTTCTTAGCGTCTATGTGGAGGGAGTTCTTTGACGTACTGAAGGAGAATTGTGTTGGATATGATGCCGTGGCTGCTGTGGCGAACATCGGAAACAGTGTGAACTGGTGTGGCTCTGACATGGCGCAGGCAAACTGGTATACCTTCGGGCGCATGGCATGGAACACGGAGCTCTCACCTGAAACGATTGCGGAAGAGTGGCTCTCTCAGACGTTCTCTTCAAAAAAGGAATTCCTTGTGCCAATGACTCGTGTGCTCTGTGCTTCCCACGAAGCTGTGGTGAGGTATATGATGCCGCTCGGACTGCATCATATCTTTGCTGGTGGGCATCACTACGGTCCGGAGCCTTGGTGCGACCCAGAGGGATGGCGTGAGGATTGGAAACCGAAATACTACCATAAGGCTGATGCTTTCGGACTCGGCTTCAACCGCACTGACAAAAAGAACGGCTCGGGAAACACAAAGCAATATCCTGACTCTCTATACCGTCTCTACAACTCTCTTGAAAAATGCCCTGAGCGGTTGCTCCTTTGGTTCCATCACGTCCCTTGGACACACCGCATGCATTCGGGTGAGACGCTGTGGGATGCTCTCTGTCACACCTACGACCAGGGTGTCCGTGAGGCAGAGGCATTCGCTCGCATCTGGAAGGAAATGGCACCTTATGTAGACAGTGAGCGTCACCATCTCCAGCAGAAATTCTTCAACCGGCAGGCTGCTGATGCATGGTGGTGGAGAGATGCCTGCATACTTTACTTCCAGCAGTTCTCTCGTCTCCCTCTTCCTCTCGATTGCCCTGAGCCTCGCCATTCTCTCGACTCTCTCATGCGCTACTCTCTGAACATGGACAACTACTCTACTGCTGATATCGAGAAGCTGCCATAACGCTGCATTTCTATCGTTTCTCACGCTTACCATGAAAATTACGTGTTCTCACTGATTCTCACCGATTCTACAGAGTTAAAGAAAATCAATGAAATCAGGAAAATTCGTAATCATAAAAAAAGACAAGGAACTGACTTTTAGCCAGTTCCTTGTTACGTTTACAGTTACTATTTGTGAACATCAACCGTAAATGACCTGATGTCGGTTCTGCTCAGAATCTACTTTCAGTTGACATAAATCAAACAACTGTCTGACTTGAGAACGCGTTCGAAGATGAGCTGGTCGTTATCCAAAGTTTTTGATAACGACCATTATCAAAACT
>SAMEA3663036__coassemble_28_pt1 | contig 73218 bp, 60 predicted proteins | sample SAMEA3663036__metabat2_high_PE_014 | metagenome-assembled genome bin SAMEA3663036 (sample SAMEA3663036) | pig gut metagenome | biome: pig gut; feature: pig-associated habitat; material: faeces | place: France | collected 2012
TTGCTCAGGAACTTATAAATAAAGTTAAATTATAGTGTTGCGGAATTAAGGATAATTATTCGTGAATTTCAAATCCCTTTCTAACCCAATGTCCCTCGTCAGAAAATTGAATGAGTGAAGCATCGCCAGAGGAGTCGCCAAAAGCAGTGATATAGTACTCAGATCGGTTCTTTTCAATATCTGGCAGGAATTCAAGCAGACGGTTCACTTTCTCTCTTCCACGACAGTTCTTACCAGAGAAGTGCGGCTGCAAGATTCCGTTTTCAAAGTTGAGACGAGTGCCAAGGACTGTGATTTCGTGTGGCAGGAAGGCCCTTACCCATATCTCTGGACTTGCGGTTATCACTATCACCTCCGTTCCCTTTTTCTTTTCCTTCAAAAGGAGGTCGTAAAGATCCTTGCGGATTATTCTGTGATTCTCAAGGGCAAAGGCAAAACAGAATTCCCGGAATTCTTTCTCGTTCATGTTTTTGAAACAACGGTATAGCAGCCTCTCCTTTGTTCTCTGTTTTGGATACTTCTTCAGCACCATCAGTAGAAGCCACGGCAATAGGCAAATCATTGCCCAAACAAGTCCAAAGAGTCCCTGCTTGTAGACAATAATCTCGAACATCGAGTCTTTTGTGGTCAGCGTTCCATCGAAGTCGGATACAAAAATTCGTTTTTTCTTCTTTTCCATAATTGAAGAGTGAGATTGAATATCTGAAAGAGCCAGCAGATAACTATTGCATCTCTGAAAAGAATGATTCTGCATATGCAGAATATCATCCTTATTTAAAAATGTAGATCACAAAGAGATAGAACAGTCCCCATAATGCTATTACTGCCTGTAGGAATCGGTCGGAGAGGATAATCTTTGTAGGGTCTCCACTCTTTTCGTCAACAGTAGTCAGCTGCATATATCGAAGAATTCCCACCACCACGAAGATGGTGGTGAGATAAAGGTATGGGAATTGTGTTCTTGCCGTCACCTCTGGAGAAATTGTATACATTATATAGCATACAAGTGTTACTGAGGCAGTAACCGTGATGGTTTGGTTTATGAAGGTGAGGTTGTAGCGATGAGTGTTATGCCTTGGAGCCTCACCAGTCTTCTCCATCCTAAGCACATCATCCCTACGCTTTGCAAAGCCCATCAGCAATGTTAAGAGGAACGTCATCAGCACGAGCCATTGAGATGGAATGATTCCCGTTGCCGCACTTCCTGCAAGAATTCTCAGTACGAATCCAATTGATAACACCACCACATCAACAATGGCATACCGTTTCAGTAGCCTACAATAAGCAATATCCATAAGGAAATAGATTGCCACCACCATTCCTAATTCCATGGCATTCGCTCCAGCCAATAAGATGAAGGAAGCAGAGAGCAGTAGGCATACCACCATAATCACATATCCCAAACCCACAGAGATTACTCCAGCGGCAATTGGTCGTAGCCGCTTAATGGAATGTTTACGGTCGTCTTCAACGTCAATGATGTCGTTGTAGCAGTATATCGCAGATGCAGCAAAGCTATAAGCCATGAATGCCAATGCCGTTTCTGTCAGAAGCTCAAGGTTAGTCATCATTCCCGCAAAAAATATCGGCATGAAGATAAAGGCGTTTTTTATCCAGTGTTGCGGACGGGTAAGTCGGAAGATGTTTCTCATTTTTCGATGATGATAAAGATTAGTTTTTAAATGGAGTGTTCTCGTTTTAGTTGGATTTCATCCTACCTTTTCTCGCCATGGCAGAGTTTTCAAACAAGTTTGAACTCTGCTCATTTGGCTTAACGAAAACGTTCTTTAGATAGGAGAGAGGTTATTTCTGCCTGGTTATCTTCCCAAGAATTTTCTGCAGTAGCCATGCGAGTGGAAGAGCTATTGCTGTTACGCAAATGAAATCGAGCCAGTAGGGAAGGTGATAATGGGAGAGCGGTCGGAGTACGAACTCGTAATGAATAAGATATATCTCCAAAGAGATTCCACCAATCCATGCCATTGCTTTGTTCAACCATTTTGGAGAGCAGGCAATGACCTTTGTAAGCAAGAGTACGGTGGAAATCGTGAGAGGGATATAAACCATTCTCTCCAGGAATAGAGGGAATTTTCCATGTCTCATCTGCTCTAACCACACGCAAGTAGCAAGGCAGACAACGAAGAATACGACAATCATCCATATTGCATTTCCCTCAATCGTCTCTTTCTTCTTTATTCCCTCTGCAATGTTTATGCCAAGGAAGAAAATCGGTACGCGACTCCAGAAAATCTCTATATGCCCGAGAGCATGATGAATAGGAGAGACATATTGCACGATGACACACCATACCACTGCCATCACCACCAACCATTTGTATATAGGATGCCTGCGCACAAGTTCCATGTATGGAGGAGCAAAGACATAAAGCATCATGATTGCTGGAACATACCAGAATGTCAGTTCATCGTGAAGCCAGAAATCCCAGTTTATGAGAATGTCTCCAAAAAGGTCTATCCACTCTCTCAAAGTGTGCATCTCCTTCGACAAGAATTTGGGTATATAATATAAAGAGGTGACAACAATCCAAGCCGGATAAATTCTTTTCAGTCGTCTCCAGTAGAATCCTACCCATTTTCTTAGAAAACAGTCCGAAGAAGACATGGTATTCTTTGTCCAGGAAAACCACAGCCCTATTCCCGAGAGTAGGAGAAAGATATCCACACCGATGTTTCCCATTCTCCTTAGTCCGAAGAAAGGATCTGACTGTGGCAGATGGATGTGGAAGAGTATGATGAAAACCATTGCCCATCCCATGTGTTCTGCACGGAAGCGGCTTATGTCGAACAGTTGAATATCTTTCATAAGCAGGTGTTTACGTTTTTGGAAAAATACTTGGTTGCTGAGTCTTTTTAGAAGGAAGCCATATTCTCCCACAAGTTATTTCTGTTTCATGACAGCCTCTATGAGGTGTTTGAAAAGTATTGAGAGCATGATGGTTGTGATGAGGTATATTAGCGTACCAGTAAGAATGTCTCCCCGATGGGAGATAGGGATGATGATCTTTCTGGTGATTGGATGGCATACGAACATTGCTGCAGAGATTGTTCCTACCCAGCTGAAGCCCTTTAGTAGCACTTCTGGCAAGCACTTCACAAAGCAGTATGTGCCAATGCATATAAGGAAAGGCACGAAGATCCATGTCACGAACATTGTGCTAAAGTAAATGGTGAGCACACATGATATGATGGTTACTGCCAGATGTGTTGGCTTTGAAATCTTCCATGGAGCTCTTGCCGCCGACACCTTCCTTGCAAATAGCACTGAGAGCAGGAATACTGGCAGAGAGCCGAAGATATTATATCTATACCATTCTAAAGCCTCTGACATAGGAGGAATGAGCAGTTGCAGAAGGAGGAAGAAAGCAGCCACAGAAATGAGAACGCCATTCTCCCATTTCCTCGGAATTATATTCCACATGCTCTTCTCGCCCTTATAGAAAAAGAGGCGGTAGACGAGATATATCTGCACCATCAGTCCGAAGTACCAGTATGGTCCTGGCCATATTGCCCTATCAGGATTCTCATAGAGGTTGCTGAACATTCCCAACTGTCCTATCACGTTCCAGAAGGTGTAGTGTCTTGCTCCTGGCGTGATATTGTCGATGAGCAGGAAGGCGCTATATCCCACTATCATCATAAAGAATAGCTTCCGATAGTGCGAGGAGAAGAACGACCATGGTGAGTTACGAGTTAGGCTCTTCTCGTATTTCATCACTAAGCCATAAGCACTTAGGAATACGAATACTGGAACTCCGTAATGGCCGAAGAAAGAGATCATGTTCGCCCAAGTGTCTATGTTCGGTGAGACAAGTTCAAAGACCATACGGTCGGCATTGTGTTGAGAGAAATGATACTCGTTCTCTTTCACCATGGGGCGAAGCCAATGGAGATAGTTATGAAGCACGATTCCTAAAATCGCAATGCCTCGCATAGCAGATGATTGTTCGCGTGAAATGGTCATTGTCGTGATTGTTTTTTTATTCATGTTTCCTTCCCATTAGCAAGTCGTAATCAGTTTGATTTTTCAGTATTCGAGGTCTTTCCGAATTGTACTCAGGAGAGAGAACGTCATATTCCGGACGATAGTACTTGCAATGAATGCCTGCCAGATACATCAATGTATGTGAGAGAGCATCAATCATATACGGCTTCTTGGCTGCAAGACGAATGCGTTGACAGATCTCAGGATGATTCTTCTGGTAGGTAGGAGATGTCCATATCCAGAAAGGAATCTCAAACTCCTCACGTGCCAAGCGTTGAATGATTTTTGTGGAATGCATTCTCCCAGAGAAATGCGGCAGTTCTCGTGAGTGCACCTCCTCTCCGTGGTCAGGAACATAGATTGCAATAGCGTCCTTGTCTTTGAAGAGATGTGTTATACGCTCTACGATAGAGTCGTTGTAGAGCGTAGCATTGTCATAGTTGGAGAGATTCTTCTTCCATTTTGGTTTTAGGTCGGTACGGTCGGCATAGTTGTCTGGAGTGAACCGCTTCTTTGAGTTCGGACATCTAATTCTGTAGTCTTGATGTTGCCCGATAAGGTGGAAGATTGTAAGCCTGCCGTTCCAAAGCGTGTCTCCCTCTTCTCGCTCTTTTTCCTGCAGTGAGAGATAGTCATGAATCAAAGCATCGTCGAAGACATGCAGCTCGTTGTTCCTTGCATCGAACTGTTCTGCTGACAACTGCGGGTCGTTGAGGAAGAATCCTCCGCTGAAGTCATAAACAGCCTGCTTTGCCTTTGGAAGGAACTCGTTTGTGAGGAATGTGGTGTGGTATCCCGCCTTTCTGAATATTTGTGCGAAGAGCGGATAGTCGCACCAGTCTCCCTTGTCTCCCACAACATATGTCGACATCATGTGCTTAAAGACAAAGCTGGTGAGGTTCCATGATGTAACAACATCTGTGAAATCCACGAGCAATCCCTCTTTCTTCATCTTCAACTGTCGTGGGGTGGTAGGGTATTGATAGCCATAGAGCTGCGAGTGCGATTTGTTATATGACTCACCAATAATCAGTACAATCTCAGGAGAAGTGAACGAGCAACTGTCTACCTCCACCTCCTTCGATACCTTATGCAGAATGTCTATCTGTTTTGCCGCAAGATTGTTAGCGTAAATGCTGAAAACCGTTCTGTAGATAGGTAAGAATTGTTTCCCGCAGTCTTTCTCCGTTAGTTTGTGTTCCACCTCCCCCAAGGTGTTCTTGGTCATGAGCGTATACAACTCCGAGAGGTTTTTCTTGCTTAGGAAGAATGCTGTTATGAGAAAAGCGAGAAGAGTGATGCCTGCTACCTGCTGTCCCCTCTTTACAAATTCCTCCGCTTTCCCTTCTGCAATGATGAGCCCCTTTGGCTTCTTCAGCATTCTATGAATAGTCCAGAGAATATGGCAGATGAGCACGAGTAGCACCCATCCCACGTTTGAGAAAACAATCTCTGGCGACACGTAGGCAGAGAAGAACTCCGTTGCCTCCTTTGTGTTTGTCTCAGAAATCAGCATCAACATAGATGGGTTTATTGGCGATTCGAATTTCACGAAGCAATAAACGTCTACAATGGAGATGCCATAAGCAATGAAATAGATTATTCCTCTTGCAATCTTCCTAATTACATTAGGCAGGATTGATAAAAGTGCGGAAATGACATAAAGCCACAGTCCTACCTCCCACCACGAGAAGTCATACAATTCCTGCTTCCAATGGTAGAAGACGGTACATGCTGCAGACACCATGCTCAACATGTACATGAAAACAAAGAACTCCCCATTCTTCGAAATAGGGACTGCAATGATGTCAAGCCATTTCTTTATTCTCTTCATGGATTATTCTTTCGGTGATACGTATAAGTGATGATGCTCAATATATTCCTGCACCTTGCGAGGAAGGAACTCGCTTGTGTCTTCATGCTTTAAGATTCTCTCCCGAATCATTGTGCTGCTGATATTGTAGAGGGGAGCCTCTACTGTGGTGAATCCAGGTGCGGAGGGATTCTCCTTATAGAAATCCTCCACTCCTTCTGATGTCACCAGACGGCTCCCTGGGCGAGGATAGACAATTATTTTATGGTGGCGGAGAATTTCTTCATACTCCCGCCAATGGTCGAAGGCTTCCCAATTGTCTCCACCAACAAGCAGGCAGAACGAATGATTTGGATAGTTGGAACGTAGACTTCGAAGAGTCTGGTAGGAGTATGTTGGTTTTGAAAGATGATATTCGTAGTCGCTGACAATCAATCCATTGAGTCCTTCAGTACACAACTTTACCATTTCCAACCGATGAGCATCGAGAGTCAGCTGGTTGCTTGTCTTCCATGGGTTCTGTGGAGTTACAAGAAACCATATCTCATCAATGTCCCCATTTTGCAGTATGTTTTCCGCCAGTGCTATGTGAGCAATATGCGGTGGGTCGAAGGTGCCTCCAAAAAGTCCTATTCTCATGATTTCTGCTTTTGTTCGGATAGAGTGTGCCTATTTATTTAGAAATTCAAGGTTCCTCGTTTAGAGCGTGCCTTTTATTTGTTCAAGAACTCAAGGATTGTTGTTAGAGTGTTTTGTTGTGCCTCCTGAAGATTGTCGTTTACAATGACAACGTCAAAACGAGGAGCAAACGTAAGCTCATATTCTGCTTTCGAAAGACGTTGCTCAATAACCTCTGGACTATCGGTGTTCCTGCCCACAAGACGGCGGCGGAGCTCCTCGACAGAAGGTGGCTGGATGAAGATGCTAAGGGCATTCTCCCCATACATCTCCTTGATGTTGCATCCACCCTTGACGTCTACATCAAACACTACGTTCTCGCCCGCTTCCGTCTGCTTTGTAACCTGCGATTTCAGCGTGCCGTAGAACTTGTCTGTATATACCTCCTCGTATTCCACAAACTCCTCGCGAGAGATTTTCTCCTTGAACTCTTCTGGAGTTAAGAAAAAATACTCCACTCCATGTTTCTCCGTCCCTCTTGGCGCACGTGTTGTGCACGAGATGGAGAAGTGCATGTTTAGTTCAGGGTGTTCCTTCATAAGCCATTGAACTATAGTGGATTTTCCGCTTCCGCTTGGAGCAGAAAAGATAAGTAGCTTTCCTTTCTTCATTTCTGTTTTTGTTTGCCTTGATTTTTATTTTCTTACAGGGCATTCAGAACCTGTTCCTTTATCTGCTCCAGTTCATCTTTCATCTTCACCACGATGTTCTGCATCTCTGCATGATTGCTCTTTGAACCAGTGGTGTTTATCTCACGACCCATTTCCTGCGCAATGAAACCAAGCTTTTTACCCACTGGCTCATTGTGTTTCATCGTGTCACGAAAATACTGGAGATGTTGTGTGAGACGTTGCTTCTCCTCAGAGATGTCAAGCTTCTCGATGTAATAGATAAGTTCCTGCTCCAGACGATTCTTGTCGTATTCAACATCTGGAATGAGTACAAGCTGCTCAGTGATGCGCTGGCGAATCTTCTCAACACGAAGCGGCTCATACTGCTCCAGCTCCTGCTGAAGGGCGGCAATATTGTCTATCTTCTCTCTGAATTTCTTCTCAAGAGCAGCACCCTCCTGTTGACGATAGTCCACAATATGCTCCAACGCCTCCTTGATAGCTCCACGAACAACCGTCCATTCTTCTTCGCTCAACTCCTCAACCTCAGTGCGAGTCAGCACTTCTGGCATACGAAGAAGTGTGGACCAGTCGAGAGTTAGTGAGATATCCTTATGGTATGCAATCTCGTTTATTTGCTGGTAGTAATACTCCACGAGGTCAGCATTTATAGGAGTGGCGCTCGCAACCTCACTCTTGTCTATCCAGATGCAGAAATCAATCTTTCCGCGGAAGAGCGATTCAGAAACCATCTGTCGTATCTCCATCTCTTTTTCTCTGTATAATGGTGCGATACGTGTTGTGATGTCAAGTGTCTTTGAATTTAACGACTTGACCTCAACGTTTATTTTTTTGTTGCAAAAGTCTACGGCAGACTTGCCGAAACCGGTCATTGACTGTATCATTTTCTTTCTTCTTAGTTAAATTTATGCAAAAGTACAAATTTTCTGAGAAAAAATTCGTAAATTTGCAGATAATTTACTCGATTATCGAAAAAATAATGGGAACACACGATTTTTTACCCCAAAAATCGCCCATAATACATTGAATCATAAAAAAATCTATATAACACTCTATGTCTTGTATACTGAATATTGAAACAAGTACAGAAATCTGCTCTGTAGCAATTAGCGAAGATGGGAAATGCATCTATAGCGAGGAAAACAGGGAAGGTCCAAGCCATAACGAAAGCCTTGGAAGATATGTCGATGAAGCCATGAGCTTCGCCGACAGTCATGCCATTCCACTTGATGCTGTTGCCGTCTCCATGGGACCTGGTTCTTACACTGGACTGCGTATCGGAGTGTCCATGGCAAAGGGCATCTGTTACGCAATAAACATCCCTCTGATTGCTGTTCCTACCCTTGAACTGATGGCAGTACCCGTATTGCTTCGACATGACGACCTTCCAGAGGATGCACTCCTCTGTCCGATGCTCGATGCAAGGAGGATGGAAGTCTATTCCGCTCTCTATGACCGTTCGTTGCGCGTTGTCAGGGAGATAAAGGCGGATGTCGTTGATGCCAACACCTACAAGGATTTCCTCGACCTTCACCCAGTCTATTTCTTTGGCAATGGCTCTGGAAAGTGCAAGGACGTCATCAACCATCAGAACGCACACTTTATTGAAAACATCGAACCGTTGGCAAAATATATGTTCCCATTGGCAGAGAAACGCCTTATGAACGGGCAGACGGAAGATGTGGCTTACTTCGTTCCTTTCTATCTGAAAGATTTTGTTGCATTAAAACCAAAGAAATTATTATGACCTTCGACGGATTAGACTATAACACCTCCCGAAGCAAGCTCCGCATGCCAGAATATGGTCGTTGCATACATCTCATGGTGGAGCATTGTGTCGCTTTGGAAAGCAAAGAGGAGAGACAACAATGTGCTCAGAGCATTATTGATGCCATGGCACGCATGAAACCGGAAATAAAGAACCAGCCAGACTATGTGAACAAGCTCTGGGACCATCTTGCCATCATTAGCAATTTCAAGCTTGACATCGATTACCCTTGCGATGTCACTACCGCCGAAAAGATTGCAGAGAAGCCAAATCCAATCCCTTATCCTGCACAGAGGATTCCTGTTAGACATTATGGCGCCCTCGTCTTCCGCACCTTGGAGCATCTGAAAGGCATGGCACCCGGACCAGAGCGCGATGAGCTCACTCGTCTTGTTGCCAATCAGATGAAGCGTGATATCGTTACTTATGGCAACGCCGCTCCCGACAATGAGCGTGTAATCTCCGATATTCGCTACTTCACAGACGGTGTGATAGAGATCGATCCAACGAAGTTTGTCTTTGAGTACATAAACCTGAACAATCTTCTGGACGACAAGAAAAAGAAGAAAAAGAAGTAGCATAGAAGTATTCCACAAAAAAGAGAAGAAATATGGATACGTTTGTAATTGAAGGCGGTAGAAGACTAAGTGGTACGATTATACCCCAAGGAGCGAAAAACGAGACACTGCAGGTGATATGTGCCTCTCTCCTTACCGACGAGCCGGTGGAGATAGACAACATACCTGATATCCTCGATGTCAACAATCTCATTGCATTGCTGACAGAAATAGGTGTGAGGGTCACGAAGCGTTCTCGCCATGAATATACCTTTCAGGCAGACAACCTAAACCTCGAATATTTAGGAAGCGATGAGTTTGTGAAAAAATGCTCCTCACTCCGTGGCTCCGTGCTGATGATTGGTCCGTTGTTGGGAAGATGCGGAAGAGCAGTGGTGGCAAAACCTGGTGGCGATAAGATTGGAAGGCGTCGTCTCGATACCCATTTCCTTGGATTTAGTAAGCTTGGGGCAGAGTTTGAGCATATCGAGGGCAGGGATGTCTATGAGCTGAAAGGCGAGAACCTTAAAGGTTGCTATATGCTCCTTGATGAAGCTTCGGTAACTGGAACGGCAAACATCATAATGGCTGCGGTATTTGCAGAGGGAACCACAACCATCTACAATGCTGCCTGTGAACCATATATCCAGCAACTTTGCAAGATGCTGAACGCAATGGGAGCAGATATCTCGGGAATAGGAAGTAACCTCCTTACCATCAACGGAGTGAAGAAGCTACATGGTTGCTCGCATCGTGTGCTTCCAGACATGATTGAGGTGGGCTCGTTCATTGGGCTTGCCGCAATGGTGGGCAATGGCATACAAATAAAGAATGTGTCTATACCAAATCTTGGCATTATACCCGATGTGTTCCGCCGGTTAGGAATAGAAATCATTGAAATGGGCGACGACCTTTTCATCCCTCGCCATGAGAACTATTCCATCGACTCTTTCATGGATGGCACAATCATGACGCTTGCAGACGCCCCTTGGCCAGGACTCACTCCCGATTTGCTTAGCGTATTGCTCGTTGTTGCTACCCAGGCACATGGTTCCGTTCTCTTCCATCAGAAAATGTTTGAATCAAGACTCTTCTTCGTGGATAAGCTCATAGACATGGGAGCAAATATCATACTCTGCGACCCACATAGAGCCGTTGTCGTAGGACTCAACCATGCTCGACAACTTCGTGCAGGAAGAATGACTTCTCCAGACATTAGAGCTGGTATCGCCCTCCTTATTGCCGCCCTCTCTGCTGAAGGCACTTCAAGAATAGCAAACATAGCACAGATAGACCGTGGATATGAAGATATTGAGCAACGTCTGAATGCCCTCGGTGCAAATATTACAAGACAATGATCAAGGAACAAGATGTTTACAAGATAGGAAGGGTAGGGAAGACCCATGGTGTCAATGGAGAACTGCAGGTGCAGGTGAGTGATGATGTCTTTGACCGTGTCGATTCAGAATATCTCATCTTGCGCATTGACGGTATCTTCGTGCCTTTCTTCATGGAGGAATACAGATTCAAGAGTGATGAAATAGCACTTGTGAAATTCTGTGATATAGACTCTTCGGAAAAGGCGAGGGAGCTAACGGGTTGTGACGTATTCTTCGAGAGAGAGCGTGCAGAGGCAGACGAGCATGAGATGACATATTCGGAACTTGTGGGATACACGCTCTGTGATGCTTCCACTGGCAAGGAGGTCGGACGAATCGCTTTTGTTGATGAGGCGACAGACAATATCCTCTTTGAACTTGAAGACGGTAGGCTCTTGCCTGCCTCGGAAGAACTGATTGTGGAGATCGACCAAGCAGAACATACGATTGCTCTCGTTATTCCTGAAGGTCTTCTCGATTTATAAGTAGAATACAATCATTATAAAAAAATTGCACACCTACTTCACTTTGGGGAGTTTAAACTCAATAACATAAGAAAGAACAATGAAACAACAGATATGTATCCTCGGCTCTACGGGTTCTATAGGAACTCAGGCATTGGAGGTTATTGCTGAGCATTCAGACTTGTATGAGGCTTACTGCCTTACTGCCAATAACCATGTAGAGAAACTTGCAGAACAAGCCAGGAAGTTCAAACCAGCTGCTGTGGTTATAGCAAACGAAAAGCATTATGAGACTTTGTGTTCTCTGCTCTCCGATTGCCCTGACATAAAGGTATATGCAGGTGCCAAGGCACTTGACGAGATTGTGCAGGCAGAGCCAATCGATATGGTGCTGACGGCTATGGTTGGATTCTCTGGTCTCACACCAACCATAAACGCTATCAAGGCACATAAGAAAATTTGTTTGGCAAACAAAGAAACGCTTGTTGTTGCAGGAGAACTGATCATGCGACTTGCAGAAGAGAACCACTGTCCGATTCTTCCTGTCGACTCAGAGCATTCAGCCATTTTCCAGAGCCTTGTTGGCGACCATGATAACGAGATAGAGAAAATTCTCCTTACCGCTTCTGGCGGACCCTTCCGCTCGTTCTCTCTTGAGCAAATGGCAACCGTCACTGCTGCCGATGCTCTCCGACACCCAACATGGGATATGGGTGCTAAAATCACAATTGATTCGGCAAGCATGATGAACAAGGGCTTTGAGGTTATTGAGGCTCGATGGCTCTTTGGAGTAGAGGCAGAACAGATACAGGTTCTCATTCACCCGCAGTCTATTGTGCACAGTGCCATTCAGTATGTTGATGGTGCTGTAAAGGCACAACTCGGAGTGCCAGACATGCGTCTGCCTATTCAGTATGCATTCTCTTACCCAAAGCGGCTACCGCTCTCGGGAGAACGTCTCAACCTCTTCAAGCAACCTCTCGAATTCTTTGAACCAGACCTAAACCGCTTCCGTTGTCTCGCCATGGCTTACGAGTCTCTAAGAATAGGTGGTAACGTGCCGTGCATAGTGAACGCGGCAAACGAGATTGTTAACGAGGCATTCAGAAAAGATAAGTGCGGATTCCTGCAGATGGGTGACGTGATAGCTGAAACGATGCAGAAGGCATCGTTCATTGCTAATCCTTCTCTCGACGACCTTCTCGCTACCGATGCTGAGGCTCGCCGTTTAGCTGCAGAACTGATTCGTTGATGACAATAGCTGCTGATGCTCTTTTCAATGTGTTGATGTTTATATATTAACTATTTATCAAATTAACAAATTAACATCTTATCAAAGGGTGTTCGAAAAAGAGCAGACATGTGCCCCTGTCAGCTTTGGAATATCAGATGGTTTAAACAATATAATACTAGGTATAATAAAATAAAAAAAACACAGGACAATTTTTTTATCTAATGGAAATGTTTCTTATAAGAGCGTTACAGCTCGTTTTGGCTTTAACAATACTCGTATTCCTGCATGAGGGAGGGCACTTCCTCTTCTCGAAACTCTTTGGAGTGCGAGTGAACAAATTCTACGTCTTCTTCGACTATAAATTCCGACTTTTCTCAACTTATTCAAACTGGTGGAGAAGACTTCGAGGAAAAGAACCAGTGAAGAAAAACAGTGAGGGAGAATACGAATATGATGGAACGGAATATGGTATCGGCTGGATTCCCCTCGGCGGCTATTGCCAGATAGAGGGAATGATTGACGAGACGCAACATGATGTGACGAAACTCCAAGAAGCTCCTAAACCGTATGAGTTCAGAGGGAAGCCTTGCTGGCAGAGACTGCTAATCATGTTAGGAGGTGTTATGGTGAACTTCTTCCTTGCATTGATTATCTACTCTGCCGTCTTGTATACTTGGGGAGAGGACTATATCGCCATGAAGGACATGACCATGGGTTTGAAGTTCAACGACAAGGCGAAGGAATTAGGATTCAGAGACGGAGATGTCTTGCTTGGAACAAACCTTGGAGACTTCCGTGAGTTCTCGGCAGATGTCTTCCGCGACCTTACCGAAGCCTCTTCCGTGAATATCATCCGTGACGGAAAGCCTCTCTCACTCCCAATCTCCGAGGAGTTGAATCTGCTGGAAATGCTTCAGAGCAATCCCGTGTTCGCACGTCCTCTCGTGCCTTGCGATATAGATAGTGTCTTTGCCGATTCTCCTGCTGCTAAGGCAGGACTTGTGAAGGGCGACCGCATTGTCGCTCTCAATGGTAAGCCAATAGACTCTTGGAATGAGATGTCTTACCAGTTAGGCATTCTCGACGACTGCATGACTGCTGCAAGGTCTTCTGCTGATAGCTTGAAACTCCGCTCTACCGTGATCGTTGCTGAGCATAAAGATAAATCGCTCGATACTCTCAAAATGACGTTAACACCAGATTTGAAGCTTGGCGTCATAAAGACTGAGGTTCACAATTACTATACTCCAACGCATGTCTCTTATTCTTTACTTGAGAGCATTCCGGCTGGTTCTGCTTATGGAATAAACGTTCTTGGTGGGTATGTTAGCGACTTGAAATATGTCTTCACAAGCGATGGAGCAAAGTCATTAGGTGGTTTCGGAGCTATAGGATCTTTGTTCCCTCCAATGTGGGATTGGATGCTTTTCTGGAAGATGACTGCTTTTCTTTCTATCATCCTTGCCTTCATGAATCTTCTGCCTATTCCTGCTCTTGATGGTGGGCATGTTCTCTTCCTTCTCTATGAGATGATTACCCGCAGGAAACCGAGCGATAAATTCCTCCTTGTTGCTCAGTATGCAGGAATGATTTTGCTCTTCGCTCTTATGATTCTCGCAAATCTAAATGATGTTCTCAGATTCTTCGGAATATTATAAGTGGCTTCTCACACTTTAAGCATCTCTCAAAAAAATATAGCAACAAACTGTTTATTCTTTTTTAGAAGTAATCAGTTTGTTGCTTTTTTGCCTCTTACAGTGTAACGATCCAGAAATAGTTATTTCTCTTCCTCATGAAGGTATATCTTGCTGTATTCCACGTAATGTTGAGCGTAGCTTTCAGCCTGATTAGGAGACGTTTTCTTAATGAACTTAGCAGGTACACCAGCCCAAAGCTCATGGTCGCCAACGACTGTTCCGCCAAGAACTAAAGCACCAGCAGCAATAACTGCTCCCTCACCAATAACCGCTTTGTCGAGAACTGTTGCACCCATTCCTATCAGTGCCCCTTTCTTTATATGGCAGGCATGTAGAGTGGCATTGTGCCCCACTGTAACGTCGTCTTCGAGCATTATGTCGTTGCCATTTATAAAGTCCTCAGAAGGCCTTTCTTTTCCACCGAAGTTTGTTACGTGAAGGCATGAGCCGTCTTGAACATTGCATCTGTTTCCAAGGATCACTCTTGCCACATCGCCTCTGAGAACTGCATTGAACCATATAGAGCATTCGTCGCCAAGGCGCACATCGCCCACAAGAGTAGCGTTTTCAGAGAAATAGCATTCCTTGCCCCATTGTGGAGCCATTCCTTTATATGTCTTAATGAGAGCCATAGTTTTTCTGATGTTGTTATTTTCTATTTTTCTGATAAAGTTATTTTCATTTTTTTTCCCCTCCCAGAGTCTCTTCACATATGGATACGAAAAAGGGGTAACAGGTTTCACAACTTGTTACCCCTGTACTAATAAAAAATTAGTAAAATGTAGAGAGAGTTAATAAACCAACTATCAACATAGTTGGATGAGAGAGATTTATTATAACTTTTTAAGCTGTAAAAACAGCTTTTCACCAACTGAAATAAATTAACTTACAAGTTTGGGTTGATCTTGCTCCACTCAGAAATCGCAGGAACGATGTTGAGAGTTACAAGTTCATCGCGCATTTTGCAGAGATGCTCGTAGCTTGCGTCAAGCTTTGCCATCTCCTCAGGTGTGCCCACTGGCATCTTGTAGGTGCATCCGTTCGTGTCGAGAGTAGTATCCATAGCCATCATGATGTTCTGGTACTTCTCATTCTTTACGTATGTACCTGCAGGCCAACGGAATGCTTCACCACCCATGACTGCGCGTATCATTTCTACTGAGCAGTATGCTGGACTCTGCCAAGAGCTACGACCGCGGAGTTCGATAATCTTCGCACCACCCTTAGTAACGTCCACCTTCAACTGCTCCCATTCTTCGTTTGTGCATGCTTCTGTTCCGATGAGCTCACAAAGTGGCTTTCCAGCTACCTTTACTGCGCTTCCGAAAACAGCCATCTGCTCTCCGTGTCCACCGTAAGTAGCGCAACCAGTAACCTCATACTGCTTCACACCGAACTTCTTTGCGAGTGCGCTCTGAAGACGTGTTGAGTCGAGTGCTGCCAGTGTTGTTACCTGAGATGGTTTCAAACCAGAGTATAGGAGTGTTACGAGTCCTGTGAGGTCAGCAGGGTTGAAGATCACAACCACGTGCTTTACGTCAGGACAGTAAGCCTTAATGTTCTTTCCAAGTTCCTCAGCAATCTTACAGTTGCCAGCGAGGAGATCCTCACGTGTCATGCCTGCCTTACGTGGCGCTCCACCAGAGGAGATGATATATTTTGCATCCTTGAATGCCTCTGCAACGTCTGTAGTAGCTGTGAGGTTTACTCCATCGTAACCACAGTGGAACATTTCTTCCATCACGCCTTCCATACCTGGTGCGTAAACGTCATACAGACATACGTTAGGAGTAAGCTTCATTGTCAACGCGGTCTGTACCATTGTAGAGCCGATAGCACCACCAGCACCTACAATAACAAGTTTGTCATCTGTTAAAAAAGCCATTGTTTTCTATATTTGTTTTTTGAATTACACTGCAAAATTACGAAAAAAAATTATTCCTGCAAAGTTTTTCTGTATATTATTTTGATTTCTAACATTTTTTTTCCTTTTTAGGTCAAAAAAGTATTATAACCCTGCCTTTTTTTGATGTCGATAATGAATTTTTATATTTTTATTGCAGTGACTCGAAAGTTCATTTGAACCATCTGTTCTGTTTTCTTACAAGTAAGGGTTTAATCTTTCTTCAACCAGACGGTTGTAGGTTTCTAACCATTCCTTCTCTTCTGGTGTAAGAAGATTCCAGAGGATTGGTTCCGTATCGATGGTGCAGAGTGTTAGTGTTTCGAACTCAAGGAAGCAAGGGGTAGGGTAGAGGGTGCGCCCTGCTTTCTCTAACGGAGTGGTGTATTTCTTTGTAAGAAGAGTGTTCTCTATTCTCACCCCGAAGAGTTCTTCGAGATAGATTCCTGGCTCATCGGTAATGGTCATGCCAGCATGTATGGGTGCAGAGCGGTATTCCATTCTTATTTGATGTGGACCCTCATGAACGGAGAGACAAGAGCCCACGCCATGTCCAGTGCCGTGGAGGTAGTTGTATCCGTATTCCCAGAGTGCTTTCCTTGCAATCACGTCGAGTTGTGTTCCGCAAGCGCCATCAGGGAATTTCAGCAGTTGGAGGTCTATATGCCCTTTCAGCACGAGCGTATAGACAAGTTTCTCCTCTTCTGTGAGAGGTCCGAGTGGAATTGTTCTTGTTATGTCGGTGGTGCCATAAATGTATTGAGCACCACTGTCGAGCAGCAAGAATCCTTTCGCCTTCAGGGGAATGTCGCTCTCTTCTGTAGGCTCGTAATGTACAATAGCCCCATGTTCCCCATAGCCAGCGATTGTTTCGAACGACACATCAAGGAAACCCTCCTGCTCTGCCCTCAGCTCATACAGCTTCCTGCAGATGCTCATTTCCGTCTGCACTTTGCTATCAATGACGAGCAGACTGTCCTCATCTTTATTCTCCTCTCTATGCTTCCTCGCACCATCCTTCAGCCATTTCACGAACTTCATCATGGCGATGCCGTCACGGAACATAGCCTTTCTGAATCCCTCTTTCTCTGCCTCGTTCTTTATGGCTTTCATGGCAGGGATTGGAGAAGTGCCAGAAATGATGTTTGTCTTTACCTTATTATATATATAATAGTTTACGCTATTTGGGTCGAGAAGGATGTTATAGTCTGGATACCTCCTCAGTCCGTCAAGAATATTGCTGTATTCCTCTGTCTCCACCCCCTCTTCGAGCAGATAGTCACTAACCTCCTTAGAAACCTTCCTGCTATCGGTGAAGAGTGTTGCAGAAGAGGAAGAGATTAGGAGATAGCCAACAGCGACAGGAGTGCAGTTCACATCTGTGCCACGGATGTTTAGAGTCCATGCTATCTCGTCAAGTTCAGTAACGAGCATTCCGTCTGCATGCTGCTTGCGAAGTTCCTTCTTTATTCTACCAATTTTTTCCTTTGCGCTCTCACCAGCATATTCCAATGGATGAACACGAATTGCATTCAGAGGAATGGCAGGACGGTCTTCCCAGATTTCCTCTAATGGGTCGAGGTTTGTTTTAAGTGTCAGTCCGCCTGCTGCCCGAAGTTCACGAATGAGTGCCTCGGCATCAGAGGTTGAAATAACCATTCCGTCAATGCCCACCTCCTTAACCTTAGAGTCTGCAAGTTCACCTTTCAGCCACTCTGTAATGGAAGGCGTTTCGGTGAGCTTCTCTCGCATGAGGATATACTCGCTTCCGATAAGTTCTTTTGCTGCTTGAATGAAATATCTGGAGTCGGTCCACAGGGCAGCACTATGCATTGTGACAACAGCTGTTCCGGCAGAGCCAGTGAATCCACTTATCCACTCCCTGCCATGCCAGTGCTCTGGAACATATTCCCCATTGTGTGGGTCACTGCTTGGGAATATGAATGCTCCTATTCCTTCTCGCTTCATTAGCTCCCGAAGCCTCCTTATCTTCTCCTCCAGACAAATGTTTCTGCTTTTTTCTGTTACTGGCATAATTGTTTTCTTTGTTTGTGGGTGTTGGTTTTGATATTTTTTGTGTTGTAACACTAATAGGAAATAAATTTCCAAAGGTCACGAATGTGTTTCTCTGGGTCCCATTTTCCATGGAAGGTCCAAGATGCAGTTGTGCTATGGTAAGTTCCTGGTTCCTCACTCTTTTCGATATTGTCGTCAAGCCAACCGCTGTGTCCACCCTCTCTGTTGCAATAGAGGTAGTAGACCCTCTCGCCCCACGGGCATGGGTCGAGCACCTTGTCTGAATATGCGTATTGGATGTTTGAGTCCAGTACGTTTTTCGACATTCTGCAGTTTATGAGGTAGAACATAGAGTCATGGTGCCAACGCCCTAATTTTGTCGGTGAAGCAGCATCGAAGGTAGAGTTCGTGATCACCAACTTCTTTGTCTTATCGCCCCTGCCATCGTGCCATATCATGGCATGTCCATCACCAAAGAAATGGCAGCGAGTGGCATAGCACCATCCCCTCGGACAAAGGAAGTCAACACCCTTGCACCTTAGGTCAAGGTCGGCATGGTAATACATGCCGTTTCCACCCTCTGCCCAAAGGCTTAGCGCATCGTTTCCGTCAGCCCAGATGCTGCTGTTTACGATAATGGTATGGTTGGCACGCCCAAAGACCGCCATCTGGTGTGTTGTGTTTCCTGGCTCCACGGTAGTTCCGTAGTTGTTGTAGATGGTTAGCGAGGAGATCACACAACTGTCTGCCTCTTCTGTCAACACAAGAACGCCATGGTGCACCTCCTTGCCGTTTCGTGCCAGCACCTTCTTTGTCTTTTCAGTCTCGGCAATGCGTATAACAGTATTCTCTTTGTCTTCGCCTACAAGCACGATGTTTGGTCGGTCAACAACCACCTTTTCTTCGTAGAGACCTTTTTTTATAAAGATGGTGTAAGGCTTCGTGGAGTGTCTTGGTGCCTTGTCAATGGCTTCTTGAATGCTCATGCCTGCCTTTACAACGGCATCATAGTCTTTGTCGTGATGTGCAGGAACACGGAAGAGTTGGAAGATGCCAAGCTCATTGCCACCCTTTCCATGAAGTTTCAACCGAACTTTCTTCTTCGGACAATATTTCTCTGCCCATGAGTCATACTGTTCGTAGAGCAATGCAGGAGATTCTGTATACCATGCATATCCCGACCTTCTCTCGAAACCAATATCCTCAATTCTTCTTCTCATCACTCCGTCACGGTCTACAACGAATGGCTCGCAGTATTCCAGATCGTAGAACCGTCCCCACATAGGAGCAGCATTCTCGTCTGCCACCATCTTCGTGTCACGACCAGCGAGGTCTGCATAATCTCCTGTTCTGACAATCTTATAGCCCGTAACCTTGTATTTCTCAAACCAAGCCATTGCCCCATTGACAGCCTCTATAATTCGCTTGTCGGGGTTTGGGAGCGACATAAGCACCTCTATGAGTCTGGCACTCTCAGCAGAACAGTAGGAAGGAAGTTCGAAGGCTCTTGCAGGAGCAGGTTCAAAAGAGTCTTTATAGTGTTGCTGACACCATACTGTCGGCTTCCCTTTTACACGAATCTGAGTCTTTAAGATACAGTCTATCGCACGGGCTGTAGATTCCTTTATCCTGTTTTTCAGAACCTCGTCAGCGATATCGTTTTTGAAAGGTCGCTCGTTGTTTGTTACCGCAAGGAACATTTTCAAGATGTTTACGATGTTGTCATCGTTATAGGTGATATGTACCTGATAGCCTTGCGGATTTGGCCAGAACTGCGGCCAGCCGCCATTCTCGTATTGCCCAGAAAGGAGATATTCAAATCCCTTACGCACTGCATCGCGGAATTTCGTCTCCTTCGTGGCATCGTATAGGTTTGCGAGGAAGAGCATCTCGCGTGTAGTGGCATGGTTGTCAACGGTAGAGTCATCGGTCTTCTTCTTCTCTTTCTTTACCTTCTCAGCCTGCTCATAGTTCAACGGAGTCACCATGTCGGTGTTCTTTGGCCATCCGCCCGTTACCCTTTGAAACAGCAAGACCTGTTCGCCAATGCGTTTTGCATCGTCTGTTTTGAAGAACTCTGGGTTCTTAGTGCTCATAACAGCCTTGTAGCTCTTTCTTTTCCCTTTCTTCTCCTGCGCTTGTAGTGTAATGCATGTTCCCATTAATAGCGCAATAACAATTATTAAATTTCTTAGTTTCATAGTGATTTAGGTTTATGTATTTTCATTTCTATTTTCCTTCTTCCTGCAAAGGTAGTGTAAATTGATGATAACACAAAATAATAGCACAAAATTTAATTTTTTTTTTTGAACCAATGAACACCCTTTGGATTACATACTTAGCATCGCCGCCAGTTGTCCTTAGCCCTTGCTATTGGAGTAGTCAAACAAACACTTTCACTGTTTGATTAAATAATTCTAAATCTAAATCATAGTTTCAGAAAAAATACGTAACTTTGCAGAGACATTGCATTTCGAGTATGGCAGTGCCGCTGTTTTCTTAATAATAATGATATAGATATGACAACAAAGAGAAAATCTGCTAAAGGGCAACAGCGCCAGATGGTGTTGTGGATTGGAGCATTGGTGATTGGAGTGGCTTTGGGAATGCTTGCCATCGGTTGGATTGACGAGGTGATGAATTTCATTGCGAGCGTATATACACGACTATTCCAACTGCTCGCAGTGCCTACCATCGTACTCGCTGTAATAACCACACTTGCAACGCTCGGAACGCAGAGTGATTCAGGGCGAATTTTCCGCACTGCACTCAAATATACAGTACTCACCACATTATCAGCTGCTGCAGTAGGACTTCTCCTATACATTCTTGTGGCACCGGGAAATCTTCCAGAAGGCATTATCGGTTCTGCTGGATTATCAGAAATTTCTGAGTATTCACAGAAATCATATAAGGAACACTTCCTGTCTGTTGTGCCAAACAATATTGTCCGCCCCTTCCTTGAGGGCAATGTTCTGTCGCTCATTCTCATTGCCTTTGCTGTGGGTATGGCATTGGCAAAGATGAAGCGCACAGAGGGAGTAGAGATTGTTGTTAAGGCACTGCAAGGTCTTCAAGAACTACTTTTCAAACTTATACATTGGCTTATCTGGACATTACCTCTTGGCATTCTCGCATTTGCCGAACAGCTGGCGGCACAAGTCTCAGCGGGAGTTGCTGCCGATTCCCTTGGAAAGTATATACTTGTGATCTTAGGCGGAAACTGCATACAGTTCTTTATTGTTTTGCCACTATTCCTTCTTTCTCGTGGCATTAATCCGGTGCGAACACTTGGAAAAATGATGCCAGCCGTTCTCATGGCTCTGTTCACAAAGAGTTCTGCAGCTACCTTGCCCGTTACGATGGAAACTGCTGAAAGACGTCTCGGCGTCAGTTCAAAGGTGGCACGTTTCGTCTTGCCCATCTGCACCACCATTAATATGAACGGCTGTGCGGCTTTCATCCTTGTAACATCTTTATTTGTTATGCAGAACGGTGGCATTGAGCTCACTATTCCAACCATGCTTCTATGGCTTCTCCTTTCTGTGGTGTCAGCCATAGGCAATGCTGGTGTACCAATGGGATGTTTTTTCCTCACACTCTCACTAATGACCGGCATCGGTGCTCCTATCGCAATTATGGGTATAATACTGCCTGTTTATACCATAATAGATATGATAGAAACAGCCGAAAACGTTTGGTCGGATTCTTGTGTCGCAGCAATGACTGACCACGATCTTTAACTCTGCATTTACTGTTGCTGAGATGTTTAGGGTAGAAAATGCTGGCACCTTTTTTATATGCACCAAGAATGTCGTTGTTGACAGTTATGAATTTCTCTTCCATGACACTTCCTTCAGGTCTCGCATAGCGGTTGATGACCACCGTTGCTCTTGGAAAGAAGTGCTGGTTGAGGAAAGCACGTCTTACTTCTGGCACCAATCAGTACTCGATGACGGCATCTTGTAGCAGAGGCGAAGTGAATGTTAGCTTCACCTTCCCACCATTTTCACCATTACGGACATAAGCCAGCAGACGTCCCTTGAAGACACGCTGGCAATTGTCGCGATAGTCGCCCATGTCGGCATTGTCTGAATTCTCCAATCCGAGCAACGAAGCATCGCCATCGATGTGGCAAGTGATGTTGTTGTCGGCAAGTTTCACAACATTACCCTCTTCGTCAAGCACCTCTACAACAACGTGATTGATGGCATTGGCATCAGTAGCTGCTGTGTCGCCATCGATATTGTCGAAACGCGCACGTAACTGATAAGGACGACCAGTTGTCTTGATGGAATATGACGACACCTCGTGGCCTTCGTTGTCGTAGCCAATAGCACGCAGCTCACCGTCTTGATAAGGAATATCCCAAGTAATGATGCCATTTCTCATGTCGTAAGGCTTCATCACACCAACTTCATTCCCGTTGAGAAGCAGACGTGCCTTGGCAGCATTGGTATAGCACACCACACGGATTGTCTGACCAGGTCTATAGTTCCAGACATCGTCGGCTTCAATAGATAGCCTATGGTTCTCTTTTCCTGAGTCAATAATATAGGTTCCGATATAGCATACTGGCTCTTCGCACCACAATGATGCACGGAAATGCCCACGAGGTTTGGTGAACGAGCCAAAGTCGAGGAGACCTGTGTGAAGACCACGTGAAGGCCAGCGACGAGACTCACCGAGATAGTCGGTACCTGTCCAGATGAACTGTCCAAAGATGAACTCTTTGTCGCGAACGCTTGTCCATGCATCATAGCCAACTCCATTCTCAGAACCATAGATGACTCGTGTCGGATAGGTCTTGTGATCCTCATCGTAACGCTTCTCGGTATAGTTGTAACCAACAATATCTACTGCTTCTGGATATTCTGTCTGATTGCTCATCACCACACCTGCCAAAGCACCAGTCACTGGGCGACTTGTATCGACACTACGAACACAGGCGGCAAGGCGCTTGGCAATCTTACCTATGCGTTCGGCATTAGGACGAGCAGGGTCATAGCCACCGAACATCGGCTGATTGATAGTAGCATTATTGCCATTGAGGATAGGGTGAGAATAAGGGTCGTTGGGATAATCAACCTCGTTGCCAATGCTCCACATCACGATAGAAGGGTGATTGCGGTCGCGACGCACCATATCGGTAACATCACGGTCAATCCATTCCTCAAAGAAGTCGAAAGTGCCATCGTAGCCAGGAGTGCCAACATTCCAGCCCTCTATCCATTTGCGCTTAGGGAACTCCCACTCATCACTTGCTTCGTCCATCATGAGCAGACCCATGCGGTCGCAGAGAGTATAGAGCACAGGGGCCTGTGGGTTGTGAGAGCAGCGAATGGCATTGACACCAATCTCCTTAAGCTTCATCAGACGACGCTCCCATACCGCATCGGGAACCACAGCACCGAGAGTGCCGGCATCGTGATGCAGGCACACACCCTTGACCTTCATCCATTTGCCATTGAGGGCAAAGCCGTGGTCGGCATCGAAGGTGAGAGTGCGCAAGCCCGCTTCTATAGTATTGCTGTCTATGACCTTACCACCCATGAGGAGGGAGGTCTTGATGGTGTAGAGGTAAGGGTCGTTGAGCGACCAGCGGTGAGGCTTTGCCACATTGAGAGTAAGCGAAGTCTTGGCATCAGCCTGTTTCTTGACAGAGGCAGAACGTTGAGCCACTGTTTTGCCATTGGCATCTGACATCTCTACCTTTACCTTGAGACCGCCTTTAGCAGCCACGGCATTGTCGATTGCCACATCAACCACCACTGTTGCTTGCTGGTTGGTAATGCGTGTGGTGACATAACCGGTGCCCCATTGTGCCAGATGCACCTCAGGGGCAGTCACCACCCACACATCACGATAGATGCCCGAGCCAGTGTACCAGCGCGAGTCGGCAATGCGGCTGTGGTCAACACGCACAGAAAGAACGTTGTCGCCCTCTTGAAGATAAGGGGTCATGTCGTAGAGGAAAGATGCATAACCATTTGGGCGCACACCAAGAAGGTGGCCATTAAGATAAACCTCGCTGCGGTTATAAACACCTTCGAAATAGATATATGTACGTGCGTTGGCTTCCTTGCAGAGAGCAGCATCGGAGAGTTTGCCATCGGCAAGCGTGAAATGCTTGCGATACCAAGCAATGCCAGCAGGCAGATAGCCTGTACAACTGGCGAGAGTAGGAGACAGACGACCTTCGATAGACCAGTCGTGAGGCAGGTTGAGAGTGCGCCACTTAGAATCGTCGTAGTTAACATTGACGGCTGCCGAGTCGTCTTTTAGTAGAAATTGCCAACTATCGTTGAACTTACTGGCATTGCCAAACGACACCTGTGCCAAGGCTATAGAAGCGATGGTTGAACAGATTAGTGTAGTGAAGATCTTTTTCATGAGTGTAATGATGTAATTGTAATGGTGCCTCTGTAATGGTGTACTCTGTAATACTGCCTCTGTAATGATGTAATTGTAATGATGTAATTGTAATGGCAGAGGGAAGTTGCAGGGCATTGGAAAAAACTGCTCTCTTTGTGTAATAGAGTGACGAGCGCAGCCAATCTTATGAAAAAGGGGAGCGCCCCCAAATTCTTCTAAAAGTTTCAAGGTTCATCCTCCGTCGTAACTCATATGTAACTCCGTTGTAACTCATATGTAACTCCTATTGGATATCGGAGTCAAATACTTCAACGATTGGACCAGCAACGAATCAACATCCTTCGAAGATTGGACAAGCAACGAATCAACATTGTTTCACTAATAAACTTTTTTTATTCAACTTTCGCTTTAACATAGATTTCAAAATATAAATCATAGTAAGGGCGACATAGCTTAGGAAGCCGTTTTGTTTTTTTCAATGCCCTGCGACTTCCCTCTGCCATTACAATTACATCATTACAATAATTTGCATGCTTTACAACTCCCTTTATCGTTAGTGCCCATAAAGTTGCTGTTTTGCTTTATAAAACACTTGTTATTTCAGAAGTTCATCGAGGAAAGTATAGAAAGCAGGGTCTTCTCCCACAACCGTTTTCACAATCTTTCCCTGAGGGTCAACGATGATCTTTGTTGGGAATCCCTCTATGGCGTAAGTCGTTGTGAGGTTAGAAGAGCGAGGGTTATAGACATGCTTCCACGGAATCTGATGCTTTGCAACTGCATCTCGCCAAGCCTTATCAGAGTCGTTGCAGTCGATGCCCAGAATCTCCAACTTTCCAGAATATTTCTCGTAGTATTTTTTCATCTCTGGAATACCCTTTATGCACCATCCGCACCAAGAGCCCCAGAAGTCAAGGACAACATATTTTCCACGTAGAGAGGAGAGTGCGAGGTCGTTTCCGTCAAGATCTTTAAGCGTAAAGTCGGGAGCCATCATACCGTCTGCAAGATCTTTCTGTGCTTCTTTTCTTGCCTTCTCAGTGTCGATGCGCTTTTGAACGGCAGCCACAAAGTCAGAGAAAGCACCATTCTTTACATCTGTTGAGAGCAGTGTTATAAGTTCTTCAGCATTGTTTACCTGCACCAGCAGTGCTGCACTGACATTGTTTGTTGGGTTTGCCTTGATATACTCAATTTTCTTCTTTTCAATCTCTTCTTCAAGAGTGTTGAAAGCAGGACCGATGATCTTCACTAATGAATCTCTATTCTCTCCAGCTTCCACCTTTGTCTTAAATTCCTCAAAGAGAGCCTTTTGCTTCTTTTCCTGTTCAGAAATGGTGTTCTTGAAGGCTTCATAATCAGTGTGGAAAACGCAACCAGAAACTTTGTAGTCGGTTGTTTTTCCTGTAAGAAGACAGTCCACGCCAGGAATGAGCCATGCCTCTAATCCCTTTCTTCCCTCAGGTGTGTTGACGTGTATAATGGCCATTCTCGCCTTTTCGCCTTCGAAGTTGAAGACACCCTCTCCGTTCTTGAGCCCTATGGTTTCTTTCTTCTCCAAGTCATTCAGGTCAGGAGTGAGCACATTCACCACGATAGAATCGTTGCCAACATCTGACAGCTTCACCGTCAGGTTATTCTTTGAATTACAGCTGGCAAAAACTGTTGCCAATGCAAGTGATAGGAATATTTTTCTCATAATTTTTAAAGTTGTTTGTTTATTTCGAATTTTTGAAGATATATAGAAATTGTTTTATTGCGGATCAACATCATAGTAGATTTGCATAGAAGCATACCTTTTGTCGGAGAGAATATCGTCTTTTATCTTACGAAGATACTCCTTCGCCTTTTTCAAGTCAATGCCCACCTCGAGTTTTATTACAATCTTCCTAATGAACTGGTTCTTAACACGAGCAACATAAGGCCGGTCGGGACCAAGAACTCGAGAGCCAAAGACTGTTTTCAGTCTGCCAGACATCTCAATGGCTGCATTTTCTGTAAAGACCTCCTTTGAATGGCGTAGGAAAACGTAGATGACCCTTGTGAAAGGAGGGTAGTTGAAGGCTCTCCGCTCCTCGTATTGTTCTTGGAAGAATGTGTTGTAGTCGTTCTTTATTATCTGCTTAAAGACAGGTTCGTCGCTATGCCTTGTCTGGAGAATCACCAAGCCACGCTCCCCAGTCCTACCAGCACGTCCCGACACCTGACACAACATCTGGAAGGCATATTCATATGCTCGGAAGTCAGACATGTTCAGCATGCTGTCGGCATTTATGATGCCCACAACGCTTACATTGGCAAAGTCGAGTCCCTTTGTAACCATCTGTGTACCAATGAGAATCTGCGACTTCCCTTCCGAGAATTCCTGAATGATGCGCTCGTAGGCATTCTTCGTGCGAGTGGTGTCGAGGTCCATGCGTGCGATGTTTCGAAACCCAAGGTTTGAAAGGTATTCTTCTAACTTCTCCGTGCCATAGCCCCTCTCTCGTATGCTTTCGCTGAAGCAAGATGGGCATTTGGGAGGAATGGGGTAGGTGAACCCACAGTAATGACAAGTCATGATTCCTGCTGCTTTGTGCATGGTTAGCGTAACATCGCAGTTCTTACACTTTGGAATCCAGCCGCACTCATGGCATTCAATGATAGGTACGAAGCCACGCCTATTCTGAAACAGAATCACCTGCTTTCCCTTCTCCAAGGCATTACGCATGGCAGAGAGTAGTTGTGGAGAGAACGGTCCCTGCATCATCTTCCGCCTTTGCAGGTCGGCAATGTCTATTATCTTCGTCTCTGGCAGCTGCAACCCTTGGTATCTCTCAGTAAGCTCCACAAGTCGGTATTTCCCACTCGTGACGTTGAAAAACGATTCTACCGAAGGCGTTGCTGTTCCGAGTACAACCCTCACATTCTTTAGCATTGCAGCCATCATGAGCGCAAGACTTCTTGCGTGGTACCTTGGTGCTGGGTCTTGCTGCTTAAAAGAAGTGTCGTGTTCCTCGTCGATTATTATGAGTCCTAACCGTTGGAAAGGAAGGAAGATTGCTGAGCGGACACCGAGAATGACATCGTAGGGACTTTCAGAGAGCTGTTTCTGCCATATCTCAACCCTTTCTGAGTCGCTATACCTTGAGTGATAGATGCCCATTCTGCTTCCAAAGACCCTTTGTAGACGCTTTGTGATCTGAACGGTGAGGGCAATCTCGGGGAGGAGGTAGAGCACCTGCTTTCCTTCGTCTATGCATTTCTTAATGAGGTGTATATACACCTCCGTTTTTCCAGAACCAGTGACACCCTTTAGCAGTACGGGCTGCTGACTACTATTGTCTGAAATTTCTTCATATGCCTTCTGTTGTGATAGCGACAGAGGGCGGATATTCTCACGGTTTTCTGCAAGCGAATCGTTCAGCCTGCATACTGGCACTTCGTAGACTTCGAGTATTCCGCGGTCGATGAGAGCCTTTATGATTGAAGAAGAGCATTTTGCTGAGTTTGTAAGCTCCTCACGTGTTATCTCTACAACCTCCTCTTCTGTCTCACAACCGTTTATGCTATCGTAGTTAGAGAGGAACAGGTATGTGTTCAATGCCTCCAGCTGCTTTGTTGCTTTTCGCAACATGTTGATGGCTACATGCAGAGAGGCTTCGTTTCGGTAGGGTTCTGTGAGGCGGATATATGTCTCGGTCTTTGCAGAATATCCGTCTTCTTGCTTCATTCCGGCAGGAATAGCGGCTCTGAATACGTCTCCGAGCGGACAGAGGTAATAGTCTGATATCCATTGCCATAGCCGATATTGATAGGGAAGGAGAATAGCCTCTTTATCTTGCACCTCGAGAATGTCTTTTATCTCTATCTCTTCACCATTTTCCTTCCTTTTATTTTTGAAAGTATCAGTATCACAATGAATCTTCGCTATTATTCCCGTGTATTTCTTCGTTTTTCCAAGTGGGACAGTTACGCGTACGAACTCCCTCACACTCTTTTCCAGATGTTCTGGAACAGAATATGTAAAGACTCCTTCATATCCCAAGGGCAGTATAACGTCCACGTACATCATCTTTTCTCAGATTATTTGTGTGTTCATGCAAAATTTCTGACAAAGTTAAGCAAAAAAAAACAGAAGCATGCATTTTGCCCCTGTTTTTTCTTTTGGTTTATGTTTTTTTAAAAGTATATGGCAGCACCAATCTGCCAACCCTTCTTCTTTCCGCTGATATTCTTCACTACGGCATTCTCTACGTTGAACGACCCTGTCTTTCCGCATGGGATGTTGTAGTTAGCCTTCACTTCAATATGATTGAGAAGCATTGCGCCAACACCGAGGTTTATGCTTATATCACTATCTTTCCAAGTCCAGTCGATGTCATGAAGGTCTTTGTTGCCGATATTGAACGAGAACTGCGGACCAGCAAAGAGGAACACGCTCGCCTTGTCGCCAAGTCCAAAACCCTTTCTTAAGTTTAGCGGAATGTCAATCGCTTTGTGCTTCAGCTCGATAGGCGTGTTGTTGGCGTTAAATACATCTGTTTCTACCTTCCACTGGCTGTAGACAACAGAACCGTCGATATCGAATCCCAAAGGCAGTCCGATTTTCACTGTCGGACCAAGATAGAATCCATTTGTGTTCTTTGAGTCTACCACGTCTTTGTCGAAGGACATCTTCGTGATATTAGCACCTCCTCGCAGACCGAATTTCACCTTCGCTTCACTATTTACAGAAATGCAAACGATTGTGACTAAGAGAAATATGTATTTCTTCATCTTTTTCTTTCTTTTTTTGTTTGTTGAACCTTATGTTTCTTTATCTTCTCTCCCTTCTCACCGACACTCTGGCAGTTCCAGAAGAAGGCTTGGAGTTTCCAGAAGTCTTTGTCTTCTTCTCAACAGAAGTCTTTGAACCACGCTTTACTGTAGACGATTTCTTCTTCTTCAAAGCCTTTGCATCGAGAATTTTTGCCTTGGAGATGCTATCGAGAGAGTCTTTCTTCGCTTGATCGCCATAGATATTCTTTTCAAAAGCCTTCAGCTCGTCTTCGATTCTCTGCTGCTCCTTCTTTAGAGCAGAATCGGTTTGGCAGTATTGCGCAAGAGTTCTTCCCAGCATGTTATTCGTCTTGTAGATCTCACCCTTGTATTTGTTCTGAGTGAAATAGTCGTCTGCTGACATGACAGCAGCATTGTTCAGACTCGACGTCATGATGGTTTTTGAGGAAAGGTAAGGGGCAAGGTCTTCGTATTTCATCCAGAACAACGGATATTTTGCTGCTCCGTCTCCAAAATCGTCTTCACGAGTCATCACCGGACAGAGTGCCACCACTTTCTTGTGGAATGTTGATGTAGACTGGTCGTAGTAAGCCGACTCCTTTATATAATACGACTTCACCTCCCTTGACGGAATGTCGGAGTTCTCCATTCTCAGTCTGCCGTTCACACGCTCATAGAAGATATGGTAGTTGTCGAGGAACTCCAATGTTTTCACCTTTGCAGAGTCGTTAAAGACCTCACTGCCATCGAGACGATACTCGTAGGCAGGCACCTTCTTTGAGAGCATGAGCTTGAAGAGGTATGTAAAGAGGTTCATCTCCGTTCCAGAAGGTTCGGCAGGATAGTAGAGTCCGGCATTCTCGTCTTCCATGAGGTTTATTTCACGGTAGATGTCTCTTCTCCACACAACGTCTTCGTTCATAACTGCCGAGGTGGGGAATGAAATCTGAGCCCTTGTGGTTAGTCCGCTGGTATTCTGCTTCTGCTGGTTTCTTTGCTGAACCCTGCTTTTCTTCGGTTGAGCAGAAGCCTCTGGGGCGAGCACCCCTGCACTCAGCGCGATTACTGCGAGTGTGGCGAGAAGTGGTTTATGTATCTTTTTGAAAATCATATTCTTATAAATATTTTGTCAGAAGGAAAGAGAGAGAGACTATTTTACTATCACCTCCATAGATGCAGGCAGCTTTCGAGCGATGCCGTCAGGACCAATAGCCGATATTCTCGAGATATAGAATCGTTTGTTTCTCGATAGCTTACGGAAGGCATCCATCTGCCTTGCAGAGAATGCGGCACCATCGCTAACCATAGGAACAGCATTGCCCATGTTGTCAAAGAAAACGGCCTCAAAGCCTGTTACCTTAAACTCTATGTCAAGGAGTCCGTCGTCGATTGCAGCACGAATGCCCTTTGCTTTCATAAGAGCCGCCTTCGACATTCCGCCTCCTTTGAAGCGGTCGTTGTCCATCTGGATATATGCCGTAGGGTCTGGAAGTTTTCTTACGTGGAACGTGTATTGCCCCATCTGCTGTGACTTACCTGTTTGTGTGGAGGAAACCGTGATTGTGACATCTTTACCAACAGCTGCCGGACGAGCAATATACTTTCCAGGAGCCACAGGAGTGAGTGTTCCTCCAGACATGCTTGCCGTAACTTTATTAACAGGAACCCCAGGAACGGAGATGCTGATAGGGTTTGAATAGCCAGCATACAGAACGTTCATAAGGTCGGCGGAGACGGTTGCGGAAGGGTCTACGACAGAGTATTTCTGCTCAAAATCCCTGCGTATGGTTTCTCCGTTTCCGTTCTGCATGGTGATATATCCAGAGAGTGTGAAGTCGCCCGTCTTTCCAGCAATGATGTCGTATCTGTTCTCTGGAAGGTTCATCTCCTTTCCTCCGATGAAGATTCGAGGCTGTTGGGTAGTGTCTACGGCTGCCATCACAATCTGTGCTGAGAAACGATCTCCTCTCACCACTGTTTGTGCGTTTGGAATCACGAATGCCGAGAGTTTGTTGACCCTAATATCCTTCATGTCGATATTGCTCACGAGAGCGTGAAGCACCTCTCCCTCAGCATATCTCACATCGCTCTGCAACTTTCCAAGCATGGTGACGGCAGCAGCAACAGGCATGCCTTCAAACATGTATTCCTCCCAGTTCTTGTTCAATGGGTTTGAACGACCAGTGATCTTTGTGGTGAGGTTGCCTTCGATAATCTTCCGCTGGTTCTTGTCGGTAACCATTGTGAGGATTCTCTCGCGGAAGGAATCGATAGCCTTTCTCAGTTCTTTTCCCCTTCCAGAGACGGGAGAGAGCATCACTTGATTGGCAGCCTCAAGGTTGTCTTTCCCCTCAATATTGTTCACGTCTCCATCTTCTCCGTCAGCTTCTTTCACGATGGCTATCTTCAGTTCTTCGGCAAAGGAGTAGAGAGAGTCGCTCATGGTCTTTACGGCAGTGGCTTTGTCGAACCATTCCTTCACCTTCTGAGGGTTTGCTTTCATCTGCTCCTCGAAGGTGGTATATATCGCATTGTTCTGCATTGTTGAGTTTGCTGTTGTTCGTTTCATGCTTTCCTCAACAATAGAGAAGCCGTCAAGCACCTCGTTTGAGATATTCATCGCGAGAAGTGCCATGAGCACGACATACATCAGATTGATCATTTTCTGTCGTGGGGAGACATAGTTTTTCTTTATTGCCATTTATCTTGTTTCCTATATATATATAATAGGTGTGCAGAATCTCCTTCCTTTCCCACACCATGAATATTCTTTCTACTGTTTCATATTCACAGACATAGCCTCAATCATGCGGGCATAGATAGAGTTCAGTTCTGCTATCTGTTGAACGAGCTTCTTTGTCTGGTCGTTAATTTCGTCTTGGGTGGTGATCTGCTGAGAAGCCGATTTTAGCTGCATCTCGTAGACACGAGCAATGCCAGTGAGTGTGCGGTTGAGGTTCTCCATCTCCTGAGAGTCGGTGGTGAGGCGTTCACTCTGAGCACCAACCTTCAGCAGAAGGTCGTTAAGCTCATTGAGACGGTCAACATAGGTTGTTGTTGCCTCTTCCATGGCAATGGCTGTCTCGGCAGAAACGGCTGGGGCAGGTGCTCCAACTCCTTGAACTGCTGTGCCTGTGACCTCTGTGCCAGAGATTGTTCCAGTGCCAGGTATGTTTTCTTTGCCTGCAGCATCATTCTCAACCATAGCCACATTCCCTTTAGACTGGCTTCCAGATTCAGTATACGCTCCAGAAGTGAGTGTTCCGTATGCTCCACCGTAGACTCTTTCACTTCCGAAGATAATTGTTCCTGCAATAGGATGTTCTGTTTCTTTGTCCTCTTCCTCGTCAGTGTTCTCGAGTTTACCTGCCTTCTCAAGTTCTGCTGCCAACTCGCTATCTGTTGCGAGTGCCCTTCCGTCTGCCGTTTTGTCGAACGGTCTATCGAAGGCTGCTATGAAGAACACGAATACCTCAGTTCCCATACCTATGAAGAGCATGATATCTGCTCCAGCAAGGTGTGTGAGCTTAAACAACGTACCAAGGATCACCACTGCTGCACCCCAAGAGTATGCATAGTTCATGAACGTCTGTCCAGAGACGCTATCCATCCATTTCTGAAGAAGATAGATGATATTGTATTTACTGTATTTTGCCATCGTTTCCTTTTGTTTTTACCCTTGTTATAAAAGCATCTGCTATCTCTTCTTTTTCTGTTGTTTCTGTCTTATGTTTGAAGAGCTGGCGAGTGAGCGCACACATCTGAAGCCGACATAAGACCTCGGCATATTCTGATATTCCCATTGGCGCCATGCTGAGCGAATGAACGACTCTGGGTCTTTCCAAGAGCCACCCCTCACAGACTTCTTCTTCAAACGGTAAGGGTCTTCTTTCGCTGCCTTATATTCTAACTGAGGGTTCATATCGTTCATAGCGGTAACGCCTGCCTCGGTGTAGACGGTTGAAGTCCACTCAGCCACGTTTCCTGCCATATCGAAGAGACCATTGCTATTGGCACCATAGCTTCCAACCCTACTCGTGATGAGGTTGCCATCCATGGTGTAGTTACCCTTGTCGGGTTTGAAGTTGGCAAAGAAGCAGCCATCCTCGTTTTTGGTGTCTATTTCGTTCCATGGGAATTCTGTGCCGTCTTTTCCTCTTGCAGCATACTCCCATTCTGCTTCTGTTGGCAGGCGGTAGCGTTGTATATATCGTGCTTGCGGACCGAGTCCTTTCAGAAGATATTCCGTTCTCCAAGCGCAGAAGGCGTTTGCCTGTTCCCATGTCACGCCAACAACAGGGTAGTCGTTGTAGGTAGGGTTACTGAAGTAGTTGCGGAGGTATATCTCGTTATCTGAATTCTTGAAGTCGTTCACCCAGCAGGTGGTGTCTGGATACACGTTTACGATATATGTGTTCAGAAAGTCCCAAGGTCCAGTGAGTTGTCTGTCGATAGTCTCGCGGATGATGTTTCCTTCATCGTCTATATAAGCAGTATCCTTTGAAATCATCACCACCTCGTCAGGATTCACCGTGATGTCTGTATTCAGATTTCTCTCTGAAGGGTTCAGACGGTTACGCCGAAGAGCTGCCGTTGTGTAGTCGTAGACCTCATAACGGTAGTTCAGCTGTGATGCATCGAGCATTTTCTCACCAGTGGCAGGGTTTGTCACGTAGAAGCTTTCAATGGCTCTCTGCTCGTCTTCGTTAGGCTTTCTTGGTAGTGGCTTCTTCCAGTTGAGATGTGGTGTAACGGGATTTCCTTGCTTGTCTTCGGTGATCATATATGTCTCATCTCCACCGTAGGCAGGATCGGCAAGACGTGTGCGAAGTATAGAGTCGTGAACCCATTTCACGAACTGCTTGTACTTTGAGTTTGTAACCTCGGTCTCGTCCATCCAGAAACCGTCAACACTGATTTCCTTCGTAGGGACATCTTTTCCCCAGAGGGAGTCCTGCTTCTCAACACCCATCTTCAAGTATCCGCGCTTTACGAGCGTCATGCCGTAAGGAGTTGGCTCGTTGAATGGCTTGCCGCCTCCAACGCCCGTCACTTCTCCTCCGCTTCCGGCTCCTGTCATGGATTTTCCTCCCATGCAGGCGGTTATGGCCATTGCCAAAAGGCCACACATTATTATATATAGTCTATTTTTCATATTCTGTTTTTATTTTCTTCTTCATGTCAGATTTTTTCTGGGGCAACTTGCTTTTCAAGTCGTTATCTTTTGGGACGATTTGTATTACAGGAATCTTACCGATTTATGTAGGTTCTTACCTTTTTTCACGATGTTCAAATCCATTTTGTAGCCTACGAAGAGCTCATGGGAACCGTTTCCTGGACTAATGCCGTTTGTATAGCATTCATATGCGTAACCAACGTGAATGCCTCGAATGTCCATTCCAAGAAGTGCTGTGACAGAGTTTGTTGGACTGTATGAGATGCCTCCATACATCTTTCTCTTCTCTGAGGTGTAGATTAGTCTGCCGGTTATGTCTGCTCGTGTCATTACTCCATCAGTATAAGCGAGTGCAGAGGTCTTCACTTGTAGCATTGGGTTTCTGAGTTTGAAGGTATAGCCTGCCGTGGCGTAGTATGAAGCCGATACCTGTAGCTCGTTTAGCTCTCCAAGCTCAACCTTCGGACTGGTAAGATGCTTTGCAGACAATCCAACATAGAATGCCTTCCTACTGTAATAAAGACCAGCAGAGAAGTCTATCGCCTGTCCATTCACCTGCGATGTGGTGAAGGCAGGGTCGCTACCCACGTCAAGATCCAGCTCGCTACCATCGAACTTCTCAGCAAGGAGAGAGAGTTGTAAGCCTATTCCCAATGTTCCTCCGAAGAGTCGTTGCTGGTTTGCGTAAAGGATGGAGAGTCGGGTGTGGTTGAAGAGTCCGAGCTTGTCGTTTGTGAACTCTAATCCGCAGCCGTGTGTGGCGTTAAGGAATCTGAACGGCATGTCGGCACTGATATATGCTGTCTGTGGGTTATGCTCAAAGCCTGCCATATCCATGGCATAGGCTGCATTTATGTTTAGTTTTGGATCTTTTCCTGCTGCACCAGGGTTGAAGCTGGTCTCCATATCGAAGTAATGGCTGAACACGACGTCGTATTGAGCCCTGACCTCTGAAACAGAGAGCACGACAATCATCAAAAGCGTCAAGAAAACGTTCTTTCTGAGCGCTCGCCTTGATATGTGTATACTATTCGCCACAATTAAATAACGTGTAAAAGCCGTTATTATTGTTTTTTCTCATGATATTTTAAAAAGATTTTTAAAAAAATCCTCTCCACCATAGTTGGTAGAGAGGAATGTTTCTCTTTCATAATGATTTTGTTGCTTAGAAATTCACACCGAAGTTTACGGAGAAGGCGAGGTTTCTGGTTTTGTCGAAACTGTCGTTGCTGATGTTGGCAAGACCAATCTCCACATTCACATCAGCATAGAAGACATCGTAACCAAAGCCGCAGCCGAACTTCAAACCGCTATCCCAACGGTCGAAACGAGGGAGTCCTGGCTTGTCTTTTCCGAATGCCGACCACGATTCTCTTGTGCTATAATCTTTGATCTTTCCGCCCACGCCACATGCGAAGTATCCACCTGCGAATGGTTGTATGGAGATATCGTCGTCAACGTTATAGATGTATTTCACCACCAGTGGAACTTCAAGATAATTGACGTTGTACTCAATTTTGTTCCTGCCGCTTCCGTCTTTCGCTCCTTTCTCTGTATATGCCAAACCAGACTCAAGATAGAGTGGGGTGCTGCTCGTCAGTTTGAAACCAGTAACTGCTGTGAGGTTCAAGCCTGTCTGCCCTCCTGCACTATCGTACATGGAGTAGTCGGAGGAGAAGGAACTGAATGAAGGACCTATTCTCAGTCCAGCATATCCCCACGGACAGTAATAGCTTGTTCCTTTGTTGTAGTCTAAGCGTCCAGTATTCTGATTGTAATACTTGCTGTCTCTGAAATGCTGTCCAAACATCGGTATAGATGTTAGGATAGATGCTATTGCCAATAAAATTATTTTCTTATTCATAATGCTTTTATTTTTTTTCTTAGTGTAAAGGTACTGCATTTTTATTTTCTTGATGCAAAGTTACGGCATTTTTTTTTATACACCAAAAAACTTTTCCCTAAAAACTGTTATGGAAATCCCTATTCTCCCTTTTTACTCTATGAGAAGTATCTACAGTTTTGGGAATCATATCAGAAAATGACATATAGGAAAAAGTGTTCTCAACGGTTTGAAATATCTTTTTACCATTGTGGAAAAAAATCGGCAGGAAAGTGAAATCACTCTCTTGCCGAATATGCTTGTTGCGTTATATCACGTTCTTTCCAAAACAATAAGTTATTCTTGAACCCTCACGTTTTTTCAAACCCGCATATTTTTTTCAAACCCTCACGTTACGCATAGAAAACCTTAAACTTCTCAGAAATTGATCATTTCGCCTTCTCTAAGGAAGAACGCTTGTCGCGACGGTAAGAACGATAGTCGTCAAGCTCAATCTCCACGTCTGGCTCTGAGAGAGGAAGGCTGTGAGGGAGCAGGAACTTCTGGTATTTAATGTTTAGACCGCGCTCCAGCCACATCTTCTCGTAGTATGTCTGGATAGAGAGAATCTTCTTTGTCTCCTCGTCGAGTTCCTCGTTGTGGTAAAGGTCTGTTGTTCGGAAGAGAAGTGGCAGATGGTTGTTGTCTACCATATATGACGTATATGTAAACAAGAAGTTAGAATCTGTTTTAAGATGCACAACACCATTGTCTACAAGGAATCTGCGGTAGCGCTCCATGAAATATGTTGAGGTGAGACGCTTTCTCGGATTCTTCATCTGAGGGTCGGAGAAGGTGAGCCAAATCTCCTGAACCTCGTCGGTGGAGAAGAAGCGGTCGATAATCTCTATGCTTGTGCGAAGGAAAGCAACGTTCTTAAGTCCTTGTTGAAGGGCGAGAGTGGCTCCCGTCCACATGCGCGCACCCTTTATATCCACTCCAATGAAGTTCACCTCTGGATACAGTTGCGCCAGTTCAACGGTATATTCTCCCTTTCCGCAGCCTAATTCGAGTACGATAGGGTTGTTGTTCTTGAAAAATTCCTCTCGCCAATGCCCCTTCATCTCAAATGGAACATTGTCGACTACAGAATACGGATATTGGAATACATTTTCGTATCTTTCCATGTCGGCGAATTTCGCCAGCTTGCCTTTTGACATTCTTTTCTCTATGTTGTGTGGGTAAGTAGGTGTACTTATTGATTGGTTGCTATTCTCGTTTCTGAAACGTTATTTCTTGGATTAGTTCAACTCTTTTGTATAGTTGTCTGTTGTTCCTTGGTCGTAACTGTTGTCGACATTGTTTTCTTCTTCTGTTGCCTTTTGTGCAAGTTCTGCTTTCAAGTCTTCATAGAAGGCTGCTTGGGCAGTATTCATGTAAGGAACAAGCAAAACAAGTCCGATACCGAGTGTAAGGATGCAGAGCAAAGCCCATCCGATGAAGGAGAGGTCAAGCAGGAAGAGCTTGAATTTCTTTCCCTTCATTATCTCCACACTCTTTTCGATAGCTGCATTATACTTCAGCTCTGGCTCATCGAGTAGTATATAGTATGTCATTCTATAAGAATAGTACTTTATGATTCCGGGTATAATGAGTAGGAGAGTCCAGAGGAATTCATAAATCACCACCAGAATCATTGTCACCCATACCCTTGCGTTGTAGTAGCTAAAGAGTTTGTTTATTGAGAACTCCTGATTTCTTATTATTCTTAGGAATCCGATAGTGAGGGCAAACTCCACTGGAAGAAGGAGCAAGTTAGAGATGTTTGATATTATTTGCACTTCATCAGGGAAGGAAGATATCGGCCAAGAGAAGCTTATTCCCAAAATTCCTGACAATGCGAAATAAATGATTACAGCCACAACGGCATTCCCCCAATTGCCTTCCAAGGCATTGAGAGCCTCTTTACGGTATTCACTGTTTGGTTTCATGTTATTTTTCTTTTGATAGGTTGTTTTTTTTCTTTGTGTTATTAACAGAAAAGGGGATGAGACAAGTAAAAATCCAGCCCCATCCGCTTTATGGTTATGACTGTTTGTGGATATCAATCACCCCAAACGTTTTTTCTGATTATCGTGCTGCCTTATCCGATTACCACACGAGTCCAGCCGTGAACGTCTGGCTCTATGCCGTACTGGATATTGCGAAGCTTGTGGTAAAGCATTTCGCAGATAGGACCTGGCTTCTCACCAAAGACGTATGACTTTCCTGTTTCTGCATCGTCAATGCGTGAGATTGGAGAGATAACAGCTGCAGTGCCGCAAGCGCCAGCTTCTTCGAAAGTCTCCAGTTCCTCTTCTGGAATCTGTCTTCTCTCGACAGTCATTCCGCAATCTTCTGCAAGTTGCATGAGTGACTTGTTTGTGATTGATGGAAGTATAGATGTAGACTTTGGAGTGACGTATGTGTTGTTCTTTATTCCAAAGAAGTTTGCTGCTCCACATTCATCGATATATTTCTTCTCCTTTGCGTCGAGATAGAACTCGCAGGCATATCCCATCTCGTGAGCCTTATTGTTAGCATAAAGAGAAGCGGCATAGTTTCCGCCAACCTTATAGATACCTGTTCCGAGAGGAGCGGAGCGGTCATGATCGCGAATGATGACATATGGGTTTGTTGAGAAGCCGCCCTTGAAATATGGTCCTACTGGAGTTACGAAGATGAGGAACATGTATTCCGTTGCAGGATGAACACCAACCTGAGCACTCATGCCAACAAGCAGCGGACGAACATAAAGTGTTGCACCACTCTCGTAAGGAGGTATAAACTCTTGATTGAGACGAATAACCTTGTCGACCATCTCATTGAACAGCTCTGTAGACACCTCTGGCATCAAGATTCCTCGACATGTTGACTGCAGACGTGCTGCATTCTCTTCAGAGCGGAACACCCTAACTTTTCCGTCAGGACATCTATATGCCTTCAGTCCTTCAAAAGCCTCTTGTCCGTAGTGAAGGCATGTTGCTGCCATGTGCATGTTGACGTATTCGTCAGAGCATATTTCTATTTCCCCCCACTTGCCGTTGCGATAGAAGCAACGAACGTTATAGTTTGTCTTGTGGTAGCCAAATCCTAAGTTTGACCAATCTAAATCATTCATAGTGATATCCTCTTTTTTTGTTCTTTGTTTCTGTGTCGTTTTTAACGGTAATTCCGTTATTGGATTGCAAAATTACATTAAATTATCCAAAGAACCAAAGATTTGTAAGGAAAAATCATGAATTATTTTATTTTTGTGGTGAGTTTATTGATTTTTCTTACTTTTTTCTGACTTATTGTCAGTCTTTAGTGGACTCTTCGTTTAGAATCTTTTTGATTTCCTCATCGGTCTTTTCAAGGCGTTCTTTACAGAAAGCAATGAGTTTTTTTGCCTCCTGAAGCTTGGTGGTGAGCTCATCGAGATTCATTTTCCCAGACTCCATGGCACTTACTATCTCTTCCAGTTTAGAGACTGCTTTTTCATATTTCATCTTTTCCATTGCCGATTGTTTTTTGGGGTTATTGGAATTTTTTTTTGTAATGTGTATATACCTATTTATATATAATAAAAGTTCTCTATAATCATAAACGATATCAAAAAACTAAGCTGGTTACACCTTCTTTGATAGCACAGTGCCGTTTGCCAGTCTTGTTTCCAGAATCTCACCTTTCATGACCTTTGAGGCATCGGTAACAACCTTCCCTCCGGAGAGGGTTATGGAATACCCACGCTTGAGAATAATCTCTGGGTCAAGGGAAAGGGCTTTCTGGGCGAGTAGCGAGAGACGATGGCGTTCTTTCTCGATTGCCTGCTTTGCCCCCATCTCTATTGTTTGCTGAAGCATCTGCAGGCGATGGTTTTCTTGTTCTGTTTTCTGTCTCAATGCATTCTCAATTCTTTTTGAAAGTATCTCAATGCGGTTTGTCTGACTCGCCTTTACCATGGAGAAAAGAATAGGAATCTTACTGCTGATGCCCTTCATACGAACTCTTTCTGTTTCCAGATATCTTGCTGCGGAACGTGCCAAACGGTCTGCAAGATTGTCTATTGTTCTTGACGTGTTTTCAAGGTGAGAAAGGAGGAAGTCGGCTGCTGCTGTTGGCGTTTTCACACGGTGATAGGATATCATGTCGAGAATGCACTCGTCACGCTCATGCCCGATTCCAGTTATGATTGGAATAGGGAAATTTGCCACGTTCTCAGCTAAGTTAAGTGTGTCGAAGCCAGACATGTCGCTTGTTGCACCACCTCCACGGATTATAACTACACAATCATATTCCTCATCGGCATCAAAAATTCTGTTCAAAGCATCAATCACAGAACTTTCTATCTGCTCTCCTTGCATAACAGCGTGGAAGAGAGTTGTTTGGAAGAAGAAACCATAAGGGTTGTTGTGGAGGTGGTTGCAGAAATCTCCATATCCAGCTGCTGTGGCACTTGAGATAACGGCAATATGCTGACAAAACATTGGCAGGGAGAGTTGCTTCTGCATGTCGAAGATACCTTCTGCCTTCAGTTGTGCAATTATTTCCATTCGCCTTTTTGCCAAGTCACCGAGTGTGAAGGTTGGGTCGATATCTGTTATTATCCACGAGAAGCCATAGGCAGGATGAAACTGCACATAGACTTTCAGCAGTACCTTCATGCCCGTACGCAACTGTTCGCCAGTAATCCTTTCGAAGGTTCTTTTCAAGGAATACCATGTTGATGCCCAGCATTTTGCTGATGCTCTCGCAACAGGAGTGTTCGAACTTTCGTCTTTCTCTACAAGTTCTGCGAAGAGATGCCCCCTACGCTCGTTTACGTCAGAGAGCTCTGCCTCCACCCAGTATTGTCTCGGCATGGCATTCTCTAAGACTTCACTGACGAGTGAGTTCAGTTCAAGTAATGTCATGTGTGTGCTCATTCTTCTTCACGCTTTTCGTGTATTTCCTTCTGGAAACTTTCCCAATCTTGGAATCCTGCCAATAGCGCCAATTTGTCTAAAGTTTCTTGAGATGGTCTCTCATTAAGCTTTCTTAAAAGTTTCTTCTCTATGTGTGCCAAAAGCAGTTTAATGTCTTTTTTCATGCCAAAAACAGTTTTTGCTTCATACTTTAGACTCCTTCTGAGTCAATTTTTCTACAAAGGTATTCTTTTTATTTGACAAAAGAGAGAAAAATTCGATTTTTTTTTGTAATTTTGCCCCAAGAAATTAATTTTACTTAAATATAATGAAAGAATTACAGTTAAAGTACGGATGTAATCCTAATCAGAAACCTTCCAGAATCTTTATGCAGGAAGGTGAGTTGCCAATAGAAGTACTGAATGGTCGTCCGGGGTATATCAACTTCCTCGATGCCTTCAACTCATGGCAATTGGTGAAAGAATTGAAGGCGGCCACTGGTCTTCCTGCTGCCGCAAGTTTCAAGCACGTGAGTCCTGCTGGTGCTGCTGTTGGACTGCCGTTGAGCGACACACTGAAGAAGGTGTATTTCGTTGACGACATAAAAGTGCCGCTGACACCTATCGCTTCTGCCTATGCTGCAGCACGTGGAGCAGACCGCATGTCTTCATACGGAGACTTTATCGCACTTTCTGACACATGTGATGAGGCTACGGCACTCATCATCAAGCGTGAGGTTTCTGATGGTGTTATTGCTCCCGACTATACTCCAGAGGCACTTGAAATTCTTCGTGAGAAGCGAAAGGGCACTTACAATGTCATCAAGATTGACCCTAACTACGTTCCAGCACCTGTTGAGACAAAGCAGTGCTTCGGAATCACCTTTGAGCAGGGTCGCAATGAGGTGAACCTTGCTGATGATGCTCTCTTTGAGAATATCCCTACTCAGTCAAAGAACTTTACCGAGGCTGCTAAGCGTGACCTTATGATTGCGCTCATCACTTTGAAATACACGCAGTCAAATTCTGTTTGTTATGTAAAAGACGGACAGGCAATAGGTATTGGAGCTGGTCAGCAGAGCAGAATCCATTGCACACGTCTTGCGGGCAACAAGGCTGATATCTGGTGGCTTCGTCAGTGTCCGAAGGTTATGAACCTTCCTTGGAAGGAGGGCATTCGTCGTGCTGATCGCGATAACACTATTGATGTCTATATCTCCGACGACTATGAGGATGTTCTCGCAGAAGGCACATGGCAGATGTTCTTCTCTGAGAAGCCAGAACCTCTCACTCGTGAGGAGAAGAAGGCTTGGATAGCCAAGAACACTGGTGTAGCCCTTGGTTCTGACGCCTTCTTCCCATTTGGTGATAATATCGAGCGTGCTCACAAGTCTGGTGTTGAGTATATTGCTCAGGCAGGTGGCTCTGTTCGTGACGATAATGTTATAGAGACTTGCGACAAATATGGCATCACCATGGCGTTCACTGGTGTGCGTCTCTTCCATCACTAAAAAACCGAATTGCGATACCTATGGACGATTTTGAACTCATCTTGCAGAATGGCATTAACTTCGGTCGTGGAGGAGAGCGTAAGCAGCAAGACGACAAGATAAAGACCAAGGCGAAGAAGAAAAAATATATCACTGGTGCCCATGGCTCTGGCTCTGCAATGCAAAAGGCAAAGTATCGTCAGCAGAGGGCAAACAGGAAGCATAAGTAAAAAAACAGCGGACAAGCAGCGGGGGAATTCCCTGCACTTGTCCGTTATTTTTTTCTTGTTAACCGTAAGCTCAATTTTTCTTGTTAATCGTAAGTTCAATTTTTTTTGTAAACCGTAAGCTCAATTTTCTTCTATATATTCAGAACGAGTAGATTGGTTATGCCTTCTTATTCAAATGGTTGTCGGAAAGAGCAACCCTCATTCCATCGAGAACATCCAAAGGCAGTTCTTCCACGAATAATCACCCCTTTTCCGCATAATGGGCACGGTGCTCCCGGTTTTATGGCAGTATATGCCCTTGCTGCATCTTCTGCTTTTTTCTGAACAGCCATTTTCTTTGATCTGGAAGACGATGCTTTTGAAGAGGTTTTTCCTGAAGAATTTCCAGATGTAATTCCCGAAGCAGAATCTCCAGATGTAGAATTTCCAGAACCAGATTTTCCTGATGTGGAATTTCCAGAAGCTTTTTTCCTTGTTTTTCCAGTTTCCTTTTTCTCTTCTTCTGTAATTGCGATTCGTCTGGTAGAGTTGTCTCTCAGCACCTGCATAACGATGTCGTTTGCTTGTTGCTTCAGTTCTGATATAAATGTCTGGGCATCGTATTTATGGCTTTCAATATCTCGAAGTTTCTTCTCCCAAATACCAGTAAGCTCACACGATTTCAGCAATTCCTCATGGATAATATCTATAAGGTCAATGCCTGTTGGAGTGGCAATAAGGTTCTTTCTCTCACGGCGGATATAATGCCTTTTGAAGAGAGTTTCTATTATCCCCGCACGAGAAGAAGGTCTGCCGATACCATTTTCTTTCAGTGCCATTCGCAAAGTCTCGTCTTCAACGAATTTTCCTGCCGTTTCCATTGCTCGAAGAAGGGTTGCTTCAGTATACGGCTTTGGAGGCTGAGTCCATTTCTCAGACAATGCAGGAGAGTGGGGACCTTCCTCACCTTTGTTGAAAACAGGCAGAGAAGCACTTTCGTTGCCTGTTGCCTCCTCGCTTCCTTCTATGGCTTTCTCCGTAGCATTCTCAATGGTTTTCTCCATGGAATTTTCTGCTGTTTTCTCCGTTGCTTTCTTGAAAACGACACGCCATCCCTCATCTGTGATCACCTTTCCAGATGTTCTGAACATAACGTTTGTGTCCTCCTTTCCATTAACCTCAGCAAGAACAGTTGTCGTTTCGAACTTGCAATCCTCATAGAAGGCAGCTATAAAAGCACGAGCAACAAGGTCAAAGACATTACGTTCCATATCGCTCAGTCCTGTTGGCGGAACACCCGTAGGAATGATGGCATGGTGGTCGGTGACCTTGGAAGAGTCAAACACCTTCTTGCTTTTTTTCAATGGTTTTCCTCCAAGCGGTCTAACCAAATCAGCATATGGAGTCTCGCCAGAGAAGGAGGTCTTGTAGAGTCCGTTCAGTGTCGATGGGCATTTAGCGTAGATATCGTCAGAAAGGTATGTGGTGTCAACACGCGGATAGGTGGTGAATTTCTTCTCGTAGAGCGATTGTATAAGTTTCAAGGTCATATCGGCGGAATACGAGAATTTTTTGTTGCAGTCAACCTGTAGAGAGGTAAGGTCGTAAAGGCGTGGAGGAGCTTCTGTTCCCTTCTTCTTTGTTGTGGAGAGAATGTGGAGAGGAGCGTCCTTGATATTCTCAACAGTCTTTTGCCCCTCCTCTTCGGTTCTAAATTCAATAGTTCGATAGATAGGGGCTTTGTTCTTCTCTGCCTTCTTCTGTTCCGCATTCTTTGCTGCTTCCTCTGCCTCTGCATCTTTATCTCGTTCAATGCCAGTGAACTTCGTGTTTCGATACAGGGTGCTGAGCACCCACGATTGTTGGGGAGTGAAATTCTCTATCTCCCTTTGTCGGTTGACAATAAGTGCGAGGGTAGGAGTCTGCACCCTTCCTACAGAAAGCACTTGTTTGTTTTGACCGTATTTGATGGTGTAAAGACGTGTTGCATTCATGCCGAGAAGCCAGTCGCCAATGGCACGAGAGAGACCAGCGAGATACAACGAGTCATATTCTTTCTGATCTTTCAAATTGGCAAAGCCCTCTCGAATGGCATCTTCTGTCAGAGAACTAATCCAAAGACGTTTCACTGGGCATTTTGCTCCTGCTTTCTGCATCACCCATCTCTGTATGAGCTCACCCTCCTGCCCGGCATCGCCACAGTTTATAATTTCGTCAGCCTCTTTCATGAGCTTTTCAATGACTGAAAACTGCTTCTTTATTCCTTCGTCTTCTATAAGTTTTATGCTGAAACGAGGAGGGATCATAGGCAACGACGAGAGCGACCAATGTTTCCACTGGTCGGTATAATCGTTTGGCTCTTTTAATGTGCAGAGATGTCCGAAGGTCCATGTAACCTGATATCCGTTACCTTCCAGAAACCCTTGACGTTGCTGTGTTGCTCCAAGCACGTGGGCAATGTCTCGCGCCACACTTGGTTTCTCGGCTATACATACTTTCATTTTAAAAATCTATTAAAGGGGAAATTAGTACATAGGTGCCAATTTCACCCATTTCTTTCTTCTTCTTGCTCCTCTTCTTCGTCAATCATTTGTGATGCACCAGCTTGAGGTGCCATGCCTCGTGGAGCAGCCCCAAAGCGAGGTGTGTAGTAGCTGTAGCTTCTGTGGTATTCTTCTGCTCCTTCCGCCTTATTCTCCACAACAATCTCGTCGGTGCTCTCTTTCTTGCTCACTTTGAACCGCTTCATATAAACAGCCATTAGCCAGACAGCAAGAATGAAAGAGATGAAGTCGCTTACAGGAAGAGACATCCATATACCGTCAACACTGAAGAACTTCGGTAGAATAAGGAGCATAGGAATGAGAATAAGCATCTGTCGTGATAGGGAGAGAAAGATACTTAGCTTTGCCTTGCCGATGCTCTGGAAGAAATTCGTGATAACCATCTGGCAGCCAATGATAGGTAGGAAGGCGGAGTTTATGCGCAAGCCGCGGGAGGTAATCTCGCGGAGTTCAGCATCGGTTGTGAACACTTTTACGCAAGTGTCTGGGAAGAGTTGGAAGATTGCCCATCCTGTTGTCATTACTATTGTTGCTGCAATGATGGAGATGTTTACTGCTCGCATCATTCTCTCATATTTCTTCGCTCCGAAGTTATAGCCAACGATAGGTTGCATGCCCTGGTTTATTCCCATGGAAATCATCACGAAGATAAAGACGAGACGGTTACCTATTCCGTAGGCACCCACAGAGAGGTCGCCACCGTATTCTACCAAGGCGTTATTGATGATGATAACCACCAGGCAGGCACATGCGTTCATGGCAAAAGGAGAGATTCCTATGCCGATAATCTCCCTTGTGAGTTTCTTCTTCAGCGTGTATACTCCCTTCTGGAGATGCAAGAGCTCGTTCTTGTTCGACATGATGTAGAGCTGCCATACCATAGCAAGGAATTGCGAGAGGATTGTGGCTATGGCTGCCCCTCTTATGCCCATGTCGAGCGTGTAGATGAAGATAGGGTCGAGAATCGTGTTTAAGATAACGGTGAACATTGTTGCCGCCATTGCCATTTGTGGCTTCGAGGCTGCTCTCAGAACAGCATTCATGCCGAAATAGAGATGTGTCACTACGTTTCCGAGGAGTATGATCTCCATGTATTCCCTTGCGTAAGTAAGTGTCTGCTCTGATGCTCCGAAGAAATAGAGTATCTCGTCGAGGAATAATAGGCAGACGGCAGCAAATGTTACGCCTGTTATTATGTTCAGTGTGATGTTGTTTCCAAGAATATTGTTTGCTTCGGCATAACGTTTCTGACCGAGACGCACGCTGATAAGAGTTGAAGAGCCTACTCCAATAGCTGCTCCGAAGGCTCCTGAGAGGTTCATGAACGGGAAGGTGATGGCGAGTCCTGCTATTGCCATTGCTCCTACTCCCTGTCCGATGAAGATAGAGTCAACCATGTTGTAGAGCGAGCTTGCCACCATCGCAATGATTGCAGGTAATGCGTATTGCGTAAGCAATTTTCCTACTGGTTTTGTTCCTAATTCAAGTGTTGCGTTATCCTTTTTTGCCATTTTTCTTCTTTTATTGCTTTTGTTTTCTGGTATTCTTTTTGATTGTTAGAATCTATTTTAGCCACACTGGTTCCTGATTCCACCGTGAGAGATGATTGTTTAGATGGCATTGAAAGCGTCAAGGAACGACTGCTTGAAGCTTCGGCTTATGGAGAGGTCGGCATCAATGCTTACGGAAGTGTTCATAATGCATTTATTCTCTGCAATCATGTCGATATAGTGAAGGTTCACAATGTGGCGCTTGTTTATCTGAACGTAGTTTTGGGTGAGGGAAAGAATAATGTCTGAATTGGTGCGCCTTCTCAGTGGATAAACAGCACCATCTTTGCACATCACCTCCCAATAGTTGTCTTCCTGACGGAAGTGGAAAACGACACAATCATTCACGTCAAGACGAGTAAGTTCGTTCTTGAAGTTCACAACAAGCAGGGGACGAGGATAGGAACATGGATAGTCTACTGACTTCAGAGTTGTAAGCTTGTTCTCGTAGTATCGCTTTATGATGTTCCCAATTTCCTCTACCGAAGGTGGCTTTAAGAGGAAGTCAAAGGCTTCTCTTCGTATGGCATCAATAGCGTAATTGGGGTGAGCACTGTAGAACACCACCTTCGTGTCAGGACTAATCTGCTGGCGGATTATCTGACAGAACTCCAATCCGGAGATTTCGGGCATTTCGATGTCAAGGAAGATGATGTCGGTGGTTTTCTCCGTAAGGTCGTCGATGGCATCATAGGCATTTGTTGCAGTTCCAGTCACTTCCACAGGGTAATGCTTCTCCATGAGAATCTGCAGTACCTCAGCAGCTTCCTCGTTATCGTCTATTATGTACGCTTTGATTTTTTTCATAAGTAGATGCTTTTTATGCAGGTTAAGGTGGGGGTTAAATGTCGAACTTGTAGTTGTCGGGAATGAAAATCCATGCATCTACACCAGAGCAACCGTCTGTGCGGTTCTCCGTTCCGAAAGTCATTAGACGGGAGTTTCTGTCGTTGAAGAGCTGAATGGTTTGCCGGATGGTTCTTATTCCTGTGCTCTTAGAATTGAAAGCCTCCACAGAGATTCCTTCTCCGTTGTCAAGCACAGAGATTCTCACTCCGTTGTCTTTCCTCTTTGCAAGAACTGTAAGCTGAGGCTCTCTGACCTTTGCGATTGGTTGCAGCCCATGCTTTATGGCATTCTCAACAAATATCTGTATGGTCATGGTAGGAATCTTTATGCTATTAATGTCAACATCAGCATCGATTTTCTTCTCGTACATCAACTTCCCACCCATCTTTTGTCCCTCAACCTTCACGTAAAAGTCTATGAACTTCAGTTCGTTGGCAAGTGTTGTGACACTCTTGTCTGCCTGCTCTAAACCACGGCGGAGGAGGGTGATGAGAGGAGTGAAGTCAACTTCCTTTCCTTTCAATTGGCAGAGCATCTCGTGGTTAAGTGCGTTGAAGATGAAGTGAGGGTTTATTCTGTTGCGAACAGCCTCCATTTTCAAGCTTCGTAGTTGCTGGCGCATGGTAAGGACATTGATTTTCTGGCGTCTGATGCGTGTGACGACAATCAAGGCAATAATTCCTGCGGCAAGAACAGCTATAACAGCAAATGTCCATCCAATGATAGCAGTGAGTTCCTTGCGCTTTATCTCCTGCTGTTGCTGGAGGAGGCGTTTGTCGTGACGGTATCTGAGGATATTTGCGCTCATCCTCATCTTTATGTTTGCAGAGTTGATAGAGTCGTCAATATGTTCTATTCTGTCTTGAATGAAATACGCATCCTTGTAGTGACCTGTTTTTTCAAACAATTCCTTGAGGGCTTTCATGCGGATTAACTGTTGAGTGATGTCTACTTCCTTCTCATTTTCTGAGTTTCTGTAGATCTCCATGGCTTTCGCATTGTTGCCCCTCTGAAGCTCCAACTTTATTCTCTCGCTGTCGACATAGTAGAGAATGGTGGGGTGGTTTACTTTTTTGCCAAATGTCTCCACTTTATTCAGTGCGTTTTCTGCAGCATCATTCTGACCGAGTATGATGTATATCTCAGCAAGGTTTCCCAAGGCAGTGTAGTAGTCCCATTCTTTTCCAGGCTTGTCTTTTGTGAGCGCTGCCGCCTTCTCGAAGTTTCTTTTCGCCTCTTCATATTCCTCTGAGAAATAATGGTAGTTGCCATGGTCGTTGTAGTAAATGAACTTGTCTTTCTCGCTCATCTTTGGAAGATTCTTTTCCACCTCTTTCCACCATACCTTCGCATTCTCCAAATCGCGCATGGTGTTGTAGACAGAAGCCACTCCAAGCTTGATGGCCACCTTATTGTTGGGGTTCGCGTTTATAGAGTCGGAATACAACTGTGCCGTGTAATACATATCGGCACTTTCATCGTAACGACCCATCGTTCGAAGAATGTATCCTCGATTGAGTAGCGTAAGCAGTTTATGGTCTTCTGTACCTTCTATGGCATCAATTTTTTTTAACGCCTTTGTATTATATTCTAATGCGGAATCAGGAGCCCAAAGGAAGGTAATGAAGAACACGCTCTTTGCCATGTAGTATTCTGCCTCTACCCATTTTCGAGATTCTGTGTTCTTGCCGTTTTTTGCAAGGTATCTGCAAATGCGGATGTTTACCTCCTCCATGGCTTTAGCGTCTGATAAGTAGAAGTTCTCTCGGTTCTTTGTAGATAGCCAAAGGTAGTATGAATCGCTATCCTTTGCCGTTTTGAGCTTCTCGTCGATAACCTTCTGCGCAAAGTCCATTTTTCCAATTAATATAGAGTCTTCTACTGTCTTCCTCTCCTTGTTCATCGTCTTAAAATCATTTCCTTCTCCAAGATGAGTGCATGCGGTGAGTGTGGAAAGTATCACCAGTATAGTCGCTATTATCTTCTCTACTTTCATTAGTTCTTCTTCTATGATTAAATATGCTGCAAAATTACAAAAAATTAATGAAACCGCCTAATAAAAGCGATTTATTTTTCTTTTTTTATATATGTGCATGGTGTTTCGAAGGCTTGTCTTGTTGTTATTTCGTCGTTATTTCGCCGTTATTTCGCCGTTATTTCGCCGTTATTTCGCCGCAATCCGTGTTGATTCAACAATTTTCTTGATATGGTTTAATATTTCATATAAGTATTTTAATGCAGGAAGACAACCAGTTTGTTTCATGTCTTTTCCATATTTAAGGGAATCTCTTCTAATGAAATATTCTCTAATCACAGGAAAGAGTACGCGATTTGCAAAATGTTAGAATAAATATCCAAAATCCTTCAAATACACCTCTCCTGTGGTGTTGGTAAATGTGAATATTAATCGCAATGCTTTACAAAATGTAAAAATGGTAATATCCCTAAGGTTAACAAGATTAAACAGATTCTGACAAAATGTTAAAAACGAGCATTTTTTCTCGATTTCTTTTGTTTTTATCAAAAATAATCCATAACTTTGCAATCAAGAAATCAGAGTCGGGCACCGTTTCCGAATAACGCTTCGCTCTATTCAGAAAACGACGTTCCCTATTTCTTGATTACGAAGAAGCAATCAAGAAATCAGAGTCGGGCACCGTTTCCGAATAACGCTTCGCTCTATTCAGAAAACGACGTTCCCTATTTCTTGATTACGAAGAAGCAATCAAGAAATCAGAGTCGGGCACTCAATTTTCTTTACTACGAACTTTACCTAACTATCTTTTGAAAAGATTCTAACCTTAATATTATGAACGTACAACAAATCATGCAAGACTTGGAGCGAAAGCATCCAGGTGAGAAAGAGTTCCTTCAGGCTGTAAGAGAAGTTCTCTTGTCAATTGAAGATGTATATAACCAGCATCCAGAGTTTGAAAAGGCTAAGCTCATTGAAAGACTCGTGGAACCAGAGCGCATCATCACATTCCGTGTGCCTTGGGTAGACGACAAGGGTGAGGTGCAGGTGAACATCGGATATCGTGTTCAGTTCAACTCTGCCATTGGTCCTTACAAAGGTGGATTGCGATTCCACCCTTCAGTAAACCTTTCTATCTTGAAGTTCCTCGGATTCGAGCAGACGTTCAAGAATGCTCTCACAACGCTTCCTATGGGTGGTGGCAAGGGCGGTTCCGACTTCTCTATCCGTGGAAAGAGCGATAATGAGGTTATGCGTTTCTGTCAGGCTTTCATGACCGAGCTCGTAAAGAACATTGGTCCTGACGAAGACGTGCCTGCTGGTGATATTGGCGTTGGTGCAAGGGAGATAGGTTATCTCTTCGGCATGTATAAGAAACTGACACACCGCTTTGAGGGTGTGCTCACTGGCAAGGGACTCGAATGGGGAGGCTCTCGCATTCGTCCTGAAGCAACTGGCTTCGGTGCTCTATACTTCACAAATCAGATGCTGAAGACTCACGGTATAGACATTGCAGGAAAAACAGTTGCCATCTCTGGCTTTGGAAATGTGGCATGGGGCGCTGCATTGAAGGCTACAGAACTTGGTGCAAAGGTGATAACAATCAGTGGTCCTGATGGTTATATCTACGACCCAGATGGAATCTCTGGTGAGAAGATCGACTATATGCTTGAACTTCGTGCTTCTGGTAACGACATCTGCGAACCATATGCAGAAGAGTTCCCTGGCGCTACCTTCGTGCCTGGAAAGAAACCTTGGGAGGTGAAATGCGATATCGCACTTCCTTGTGCAACACAGAACGAGTTGAATGCTGACGATGCTCGTATGCTCGTAGAGAATGGTGTGACATGTGTCGCTGAGGTTTCAAACATGGGATGCACAGCAGAGGCTTCTGAATATTTCGTTGCACAGAAAACGATCTTCGCTCCAGGAAAGGCTGTCAATGCAGGTGGTGTAGCTACATCTGGTCTTGAGATGACTCAGAACTCAATGCGTCTCGGATGGTCAGAGAAGGAAGTCGATGAGAAGTTGCATTATATCATGTCTTCCATCCACGATGCTTGTGTAGAATATGGAAAGCAAGCTGACGGATACATAGACTATGTAAAGGGTGCGAATATTGCTGGATTCATGAAGGTGGCTAAGGCAATGATGGCACAGGGAGTTGTATAAAAAGCTTCACATTTTTATTCTCTCATAAACCGTAACTCGCCTTAATTTAAGATTCGGTCTGGCAAAAACTTTTACAGTTGATTTTAGATTGTTGAAGTTAAACCTCTAAAAAACACTTTTATCAATATAAAACGGTTAACAACTATAATAATTACATTGCTCATAAGCTTTGCTCCGTTGCTCTCACAACAACGGGGCAAGGCTTCTTTTTATTCTAAGAGAGCAACAGGAAGCAAAAGTAGTAGCGGAGTGAGAATACATCACGACAGTCTCACATGTGCACATCGTACGCATCCTTTCGGTACAAAACTGAAGGTAACGAACCTTAACAATGGGAAGTCTGTTATAGTAAAAGTTATTGACCGTGGACCGTTTGTACGTGGGAGAATCATTGACATATCTTACCGTGCAGCACATGAAATCGGAATGCTTTCAAATGGAATAAGCATGGTGGAAGTGGAAGTATACCATGAAAACATTACGCCATTCAAGCCAGAGAGCGAGAAATACGAGCCTATCGAGTTTGACATTGCGAAGACTGCAATAGAAAAAACAACTCCTGTTTGGCAAGTAGATTCCATCGAGCATAAAGATGTTGACCTCGATTTTATGGGGCAGTAAAGAGAAGCTGCCTTCTTCTTCCTCCCCATAGCTGCTATGCCTTCTTCCCCTCCTCATATTGCTATGCCGTTAATAATCCGGGCATCGAATGCCCGGAAGTCCCTTAAGAGTCCCTCAAGAGTCCCTTAAGAGTCCCTCTGAAAGTCCCTCAGAAGTCCCTCAGGACCGTCATGCAAGTGATTTATTTTTTTACCGGCAGATAGCATTCTGGCATTCCTGCAGCATAGCAAGCAATCTCGTATTGCTGATAACGGATGCACACACCCTTATTGGTGAGATAAGGACGGCATTCTGGCAGTGGAAAGGCGTTACAGAACGATTCCTCGTCAATCAAAAGGCTATTCTGAAGCTGTTCGTCAGAATCGGCAGCCTTTGCCGGAATTTCGAAATATCCCTTCAATCCTTTCTTTATTTCGTTTCTAAGCTCCTTTGTTGTGTATCCCTTCAGCAGTTCCCAGTCAACTCTTTTTCCACTTGCCTTGCAGAACGTTTGTCCAACATTGATTGTAGAGCCATGGGCACCACCTAAGTAAGTGTAAATTATGCCTTCAAGGGTGAAGAACTCGTCGTCTTCATAAATAACAGAGACATTCATGTCGTATGTCATTTCCTTCACTTCTTCTTCCTCGTAAACATCAAGGATAGATTTCAAGTCTTTTGAGAGACTATCTACGAGCATTGTTCCTCGTTCCTTTGCCAATTCTAAGAATGATGCCTTTGCCCCTCTGCTCTCAAGCAATTCTTTCTCCCAGGCAAAGATGCTGTCTTGAACAGTCTCATGACCATTCTTTATATAAGGGTATTTTATTCTTACTGAAACCTTCCCGTTCTTTGCAACGTTGCTCGTTTTTGCCCAAAGAACAGAATCGAAAATAATTTTCTCTGTCTCCTTAACTTCGCCTATTGCACCTTCAGCAATTACTGTAGAGTCAGAAATGTCTGTCTTGCCTCCGTTCTTGCCATTACAAGATGCCAAAGCGGTGATTATTGCTACCAGCATAAACAATGCTGATGAAATAGAAAAGTTTTTCATGATTGTAAGAATGATTTGAAGTTTATGATTTGTTTGAAATAGTTTCTCACACCAACTCCACGAACATTGCATCGTAGAGATTCCCTGGAAAGAAAAATTACTCGTTAATGAGCATAGCTTGCTGGAAGACTCCAGCAAGCGTATCTGTCTCATTTCTATTTTATTTGCACACTCTCGATTTTCTCAATGCCTCCGTTGTAAGGATGCAGAAGAAGAGTCGTCTTTACCTTCTTTGAGAACAACGGATCATTAAGGTTTTCTATCTCCCCGAACTGAGAGGCTGAGAATTCAAGAGTTTTTATAGTCTTCTCGCTATTGGCAAGGGAAAAGCGCACCTTCCCAGGAAGAGAAATCCAAATGCCAGTTTCGTCTTTAGGCGCTTTCTTTCCTGGCTCGTTGATATATTCTGGCATAGAGTGCAGGTCTTCTACAATGGCATAATATGGTTCTCCAGAGAGGTCATCGGTATCAACCATTCCGAAATGCGAAGAGAAGCGATACAGAATTTCCTTCTGTTTCTCTTTCTCTGGAACATAGATAATGATATGCTCAATAGTATCTGTTGTTATCACACCTTCAAAGAACTGCCTGATTGCCTTCTCTTGAGTGCTGAGGTTCTTCAGCATAATCTCCAATTGCAAACCGTCCTTTGGCATGTAGTCTGCTTGACCACGTGTCAGTTCATTGATACTCTCACGAATATCGAAAATCTCGTTTGCGCAAAGCTCTGCCATCTTTAACTTGCTTCCTGTGCTCACAATCTCCTGACTGAGAAATTTGTAAGGGTCTAATGGCTCTGGCTTTGGTGCAGGAACAAATGGCTCTTTGTATTTCGGCCCCTTCCCCTCTGCATTTATTCCGAGAAGGATATTGTCTTCTGTCAGTGAGAACGATGTGATATTCAGTTTGTTCTCCATCTTTGCCTCAAATATTCGAGAAGAGTCAGGAATAGCGTAGAGCTCAATGTCTTGATTTATAATGCGATAGTGGTCGAACGTCTCCTGTTCAACGTTCTTCTTCAAGAACCGATTCGCATATTCAGACAGTCTGCCAGGAGTGTACGATTTCTTCTCCACGAGAACAGAAATTTTCAGTGCTGTCTTTGGAAGATGGTATGTTGCACTCTGAGCAGAGGCAACAGCAATGCTTAAAAAGCAGAAAACGAATGAAAGGAATATTTTGTTCATTTTTTTTGTAATGTTTTTTTTGTCTTTGGAATATTTGTTGTTCTTATGTTTCTTTTATGCACATCTATTTGTAAAAACAATTATTGCTCGCCTGATTGATTCTCAAGAGAAGAATAAAGATCTTTAAATGCCAAAGGAAGAGCATCAACAATGTCTGACGCAATTAGACTTTCTACCCCCTTCGAAGATGCTGCTATGTCTCCAGCAAGACCATGGAGGTAAGCACCGAGAATTGCTGCGGCACCAACGGAATAGCCGCGAGACATCAGTCCTACAATAACACCCGTGAGCACATCGCCTGCTCCAGCAGTCGCCATGCCGCCATTTCCTGTCGTGTTGAGAATAACAGAGCCGTCTGGTTGGCAGATAGCAGTATAATGCCCTTTCAGGAGAATGTAGCCTTGCATGCGCTGTGCCATCTCTCTGGCTTTTGACAACCGTTCATATTCACTACTGCATGAATATCCCTCTAACGTGTCGAACTCCTTTGGGTGAGGAGTGAGTAGAATTCCTGGTGGCAACTGCTGCAACCATGCCCTCCTGCTTCCAAGAATGTTCAAGGCATCCGCATCGAGAACCATCGGACAGTTCGTGCGGCGAATCTGTGAGATAAGAGCGATGGCGGTGGTGTCGCGTTGTCCTAATCCTGATCCTATGGCAACTGCCTGATACTCATCGGTATCAACGGGGTCAGAGAAGCAACCACTGTCTTTGTCAAGCTGAACAATTGCTTCTGGAACGGAAATCTGCATGATGTCATAATTCCCTTGAGGAATATGGACAGTAACCTTTCCCACTCCAGAGCGCAAGCATGCCCTTGTGGCAAGAGTAGCAGCCCCTGCCATGCCGTAACATCCTGCTATTATCAAGGCGTGTCCCATAGTGCCTTTATGCACAAAGTCTCCTCTCCTCTTCAGAAGGGAAAGAATGTTCTCTCGCTCAACGACTGTTATCTGTGAAGTCTCACGCATCATCCATGCTTTAGAGAGCTGAATGTCTAAAACCTCTACCTCACCAAGGTATTGTTGACAGTCGGCAAAATACATGCAGAGCTTTTTCATCTGAAGCGTGAGCGTAACATCTGCCTTGACAATGTTCTGCGTGATATTGTACGTATTGTCTTCTGCCATTAGTCCAGAAGGGAGGTCGATACTCACCACCGTGCTCTCTGAAGCGTTTATGTACTTCACAAGGGAGGCAAATCCTCCGCTCAATGGCTTGTTCGTGCCAGAACCGAATAGTCCGTCTACAACAAGTGTATCGGAGTCAAGGGTAGGAGGGTCAAACTCTTCTGTAACCTCCACAAAGCGTTTTATATGCTTTGAGTCACGAAGGCGAGTGCGGTTTGCCTTACAGTCGTCACTGAGCTTCCCTTTTACGTTGAAAAGGTAGGCTGTAACATCGTATTTCTTTTCCGACAACATGCGAGCGACAGCAAGAGCATCGCCACCGTTGTTTCCTGGTCCGGCGAAAACAACCACAGGCTTTTTCACACCCCATCTCCTTATGATTGTCTGCGTAAGAACAGTGGCAGAACGCTCCATAAGGTCTATTGACGACACTGGTTCGTGTTCAATGGTGAATTTGTCCAATTCGCGTATCTGATTGCTTGTAAATATCTTCATATTTGACTAAAATATCTTCTTCAAGTGCAAAAATACAAAATTTATGTAAACAATGTGCTATTATTTCTCGTTTTTTTATTAATTTTGTAGCAAATTTGCGATTTTATAAAGTTTTTCCTCGTTAAAAGCACTATGAAGGATATAAAATTAAAGGACAAGACCTTTCGTCTGAGCATATCAGAGAAAGAGATTCTTGAGAAGGTGAAAGAAGTAGCAGAAAGGATAAATAGCGACTATAAAGGAAAGAACCCTCTGTTCCTCTCTGTACTCAATGGAGCGTTTATGTTTACAAGCGATCTGATGAAAGAGATTACTCTCGACTGTCAGATTAGTTTCGTGAAACTCGCCTCATATCAGGGTACGATGTCAACAGGAAGTGTTCATGAGGTGATAGGAGTAAACGAAAACCTTGCTGGGCGCGACATTATTATTGTTGAAGACATCGTGGAGTCGGGAAAGACAATGGTGCAGATGCTTGATTCGCTGTCAAATAGAAATCCAGCGTCAGTGAAAATCTGTGCTTTATTCCATAAGCCTTCAAAGCTTCTTGAACCGTCTGTTCATGTTGACTATCCTGCCATGGTTATTCCAGACGACTTCATTGTTGGCTATGGCTTAGACTACGACCAACAAGGGCGAAACCTTCGAGATATCTACACCATAGTTGAGGAATAAGCTAAACAAATGTAAGACATATGTAAATAATATCAATAGGTAAAAAGTAATACAAACACAGATTGCATTGCTACTGTAACCAATATGTGTGAGTGTTAACATACCTCATGCAGACGGAAACAGCGACTGCTGTGCACAAAACCAAAAAAATAAAATGAAGAATATTATTATTTTCGGTGCTCCTGGTTCAGGAAAGGGCACTCAGAGCGATAAGATTATCGCTGAATTTGGAGTAGAACATATCTCTACAGGAGATGTTCTCCGTGCAGAAATCAAGGCGGGAACAGAACTCGGAAAGGTGGCTGCCAGCTATATCAATGATGGAAATCTTGTTCCTGACTCTCTGATTATTGACATCCTCGCTTCTGTTCTCGACAGTAAGGGAAAGGATATTGAGGGTGTTATCTTTGATGGCTTCCCTCGTACAATTCCTCAGGCAGAGGCTTTAGACAAAATGCTTCAAGAACGTGGTGAAGAGGTTAGTGTTGTTATCGGACTTGAGGTAGACGATGATGAACTCGTAAAGCGTATCGTGGCAAGAGGAAAGACCAGCGGTCGTGCCGACGACAATGAGGAAACTGCCAAGAAGCGTCTCGACACTTACTATGCCCAGACTCTTCCTCTCAAGGATTTCTATATCACTCAAGGAAAATATGCTAAGATTCACGGCATGGGCTCTATAGATGATATCTATGACAATATCTCAAAGGCTATAAAAGGATAGAGATGACAGATAATCATCTCTTACAATAGAGATGTATCTTCTCTCACACCTTGAACATCTTAAAGGCGTTCAATATAAACTCATAAATAACCATTCAAGGAAAGAAGGCAGGGGTCAACCGCCCCTCCCTTCATTCCTTCAATAAAAAAAGAAAGGAAATAATGGAATCAAATTTCGTCGACTATGTCAAGATACAATGCCGCTCAGGAAAAGGCGGACGCGGCTCCATGCACTTGCGCCACGTGAAGTACAATCCTAACGGAGGTCCTGACGGTGGCGACGGAGGAAAAGGCGGAAGCATCATACTTCGTGGAAACCACAACTATTGGACTTTGCTACATCTGAAATACCAGCGTCATTTCTTTGCTGAACACGGAGGAAACGGTGGGCGAGACAAGTGTCATGGAACAAACGGAAAGGATATCTATATTGATGTTCCGTGTGGTACGGTAGTATATAATGCTGAGACCGGAAAGTTCGTCTGCGATATCTCCTACGACGGTCAGGAGGTGGTGCTGCTGAAAGGTGGGCGAGGAGGACTTGGAAACTTTCAGTTCCGCTCTGCCACAAATCAGGCACCACGATATGCTCAACCAGGAGAACCAATGCAGGAGATGACGGTAATAATGGAACTGAAACTGCTGGCTGATGTAGGACTTGTAGGACTGCCGAACGCAGGAAAGTCCACTCTCCTCAGTGCTGTCTCTTCTGCCCGACCAAAGATTGCAAATTATCCTTTTACTACTCTTGAACCGTCTTTGGGAATTGTCTCATACCATGACCATAAGTCTTTCGTTATGGCAGACATCCCAGGAATCATTGAAGGAGCCTCCGAAGGTAAGGGACTCGGATTGAGATTCCTCCGCCATATCGAGCGAAACTCTCTCCTCCTTTTCATGGTTCCTGGAGATACAGAAGATATCAAGGCAGAATACGAACTGCTATTAAGAGAACTGGAGAACTTCAATCCAGAGATGCTCAACAAGCATAGGGTTCTTGCAGTGACAAAGTGCGACCTTCTCGATGAGGAACTCTGCGAAATGCTTCGAGAGACTACTCCAGACGATCTTCCCGTGGTCTTTATCTCCAGCGTAACAGGACAGGGAATAAATGAACTGAAGGATATCCTTTGGAACGAGCTGAACTCTGAGAGTAATAAACTCCTCGACATCACAAAAGACGATACTCTTGTTCATCGAGACAAAGACATGACTCGTTTTAATGCAGAAATGGCTGCGGAGGGTGAGGATAATGTTGTATTCTTCGAAGAAGAGGATGCTGATGAATATGATATTGAGGAGCTCGACGACTATGAGGTTGAAGATATTGAGGACTACGAGATTGAAGACCTTGATGTCAATGAGGTTAATAACCTTGACGAAAAGAAATAACTTAAATAAAGGGGGATAATCGTTCCTACTCTTAAACTGAAAGGAGTATAGAATACTATTGGTTCCTTGTGAACATTCCCACAGATAAACAATGACAGAAAGAGAAACAGACAAGAAAAAGGCTGTCTTCCGCTACAATCTCTCTGGCGAGAAGATACAGGACATAGAGAATGGTGAGAAACCTCTGGCTGAGGCTTTTTTTACAACAAAAGCCATAGGCAGAGACCCAGAGAAGTTGTGCCCGCTCCTTGGAGTGGAGAAAGAGCGATTTGCACGCCCTCACCAAATACACGGCTTTCAAACAAGGCAGATTGCAGAGGAATTCTTCCTTCTCGGAGATGGGGTGAGAAAGATGCTTCTCGATGGCGTCGATGCGGTTATATACGATGTAAAGAACGCATGCATCGGAATCTCCACTGCTGACTGCATACCCGTTGTCGTCTATGATACTAAGAACCATTGTGCGGCAGCAATTCATTCCGGATGGAGGGGAACACTTGAAAGAATCGTCATTCGAGCTATTGAGAATCTCATAAAAACTTTCCACACAAAACCGGAGAACCTGAGATGCATAATAGGTCCTGGAATATCAATGGAGTCGTTTGAAGTGGGAGATGAGGTCTACGATGCTTTCCTGAAAAAAGGATTCCCTGTAGACAGCTTTGCGGTCAGAAGGCTTGCCAAGCACAACCGAGCAAACGATAATCTCTCTGCCGACATACCATGGAAATGGCACTTAGACATCAAGGAGTGCAATCGTCAGCAGTTGCTCTCGCTTGGGGTGAAGGAAGAGAATATCATGATTCTTGACGTTGATACCATGACAGACGAACGCTTCTATAGTGCTCGCAGGGAAGGTGCCGAAACAGGGCGAATGCTCTCGGGAATTATTCTGAGATAAACCGTTGTCCAACACTCTTGCTCACTTTCATTGCTTACACCTTATTATATATAATGATAAAGAAAAAGATAAAAAACATATTACTGCTTTCAATGCTGCTGTTGCCGATGAACGCAATGGCGCAGGAGGAAATGTTCTCACCAAGGGAACAGCAGTCCATCAGTACTGAGACTCCAGGACTCTTTGAACGCTCAAACGGTTTCACTGTCGACTTCGGACAGTATACCGACAACGACTATTCATTCCCTCTCCCAGTGGGAAAAGTTCTTGGAACAAGAAAAAACAACAATATACTCATCGGCTCTACTGAGGGCGATGCGGTAAAGGCAATGTTTGATGGTGTTGTCAGACTGTCGAAGGAATTGCCGCAATGGGGAAGAACGATTGTGGTGAGACATGCTAACGGACTGGAAACAGTATATGGCAATAACGCACAAAACCTCGTTAACGTAGGAGACAAGGTGAAAGCGGGACAAACAATCGCCATCATCGGAACAAAAAGCGAAAAGACGTTCTGTGAGTTTGCTGCAATGGTGAACGGCTCAAGAATGAATGTCGAGACACTTATTGACATCAGAAGTCATCGCTTGCGCCATCACACCTTACTCTTTGAACAACAGGTGGCAGGGGTGAAGATCACGGTTGTCAATGAGGAGCATGAGCATACAATGACAAAAGGAAAGGGAAGGAGGGAACCGCAACGCGGAAATATGACTGCCTCTCAGAATCGTGTCCTTAGCGAGTGCAACTCGGCAGACAGGAAGTTTGCGAAAAACTCAGAACATGTGGCTCGACCTCAAGACGACTTCGAGGTTCTGGATATAGATGAGTTTCAGTCAATACAGTTTGAAAAGGAAATAGTCTCTCCTTTTAAGAGCAATAACGAGTTCTCTATAAACTTCGCAGAATATACAGAAGCAGACTGGTGTTACCCAATGAAGGGCGGAAGGGTGATTAGTCCGTTCGGAGGAAAACGTCGACATGCAGGAACCGATATAAAGACTAAGGCTGGCGACCCTATATATGCTGCTTTTGAAGGTAAGGTGGTGCGTTCTGGTACTCACTACGGCTATGGACTTTGCATCGTAATTCGCCATGCCAACGGTCTTGAGACTCTCTACAGTCACCAGAAGAAGAACCTTGTGAAGGTTGGCGATTGGGTGAAGGCGGGCGACCAGATTGGTGTTGTTGGAAGAACGGGAAGAGCATCTACAGAACACTGCCATTTCGAGGTGAAGTGTAATGGCAGACCGTTTGACTCTGCCAAAATCTTCAACCATGCCAATAATACTCTAAAGAGGCAAACTCTCGTGTTCCGAAAGACAAAGAACAGAGTATCTATCACGTCAGATAAAAAACAATAACACAATAGTAGTATTAAGTAGGTGTGCAAAATTATTTTTATAATCCTTGCATCGCCTACTGCGCATTATCAGCAAGTGACAACAGTCGAGTAGGAGTCGCTACACTCCTTTATGTCACATACTGATTCTACATCACCAATCAATACAATCATTATAAAAATAATTTTGCACACCTACTTATGAAAAAAACTTTAACAATGACTGCACTCGTGGCAATGTCTGTATTCGGATCAACAGTCTGTAAGGCTGAAGGTACAGAAGGCAATGTAGCAAAGGCTAATGAAGCGGTTTCCAAAAACTGCTTGTTGAAAAAAAGTACCAATAAACACGGTATTGAGTCGTTCGACAAACTCACTGCAGCCGATTATCGGGAGGCTGCATTGTTAGGAATTGAAAAGCAGAAGGAGGCAATAAAGGCAATCACTTCAAATCCTGCTGCACCTACTTTCGAGAATACTATCGTGGCACTGGAGAACAGCGAGAAAGCTCTCGTGCGTGCTCTCGAAACTTTCTATCCTCTTGAAAGTAGCAATTCTTCTCAGGAATATCGTGACCTCGACAAGGAACTCTCTCCTCTTCTCTCTTCAGTAAACGATGATATCGTTATGAACCCTCTACTCTTCAAAAGAGTGAAGGCTGTTTATGATGGACTCGCATCTTCTGGTCTTGATAAGGAACAGAAGAAGCTCGTAAAGAATATTTATAAGAACTTCGTTCAGAATGGTGCAAACCTTCCTGCTGCCGACCAAGAGAAGCTAAGAAAACTGAACACGGAGATTTCTATGCTTCAGCTGCAGTTCTCACAGAATCTGCTCCATGAGACAAACAATACGTTCGTGACTGTCGACAAACTTTCTGACCTTGAGGGACTGTCACAAGCTGATATTGACCGGGCTGCGGCTATGGCAGAGCAACAGGGACAGAAGGGAAAGTGGATGTTCAATATGCAGAGAACATCATGTAACCCAGTACTGCAGTATTGTAAGAATAGAGAACTCAGAAAGAAGGTATATCTCGCATACTGCAATAGAGGAAGTCAGGGAAACACCTACGATAGTCGAGAAATATGTGCAAAACTCGTGAAACTGCGTCTTGAACGTGCTAAGCTGATGGGATTCAAAGATGCTGCTTCACAGATTCTCGACAACCGTATGGCAAAGAAACCGGAGAACGTTTATAAACTCCTCGACCAAATCTGGACTCCTGCAGTCGCAAAGGCAAAGGAGGAATTAGAGGATATCCGCATAGAGATGAAAAAGGATGGTCTGAACTGCGAACCAGAAGGCTGGGACTATCGGTTCTACTCTGAAAGGGCGCGAAAAGCAAAGTTCAATTTCGACGAGACGGTTCTCTCTGAATATCTCGAGATAAACAACGTCCTTAAGGGTGTCTTCTATGTCGCAGGTAGACTCTACGGACTGACCTTCAAGGAGATAACAACTGAGGTGCCTGCATATGAGCCTACTGCTCAGGCATGGGAGGTATATGACAGAAACAACTCTCTCCTCGCAATCTTCTATAGCGACTATTACCCTCGTGGTGGAAAACGTGCTGGAGCATGGTGCACAACCTTCCGCTCACAGACCTACGAGAACGGAAAGCGTGTAGAGCCTGTCGTTGTAAACGTATGTAGCATGACTCCTGCAAGTGCCGACCGACCTGCACTGCAGTCTATTGATAATGTGCAGACAATGTTCCATGAGTTCGGACATGCTTTACATGCCTTCATGCAGAATACTCATTACACGGGTGTAGGAAACGTAGAGCGTGATTTTGTGGAACTCCCTTCACAGATAAACGAGCATTGGGCTTTTGAACCAGAGGTGCTCGCTATATATGCAAAGCACTACAAGACGGGAGAGGCACTTCCTAAGGAACTGCTTGAGAAATACAATGCTGCAAGCCGTTATGGTCAGGGATTCGCTACTGTTGAGTATCTTGCTGCTTCTTACGTTGATATGGACCTTCACGTGCTCACCGAGGTGCCAGAGGGTCTTGACGTCATGAAGTTCGAAGAAAAGAAATTGGCGCAAAGGGGAATCCCAAGACAGATACAGCCTCGCTACCGTGTCACAAACTTCTCACACACAATGGGAGGTGGCTACACTGCTGGATACTATAGCTATATCTGGGCAGAGGTGCTTGATGCTGACGGCTTTGAGGCATTCAAGGAGACTGGCGATATCTTCAATCAGAATGTTGCAGAGCGCTTCCGTAAGTATGTGCTCACTCCTGGCGGCATTGACGACGGAATGACCATGTACCGCAACTTCCGTGGTGCAGAGCCAAAGATTGACGCTCTTCTCCGTAACCGTGGTTTGATAAACTAAAAGCTTCCTTATAGGGCTTTGGGAGAATCTATCCTCTTTATATCAATGTTTGAAGTTTTTAATCAGAAATATAATAGAAAGAAAAATGAAAAAAATATTATTGCTTGGCTCAGGAGAATTGGGCAAAGAGTTTGTGATTGCTGCAAAACGTAAGGGTGTATATGTTGTGGCATGCGATAAATACGACAACGCTCCTGCCATGCAGGTGGCTGACGAGCGTGAGGTGTTCTCTATGCTCGATGGAGATAAACTTGAAGAGGTGGTAAAAAAGCATCAGCCAGACATTATCGTTCCAGAGATTGAGGCAATTCGTACTGAGAGACTGTTCGAATTCGAGAAGCAGGGCATACAGGTTGTGCCTTCTGCACGTGCGGTGAACTATACAATGAACCGTCAGGCCATTCGCGACTTGGCAGCAAAGGAATTGGGACTACGCACTGCAAAGTATTTCTATGCAAAGACCTACGAGGAACTCGTTGAGGCAAGCAAGGAGATTGGATTCCCTTGCGTAATAAAGCCGCTTATGTCTTCTTCTGGACATGGACAGAGCACGGTGAAATGTTTTGAAGAACTGAAGCCAGCTTTCGATGCTGCCATGGAGGGTGCTCGTGGAGATGTGAAAGAGGTCATCATCGAGGAGTTCATACACTTCACCTCTGAATTCACTCTCCTCACTGTAACTCAGAAAAATGGTCCTACACTCTTCTGCCCTCCTATCGGGCATGTTCAGAAAAGTGGCGACTATCGTGAGTCTTGGCAGCCTTATCAGATCTCAGAGAAAGACCTTAAGGACGCGCAAGATATGGCTGAGAAAGTAACGGCATCTCTAACAGGTGCTGGCATTTGGGGTGTGGAGTTCTTCCTCACTGATACTGGTGTGGTGTTCTCTGAGCTCTCTCCTCGTCCTCACGACACGGGTATGGTGACTCTCTCACACTCTACAAACCTTTCTGAGTTTGAACTTCATCTGCGTGCCGTACTCGGATTGCCTATACATAGCATAAAACTTGAGCATGCAGGTGCTTCTGCTGTTGTGCTTGCCGACAAAGACTACGAATCTGTTCCTGACTATAACCTCTTTGACGTGCTGAAGGAAGAGAATGCAAGAATACGCATCTTTGGAAAACCAGAAGCACACAAGGGGCGCCGTATGGCGGTTGTCTTGACATATGGCCCTATTGAGGAGGGTACAGACTCTCTCCGTGAGAAGGCTAAGCGTCTTGCAGACACTGTGTTGTAAAAAGAAAAACGAATAAAGTATTATTGTCCGTTTGTGACATTGAGAAATGACATTATATCCAAAACTCATTACCGATGCATTGGCAACTGTAACCTATGCCGGTACAAAGAAAAACCTCATAGAGAGCGAGATGCTCGTTGACGATATTCGTATCGACGGAATGAAGGTCTCGTTCTCTCTGCTCTTCCCAAAAGAGACTGACCCTTTCCTGAAGTCTACAATAAAGGCGGCTGAGGCTGCCATTCACTATTATGTTAGCAAAGAGGTTGAGGTGACAATAAAGACCGAATTCAAAACAAAGACTCCACCTAAAGACGAACCGTTGCTGCCGCTGGTGAAGAACATCATTGCAATAAGCTCTGGAAAGGGTGGGGTGGGAAAGTCTACCGTCTCTGCTAATATCGCTGTCTCTCTCGCAAGACTCGGCTATAGTGTCGGACTGCTCGATACCGATATCTTCGGACCTTCCATGCCGAAGATGTTCGGATGCGAGGAGGCAAGACCTTATGCTGTGGAGGTTGACGGAAGAAATCTCATAGAGCCTATCGAGGCTCTTGGAGTGAAGCTGCTATCAATCGGATTCTTTGTTTCTCCTGAGACGGCAACACTTTGGCGAGGTGGAATGGCGTGCTCTGCTCTCAAGCAGCTGATTGCTGATGCCAACTGGGGCGAACTGGACTTCCTTATCCTTGACACTCCACCGGGAACAAGCGACATCCATCTCTCTCTACTCCAGTTGCTGAAAATCACGGGGGCAGTAATCGTTTCTACTCCACAGCAGGTGGCGCTTGCTGATGCGAGAAAGGGTATCGATATGTACCAGAACGAGAAGGTGAAAGTGCCAATTCTTGGACTTGTGGAGAATATGGCGTACTTCACTCCTGCAGAACTGCCAAACAATAAGTATTACATCTTCGGAAAAGATGGATGCAAAAAATTGGCAGAACAGTTGAATCTTCCGCTATTGGCACAGATTCCTATCGTCCAGAGCATTTGTGAAGACGGTGACAATGGGCGACCAGCAGCAATGGATGTTGCCTCTCCTACAGGACAGGCGTTCCTTGCTCTTGCACAGAGCATTGCTTCAAAGTCAAGACTGCTAAACGCTTCTGAAAAGCCAGATATTTATTAACGATAACTTGTCCTTTTTGGCTTACAAAGTAAAAATAGAAAAGATTTTCAAAGAGTAGAAGTGGCTTTTGAACAAATTTTTCAAAGGAAAGTATATAAACTTTATTTTGAGAATTTTGTTGCGCTCACTTGTCCAAAAATTCCTATTTGTATTCCAAAAACCGACAAATAACTTAAAAATCGTCAACAAGTGGTGTGAAAATACCCTAAATAGTGGCGGAATACGTATTTTTTGAATAATTTTGCAACCAACAAAGCGCATCTGCTATATAACACAAAGGCGGAGCGCTCTTGGTTCTCATTTATTTGTGAGAAAAAAATTTGGTTATGAACAAAAAAGTAATCATCCCAATCTTCGCCGTACTGCTGGTATTGCTGGTGGGCGTAGTGCTGTTCCTCTCTCATAGCCTGAACGAACAGAAAGAAGTGAATCAGGAAATGATGGAACTTGCGGAACTTGACAAAAAAGAGATGGAGAACGAGTATCAGCAATTTGCTGACCAATACTCGGAGATGAAGACGAGAATAAACAACGACTCGCTCGTTGCACAGCTCACAAAAGAACAGATGCGCACTCAGGAACTCCTTAAGGAACTTAAGGAAGTGAAGAGCAACGATGCTCGGGAGATTGCGCGACTTAAGAAGGAACTTGCTACTTGTAGGGCGATTATTCGTAGCTACATAATAGAGATTGACTCTCTCAACCGTCTCAACCAGAATCTGCGTGAAGAAAACTCACAGATTCGTGGACAGTACGAAGAGGCTAACAGGCAGATTGCTGGACTGAACACAGAAAAGGCTTCGCTTTCAGAGAAAGTGGCTATCGCTGCTCAGCTCGACGCAACTGCCATCTCACTGCAACCGCAAACCAGCAACGGAAAGGCTACTAAGAAGCTAAAGAAGATTCGTAAGTTCCTGCTTACGTTCAATATCGCAAAGAACGTTACAGCTGCGGCTGGAAACAAGACTGTATACGTACAGATAAAGACTCCTACGAATGTGGTGCTCTCTTCGGCTGGAACAACAGCCTATGAGAACCGTCACATTCAGTATACAGCAAAGAAAACCATAGAGTACACGGGCGAGGAAACGCCTATGAGCATCTATTGTAACATCTCAGAAGCTCTCATTGCTGGAACCTACCGCGTGAGCATCTTCTGTGATGGCAATATGATTGGCTCACGGTCTTTCTCGTTTGAGTAAAGAAAATTTTTAGTCTATTTGTTAATTCTTTTAGATTATTCTTTTCTCGCCCGTTATGTGCAAAGCATGGCGGGCGAGATTCTGTTTTTGCCTGTCATAAAGAAGAATATCGAAACAAAATTGATATATAATATATAGGAATAATGACAAGGATAATAACATTATTGATGCTCATCTCTGGTTGCTCCATGAATGTCAGTGCGCAAGTGCTAACACTCGACAGTTGTAGAAATATGGCTGAAAGGAACAATAGGCAGATAGCCATCGGTAGAGTTCAGAAAGACATTGCTAAGAATGTAAGGAAATCGGCAAGAACAAAGTATCTGCCAAGGGTCTCTGCCTTAGGAGGATACGAGCTCACAAGCAGGGAAATCTCCATTCTAAGTAATTCCCAGCAGAACGTGCTTAACAATATAGGCACCACTGCCATGGGAACACTCTCCGGAATGCTAACACAGGATATCACGGCTCTCGTGCAGCAAGGGGTCATAACGCCTCAGGCAGCACAGGCAATTCAGCAGCAAATGGGCTCTAAGGGCGAACAACTCTCGCAGATGGGAAATGCTGTCGGACAGAAAATCACAGAGGCTTTCCATACTGACACAAAGCAGATTTTTGCTGCTTCCGTAATGCTTACACAACCATTGTATATGGGTGGAACAATAACTGCTATGAATCGTATGGCAGATATTCAGGAAAGCATGGCGGAGAACAATTTCGATAAGCAACTCCACGAAACGAGATATAAGGTCGACAATACCTATTGGCTCGTAGTTTCTTTAAGCCATAAGCTTGCTCTTGCAAAGCAATATAATGAGCTTCTTAAGCAGTTAAACAAGGATGTTGCGAACATGATTCGTGAGGGTGTAGCTACAAAGGCTGACGGACTGAAGGTAGCTGTGAAGCTCAACGAGAGTGAGGTATCGCTCACGCAGGCGGAGAACGGAATCTCGTTGGCGAAGATGCTGCTCTGTCAACAGTGCGGAATGGACCTCGACTCGCAGTTCTCTCTTGTTGACGAATCGTCATCAGACGTTTCTCTAACTTCTTCTGAAGTGGGGAACATCGATACAGAAACTGCCATTGAACAGAGACCAGAGATACGTCTTTTAGAGAATGTCGTAGAGCTCTCTTCTCAAGCAACCAAAATGGCAAGGGCAACAAACCTTCCGCAGGTCATGCTCACAGGTGGGTATCTTGTAACAAATCCTAACGTCTATGATGGTTTCAGTCGTTCCTTCGCAGGTATTTGGAGTGTAGGTGTTATGGTTCGAGTGCCAGTGTGGAACTGGTTCGATGGAGCTTACAAGGTTCGTGCAGCAAAGGGTGCTACCGTAATGGCAAACTATCAGTTAGCGGAAGCTCGCGAGGGTGTTGAGCTGCAGATAAACCAGAGTCGCTACAAGTTGCAGGAGTCTTTGAAAAGGCAGAAAATGGCAAAGAGCAATATTGCCAGTGCTGAGGAGAACCTTCGCTGTGCTAACTTGGGTTTTCGAGAGGGTGTCATAAGTTCTACTGATGTTCTCGGAGCGCAAACGGCGTGGTTCGAGGCAAAGAGCCAAAGCATAGATGCTGATATTGATGTGCGGATGAACCGTCTTGCTTTGGAAAAGGCAATGGGTGTTATCATGAGATAATGGTGGAGACTTTGAACTCCTAACCAATGTATAATTTACATAGACAATTTTTTTACAATGAAAGAGAATCAACAGAACAAAAGCATACTTCTTGCCATTATGGCTATTACCATTGTGGTAATTGTCGTGGGCACTATAGGCTATTTCGCCTTCGGAAATCATGAAGAAGAAATACAGGGACAGATAGAAGTGGAGGAATACCGAGTGTCAAGCAAGGTGCCAGGGCGTATACTCGAGATATGCGTGAAGGAGGGTGACTTCGTTCATGCGGGCGATACTCTCGCCATTCTCGACTGCCCAGAGGTGAACGCAAAGCAGACACAGGCTTCTGGCGCAGAGGATGCTGCAGCTGCTATGGATGAGATGGCGAGACGAGGCGCTCGGCAGGAGCAAATTCGTGGTGCTTATGAACTCTGGCAACAGGCACAAGCGGGTGCAGAGGTGGCAAGAAGAAGCTATGAGCGCATACAGAGACTGTTCGATGAGGGTGTTGTGACTGCCCAGAAGCGAGATGAGGTATATGCGACATGCAAGGCTATGGAGGCTCAGGAGAAAGCGGCAAAGAGTCAGTACGATATGGCTGTCAATGGCGCTCGAAATGAAGAGAAAAAAGCTGCAAAGGCGCAGGTGACAAGGGCGCAGGGCGCTATGCAGGAGGTGAAGGCATATCTCAACGAAACGGTTCAGATAGCTCAGATGGATGGTGAGGTGAGTGAGATTTTCCCAAAAGTGGGTGAGTTGGTTGGAACAGGCTCGCCGATCATGACTGTCTCTATGCTTGATAAGGTGTATGCCACTTTCAACGTCAGGGAGGACTTTCTCGCTAATATGAAGGTGGGAGATACCTTCTCTGCTTTCTGTCCTGCCTTCGGAAAGGACGTCAATCTAAAGGTGTATTTCCTGAAAGATCAGGGCTCGTATGCTGCTTGGAAGGCAACAAAATCCATTGGCCAGTACGATTTGAAGACTTTCGAGGTGCGTGCTCGTCTGGAGAAACCTCTCGATGGGTTGCGTCCTGGTATGACGCTTGTTGTAAAAAAGTAACCTACTAAACAATATATGTTCAGAAGAATATACGACATAATCCTACTTGAGTGCTGGAACATCTGGAAAAATCCAGTCTACCTGCTCTCTATGATTGTCTTTCCGGTGCTCGTCATGGTCTATTTCACTTCGATGATGAATGCCGGACAGCCTCAGGAATTGCCTGTCGGAATCGTCGATCTGGATAATTCGGCTACCTCAAGGGCTATCGTCAGGCGACTTGATGCTATGCAGACAACAAACGTTGTTAGGCAATTCTCTTCTGTTGCTGAGGCAAGAAAGGCTGTGCAGAAGAACGAGATTTATGCATTCATGTATATTCCAGAGGGAACAACAGCTAAGCTGATGGCGAATAGGCAACCGAAGATTTCGATATATTATTCCAGCACATCGCTACTCGCAGGAGCTTTGCTATTCCGGGATATGAAGACAGTGGCTACTCTCGCAAATGCTGCTGTAGGGCAAACGGTGCTTAGGGCAAAAGGATTTACAGATGCTCAGACAATGGCATTCTTGCAGCCTATCTCTCTCGATGCTCACCTGCTGAACAACCCTTGTGTGAACTACAATCAGTATCTCTCCACAATGCTCATACCTGCTTGCATCATGCTCTTTATCATGCTCTTAACAACATATACGTTGGGAATGGAACTGAAGCAGCAGACAGCAAGGCGGTTGATGGAAATGGCAGGGGGGAATGCGTTCATTGCTGTTTTGGGAAAACTCATACCGCAAACACTGACTTTTCTCACTATGATGTTCTGCCATGTGTTTTATCTCTATGGAGCTCTCGGGTTCTTCCATCAGGGCTCACTGTTCGTAATGCTGCTCGTATGTGTTCTCGCTGTTCTTGCAGCGCAAGGGTTCGGGGTGATGATATTTGCTCTGCTTCCGTCAATGCGACTCTCCATGAGTGTCTGCTCGCTATGGGGCGTGCTGAGCTTCTCTATGGTGGGAACAGCGTTCCCAGCATTCGCAATGGACGCTCCGTTAAGGGCTCTCACTGTACTCTTTCCAATGCGTCACTATTGGCTCATGTATTCTGTGAATATCTTCAACGGGTATTCTCTCTCTTATACATGGATAAACATTCTTGCTCTTGCACTCTTTGCTCTCTTCCCAATCGTCTTGCTAAAGAGAATGAAGAGGGTCTTTATGACTTATAACTATATGGAGTAGAAAAACAAGTGGGTGTGCATAATTAACGAAACTGTTTTACTTTGAAGAATATTAAGAAATACATACAGGATATTTGCAACGTTTGGTACAAAGAATTGCGATTCATGGTTGCTGACGAGGGGCTATTGTTGTTCCTTGTTCTGTTGCCATTGGCATACCCTGTCATCTACTCTTGGATCTACAATAACGAGGTGGCTCACGAGGTGCCTGTGGTTGTTGTAGACAATAGTCATTCTTCTCTCAGTAGGGAGTTTGCACGTAGAGTAGATGCTTCGGCTGAGGTGAACGTAGCTTTCTATGCTCACGATATGGAGGAGGCAAAAGATTTGATTGGTAGACAGAAGGTATACGGAATTCTCTATTTCCCAGAAGATTTTGCTGATAAGTTGAATCTCATGGAGCAGACCACGGTAGGTGTTTATTGCGATATGTCTTTGATGTTAGCATATAAGAATATCTACCTTTCTGCAATTCTTGTCAGTGGAGAGATGGGGAAGAACATACAGGCGAAGCTTCTTGGAAACTACACCTCCAGAGAAGATGAGGTGGCGGGGCAACCACTGCAATATGATGAGATTGCAATCTTCAATACCACTGGCGGATATGGTAACTTCATCCTTCCTGCAGTACTGATTCTCATTCTTCAACAAACTCTACTCCTTGCAATGGGATTGACAAATGGTTCTCTGCGTGATAAAAAACGGAGAATAGCCTCTTCCTCTCGAAATGGTGACGTGACTTCTGATGACCTTTCACGTATCTCACTAAATGGTGGCATGGCTTCAGAAGGTAACACCTCGTCTGTTCACACAGAAGGACTTTTCTCCTTCCTTTGTGGACGTTCGTTGCTGTATATCATGCTTTACGCTCTCACTTCCACCTATGTCTTGCTTATTGTGCCGAAGATGTTCTCGTTTGTAAGCATACTTCATCCTGCAGACTTCTTCATCCTTCTCGCCTGCTATCTTCCTGCATGCTTGTTCTTTGCAATGGCAACGATGTCCGTAATACAACAGCGAGAGGATGTAATGATAGTAGTGGTGTTCACAAGCATTCTACTACTCTTTATCTCTGGAGTATCATGGCCAGCGGCAAGTATGCCTGTTTTTTGGGAATATCTCGGATACCTCTTCCCAAGCACATTCGGAATAAAGGCATTTGTCGCACTGAACTCCATGGGAGCGCGTATTCCTGATGTCCTTCCTTATCTTTCTGGATTAATAATCCAGTCTGCTCTGTATCTCGTTCTCACGATTCTCATATACAGAAGAAAACTTAGAACTTATTAGTTTTTTGGTTATATAATACTTTGGGGAGCTTTTTTTGGAAAGGCTCCCCTTTTCCTACATGCTCTTCCTATTCATTTCCCGACTTAACTTGTCTTTTCATATGTTCACCTCTCCACCCATCGCGTACCGCAATGGTTTTTTATGAACGTAAATTGCCGTAAATTTATACGCAAATTGTCGTGAATTTTTTTTATGAACGCAAATTGCCGTGACTGCGTAGCTGATTGACAGGAACCAGTTATAGGGCATTTCAAGAGCGATCATCGTTTGGGTCGAAACTTCTTACAAGAGTCTTTTCGGAGACTCTATCAACGTTATGCTCGCTGCCACAGCATATAACCTCAAAAGAGCTATGAGGGCTCTTTTGTGCCTATTCAGATGAGGGCTCATGAGGCTCATAACAGAGGGACAATGGTCGGTTGTCACATGTAATGCGGGTACATGTGCGCGTGAGCGAAGTTTTTAAGGCTCGACTAATTTATAGATATATTATTCAACTTTCGCCAGTGTTTGTTGCTGGTTAACTGTTGATTCGTTGCTTGTCATATTGTTGAAGTATTTGACTCCGATATCCAATATGAGTTACATATGAGTTACATATGAGTTACAACGGAGGATGAGCCTTGAGACCTTT
>SAMEA3663036__coassemble_29_pt1 | contig 73062 bp, 52 predicted proteins | sample SAMEA3663036__metabat2_high_PE_014 | metagenome-assembled genome bin SAMEA3663036 (sample SAMEA3663036) | pig gut metagenome | biome: pig gut; feature: pig-associated habitat; material: faeces | place: France | collected 2012
CTCTCACCTCTCATCTCTCACCTCTCATCTCTCACCTCTCATCTCTCACCTCTCAGCTCTCACCTCTCATCTCTCAGCTCTCAGCTCTCATCTCTCACCTCTCAGCTCTCACCTCTCATCTCTCAGCTCTCATCTCTCATCTCTCACCTCTCACAGCAAGGCATTCCATTTCAATGAGCCATCCAGGTCGGCATACTGGCGCATGCACAACGACCTTTGGAGTCTCTGGAAACCGTTCTTCGAGGTATTCGTTCACCATTCTGTAGTCGGCGATATCTCTAAGATACACTATCATATACGCAACATCCGAGAACCCTGCTCCACCTGCTTGTAGCAGTGCCTCTACGTTCTCAAGCATTCTCTCTGTCTGTTTCAAGACACACCCTTCGTGAAGAATCTCGCCTTTGTTGTCGATACTTGCCGTACCACTTATCCAGAGGTGACAGCAATCTTCATAGCTTACCTTCGTGCCTCTCTCAAACGTCACGTTATATTCATGTGTGGGATTAAGATGTGAAGGGGCATGAAGATAGGCTATCTGACTTTCTTTCACTCCTTCCACAGCAAGGGCATCGAGATGCACTCTTGAGGCAGTGTTCCTCGGTGTTCCGTTTATCCCGGTGCTCGCAATGAAATGGGTGTCGGGGGTAAGTTCTATCTCTTCAAAATATTCTCTCCGCCCTCTCACCAATCCAGCGTAATTACTATCCACATCCTTTACAAAAAACCACGTGCGGAGACAGTTCCCAGCAATGCTCATGCCACTCCGCTTCAGTTGTTCTTCATAACGGTGCAAGAGCGTTTGTATCTCCTCGTAACTGTCTGCACCCTTTGCAGACAATCCTGTCAACCAATAATGGCGGCATCCATGACTCTCAGCAATAGTGAACTCGCCCTCGCGCCACACCTTCCCTCCTTTCTGCATACAGAGAAGGAGTGCCACCTTACTTCCGTCCATTGGCTCTTGCCCAATGAACGATGTTGCAGCCACCGTGTCACGATATCTCTCTGCAATTCCTATTTGATTGGCAATATCGCTCAGGAAGTATCTCTCAAAGACAATGCTTCCTCCTTCCCCAACAGTCTCTAAGAACCTCTTTTTCGCTATAAAAAGCATCTCCATCTGCTCCTCAAAGGTCTCACTGCCAGTTACAGAAAGGCGGAAGACGGCATACACCTCTCCCTCCTGCTGCATTGTCTCCACGCAACATGCCGAGTCCATCCTTTCACTTGCCTTGACTGAAACATTCCCGTTCAAGTAGGTGTACATACTTTTCATCGTTATAAGTTAGGTTGCAAGATTGATTAATTCAAGGGTGGTTCTATAAATCACCACCCTTAATGGTAAATTCATGGATTATTATGAGTAGAAAACTTTTCTATTAAGCAAGAATGCTTCTTGGTGGCTTTGTTGTAGTTTATACCAACCAAGACAATCTCACCAGAATAATTTCGGAGCGCATCAGTGTTATGACTCCATTATGAATTATAGTGCAAAGATAGTGCAAATCGAAGACAAAACAAAATAAAAAAGCACATTTTTTATTTTTTTTGTTTAGATGCCGCCTATCTTATCTAAAGATAGTGCAAATCGAAGACCTCTTTAGTTTTTTTACCTCGAAAGAACACCCTACCCTCCAGGGCGTCGCAGCTCACGCGGTTGCCCTTTGTTGAAGATAGTCCAGGTCCCTATATGGTTTTTTGGTTTCACCATCTTCCCAACCATTGTCAACCAGTCACTCTTTATTTTCGGTTGATGAACGCCTTGTTTTTATCTTCCCAGCCATCTTTCAGGGTTCAGTTTCTCCTTGCCCCTACGCAGTTGGAATTGGAGAATATTGTCTGAGGCAACACGACCGATTGTTTGTCGGGCAGAAACTTTCTGTCCACGACCAACGCTCACAGAAGAGAGATTGCAATATACGGAGATATACTGTCCGTGACGCACCATGACAACCATCTGACCGCCATAGCCAAAGACTGCACTCACCTCACCATCGTAGACGGCACGAGCATTGCAGCCAGAGTTGCCAAGGATGTTTATGCCTTTATTGTCGAGATGAACGTTTGGTAAGCCTTCTACACTGTATTGCCCGAAATGAGAGACGATGCGGTAAGGTCCGGTGACAGGCATTGGCAGTCTGCCACGATTCTTCTCAAAGCCACCACTGACAAGTCGGTCGGTATTAGAGAGAGAGAACCTTTCTTCGCTCTTTTTCTTTGCTGTGGCAAGCTCCCGTTCTTCCCGCTCCCGTTCTGCCGAAGCCTTTCGCTCAGCAGCAATACGCTCCGCCTCAGCAGAGCGTGCTCGCTGTTCTGCTCGCAGACGTTCTGCCTCACTTTTTTTCGCAGCTTCTGCCGCCTCTGCTTTTGCTCTTCGTTCTGCTTCCTTTGCTTCAGCAATTCTTCTTGCACGCTCAGCAGCACGACGTTCTGCTTCCGCTTTCTTTCTCGCCATCTCTTCAGCAGCCTTCTTCCTTGCTGCCTCTTCAGCAGCAGCACGGCGGCGAGCCTCCTCTTCAGCACGTTTTCTGATGCGTTCCACCTCCTTAGCAATCTCCTCCTCAATCTGCTTGTTCAGCTCAGCATCTTTCTTTCTCTGCTCGTCGAGAACGCTTTGGATGGTTTTCTGCTGGTTTTGCAGTTTTTTTACAGCCTTTTCCTGTTCTGATTGCTTTCCTAAGAGCTCAGCGTGAGCACGCTTTCCACGCTCTAAGAGAACATCTTTCTCTTGACGTGCAGAGCGAAGCATGGCCTTCTTCTCCTCTATCTGTTCCTGCTTTGCTTTTATCTGCTCGCCCTGTTGCTTCTGATGTGCGGCATATTCCCTTACAAATCGGCTACGGCGATACATCTGTGTAAGCGATTCTGCCGAGAACACAAACATCAGCTGATCTTGGATGGTGTTGTGGCGGTTCATATACCTCATTGCCTTCACATACCGCTTTCTTCGGTCGGCAAGCTGCTGGTTGAGGGTGGCAAGTTGGCTTTCGAGAATGTCTATGTTCTTTTCTATGCTGTTGATATCGCTATTGATGCTATCGATGGACTTCTTTCTTGTCTGGATATCGCTTGTAAGAATCATGAGGTTCTTAAGTCCCTCCTTAACGTTTTCCTTGTTACGCCTAAGGGCTGACTCCTGATTCTTTATGTTCTTCCTGACAGCAGCACGCTGGTTCTCTAAGCCACGTATAGAAGCGTTGGTGGGAGTTTTTGTTGCTGTTGACTTCTTCCCTTTTGTTGACTTCCTGCTTTTTGTTGCTGTTTTCTTTTTTGCAGTCGACTGCTTAGAAGATGTCTTGCGCACAGAAGAGGAGGTGGGGGTACGACGCTTTGCACCACTGTTTGTCTGTCCGCAAACAGTGATGGTCAGAGAGAGGAAAACCAGAAAAGTGAGTATTCTGTTCATTGAACGAGAGAGTGTTGTAGGGTTCTTTTAGATTCGCTTTTGAAGGGGCGTCTTGTGAAAATGGGGGGTGTCTTGTGAAAATGGGGGAAAGAATGTTGTCTGGTGTCTACTTCATAAATGCCATTAGGCGAGCCATGAGCAGTTCAGGAGCCACTTCTTTGTAAGACGATTTCACTGTGGTATAGGTGGTGAAGTCTCGAGAAGTGTCAGGCTTGCCAACCTTTATTGATACCTTCACAGGCTTTCCACTGCGAATGTTGGTGTTTATGAGATTCTCAATTGCTTTGTCGAGATTAGAAGCCTCCCCATTCTCTGTATACAATTTCTCCCAAGCGAGGTATTCCATATTTGCATAGGTGATATTGTTTCGTGTGAAGGCGTCAAAAGCATCGTAAGGCATGCGAGTGAACTCTTTTCCCATGCGGTTTACAATGAGAATATCCTTTGGCGAGAACTCAATGATTCCCACTTCAATAAATCCCATGAAAGAGAGGTTTATTCTCATCACCTCCCCGCGTTTCATGCTGATTTTTCCGTCAAGGGAATATTTGCTTCCGTCGAGCTCTATGTTCACTTTTAAATCAGAAACAAACCGTGAGACTGTTATGGAAGGCTTTTCTGCCACTGGCTTTTGCTTCTGCCCTTGTTGTTTCTGTTCTTCCTGCTTTTTGTTGTTCTCTTCAATCTTCACCGTGTTTTCTTTTCCCTCAGCAGCTTTCTTTGAAGAACCGCATGCCATTATTGCCAAACAGAGGGGCAGAAGGAATAGATATTTTATCTTGTTCATGTTGTGTTTCTTTGTGTTTTTTATCTTTTATTCTTTCTGTTATATGTTTTTTCTTGCAGCCTGCCTTGCGAGCTATTTCTTATTGCTTAACTTTTTCTCGATAGCCTTTTTGTGCTTTAGAAGTTCGGCAGAGTCTCCACTGTCGTCGTATTTCAGAGCAAGGTCGATATATATCTTTGCCTCTTCATATCTCTTCTGCTGATAGAGAATCCAAGCATAGGTGTCAAGATATGTGGCATTGTCTGGCTCTGCCTTGATGGTCTTCAGACTCATGGCAGCAGCCTTGTCAAGGTCACGCTTATCGAGAGAGAGGAAATAGGCGTAGTTGTTCAGACAGCTCGTTTTCTCTGGGTCAAGCGCAAGGCATTTCTCGTAGGCGGCATAGCCACGAGACTTTTCGCCAAGGCGGAAAAAGGCATCGCCGAGAAGAGAGTACATCTCTACCATTATGCCTTTGTCGTTTTTCTCATCGGCAACAGAAAGTGCCCTTTCAATAGCAGAGACGCAGAGTTCTGCCTTCCCGGTAATGAAATATGCCGTTCCGAGGAAATATCCGAAGCTGCAATCCTCTGGGTTATATTCTATGGCAGGCTGTGCGAGGCGTATCATCTCTTCTATCTGCTCGTTGCTCCATGCCATCATGATGAGCTGATGTCTTGCCCAGCCGTTTCCTGGATTTTTTTCGAGAATTTGTTCGAAGACCGTCTTCACCTCTTTCTCTGGCATTTTCTTTAGCTGCATATAAGCCGCTTTCAGTTCAAGCATGTTTGTGTTTGGCTGTTCTGCGGAGAGAATCTTGTCGAAGAGTTGCAGAATGCGAGTAGAATCTGTTGACTCTTGCTCAGCAGCCCTTATTGCCTGTTTTAGAAGGAGTATTTTTGTGTCCTGCTGTGTCTTCTGACTCGTCAGAAGTTTGTCGCGATAGTTGTTTGCCAAGGAGTCGTTTCCCTCGCTGCGGAAGTAGTCCATCATTGACATCACCGCATTCTCGTTCTCTGGTTCTTCATCAAGCACGTACTTCAAGTCTTTCAGTGCCTCCTCTTTCTTGCCAAGTCCGAGGAGCCAGTTGCCCCTCATCACCCTGTAGTTCAAATCAAGAGGATTATTCTCAACGAGAGAGGAGAGTGCCTCTAAAGCCTTCTCTTCCTCGCCCATTTGACTGTATATCTGCACCTTTGCAGTTGTGAAACTCTCATCCTGCCCTTCGAGAGTCTCTAAACGCTCAAGTGCAGAAAGACCTTTTTCGTTGTCTTTCAAATGAGCGTAAATTTGCATGAGCAGTTGGAGAATATCAGAACGCTCTGGGTCGTCGCTGACAATCTCTTCTGCAATCTCCGCAGCACGCTGAAGGTCTTGCTTGTCGAGAAGGTCTGGAATCAGTTCTTCCTTGTAGAGCGTGTTCTCTGGTTGAAGTTCTGCAGCACGAAGCATCATGGCAGTGGCTAAAGAGTCCTCGTGTTCTGCAAGATAGCATTTCCCAAGATAGTAGTATGCCTCAGAAGCGGTAGAGTCTAATGCTATGCAATCTTTGAACATGTCGAAAGCCTGCTTCATGTTGCCTACAACAAATTCTTCTACTGCCTGCAGGAAAAGTTGGGAGTATTGTGAAGAGGTGTCTCGAACAATATCCTTATAGCGAAGGGTGTCTCCCTCTGATGTTACAAACAGAGAATCCAGAGAGTTGTTTCCCTTTGCGGCAATAGAAAGAGAATCCGGAAGGGTGTCTCCGTTCCTTTTCTCCTCAGCGTTCCTTGCTCCTGCTATCTGGAAAGTGCATATCACTGCTGCAAGAACGGCAAGTATGAAGATTCTTCTTCTTTTTTTCATTTACGGTGAGTTCTATAAAAATGCTAAACCTTTTCACGGTGGGAATCTTTTTTTGTTACCCACCTAATAAATGCGATGTTCTTATTTTATGCCAGTATGACCATAGCCGCCAGCACCACGTTCGGTATCGTCAAGAACCTCCACCTCACGAATGATGGCGGTTTCATGGCGTGCGATAACCATTTGTGCAATACGCTCACCATCGTTGACAACAAAGTCCTTGTCGCCGAGGTTGATCAATACAACACCTATTTCGCCACGGTAGTCAGCATCAATCGTTCCAGGGGTGTTCAGAACAGTGATGCCATGCTTCAGAGCAAGTCCAGAGCGTGGGCGCACTTGCGCTTCAAATCCTGGAGGAAGAGCCATGAAGAGTCCTGTTTTTATCAGTGCTCTCTGCATTGGCTTTAGTGTTATCGGCTCTTCGATATTTGCTCTAAGGTCCATTCCGGCACTCTGTTCTGTGGCGTATGAAGGTAGCGCATGATGGCTACGGTTTATGATTCTTATTTCCATTTTTCTTTTGTGATAATGACTGTTTTTCTATTACAATTTGCAAAAATACTCATTTTTATTCATAATTCTTCTTATTTAAGGAAAAAAAGTTTGTTTGTTATAAAAATTTACGGTACTTTTGCATTGTGAGATAATAATTATCAGTATACAGTACAATCATTACAAAAAAAATCAGCACACCTTTTTTGCGCTATGATGGATTGGAAAAACCTTTTAACCACAACACGTCTCGGGCAAGAGACAAGGCATACCGAACGAAGAGACGACCGCTCTGAGTTCAAGAGAGACTATGACCGCCTCATTTTCTCTGCACCCTTTCGGAGAATGCAGAACAAGACACAGGTGTTCCCTTTGCCGGGAAGCATTTTCGTGCATAACCGCCTGACACATTCTTTGGAGGTGGCAAGTGTTGGCATGTCTTTGGGAAATGATGTTGCGAGGAAGCTCACGGCAAGGACTCCAGAACTGAAGGATACGCTCATTCAGGAGATTGGCACGATTGTCTCTACTGCTTGTCTTGCGCACGATATGGGAAATCCGCCTTTCGGTCATTCTGGTGAGAAAGCCATCCAAACGTTTTTCACTGAGGGGAAAGGCTCTATGTTGCGTGACTTGTTGTCGCCAGAAGTGTGGGACGATGTGACGAATTTCGATGGTAATGCGAACACCTTCCGACTCCTTGCCCATAGATTTCTTGGGAGAAGGGATGGCGGTTTCGTGATGACCTATCCGACGCTTGCCTCTACAGTGAAGTATCCTTATGAGAGTGGTGCGAAGATAAAGCCTGGGAAGTTCGGATTTTTTACTGAAGACAAGGAGATATACCGCAAGATTGCAGAGCGATTAGGTATTCCGCACCATGAAGATTCTAACGGAAAGATCTGCTATGCTCGTTACCCTCTTGTTTTTCTTGTTGAGGCGGCAGATGATATCTGTTATGAGATAATGGACATTGAGGACGCGAACAAACTAAAGATTCTCAGCTACGATGAAACGGCGCAACTCTTGCTGAACTTCTTCTCGAAAGATGTTCAAGATAAGATTCTGCAGAGAATAATAGACGAGGGCATTACAGACAACAACGAAAAGATTATCTATATGAGAGCTTGTGTGATTGGAAAGTTAGAGAATCTTTGTGTTGATGCTTTTGTAGACAATGAGGAGAAGATTCTCTCTGGAACATTCACTGGCAGTCTCATAGATCATATTCCAGAATATGAACTTTCGGCTTATCGTGCTTGTCAGAAGGTTTCCAAAGATAAGATTTATCATAGTAAGCCTGTTCTCGACATTGAACTCTCTGGTTTCACAATCATGGAGACTCTCATGGAGAAACTTATTGATGCCGCTTTCTACCCTAAACGCTTCTACTCTCAACAGCTCATGAGGCGTGTGGCATCACAATATGATATTCATTCAAAGGATCTCGAAACGCGCATCATGGCAGTCATAGACTATATCTCTGGAATGACAGATGTTTATGCACTTGATGTCTACCAGAAGATTAGTGGTATCAGTCTTCCGAAGGTATAATGGCATACTCTCGAAGGTATAATGACAGACCTCCTGCAATTACCCCTTTACGCTCAAAACGGAGAGCAGGAAGAGTAACTGCAGGAGGTATTGTTTTGTTAGGTGTACCTACCAACAAATTCTGTGCACTATTTGTTATTCCTTTCTGATTACGGAATAACAAGTTGTGCAAAATTGCTTTTTCAGTCCATTACCTCATTCTTATACGAAGCTGATAACACCAGAAGGCTGTTGAGGCTTTGTTTGTGGTTCTTCAGTAGTTGACAATGTGCCTGCCGAGAGCTTCACAAGGTCTTGGAGCTGCTGGCGTGAGCGTTTCATTGTTGGAGTGTTCTCCACAGCCTCAATGATATTGTCGTTGTCGAGGTCTTCTGCATTGAAAATGAAGATGTTTGCTGCACGGCGAACGAAGTGGTTGTCGGTATCGTCATAGTACTTATTGCGACGCTCGTCACGCTTTGCTTCCATTGCGGCACGCTCTGCGTCACGAATAGCCTCCTGCTGATCTTGTTTCTTCACGCGTGATGACAGTCCTTCAACATCTGAGAGTCCGAATCCGGTTGAAAGGATTGTTACCTTCACCTTGTCGCCTAATTCAGGGTCGTTGAAGAGTCCCCATTTTGTTTCTATATCTTCTTTGAAACCGTCCATGAACTCTGTGACATAGTTCATCTCCTCCATCATCAGTCCCTGAGAATTAGCCTCGGCAGAAGAATATATTGCGAGAAGGATTTTCTTTGAGTGGAAGATGTCTTTATTGTTCAACAGAGGAGAGTTGAGAGCATCGTTGATGGCGTTCTTCACGCGCTCCTCACCTTCTCCATAGCCAGTAGACATGATTGCCACGCCACCATCTTTGAGAACAGTCTTTACATCGTTGAAGTCGAGGTTAATGATACCGTGGACAGTGATGATCTCAGCAATTGACTTTGCTGCGATGGAGAGCGTGTCGTCTGCCTTTCCGAATGCCTGCATAATAGGGAGGTCAGGGTATATCTTCAGTAGGCGCTGGTTGTTGATAACGAGCAGAGCATCTACGTTCTTTGCTATTTCCTCTACACCATCGAGAGCTTGATCGATTTTCTTTCTTCCTTCAAACTGGAAAGGAATAGTGACAATGCCTACGGTGAGGATTCCCTGCGCCTTTGACTCACGAGCAATGACTGGAGCAGCACCCGTTCCGGTTCCACCACCCATTCCGGCTGTGATAAACACCATCTTTGTGCCGTCTGAGAGCATGTTTCTGATGCCATCGATTGTTTCCTCTGCAGCCTCTCGAGCGCGTGCTGGAATGTTTCCTGCTCCAAGGCCTTCGTTTCCTAACTGCAGCTTTACAGGCACTGGAGAGTCGTTAAGAGCTTGTGCGTCTGTATTGCAGAGCACGAAAGAAACATCGTGAATACCCTCACGGTACATGTGGTTTACGGCATTTCCACCGCCACCGCCAACACCAATCACTTTTATTATGCTTTGTTTCTTCTCCGGAGCACCGAAGTCAACAAGATTTGGTCTGTTATTATCCATAGTTTCTGTCTTTTTTTTCTGCTTTTTTCAGGGAAATTCTTTTTTGAAGATAAAGAAATGTCCCAGTCCTTATTCCCTTTGGGGGGGCAATAAAAATTACCACCCTTTTTCTATTCTTCTGGCTCAAACACTTTTTTGCCGAAAGAAATGATGTTCTTCTTCACCTTCGACATGAAAGAGTTCTGCTTACGCTTCTCCTCTTCCTCTGCGCGCTTCTGTGCATCTTCCTCTTCTTTTCTCTTCTGTTCTTCTTCAGCACGCTTTCTTGCCTCTTCTTCCTCTGCCTCGCGCTCCTGTCGGGTGAGAACCTGCCCAGGACGCTTTGGTGTGGCTGGATCACGTGTCACAACAGTCTCGCTTTGTTGCTCTTCTTCCAGAATACTGAAGAGGTTGTTTATTTCGGAAAGTGGACGTCCAGAAGACATCTCGTCTGCCTTGTGGAGCAGAGAGAGTGCAGCACAGAGCATAGCATCATTTTCTATTGTAACGTTCTTAGCACTGTTCACGCTACTGTTTATGGTCTTTGCCACACGTACGCGCTCAATATTTGAGTACTTACGGAACGTTGTTTCCATGTTCTTCAGATTCACGCCACCGCCAGTAAGAACAATTCCTCCACCGATTTTGTCTATGTAGTCAGAAGGAATCTGTGCAAGAACATTTTTGATGATCTCCTCAACACGTGCCTCCACAAGGTTCACGAACTCGCGGTAAGGGATGGTGCGCTGAGGGTCTATTGAGATTTTCATATCTGGATCAACCTCTGCAGAGTTTGTGTAAGCAGCTGCATGTTTCAGCTTTAGCTTCTCTGCCTCCATCTCGTCAATATGGAATGAAGTGATATCTTTTGTGATATTGTTTCCACCGAGAGGGATTGTAACCATATGGCGAAGGATATTCTTGTAGTAGATGGAAACGGTTGTTGTTCCTGCCCCGAGGTCAACAAGCACACAGCCAGTCCTTTTCTCTGTGTCAGAAAGGATGTTGTCTGCTAACGCCATCTGTGTAAGGTAATAGCGTGGTTCTGGCATACCGTTCTGCTCGAAGCATTTGTAAAGGTTTCGGCAGAAAGCGTCACGCCACACGATGTTCAAGAAGTTTCCCTCAATGCGGTTGCACTCAATGCCCACCGGGTCTATCTGATACTGAGAATCTACCTTATATTCCTGAGGAGCAACATCCAGCTTTGTTTGGTTAGGATAGCGTGTGTTCCTGTTGCCGTCCATCATGTTGTCTATTGTGGCATGGTTTACAACTGTTGCTTCATCGAAATCGACAGCGAGGGTGTTTGCCACACTACGTATTCCTTGTCCGCCAATACCTACGTGTACGAGGCGTATCTCTGTCTGCAATGTGTTCTGCAACTTCTGCACAATGTTGCGGATGCATTGGTTCGTTTTGTCAATATTATACACTACGCCCTTGCGAATACATGTCGCTGAAGGCTCAGTGGCAATGGCAAGAACATTGATGCTGCCATCCATTCTCTTCTGTCCGGCAATACCGGTAATCTTTGATGAGCCAAGTTCTATGGCTACGTAAAAATCTTTTGCTGGCATATCTTACAGTACTCTAAGTTCCCTTTTCTCCTCTTCAAAGGATATAGGGATATTATTATTTATTTTTTTTCTATGCTTGTTTCTTTTTCTTGTCTTTAGAGGAATCTTTCTTCTTTGACTCTGAAGAACTCTTCTTCTTTGTGTCAGAAGATTCTTTCTTCTTTGACTCTGAAGAACTCTTCTTCTTTGCGTCAGAAGGTTCTTTCTTCTTTGGCTCCGTAGAACTCTTCTTCTTTGATTCCGACGAATCTTTCTTCTTTACCTCAACAGAAGGTTCCTTCTTTTCCTCTTTGTTCTCTGGTTTCGTTTCTTCAGAATGAGTTTCAGGCTTTTTTTGTTCTTCTGTAACCGTTACTGGTTCCTTCTTTATGAGGTTCTCCACAATATCCTTGTCAGAATGGCGTTTGCAGATAATTTGATTACTGTATTGCACGTCTATGCGTGAATATTTGTTCCATCCTGCAACAGAAAGGCCGTATCTGTAGAACTTTTCTAATCGTGAGAGTTTCTCCGTAACATATTCGTTAACCTCCTTCTCTCGTTGTGAAGCCTCATTGGAGGAAGGCAAGTAGCCGAGGAAGACGATATGGTCGCCTACACGAGGCACGAGTTCTATGCCGAGGTCTGGCAATACATTTATCTGCTCTATCTGATTCCTCCAGAGGTCGCTACCCATGATTATCTTTGTAAGCAGAGAAACATATTCCTGAGCGAATTTCTTTGTCACGCTTCCGGTAACGATGATGAGGTCGGAGGTGTATCTTGAGTTTGGCATGATGCCTCCATTCTCGTCTATGTAGTAGTCGGCTCCGTTCTCGCTCATAACCCTGACAATTGGAGAGCGTTGTGTGACGGTGATCTTCACATGTCCAGAGTTTGTCTTGCAGCATTGTGCGGTATTGACAAACGGAGAAGCAGACAGTATCTCCTCGATCTTCTTTATTGACACGTCTTTCAGCTCCCTTCCCATTGGGTAGAGATTCTTCCTGACAAGGATATGCTTTATTTCCTTTGCGTCAAGAAATCCGTATGTGCTCTCGTCTGCAATGTCAATGATTACCTTCGTACAGTGGCTTACTGTAGGCTTGGGATTATTAAAAGCCGTAACAGCCAATACGAGGTAAACAGCCAAGAGCACGTTGATTACTATGATGATATATCTCTTCACGGTTCTGTCAGTAGTCTTGTTGAAAAGTGGGTGATGCAGGGAATATTTAAGAAATAATTATGTATACCTACTTATTGATTTGTCTATGGTGTCGCAAGAAAACGGAAACACTATTTCTTCTTGATGATCTCAGCAATCTCACCGCATTTGTTGTCGAGGTCGCCAGCACCAAGAATCACCAGTACATCGAAATCGCGCGAGCTGACGAAGTCGAGAACCTCGGTGCTTTTTATAAGAGTCTTCGAAACGCCTTCTGCAAGGTTGTCGTAGATAAGTTGTGAGGTGACACCCTCTATAGGTTGTTCACGAGCAGGGTAGATATCTGTCAGCACCACCTCGTCAAGTACGCTCAGCGCCTCTGCAAACTCTTTGTAGAAGTCACGTGTGCGAGTATAGAGATGAGGCTGGAAGATTGCAGTGATCTTTCGGTCGGAATACAGCTCCCTCAACGACATTGCAGACTGCAAAACCTCTTTTGGATGGTGGGCATAGTCAGAAAGCAGAACGTGCCTACTGTCTTTTATCTTAAAGTCGAAGCGGCGGTCAACACCTCCGTATGTCTCCATTCCTTTTCTCAGTTCTTCTGCTGTAAGACCGTTCAACTGCGCCATTGCCATTGCTGCAACGCCATTTTCTATGTTCACAGGAATTGGCTGTCCTAAAGCCACGTTGCAGACAGTCTCTATTGGCGAGATAAAGTCGAAGGTTATTGTGCCGTTAGCAATACGGATGTTCTCTGCATGGAAGTCTCCACAGTTGCGTGAATAGGTATAGAGTCTTACACCCTCCTGCGGTTCTATCTTTGCCTTTATTCCTTCTTTCACAATGAGTGCTCCTCCAGGTTTTACGAGTGTTGAATAGTGTCTGAACGACTCGAGATAGGCTTCCTCTGTTCCGTAGATATCGAGATGGTCTGCATCTGTGGAGGTTATTACGCTCATCCATGGTCTTAACCAATGAAAAGAGCGGTCGAACTCGTCTGCTTCTATCACGACGAAGTCAGAATTTTCAGAAAGGATATAGTTTGTGCCGTAGTTTTTTGAGATTCCGCCAAGGAATGCGTTGCAGTCGAGAGATGATTGGTGCATGAGGTGTGCGCACATCGTTGAGGTTGTTGTCTTTCCGTGTGTGCCTGCAAAGCAAAGCCCTTTCTTATCGGCTGTCAGCATTCCGAGAATCTGAGCCCTCTTCATGACCATAAATCCGTTCTGAAGGAAATAGTTCAGTTCCCCATGGTCTTTAGGGATTGCAGGGGTATAGCAAACGACAGTGCTTTCCTTGTCTTTGAACGCCTTGTCGACAGCATCGATATTGTCTTCGAAATGAATGTCTATACCTTCAGAGATGAGAGAGTCGGTGAGGGCAGAAGGTGTTTTGTCGTAACCTCCAACCTTATATCCGTTCTGGTTGAAATATCTCTCCAAAGCAGACATTCCTATTCCTCCTGCCCCTATGAAATATATTGCTTTCATTGTATTCCGTTTTTTTACACGCCCTTATTCAGGGCAACCATCAATATCTTTTTTTCTTTATTCTTCTTTTCCTTCTTCACCCTTTAACCTTTCTGTTTTTTCTTCTCAGCAATCTCAATGACAATCTTTCCTATCATTTCTGCAGAGTCGTTGAAAGCAAGTTTCTTCACTTCTTTCTCAAGAGAAGAAATCTTTGCGCTGTCTGAGATAAGGGTAAGAGCTTCAGAAACCAGTTTCTTACGAGCATCAGCGTCAGAGCAGAAAACAGCTGCATTGCGGTCGGAGAGAGCACGTGCATTTTTTGTCTGATGGTCTTCTGCTACGTTTGGAGAAGGCACCAGTATGCTTGCCTTTCCAAGGAGACAGAGTTCTGAAATGCTTGACGCTCCCGCTCTGGAGATCACAATGTCTGCAGCTCGATATGCTGTTGCCATATCTGTTATGAACGCTTGAGGGTGTACATGCCTATCAACATCCTCAACACCCTTCTTTTTATAGTATTCCTCCGCTTTCTGCCTGCATTCCTCAGCATAGTATTTTCCAGTCTGCCAGATCACCTGAACCCCGGCATTCTCAAACTCTTCGATCCCCTCAGAGATGGAATCGTTTATCGTTCTTGCTCCAAGAGAGCCTCCAATCACGAGAATTGTCTTACGCTCTTCGTCCAGTCCCAAAGTCTTACGGGCTTCACGTTGTGTCTTCTTGCATTCTAAAAGAGCCTGACGAACCGGATTTCCCGTCATCACAATTCTCTCCTTAGGGAAGAAACGCTCCATGCCATAGTATGCTACGCAGATTTTCTCCGCTTTTTTTGCCAAAGACTTGTTTGTTACTCCGGCATATGAGTTCTGTTCTTGTATCACACAAGGAATTCCCAAGGCATGGGCGGCATTGAGCGTAGGACTGCTGGCATAGCCACCAACACCCACCACAACGTCTGGATTGAACTTCCTAATTATTCCCTTCACTTTCTGTCGGCTTTTCAAGAAGTCAATCATTACTCCAATATTCTTCAGACTCCACAACGGACGAATTAGTCCACGAACAGGAAGACCAATGATCTCGTAACCTGCCTGTGGAACACGCTCCATCTCCATGCGACCTTCTGCTCCAATAAACAGGATTTCTGTATCAGGAAGCAGTTTCTTTACCGCATTCGCAATAGAGACAGCCGGAAAGATATGCCCGCCAGTTCCTCCGCCACTAATGATAACCTTTAGACTCATATTCTTGTGATTTTTTTATTTCTGTTCACCTAATTACGCCTTTGCTTTAACCGTCTCCCCACGCTTCTTAGCCGATTTTGAGATGGAAAGCAGCATGCCTATGTATATGCAGTTGATAATGGTGGAAGTGCCACCCTTGCTAATCAGAGGCAGTGGCTGACCGGTAACTGGGGCGAGTCCAACAGCCACAAGCATATTGAAGAACGCCTGTATGGCAAGGAGCAATCCGATTCCCATTGCCAGATAGGCGGGAAAGGTGTTTGCGCACGATTTTGCTATTCTTCCTGCTCTCATGAACAAGATCACGTAGAGTAGTGCCACCACTGCTGCACCTCCTATTCCGGTCTCTTCTATTATTATCGCAAAGATAAAGTCAGAGAATGCCTGAGAGAGGAAGTCGCGCTCTTCGGAGTTCCCTGGTCCTCGCCCAATGACATTGCTTTTTATGATTGCGATATTCGCATGTGCTACCTGAGCATCCTTGTCGAGGTCGTATTTCTCTGGTGGAGGGTCTGGAAGGAAGTGCTTGGTGATTCTCGACTTCCATGTTCCAAAGCGGTGGAGAAGGTTCTTTCCCTTCGGGGCTTCTTCTTGTACGCTATTTGAACTCACTTCCGTAAGCACCATATTCTCCTTTGTCGGTTCTGGCTTTGAGTCCTCGCCAAGGATAAATATTGCTCCCACCGCAAGTGCCACACAGATTAGACAACATGCCATCAGCTTCCCTAACTGTGACAACGGCACCTGACCTATGAACATCATCAAGAACACAACGGCACAGAGTAGGGCTGCGGTAGAGAAATTTTCCAATAGAATTGGAATAATGATTATCGAACTGGTTCCCAAAACCCACCAAAACGCCTGTTTGTCTGCTCCATGTTCCGTTTGCATGGCACTCAGAATCTGTGCCACGGCAAGAATCAGTGCTCCTTTTGCTATCTCCGAAGGCTGGAATTGAATTCCTGCTATTCCCATCCATCTACTTGCCCCATTCGTACTTTCACCGAAGAAGAGCACGAAGAGTAGCATGATTAACGACACCAGCAGAAGTGGGAATGTTACTATCTTGAAGTATTTGCAAGGAATGTTAAGCACGCATATCATGGCTCCCAGTCCAAAAAGAATGAATGACGTGTGCTTAATGAGCGGTCCCCAGTAGCTTCCTCCCTTGAACGTGAGAAACGACGATGCCGAGAACACCTCGATGATGCTCACGAGACAAAGGAAAAAGAATATCATCCATATCACTTTGTCGCCTTTGAAAAGATTACTTAGTTTCTTGTTCATTGTCTTCTTTCGTCGTTTAATTTCTTTTTTCTATTACGTTTGATTCTTTGCCAAATCAGAGTGTTCCTTTTTTCTTGTTTACAATTCTCTGACAAGAGTTTTGAACTGTTCGCCACGGTCTTCCATATTCTTGAAGAGATCAAAGGATGCGCAACAAGGGGAGAGGAGAACAACATCACCCTCTTTTGCCATCTCAGAGCAAGCCGTTACGCAGTCTGCCATGCTATGGGTGTCTGCAACGGGAAGACTGAGAGTGTCAAAAGAAGCGTGCAGCTTCGCATTGTCTGCACCAAGGTAGACTATTCCGCGACACTTCTCCTTTACAATGTCTGTGATTGTCGAGTAGTCATTACCCTTATCCTTTCCGCCTACAATGAGAACGGTAGGGCGCTCCATAGCCTGAAGAGCAACGTAGCAGGCATCAACGTTTGTTGCTTTGGAGTCATTGATATATAGCACACCGTTCTTCTCTGCAACGCGCTCCAGACGATGCTCTACACCTGGGAATTCTTCCAGGCAAGAGCGAATGAGTTGCTCATCAGCTCCAGCGCATTTTGTTGCAAGGAATGCAGCGAGGGCATTTCTCTTGTTATGCTGTCCCATCTGCGAGAATGCCAGTCCGAGAGCTTCGAAGTCTGCATCAGTGAATGGCAGTAGGGTAGGGTGTCCTGCCTTTACTGGTTTGCTTGACGGTGTTGGTTTCGGAGCATACCCCTCTTCTCTTTTCTTCAGTTCCTTGTCGATATATTCATCTTGTTTCCAATAGATAAAGGTATCGTCAGCAGATTGGTTCTGGATTATCCTCATCTTGGAATCAACATAGTTCTGCATTTTGAAATCGTAACGGTCGAGATGGTCGGGAGAGATGTTCATAAGCACAGAGATGTCTGCCTTGAACTCAAACATATTGTCTAACTGGAACGAACTTATTTCGAGAACATACCAGTCGTGATCGCCTTCCGCCACCTGCATGGCAAACGACCTGCCGATGTTTCCTGCCAGTCCTACGTCAACACCTGTTCTTTGCATGATATAGTATATCAGCGTCGTTGTGGTGGTCTTGCCGTTAGAACCTGTTATGCAGATGAATTTTCCACGACTGTAGCGTTGCGCAAACTCCAATTCGGCAAGAATCGGAGTGCCCTTCTCTAACAAGGCTGCCACCATAGGAGCTGTATCTGGTATGCCCGGACTCTTCACCACCTCATCAGCATCGAGTATTCTTTCTGCAGAATGCTTTCCTTCCTCCCATTCTATGTTGTTTGCAGAGAGCATGTCCTTATACTTCTGCTTTATTGTTCCCATGTCAGAAACAAAGACCTCGTAGCCCTGTTTCTTTGCTAACAGTGCCGTTCCCGCACCACTTTCACCAGCACCGAGAATCGCTAATTTCTTCATGTTTACTTTTATCTTCTTTTGATTCTTTTTCACCTTTTGTTAATAGCCATCTGCCTATCGTATTTTCAGCGTGATGATGGCAAGTGCAGCCATAAGGACTGTGATGATCCAGAAGCGCGTTGTGATCTTTGACTCCAACCAGCAGCCCTTAGGCCAGTTCAGTAAGACTTTCACGTCTGGAGCAATCTGTCCAGGGAGTATTCTAAAGGCATCGTGGATAGGAGCCCTCTTAAAAAGTCGGAGCTTCTTACCCCTTTTGTTTCCGAACTTTGCTACCCTCACCTGCAGCAATACAGAGACGCTTTCCATAAAGAACACGAAGCAGAGAATAGGAATCAGCAACTCCTTGTGTATTATGACTGCTGTAACACCTATAATGCCACCGATGGCAAGTGAGCCCGTATCGCCCATGAATACTTGTGCTGGATAAGCGTTATACCACAAGAATCCTATCAGTGCCCCTATGAATGCGCAAAGGAAGATCACCAGTTCTTGCGACCCTTGAACATACATGATATCAAAATATCCTGCATATTTTATGTTTGAGGACACATAAGCGAGAATGCCAAGGGCAACACCTATAATGGCTGCATTTCCAGCACACATGCCGTCCATACCATCGTTTAGGTTAGAACCGTTTGAAACAGCTGTCACCACGATTGTTGTCATGATGACGAAGAGAATCCATCCAGCTGCATTCTTATATTTTCCACAGAATCCTACAATGCTTCTGTAGTCAAGGTTGTTGTCTTTTACGAAAGGAATGGTGGTAATCGTAGACTTTACAGGCTCACTTTTGTAGACAATCATCTCTGCGCCTTGCTTCTTCATTGAGACATTCTCTCTTACTGTAGCGTCTGGCGACATCCATAGTGTAAGACTCACAAAAAGTCCGAGAAGTGCCTGGCCTGCAAGCTTATAGATAGGGCGAAGACCATCCTTGGAGATTTTCATCTTTATATAGTCGTCAATGAATCCTATTGCTCCTAACCAGACTGTTGTCACGAGCATCAGTATCATGTAAATGTTCCTCAGTCTTCCAAAGAGAAGGCAAGGAATGAGGATTGCTACAAGGATAATGATTCCACCCATCGTTGGAACACCCTTTTTCTGCTGACCGTAAGGGTCAATAGATTTGTCTCTTTGTGCTTCGCTGACATTGTGTCGCTTCATCCATTTTATGAACTTCTCACCGAAGTAGATGCTGATAATCAATGAGAGAATCAGTGCCAGCAAAGAGCGGAAAGAGATATAGCTCCAAAGGTGTGCACCCTGAATGCCAAATTCCTCAAGGTATCTGAAAAGGTAATATAACATTTTTTCTTCTTTTTTTCTTTATGATTCAAGACTGGCTCATGCTATTTATGACTGCCATTTTTACGCCTCTGGAATGCCAAAAGCTTTGCGCACCTCCTCACGATCGTCGAAGTGATGCTTCTCGTCACCGATAATCTGGTAGTCTTCATGCCCCTTGCCAGCTATTAGTATAACGTCACCACTCTTCGCCATCTTCACAGCAGTGCGTATAGCCTGGCGGCGGTCTGTAATCCTAAGCATAGAGTCTAAATCTCCTGGCTTCAAACCTCTTTCCATATCGTCGAGGATGTCCTCTGGATTCTCATGGCGAGGGTTGTCGGAGGTAAGAATGAGAAGGTCGCTCTGTCGTGCTGCCTCCTGAGCCATCAGCGGACGCTTCCCCTTGTCTCTATTTCCACCGCAGCCACAGACAGTGATGATTCTTCCCTTCCCGTTCAGAACCTCATGGATGGCATTGAGAACATTCTCCAAGGCATCAGGAGTGTGGGCGTAGTCCACAACAGCTGTAACGCCTTCCTTTGAACGTATTGGCTCTAAGCGTCCAGAAACGCTCTTCAGCGTGGAGAGCACTAAGAGCACTTCATCCTGACTCTTTCCTAACATAAGAGCGGCACCATATACGGCAAGGAGGTTGGAGACATTGAACTTCCCGATAAACTGCACAGCAACCTCTCTGCCGTCAATCTCTAAGAGCATTCCCTCAAAGTGGCATTCTAAAATGCGAGCCTTGTAGTCTGCCATAGACCTTGTGCTATATGTGCGTACCGAGGCTTTTGTGTTCTGAGTCATGAAGAGACCGTTCTTGTCGTCTGCGTTCGTGATGGCAAACGCCTTCTTTGGAAGATGGTCGAAGAAGAGTTTCTTCGCATCTCGGTAGTTCTCGAACGTCTTGTGGTAGTCGAGATGGTCGCGGGTGAGGTTTGTGAAGATACCACCTGCAAAGGTCAAACCACCAATTCTCTGTTGGTGGATGGCATGACTGGAGCATTCCATAAAGGCATATTCACATCCCTTCTCGACCATCTCTGCCAGCAGACGGTTCAATTCAATAGGGTCTGGGGTGGTGTGTGAGGCAGGAATAGCTTCATCTTCGATATAGTTGCAGACGGTAGAGAGCAGACCGCATTTATGACCCATTCTTCGGAACATATTATATAATAAGGTGGCGATGGTTGTCTTTCCATTCGTACCCGTTACGCCCACGAGCTGCAACTTCTCTGAAGGATTTCCATAGAAAGTGGTGGCAACAGTACCAACAGCTGCCTCGCAAGATGCTACACGGACATACGCCACCCCTTCCTTCTGCTCTACAGGAATCTCCTCGCAGAGAATTGCTACGGCTCCTTTCTCGATTGCCGTAGGAATGAACTTATGTCCGTCCACCTGCGTACCTCGCATAGCCACAAAGAGATGCCCTGGCAAAATCTTCCGGCTGTCGATGTTCACGCCTGTAATTTCCTTGTTCATATCGCCTGTGCTGCTTGTAACGGCGATTTTTTCAATAATGGCTGATAGTTTCATAACCTTCATTTATTTTTATTTCTGCACACCAACAGAGAAATTAGTTTTATCCTAATTCTATGGTAATGTGCATATTCTTTACAACCTTGCTATTCGGTGCAACAGATTGTTTCTTTACCTTGCCACGACCAGAGATGCTCACCTTCATGCCATAGTTCTCGAGAAGATAAACTGCATCACGTGCTCCCATACCCCTAACGTCTGGAACAAGAGTCTTTGTCGTCTCAGAATGCTTTGTGAAACGAACTCCGTTATGTCTCTTCTCTGCATTTCCCCAGACGGGATTTCCTGTGCTGTGCATACCGTTCCAGCCTCCTGCTGTGTTCACCTTCAGATGACTAAGTACGTAGTCTGCAGCGAGTAGGTTTCCTGCCTTTACATCTGGAATGGCGCATGAGGCAGAGTCGCGGGCAACCTGGATATTGTGCTTAAGCTTCTTTGCCATGATACCCTCGGAGATCTCGTGGAAGACAGCTCCGCACATTAGTCCACCAGAAGCAGGTGTTCCTGTCTTCTTTAGACAGACTATGCAGGTGTACTCTGGATTCTCGTATGGGAAGAAACCGCAGAACGACAGCCAGTATCTCACTCTGCCTGATTTGTATGAGCCACTCTCGTCTGCCACCTGTGCGGTACCTGTTTTTCCTGCTACTCGGAAAGCCTTGCTGCCAGCTCTCTTTCCAAGACCTTTAGAGACCACACCTTCCAGAATCTCCTGGATTTTCTTTAGTGCGACATCACCGCAGATCTTCTCTTTCAAACAGACAGGTGGGAACTCCTTTATCGTCACCCCTTCTTTCTGTACTTCCTTCACAAACCTTGGCTGCATGAAGCGTCCGTTGTTTGCTATGGCATTGTAGAAAGCCACAGTGAAGATAGGCGGGATCTGAGTCTCGTAGCCTATCGACATCCAAGGGAGTGCCGTTTCCGACCAGTTCACGTATCTTCCGTCGCGCCCTTTCTTTGGCATACGCACAATGGCATGTTTCTGTGCGCCTGGGAAGGGAAGGTCAAAGTCTATGCCTAATCCGAGGCTGTGGATTTTCTCCACGAATCGCTCTGGATTGTTATGGTATGCCTTGTCAATAAGGCGGCTAACACCGATGTTGCTACTTACGTACAGCACCTCTGGGACGGTCAAGATGCCATATCCGCCACGACGCCAGTTATGGTCGCGCATTGGTCTTCCGTGCATTTGGTATACTCCACCACCTGTGTCTACATTGTATTGACGTGTGGTATCTATGACTCCATCGTCAAGGGCGGCAAGAATAGATGCTGTCTTGAACACGGAGCCTGGCTCCACAAGGTCTGAGACGGCATTGTTCTTTATCTCACGGTAGTAATATTCTCCGTTGCTGTCTGTAAGACGCGTCATGTTCACAAGTGCCTTTACATCGCCAGTTTTTGTCTCCATAACAATAGCCACGCCAAGCTCACCACCTATTTCCTTCATCTTGTTGATGATGGCATGTTCTGCAAGGTCCTGTATGTTTACGTCTATCGTTGTCACGATGTCAGCACCATCAACAGGCTCTTTAATCATGATGTCAAGGTATTTCTGCAGAACCTTGCGGCGGTTAATGAAACCTTTGTCGCCACGGAGAATAGAGTCGTAGTACATCTCCAGTCCACAGCGTGCAGAGTCTTTCTCACCATACATCTCACCGATGGTTCTTGAGGCAAGAGAGCCATTCGGACGAGTACGAGCATTGTATTTTTCGAAATGGAAGCCTCCCTTGTATTTACTCATTCGGAAGATAGGCAACTGCTTTACCTCACAGAAAACAGAATAGCTAACACGGCGAGGCCAGATAGCCCAATGACTATTGCCCGTAACCACAGTGCCATCTTTTAAAGTCCTTTTCTGCTCCTTGCCTTCGCGAAGATGCTTTCGGAACTCTTCCACACTCTTCTGAGGGAATATCTGGTTCAGACCAATGCATATCGAGTCTTCCTTTTCATCCCACAGGGTGTCGACCTTTGATGCCGCCATTGTTGTGAAGTCTACATAGAGTCGATATTCTGGTAGACTACTTGCTAAAAGCTGGCAGTCGCTACTGAGTATGTTTCCTCGTGTTGGCTTTACAGGTACGCTGTCGGCTTTAAGGCGGTCGGAGACTTTCGTCCAATAGTCTCTTTTGGCAGTCATGATATATCCTGCTCTGCCGACAATGGTGAATGCCAGCAGAAGCATGATTCCTCCAATGACCCTGTATCTCAGCATAGATACTTTTTCGTTGAACTTAGCCATGACTTCTATCTATTCTATTCTTCACGTACATTAATTATATATGGTGGTTGTGTGGCGATATGCAGCACACTGTCGTTGTTCTCTTTTAACATGTCTAATACCTTGCTTTGGCGAGAACGCTCAGTGAGGCTACTCGATGTGGAGAGCGCCTTGTATTTCGCGTCCTGAAGTTCCTTTCGCAAATTGTCTATCTCAAGCATGCTCTTCTGGCAACTATAACGGTTTGAGACATACATGATCATAAAGGCAAAGATAAGGAGCATGAGCCATATCTGACGGCGAAGAATCTGGGAGGTGAAGAAATCACCACCAAGAATCTTTATCACAGAAAACGTAGGAGACTGTGCCTGCTCTTCCTCGTGAATCTGCTCGCGGAGAATCTCACGGAAGGAAGGGTCGCCATCTGCTTCCTTTATAACACCTGAGCCAGTTGCAGGGGTGTTGCTGTCTTTAGATGCAGCAGAAGGGGTGTACTCTTCTCCTGATATATGGGCGTTGCTTTCTCCAGACGTAACTGCAGGGGTGTTCTCTTCTCCTGATATATGGGCGTTGCTTTCTCCGAGTTCCCCTTCCAAAGCGTTTTCGGTGGTTTTCTTGACTTTTTCCTTTCCTCGTTCGCTTTCTTGTTTCTCTTGAATGGTCTGTTCTTCGAGCTCGTTTGTAATTATCAGTTCCTCGTTACTCATTTTTCGTCCTCCTTCCTTTCTGCTATTCGTAGTTTTGCACTTCGGCTTCTTGGATTTTCCTCCTGCTCTTCGGCTGAAGGCACGATAGGCTTGTTGACAATAAGGTTATAAGGTGTCTGAACCCTTCCGAAGAAGTCTTGTTGCTGCTTGCCCTCAATGTTTCCGGTCTTCATGATGTTCTTAACCATACGGTCTTCCAGAGAGTGGTAAGTGATGACAACCAGTCGACCTCCTGGGTTGAGAACCTCTTGAGCAGAAAGGAGCATGTCGCGAAGGGCATCCATCTCATGGTTTACCTCTATGCGCAATGCTTGAAAGAGACGTGTGATGTCTTTTTTCTCTCGCTCTCGTGGAAAGCAGTTTTCTACAGCAGCAAGAAGACCATGAGTGGTGGCGATTCGCCCACGTTCACGAGCTTTCACAATCTCTCGAGCAATCTTCCTCGACTGCCTCAGTTCTCCATAGAGAAAGAGTATGTCTGCAATGCGCTCCTCTTCATAGTCGTTCACAATGTCTGCTGCTGTAGTGCCTCCCCGCTTATTCATTCTCATGTCCAACGGACCGTCAAAGCGGAAGGAGAACCCACGACTCTCATCGTCGAAGTGATGGCTTGACACACCGAGGTCGGCAAGTATTCCGTCCACACCGTCTATACCGTGGTATCGCATCCAGTTCTTTAGGTATCGGAAATTCGAGCGTACGAAAGTCCAGCGAGGGTCTGTAGAGAGACAGATACCGTCTTCCCGTTTCTTTAGAGCGTTCTCCTCTGCATCAGCATCTTGATCGAAGGAGAACAGTCTGCCGTTCTCGCCAAGGCGCGACAGAATCTCGCGTGAATGTCCACCTCCTCCAAAGGTGGTGTCCACGTATGTTCCTTCGTCATTGCCCACAAGTGCGTCAACACTCTCCTTTAGCAGTACGGGAATATGGTATGTTGTGCTCTCGTTCATGTTTCTCTATTGTCGTTTCTATGTTTTGTTTATCTCGTAGTTTCTTGTTTTGTAAGAAGTTGTGGTCTTTAAAAATGAGTTCTTTATAGTTCGTCAGAGAAGAGCTCTTCAAGTGCCTTGCCAAACTCTTCCTGCGACATGAATGGCTCTTCTGTACTTTCCTTCGCCCAAATCTCTATCGTATCGCCCATTCCTATGAAGTTCACAGATGTCTCTATTCCGGCAATCTCTTTCAAACGCTTTGTGAGCAGGAATCTTCCGTTGCCGTCAAGACTAACCATCTCTGCTTCGCTGACGAACTGGCGATAGACGTTCTGTTCTCGCGCATTCCAGCGCTGAAGTCTCTTGCGCATGGAGCACATAAGCTCATTCCAGACATCCTCGGGATAAAGCACGAGGCATCGCTGGAATGTGTCTCGCCTCATCACCAATGTCTCTATCCCTTCCTTCTGCAGTTCCTTTCGGAATACAGAGGGGAGAAAGACACGCCCTTTGAGGTCGAGTTTCGCTTCTATGTTACCTATAAATCGCATACGCTTACCTTATTTAAGAGATTTTGTGGCAAAGGTACAAAAAAATTACCCACTTCACTCCACTTTCCTCCACTTTTTTTTGAAAAATCGAAAATTTAAATGTTATTAACAATAATAGTTCCTTCCGAATTGCTTTTTATCAAGTACCTAAAGGTAGAGATTCGAATACCTCCTGCAAACAGTCTTCTCTCCTTTCTCGCTTCGAATCAACAGAGGGAATAATCTCTTTATTTGGTTCAAATTTGTCGTATTATGGTTACAAAAAACCTTTCTGACCGACAATTTAACAAAAAAATGAATGTTTTTTCCTTTTCTATGCTAATCATTCAAATAATTTGGTTAATTTTGCAGAAGATTTTGATTTTACGTAATGGAAAAGACAATAGACATAGAAGGAATCTTGAAAAGCAAGATGGGAGACCGAGCAAAGTTTGTGCCGGGATTTCTTGTGAAATGGCTGAAGAAAACAATCCACGAGGATGAGGTGAATGCGTTCCTCTGGGAAACACGAGACGAGAAGGGAGTCGTATGGCTTGAAAGTTGCGTGCGTTATCTCGGCATGAACCTCGAAATCGTTGGAAAAGAGAATCTGCCAGACCCTAACGATGGAAAACTGTATACATTCGTGTCTAACCATCCGCTTGGAGGTGCTGACGGTGTGGCGCTTGGAGCAGTCATTGGGCGTCACTATAATGGAAAGTTCAAATACCTCGTCAACGACCTTCTGATGTTCCTTCCTGGACTTGCTCCAGTATGTATTCCAATTAACAAGACTGGGCGTCAGGGTAGGGCGTTCCCGCAGATGGTGGAAGATGGCTTCTCGTCAGACAATCACATGCTGATGTTTCCTGCCGGACTCTGCTCGAGAAAGCAGAACGGTGTCATCCGTGATCTGAAATGGACAAAGACTTTCATCACAAAGTCTGTGCAGAAACACCGAGATATAGTTCCTATTCATTTCAGTGGACAGAATTCAGAGAAGTTCTACCGAATAGCAAATATCTGCAAGCGACTGCATCTGAAGGTGAACATCGCAATGCTATTCCTCGTTGACGAGATGTATAAGAACCGCAATCAGTCGTTCCGCGTAAGCATCGGGAAACCAATTCCTTGGCAGACCTTTGATAAGTCTAAGTCTGCCACCGACTGGGCACAATACGTTCAAGACCAGGTCTACAGCTTGTAACTAAAGAAAACCAGAACAATAAAACAAAACAGCATATACATATTTTTCTAATGGAAGTACCTATCATTCCTCCTGTTGACAAAGAACTCATAAAGAACGAGCTCACACCCGATAAGCAACTCCGCACAACAAACAAGAGCAACAACATGATCTTCATCATCACCGCCCACGACTCACCTAACGTGATGCGTGAGATTGGACGATTGAGGGAAGAGGCATTTAGAGCTGCTGGAGGCGGAACGGGAAAAGAAGTGGATATTGATGAGTTCGACACTTGCAAGAACTGCTACAAGCAGCTGATTGTCTGGAATCCAGAAGACGAGGAGATAATCGGTGGCTATAGGTATCTCGAAGGTGAGGACTGGACAATCGGTAGTGATGGGCAGCCTGTTCTTGCCACAAGTCATATGTTCCATTTCTCACAGAAGTTCCTTGACGAATACAGAATGCAGACAGTGGAACTCGGACGCTCATTCGTGACACTTGGATATCAGAGCTCCGAGAAGGGTGCGAAGAGCATCTTTGCACTCGATAATCTCTGGGATGGGCTTGGTGCGCTCACCGTGGTGAATCCGAATATAAAATATTACTTCGGAAAGATGACCATGTACCCTTCTTACATCCGTAAGGGAAGGGATATGATTCTCTTCTTCCTAAAGAAGTATTTTGACGATAAGGACAAGCTGATAATCCCGATTAAACCGTTGAAAATTGACACTCCTGACATTGAATTTGAGAATCTTTTTAACGGCTCTTCCTTTAAGGAGAACTACAGAATCCTGAATCGCGAAATCCGTTCCTTCGGCTATAATATTCCTCCTTTAGTGAATGCGTATATGAACCTTTCGCCAACCATGCGTCTCTTTGGAACTGCCATCAACTACGGCTTTGGGGATGTGGAGGAAACGGGAATACTCATTGCTGTTGATGAGATCTTTGAGGAGAAGCGAATGAGGCATATAGATACTTTCATAAACGAAAATCCAGAGTGCAGAAAGATAACCTCTGGTGCAAACAAGATTATCTACGGAGGCGAAGAGGATTTCAAGGATGTTGAATAGTGGGAAAATGAATATTGCTAACATTTCTTTCGGAAACAGACCTCTCTTCCTCGCACCTATGGAAGACGTTACGGACATAGGGTTTCGAACTCTCTGTAAACGCTTTGGGGCTGCCATGGTGTATACGGAGTTCGTGAGTGCAGAGGCGCTGATAAGGGATGTGAAGACAACTCTTCGGAAACTAACCATCTGTGACGAAGAACGTCCTGTGGGTATTCAGATTTATGGGCGTGATGCAGATGCCATGGTCGAGGCAGCAAGAATTGTTGAGCAGGCAAAGCCTGACCTCATTGATCTAAACTTCGGCTGTCCTGTGAAGAAAGTGGCTGGAAAGGGTGCTGGCGCTGGCATGCTACAGAATATCCCGCTCTTGCTTGACATCACAAGGAAGGTGGTGGATGCTGTGAATATTCCTGTCACTGTGAAGACACGCCTTGGATGGGATTGCAATAATATCATCATCCCTACTCTTGCTGAACAACTGCAAGATTGCGGAATCTCCGCACTAACAATTCACGGTAGGACACGCTCACAGATGTATACTGGTGAGGCAGACTGGAACCCTATTGCAGAGGTGAAGCGAAATCCAAGAATACACATTCCTATTATAGGCAATGGAGACATCTCTACTCCAGAGCAGGCAAAAGAGGCATTCGAACGATACGGTGTCGATGCCGTGATGATTGGTCGTGCCACATTCGGTAGACCATGGATTTTCAGGGAGATCAGGTCGTTCCTCGATGCCGAGACCACTTCTGATGTTCTTCCTCCCCTCTCTCTCGATGAGAAGATAGACGTTCTTCTTGAGCAGTTACGCATAAACGTTGAGCGGATTGACGAGCGAAGGGGGATTCTTCACACTCGCCGTCATCTTGCTTCATCTCCTGTTTTTAAGGGTATCCCAGACTTCCGTCAAACAAGAATTGCAATGTTACGTGCAGAAACCGTCGAGGAACTCACAGACATTATTGAGAATGTTCGAATTATGCTGAAAAACCGGTAACTACACTATCTGCACTCTTTAAGCTAATGAAACACCCCTATCCTTACAATAACCCCTGTCCAACAAAAACACCCCTGCCTCTGACTTTACAGAAAACAAAAAACTCTTTCATATTATGTCAAGAAAAAATCTCTTTCAAACCCTCACCCTTGCTGCTGTTGCACTCTTTGCTGCCAGCTGTAGCGAGAAAAAGTTCACCGTTACTGGAGAGATAGAAAATGCAAAGGATTCTGTCCTTTATTTCGAGAATATCTCCCTTTCCGGTCCTGTTGTCGTAGACTCTGTAAAACTCGATGAAACCGGCGATTTCTCTTTCTCTGATGCTGCTCACGAGTCTCCTGAGTTCTACCGTTTGCGTATCTCTGGACAGATAATCAATCTCTCCTCTGACTCCACAGAGACCGTCACTGTAAAGGCGCGTTATCCAGAGATGTCGTGGAAATACGAAGTGTCAGGCTCTGAAAACTGTAAGAAGATTCAGGAGCTTTCCTATCTCCAGATTGACCTTCAGAACCGTTGTGTTGCCATTGCTGACAGTCCAGAGCTTAGCGTTGCTGCTGCCAACGACTCTATTGCGAAGGTCATAGAAGCCTACAAGGAGAATGTCAAGACGAACTACATCATCCGCGAGCCTATGAAACCATATGCTTATTTCGCACTCTTCCAAGCAATCGGTCCTCGCCTTATCTTCAATCCTCGTGAGAACCGTGAAGATATAAAGATGTTTGCAGCCGTTGCCACCTCTTGGGATACGTTCTATCCTAATGCTGAGCGTGGACAGAATCTCCACAATATCGCCCTTGAGGGCATGAAGACCATGAGAATCCTTGATAGCGAGAACAAGCCCTTGGAGATTGAAGCATCAAAAGTGAAAGAGACAAGCGTCATTGAACTCTCTCTTCTCGACAATAAGGGCATAGAGAGAAAACTCTCTTCGTTGAAAGGAAACGTGGTGCTTCTCGATTTCCATTCCTTCGAGGCTAATGAGTCTCCTGAGAGAATCATGCAACTCCGTAGTCTCTACAATAAATACCGTGCACAGGGATTCGAAATCTATCAAGTGGCAGTAGGCACTAACGAGCATTTCTGGAAGACCTCTGTGGCTGCTCTCCCTTGGGTTTCTGTATTCGACCGCACAGGAGCTGCTATGAGCACCTACAACGTCTCTTCCATCCCTACTTTCTTCCTTCTCGACCGCAACTGTACGCCTGTAAAGCGTGACATCATGATAAAGGATATCGATGCTGAGATAAAGGCACTCCTGTAACCTCGCATTTCGAAATTCATCTCGCTGAATAGAAATCGTTCAAATAAAATGCATCTATAGCTTCGGCTCGCCATACACAATCAAGGCTTGACTTCTGCTCTCGCCTTGCAGAAAAGTCCCTGCATTCCTGCTGCCGCATTTTCTCGTTGCGGAATAGCAAGAATGCAGGGAATTTTTATCTTATAGGCTCCACTTGAATGATGATGTGAGCCTCGTTGCCAAACTCGTTCCATAGACGTCTTTTTATCTGTCGTGTGTGCTGATGTGTCTCTTCCAGACTTGTTTCTCCTGGTAGGCGGAGGTGCATCTCAATGGCTATGATATGTCCTATGCGGCGAGTCTTTAGGTTGTGGATGTCGCGAACCTTCTCGTCTTCGTAGACAATCGCTTTTATCTTCTCAACCGTTTCTTCTGGCAGACTATGCTCAAGAAGTTCTCCAGACGTTACGGAAAGTAGTCTCAAAGAAGAGACAAAGAGCATGATGCTCACCACAATAGCGGCAATGGCGTCAAGAACCTCCCAACCATTTCCTAACAACACAGCTCCTCCTATTCCTAATGCTGTACCCACGGAAGAGAAAGCATCACTCCGGTGATGCCAAGCGTTTGCTTCCAAGGCTGGCGACTCCACATCTTTTGCCACATACATCGTTACATGATATATCCATTCTTTTGCGAGAATGCTCACCACTGCGATTATCAGTGCAATAATCCCTGGAGACTCCTGAGGAATACCTTTATGCCATGCAATCACCTTCTCGCATCCGTTCCATGCTATTCCTATTGCCACAACGAGTAGGGAGAGTCCGATGATTGTTGTTGCCACGGTCTCGTATTTTCCGTGTCCGTAGTTATGTTGCTCGTCTGCAGGCCTACTACTCAGTTTCACGAATGCCAACACCACAATGTCTGTGGCAAAGTCGCTGAGTGAATGAACGGCATCGGCAATCATTGCTGCTGAATTACCCAATATTCCTGCTACGAACTTCAGCACGAGCAGAAGGATGTTCACCAAACTACCAAGGAGTGTAACCTTGTAGATTCTTTTGTCTCTTGATACTTCCGACATTTTTTCTTTAAATTTTCTTTTAGTTAGGCGTGATATTTTGTATTGCCAAAAATTTGACGCTGCAAAATTAATTATTTTCTCTCAATCAATCGATATTAGCATATAGTTATCTGTGTTAAATGGAAGGTATTTAACATATTTTTACGTATGGTCTCTCACATGCCTCAGAAGTTAAATGCTGCCGATATTCAACGAAGTTAACTGCAACCGATATTCACCGAAGTTAAATGCCATCTATGTTATGTGATGATAGTGTAAATCTAAGAGAAAAATGATGCATAAAAATACGATAACCCCTTACTCATCGCTTACTGATAATTCATTAAAAATTTAACGACCTAAGCTAACAGTAAGCTAACAGTAAGCTAACAGTAGGCTAACAGTAAGCTAACGGTAAAGTAGCTATTCTGCAGATAGAAAAAATGTTTCTTGAAATGTCTTGCGTGTATGATTAACGACAACAATAACAATATGAGACGGCTTCTTGTCTCGTGTGTTGGTGTCTTTTTTTGAGTATTTCTTGTGGGATTGACTTTTTTGTTGTACCTTTGCCGAAGAATTTTCAATATGCACCCTTTTAAAAAGGAATTTGGACGCCTACTTAACAAAAGAAACTCATGACAAGAAACTTTCTACTAACAGCAATTTCTATATTCCTTCTTCTGACAGCTTGCTCTGAAAACAGACGAGAGAATGCAGGGATCGTGACTGCCGAAGCACTTATGGACACAGTGCGCGCAATTCATTTCACCCAACCAGAGCGTGCCCTCCATCTCCTTGACTCTGCAGAGGAACGCGGACTACTGAGTGTGAACGACATAAACGGCTTGAGGGCTATTACCTATCAGAACGCATACAATCAAACACGTGTTGCACAATACTATGCGGAGCGCATCTATTACAATCCAGAGACAAGGAAAGATACTGTCACTCTTATCAAGACACTGAAGATGCTCTCCATGCTTGCCTATAAGAGTAGTCAATATAGCAAAGGAGTGACATACGCAAACGAAGGAAACCTGCTTGCACATAGCATAGGCGACAAAGAGGCGGAGGCCCACTTCTTGGAGGTGGTGGGAAGCTGCTTCTCTGGTATGCATATGCAGCAGCAGGCGCTGGCATATTACGATGAGAGCCTCTTAATTCAGTATGACCTAATAAAAGAGGGTAAGGGCAGTTACAGCGATATTGTTTACACAATTTTTGAGAAGATGAACACCTTTCTCGGTGATAAGGACTACGATTCTGTCATAGCACTTGCCGATGACTGTGAGAACGCTTTGAAGAATATGGAGGAGAGCGGTGAAGACAAGACTGTTGTGGAGACGCGCTATGCCGACTTCTACTACATCTTAGAGATGTGCCATAGTGAAAAAGGTGAGATTGCAAAGGCTAAGGATTATTACGACAAGCTCAGAACCATGGAACTCTCCTACACCCCTCAAGGAAAGAAACGACTCCTTCCATACCTTATAAAATCTCGACAGTTTGCACTTGCCAAGGAAACCCTCCGTGATGCGAAGCACTTCTTTGTGCAGAGCATGGACACTGTGAACAGCTATTATGCCAATGAGATTCTCTTCTTCGAGAAGGAACTGGAAAAGGAGATGGGACAACACGATGCCGCTATGTCTACTATGGAGGTCATTATGGCAGTCAAAGACAGTATTGCAAACCGTGAGCGAGACTTAGAGACCACAGAACTCTCCATCATGTACGACACCCAAAACAAAGTTCTTCTCATTCAAGAACAGCAGGAAATGTTAGAGCGAGGCAGAATCTTTGTATGGATTGTTGTTGTGGCATTGCTAATTGCTATTGCCGTTATAACTATTGTTGTTTATTACAATAGGGTTATCTATCAGAAGAACAAGGCAAACATAGCAACCATTGATGAACTCATGGCTTTGAAACATGAGAAGTTTGTGGATAGAAGAATAGCAGGAAGTGGAATAGCTGGAAGAAAAGAAGAAAGGAATGTTTCAGAGAATGAAAAAAACGCTCCAACTTCTGCTGAAAATGTCTATGCCCCAGCCTCTGCTGAAGATACCCCTGCCCCTAATTCTGCCGAAGATACTCCTGCCTCTGCCCAAATAGACACAGAATCAGAAGACAAGATTCTGAAACTAATGGATCTTATCGAGAAGGATATGCTGTTCCGTGATGCCTCTTTCGACCGCAACAAAGCTGTTGCGCTCATTCCGGGACTCACCCTCCGCACCCTCTCCTCTGCCTTCGGTAAGGTCTCTGGTGTTACGTTCCCGAGGTATCTCAACAACCTCCGTCTCGACTATTCTCTCTATCTTTTAAAATACAAGGAGAACCTCAGCATAGAAGGAATAGCCTTAGAGTCTGGTTTTGCCAACAGGCAGAACTACTACCGTCTCTTCTCCGAACGATTCAGCATCACCCCTGCCGAATACAAGAGATTCAAGGCAGACGAGAAAGGGAATGAAGAAGAGTAGGGGCATCGCTACACTCCTTGTTTTGCACGTTTTTTCTGCATCAATAAGTTGATGAGAGAGAAAAATAGAAATAGTTAAGGTGGGTAACATTATTTGCAATAAGCTTATTGTTAGCTTGTTGTAGATAATGTTACATGTTATAGGGAAAAACTGTTACATGTATAGGATGTTTTTTGTTACACTTTTTACAAGGTTGCAAGGAAAAATTTTTACATATATATGATATTATTTTTACACTTTTTATAATTTTTCTTTGTGTTTTCAAAAAAAAACTTAGTAATTTTGCAACGCAGAAAAAACAATCTAATTTACATAATTATAAATAACAACAAAAACAATGAAAACAGTAAAGATTTTTTTTGAAAAAGCACTTACACTGCTTCTGATGGTAATTGGAGCAGTTTCACTCGCTTCTTGCGGAGATGATGACGATGTTACGGAGCCAACCGCAACTGTCAAGAAGGTGGAGATTATTGTTAATATTGAGCCAACACAAGATATGCTCGACTATTGCAAAATGACTCTTGTGTATACAGACGATTCTGGACAGAGCCCTCAAGCATATAACGTTGATAAACTGTCTAATAAAGTTCTAATGGCTACACTTACAAAGTTCCCGGTTACAGGAAAGGTGGAGTTGTTCTGCGAACCGAAAGAAGGTGTTTCCTTCCCTGCAGAAAAAACTATGTTCAGCTACCAGCATAAGTATAACATTTCTTTTGTGAAATATTATTCTAACGGAAAGTCTCAGGTAATAGGTTCTACGGGTAACACAAGCTTAAATCCGTTAAATTATCCTGTTGACAAGATGGAACAATGGTTCTCAAAGTACGGCCAGCACAAACTGCATTCTTTTGCGTTTGATGCATCTGCTATGTTAAGTATGAATTAATTTTGAGTTAGATAACATAATTCTTATAAACCTTCCGTGATGGAATCGGTTAGGTGAAAAGGAATTATGTTCGAAACAAGGTGTATGGGTCATTTCCTCAGAACATAAAGGGAAATGGCCCTTTATCTTTTCTCATTCAAACACTTCGCGAAGAACGGAGAGTGACTTTAGTTCTGGAAATGATGGGATGTGTATTCTGCAATATAGGAGAATGATGTCGAGACATCGCTGCCGTTCTTGTCGTGACAAACTGAAGACGTGCATGTTTGAATATGTTATTCTGAGCAGACTCTTCATCATGCGAGCATCTGCCGCTTGCAAATATTGATTGTGCAGAGGAACGGTTGACAGAAATTCTCCGGAGTGCAGGTCAAAGATATCATCTTTTCCGCTTTCTTTTGAAGAGGGGAGGAAACCCTGCAGGCGAAGGAGTTGGATGAGAAAGGCAATGTGGAAGTTCACATATCCGCTCTCTTCGATATCGAGCCAGAGGATGCTCTTCTCGAGGAAGGAGAACACGTCTTCGTCGCTATTCTCCTCACGAAAAACATATGAGATGACCTCAGCGAGGAATAAACAGATTGTGATCTTTTCTGGACTGCTATGGAGAGAAGGGCATGGCTCTGCGATAGACACGCTCACAATCTTCTGTAGCGATTCCCGCTCGCGGTAGTCGGTCTCGATAGTGAGGATTGTCAATGGCTGGAAGAACTGCTTGGGGAAGGAACCACCTCTGCCAACGCCACCTCTGCCAACGCCACCTTTGCCACTGCTCCCTTTGGCAGGTATCTTCACCATGGAAGACATTCTGCCATGTGCAGCGGTAACGAAATCTACGATGAGTTTCTGATCACCGTATTTTATCGTTTTTATCACTATTGCCTTGCTCTTAATCAACATAACAGCTGCGAAATTACTCTTTTTTTTTGAAATAACGAAAAAAAACGAGAAAATATTTGCATATTAATAAAAAAAGCAGTACCTTTGCACCGCTTTTTAGGACAACGGTTTTCTCCGGGTCAAAAGAAGAAGCGTAACGTTGGTCCGTTCGTCTATCGGTTAGGACGAGAGATTTTCATTCTCTAAAGAGGAGTTCGACTCTCCTACGGACTACATAATATCCTGCATCTTCGCAGATGATGCGAAAACGCGGTGCAGGAGGATTTTTGTGTTTAATAATCCGCTTAGGGCAGCAGTAATTGCGCAAGACCCATGAGCTATTTCAATTTATCTATTTAAATCTCTAAAAACAAAATGGCAAACCACAAGTCATCAGAGAAGAGAATCCGTCAGACTAAGACCAAGACTCTTCACAACAAGTACTACGCAAAGACAATGCGTAACGCAGTTCGCAAGCTCCGTGCAACAACCGATAAGGCAGAGGCTACAGAACTTCTTCCAAAGGTTCAGAAGATGCTCGACAAGCTCGCAAAGAACAACATCATCCACAAGAACAAGGCTGCTAACATCAAGTCAAGCATTGCTCTCCACGTTAACTCTCTCTAAAGTGAGATAACAGTCGTGGCGACAGCCACAAACAATATAGACCGCAACACTTTTTAAGATGCTGCGGTCATTTTTTGTATATTTTTTGCGGTGGATCGACGAAGCGGTTTTTGAGTTCTGTCTGGCACAATGGAGTCTTGTGCCAGACAGAATGTAAGTATTCTTGTGATTTTGAGAGAAGAATTATTTCACCACCCATCCAAATAGAGCAACGAGGTATGCGTTCCAGTTGATGGCAATCTCATTAGATGCATAGCTTGCCACATGGTCCATATATGACTCGTCTGGGGAAGAGGAAGGGTATGGAGGCACGTTGTCTTTGTCTTGCTGACCTTTGTTAGCACCTCCTGCAAGGAATCCGGGCAATGGGTTCTTTATACCGTCAGCAGCAGAGAGTCTTTGATGGGGGTTCATTACCTGTTGAGTGCCGAAGCCAGTTATGTAGCAGTAGCCAGTTGCATTACGTCCGCCAATATGGTCGAGGGCGGTTAATGCCGCTTTACGATATTTCTCGTCTTTTGTAAGAGCGTATTCATACATCAGTGTGATGCCACGACCAGCACACATCTCTGAATTGCTACCCCATATGAAATCTTCCTCCATGTTTCCGAATACAGAATAGAACGCAGATGTTTCCAGGCTTTCAACATTCTTGTTGCAGAAAGCCTTCATTGCACTCTTAACGTTCTCTATGTCTATTGCCTTTGCCTCTGGAGTAGCGAGAATCTGCTGGTTGAGCCACTGCATAATGCCCAATGCAGACACATCACCCCACGTAGGCATTGTGAACTCATTAGGAAGGAACTGCTTTGCCTGCTCGAGATATGCCGTTTGGTGAGTAGAGAGGAACAGCTCTGTTGCTGCCCAGAAGAATTCATCAGACGACATGCGGTCCCCGTACATGCCTGTGGCTATGTCTGGGTCGAACTTTGTGTTGTTGCCAGGTTGGTCGTAGTAGGCAGTAGGATTTTTTACAGCCCAAGCATAGGCACGCTCAGCGGCTTTGAGAGCCTCCTGGCAGAAGTTCTGGAACTCTGGATAGGCATTGTAGATTCTTGCTGCGAGAGCCATGGTGGCAGCAAAGTCGAGAGCCGCCTGTGTACTCTTCTGAACAACGTATCTCTGCTGCTTGCACTCCTTTGGCATTATGAATCCCTCGAAGTTTGGTGTTGTGAGCTTATGGTAAACACCACCATCGTAAGGATCCTGCATAGTCAGCATCCATTTGAGATTAAACATAATCTCGTCGAGGAGGTCAGGAACTTTATTTCCCGATTCTGGAATGTTCACGTTCAGACGGTCGAAATAGTCTTTGTTTACTTGGTAAGACTGCAGCATAATGCCGATGGTGAATGCTGAGTTGACGATGTATTTATTGTAGTCGCCAGCATCATACCAGCCGTAAGGAGAAGAGATAATGGTTCCTGCAGGACGTTCTGGAGAAGCGGCAGAAGGGTGAACCATCACCTTATTGTCGAGATGTGCAGCAGGACGAGAATACTCTCCTGCATATTCCTTTTCTATCTCTACACCTGTCCTCTGCAGATAGAATGCCTTTAGGGCTGCTTTGGAAACTTCAAAGTATGGGCTTTCGGAGATTGTAACCTTTTGACGGTTCTTTCCCGCAACGAGCGTGTAGCGTCCTGGTTGTGAGACCTTTGAGAAGTCAACAATCTCGCGCACTTTTTCATTGAAAGGCGATTTTATCGTGCTGATTGCCTTTCCGCTCCAGACGGTTCTTCCCTTTGCGTCTTTTAGGGAGAAGGACTTCGCTTTTACGGAAGGTTCTATGACGGCAATCTTCTGCTCGTTAGTTTGATAGCCGATTTGGTTTACTTTTATAGGACTCTGGGCAGATGCGCCAAGAGCAAGGCCAGAGAGAAGGGTTGAAAGGATAATTGTTTTCATTGAATTTAGTTTTTTTGAAAGGGGACTCCATTAGATGCCCAGATTATTGACGGCATAGCAACCCATGGAGGCTGTAAAACGGAGGGAAGTTGTAAAGCTGGAGAATTAGCAAAACACCGGCACTTAGAAGGAGTGCCGGCACTCTGTCTTTTTTTTTACATTATAACCTCTACGTTGTGCTCTCCTGGAGTAGCCTTTATGACGTTTCCTTGAATAGGCTTTCCGTCAACGGTTATAGATGTAACGCCCTTTTGCTTTCCTTCTGGGTTTGTTACTGAGATATTGAAGACAGCATCACGGATTACTCGCTTTACACTATATCTCTTCATTGAAGATGGCAGACAAGGGTCTATTTCAATACCATCGTATGTTGGTTTGATGCCGAGAATAAATTGTGTGATGGTATACCAGTTCCAAGCAGCTGTTCCCGTGAGCCAAGAGTTCTTGCCCTCTCCAGGTTTTGCAGCATCTTTTCCAGCCACCATCTGGCAATATACGTATGGCTCTACCTTGTGGAGTCGCTGGTCTTTTATCCATGCAGGGCAGATTTTTGTATAGTGCTCCCAAGCATCGTTTCCTCTTCCTGCAACTGTTTCTCCAATGATAACCCAAGGGTTGTTGTGACAGAAGATACCTGCGTTCTCCTTATATCCAGCAGGGTAGGAAGAGATTTCTCCCATCTCAACATGGTATGTTGTGTAGGCAGGGTTGTTCAGCACCATACCATGTTCACAGTCGAGATATTTCTTACAGGAGTCGAGAGCCTTGTCAACCATTCCTTCCTCTATGCCTATACCAGCCATTGTGCAGAAACCCTGTGACTCGATAAAGATTTTTCCCTCCTCGTTTTCATTTGAGCCAATCTTGTTGCCATAGAAGTCATAGGCGCGGAGATACCACTCACCGTCCCAGCCGTGCTTCTTAACAGCCTCAATCATATTGTCGATGCATTTCTGAGCACGGAGAGCTTCGTCTTTGAAGCCTTCTAACTGTTGGCAAAGCTCCACGTACTGCTTTCCGCTGAACACGAAAAGACCTGCAATCATCAACGATTCAGCCTTAGAACCCTCTGAATTGTTTTCTGTTGTCTGGAAAGACTCATTTGGATCCCAAGAGAAGCAGTTGAGATTCAGACAGTCGTTCCAGTCGGCACGCCCAATGAGAGGGAGAGCGTGAGGACCAAGGTTTTCTACGACATGGTTGAAAGAAATGCGAAGGTGCTCCATGAGTGTGACCTCTGTTCCTGGTTCGTTGTCCCAAGGAACCATTTCGTCAAGAATAGAGAAGTCTCCCGTTTCTTTTATGTAAGCAACAGTTCCGAAGATGAGCCACATAGGGTCGTCGTTGAACCCGCCACCGATATCGTTGTTGCCACGTTTTGTCAGCGGCTGGTACTGATGGTAGCACCCACCATCAGGGAACTGTGTGGAGGCAATATCAATAATGCGTTGCCTTGCTCTACTTGGCACCTGATGAACAAATCCCACAAGGTCTTGATTGGAGTCGCGGAATCCCATTCCTCTTCCTACACCGCTTTCGAAGAATGATGCAGATCGTGAGAAGTTGAAGGTGATCATACACTGATACTGATTCCAGATGTTTACCATACGGTCCAGACGCTCGTCTTCTGACTTGAGGACATATTTATCGAGGAGATTATCCCACATTTCGTGTAGTTCTTCAAAAGCCTCGTCTACCGCCTCTACGGTAGAGAATCGAGCTATTGTCTCCTGTGCCCTCGCCTTGTTCACGAGTGTGACGTCAGAGTCTTGTGAAGAGAGTAGGCTTCCATTCTTTTTTCTTTCTATATCTTCTTTAGAGAATTTCTCCTCCTGTTCGTTTTCCACATATCCGAGAAGGAAGATAAAGTCTCGACTTTCTCCAGGTTTCAGAGTGATGTCGAAATAATGAGAAGCAATAGGACTCCAGCCATGAGCGACAGAATTACTTGCCTTTCCTGCCAGTACACACTGAGGGTCAGCAAATTCGTTGTAGAGTCCGATGAACGATTCACGGTCGGTGTCAAAGCCGTCAATCTCTGCATTTGTTACGGTGTAGTAGGCATAGTGGTTTCTGCGCTCCTTGTATTCTGTTTTGTGATAGATGGTGGCACCGTCAATCTCCACCTCACCTGTAGACCAGTTGCGCTGGAAGTTCTCCATGTCAGTAGCGGCATTCCAAAGACACCATTCAGCGAATGAGAACAGTTTTATTTTCTTCTCTTCTGCGGTTGTGTTGTGGAGAGTAAGCTTCTGCACCTCTGCCCAGGTCTTCAGAGGTACAAAGAAGAGAGCAGTAGCCTCAATACCGTTCTTGCATCCGAGAATGCGAGTGTAGTTCATGCCATGTCGACACTCATAGTAGTCGAGAGGGGTCTTGCAAGGTTTCCAGCCTGGATTCCAGACAGTTCCGTTGTCGTTTATGTAGAAATAGCGACCTCCATTGTCCATAGGCACGCCATTGTACCTATATCGTGTGATACGGCGGAACTTTGCGTCCTTGTAGAAGTTATATCCTCCACCAGTATTACTTATTAGTCCGAAGAAATCTTCATTTCCGAGGTAGTTAATCCAAGGGAATGGAGTTGCAGGGTTTGTAATGACATACTCCCGAGCGTAGTCGTCGAAGTATCCAAAAGAGTTTTTTTCCATTGTTAGTGATATGAATATTTTATGATTTTTTGTTTTTTATTTTTTATTAGGTGAAGAATGACTATTTGCACATACTTTGATTTTAGTTTGATGCAAAGTTATATTATTTCTACATATGTGGATTGTATTTTCTTACCATATTGTAATATTTTGTTACCAGCCTTTTGTCGTAGACATAAAATTACCATGATGCTTGGATAACAAAGTATAGGAATGGGGTAAAAAAGTATATCTCAAAAAAACTAATTTTAAAAAAACTGTAGAGATGAAATAGGAATATCTATTAAGAAGAGAAAGAAAAAGAAGACTCCTTAGAGTTCTGTAAGTCAGGAATTCCAAGGAGTCTTTGTCGAGATTATGTTTTTGCCGATTATGTGCTCTTTTGTTGTCTGGTTATGTGTTTATTATCATACGATCACGTGCTTTTTGTGATAGTTCTCGCGGAACTCAGTAGGAGTGCATCCTCGTCGTTTTTTGAAGATACGGTTGAAGTTAGAGATATTGTTGAAGCCACAGCGGTAGCAAATCTCCACCACAGCCATAGTACTATCGGCAAGCATACGAGCGGCATGACCCAGTCGAACGTCAATGATATATTCAGAGATGCTTTTCCCCGTTCTAAGCTTAAAGAATCGGCTAAAGGCAGTAGGCGTCATTGAGGCGAGGTCTGCCAGTTCTTGAAGGCGAATCTCATCTCGGTAGTTTTTGTCTATGAATTCCTTAACCTTTTGCACCCTTCTACTATCTGTTGTTACTACGGTGTGTGAGAATGCGCTTGTAGCGAGGAGATGATAGTCGTCTGTCTGTGAGAGCTCATACATAAGTTCCATGAACTTCATTACGCTATAGAATCCCGGCTCCATATCAACCAGTTCGTTGATACGGTCGTAGACATGCATTATTGCTTTCATTCCAAAGGCAATTCCCAACTCCGCCCTTTTCATAAGGTCGGCGAGCGGCTGCATATGTGTTTTCTCAAGTAGTTCTGGGGCGAATAGGCTTTTAGAGAAATGAATTGTTATTTCTCTAATGTCTCCTGAGTTACATTGATATTGTTCCCAGGTATGCTCCAGATTTCCTCCCATAAGCACGAGGTCGTAGTTTCCAAGAATCTCAATATTGTCTCCAATGATTCTCTTGTTGCCTTGACAGTTCTCCACGAAGTTTATCTCCATCTCCTTATGTTTATGGAGAGGATATGTATGTTGTTTCTTATGCCGTTCCACGAGATGGTAGCAGTCCTTCTCAGTAAGTCGGGTTATTTCGGAAATCACATCGTTCATAGTTTGTCGTAATAGATTTTCTGCCGTTTTACTACATGCAATTATCACACCTATTTATATATAAGTTGTTTATGCAAGAGCAATCAACAGCTTTTGAGATTTTAGTTATATATTTCTTATTGCTTATTAGTAATTCCTTATGTCTGCAAAATTAATAAAAATCACAGAAAAACAATCATGTTTTGCTAAAAAAGTATCACTAAAGGTGCAAATTTCTTGTTTTTTGCCTTTTTGACAATACTATTTTGCAATAAATAAGGAAATAATTTGTAGGAAAAGCGAAAAAGTATTACTTTTGTAACATGTATTGATATTCAACAAGAAATAAAAAAGAAAAAATGAATTTAGACAGTTTTATGATGCTTGGAATGAGTGGTGAAGCATGGGTGTCATTGCTACTCATTTTGGGTATGTTTCTTACACTTATTTTCACTAAGGTACAGTCGTGGGCAGCCTTTTCGGGTACGACGGCATTATTGATACTTACTGGGGTGCTGACGCCTCAGGAGGCTTATGCCGGTTTTTCGAGTACGAGTGTTCTTGTGGTTGCTGTGCTATTTATTATTATAGCCGGCATGACATACACAGGTGTTACGCAATGGATTGTGAAGAACCTTATGGGAATGCCGAAGAGCCTCACAGGAGCAATTCTCAGGGTGATGGTTCCTGTTGCAGGACTGAGTGCGTTTCTCAGTAATACGACCGTTGTGGCATTGTTCATAGGAATTGTGAAAGATTGGAGCAAAAAACTAGGAATAGCACCTTCAAAACTCCTTATTCCTTTGAGTTATGCCTCTGGCATGGGAGGAATATGTACACTTATTGGCACTCCTCCTAACCTTCTTATTTCAGGAATGTATATGGAGAGTTTTCCTGATGAGCATCTTGGCATTTTCACAACCTTGGGCGTTGGACTCTTCTGCCTTATGGTTGGAGTGCTTTCAATGATTGCTATGCAGAAACTTCTTCCCGTGCGTGTATCACCAGAAGAGAAGATGAATGTTCAAGGCGTTTCTGTTGAGTTGAAGGTTCCTTCAAAGAGTTACCTTGTTGGTCAGACGGTTGGAGACCTTGATACGAAGCTTCCTATTCTTGGCATTATCAGTTTTGATGGGGAGTTGCGCACAAATATCACCAATGATGATTTCTTGCTTGGCAATGATACCATTGTTTTTGGTGGTGAGCGTTCAGAGGTTCTTCAGTTGGCGAAGAAAAGAGGTCTTCAGCCTTCGATCTCAGATATGGAGATTTCTCCAGATCAAGGCAAGAAGACAATCCTTGCCAGTCTTTTCATGATCACTATGGTGATGCTTTCTGCCTTTGAGATAATGCCACTCTTTCAGGCAGCCCTTGTTTCTGCCGGACTGATGATTGCTTTCCGTTGTTGCACCACAGAGCAGGCCTACAAGTCAATAGAACTGGATATCGTGATTATCTTTGCATGTAGTGTGGCACTTGGAACAGCAATTCAAAAGACAGGACTTTCTGAGATGATTGCAGGTAGCATGCTCGATGTCTGTGGCACGAATCCTTATATTGTGCTGGCGGTGATTTGTTTCGTAGGAACGTTTATGACGGAATTTATTTCGAATACCGCATGTGGAGCAATGTTCTACCCGATTGCTATAAGTGCCGCAGAGAGCCTTGGAGTAAATCCTCTTACTTTCGCTGTGGCGCTGATGATTAGCGTGAGCTCAAGCTTTGCAACACCTATCGGCTCTCCAACACATATGCTTGTATATATACCTGGCGGATATCGATTTACAGACTTTGCAAGGGTAGGACTGATTATGAATCTCATTATTCTTGCAGCAAACTTGTTTATTACACCGATAATCTTCCCATTCTAAGGGGTGAAGATAAGTAGCTCTTGGTATTAGATGCCTAAGTTATTAACGGTATTGCTGCCCATTAGTGTGAGTTTGCAAGAAAATGGATAACTGTGAGGAGGAAACTAGAGAGGAAAAGTAAGTTGAAAAAAGCCGGGGTGTTTCCCGGCTTTATTCTTTTTCAATAGAGAGTATTTTAATGTCAGAGATGGGGCGGTTGTTAGAGTCTGTCTCTGTTCCTTGAATCTTTTCCACAACGTCAAGACCATTAGTAACTTGCCCGAAGACAGTGTAGCCACCATCGAGCCAAGGTGTTCCTGGTTGCTGGAAGTCCTTGTAGTAACCGAGCATAGGAACGTATGGAGCACGCCCCTCCTTAGAAGGCCATTGTCCCCAGACAATATAGAACTGTGAGGAAGAGCTGTCGAATTTTGGGTTTTCCTCGTCAAGCGCTCTTGCTGCTGCTAGTGCTCCCCTTTTATGGAAGAACTGTGGATAGTGTATTTCAGCAGGAATGGTGTTCTTACCTTCTGGAGTAAGTGCGTCAACATCACCAATGAGTTCTGATGGTTTCTCTTTCGAAGTAGGAGGAGCAGATGCTGTTGTAGGGTCTCCTCCCTGAATCATGAAATTCGCAATTACCCTATGGAAAAGAGAACCGTCCAAGACTTTTGTCTCCGCCAGTCGGAGGAAGTTGTCTCTATGTTCTGGAGTTTCGTTATAGAGTTCCACAGTGATGTCTCCAAGGTTAGTGTGGATGATAAGCCTTTTACGGTCGTAAGGGATATTGGCATTGTTTGGATTGACATCCTTTAGAGCACGAAGAATTTCTGTTGGATGCCCATCTTCGGTGAATGCTCCGAGCTTATATTGAGACGGGCGACAAGTTGGTTCCCAGTAGAAGACACCCTTGCAGCGCCCTCCCGTCTCACTCTTTGCCCTTCGAATAACCTCTGCGAGTTGCTCCCGCCCCTCCTGCATAATATATGGCCTTTTCTCGTCCACCTCAAATCCTGTTTCTGTGATCATTACATCACAATTGTACTTCTTTGAAACAAGGCGGATGTTCTTCATGCAGTCAACGATGGTGGTTTTGGCGTTCGGTTCCCTTCCTGCCTCTATTGCCCAATAAGGGTATAGAGACATTCCTATCATGTCCCATTTTCCACCGTTCTCTTTTACGATGTCGAGGTTGTAGTTGAACATAGCATTGTCAAACCCGTTGTCAAGATGCACAATAACAATAGCATTTGGGTAGACACTCTTCACGGTGTCATAGCCAGCAGTAATAAATCCCGCATACTGTTTCGGGTGATGGTCTATATGTCCCATGGAGTGAGTGAGGATGGTGTTTCCTTTCTCGTCTTTTTTCTCCCAACCAGTGATAGGATCCATTTCCACCGACCAAAGCATGCCATTTCTTGTTTCATTGCCTACCTGCACCCATTTGACATTAATGCCATTCTCTTTCAAAAGCGAGAGAACCTCAATGGTGTGAGCCGCCAATGCCTTACACATCTTCTTAAACGACATTTTCTCCCATGCAGCTGGAATGTTCTGCTTTGCAGGGTCCGCCCACCAGTCGCTATAGTGGAAGTCAATCATCACGTCCATACCAAGAGCCTTTGCACGCAATGCTTTTGTGAGCACATCGGCAGCATTACACCAGTTCCCATGTGCCTTTGGGTCAACCCATACGCGGAGACGAACTGCATTCATTCCCATCTCCTTCATTAGGGCTGTAGCTTCTCGCTCTTCCCCGTTGTAATTGAAGAGTTTATAGCCTTTGCTTTCATATTCCGTACACCATCCGATGTCAGCCCCAAGTGTGAACTCGTCAGCAGAAGCCGACAATGAAAGAGAAAGAAGCAGTAAAAGAACTGTTTTTCTAAACATACGCAAAATTCAATTCTAAATTCAGATAGGAATGTTTATTCTTTTATAATTTCCTCAAGTTCTGCAATGTTTCGGTCTATTTCCTCCTGAGGAACCTCATAGTCGTGTAGAGAGCCAGAGAGGTACTGGTCGTAGGCAGTCATGTCAATAAGTCCGTGACCAGAAAGACAGAAGAGTATAACCTTCTCCTCACCCCGCTCATCTGCTGCTTTCGCTTCGTTAATAGCAGCAGCAATGGCATGACAAGACTCAGGAGCAGGAATGATACCCTCTGCCTTTGCAAAGAGTATACCAGCTCGGAAAGTCTCCGTCTCCTGAATGTCTACAGCCTCCATATATCCGTCTCTCATCAGTTGCGAGATAATCATTCCCGCACCGTGATAACGTAGTCCGCCTGCATGAATGTTAGACGGCATGAAGTTATGACCCAAAGTGTACATAGGCAGCATAGGAGTGAGACCAGCGAGGTCACCGAAGTCGTACTGGAATTTTCCTCTTGTCAGCTTTGGGCATGATGCAGGTTCAGCAGCAATATATCGAGTCTTTTTTCCCTCGCAGAGAGTATGCCGCATGAAAGGGAATGCAAGGCCACCGAAGTTAGAGCCACCTCCGAAGCATCCTATCACCACATCAGGATATTCACCAGCCATCTCCATCTGCTTCTCCGCTTCAAGACCAATAACCGTCTGATGTAGAGCGACATGGTTTAGTACAGAGCCAAGGACATACTTACAGTTTGGAGTAGATACCGCCAGTTCAACAGCCTCAGAGATAGCCGTTCCAAGGGAGCCGTTATTGAAAGGATCGGCGGTTAGCACATCTTTTCCTGCACGTGTAGACATAGAAGGCGAGGGAGTCACCTGAGCACCGTATGTTCGCATGATAGACCGTCTGTACGGCTTCTGCTCGTAGGATATTTTTACTTGATAAACAGCTGCCTCCAAACCAAACACCTTTGCTGCATAGGAAAGAGCTGCACCCCATTGACCAGCACCCGTTTCTGTTGTAACGTTTGTAACGCCCTCCTCTCGGCAGTAGTAGGCTTGAGCAAGAGCAGAGTTTATCTTGTGAGAACCGATAGGCGAAACAGATTCGTTCTTGAAATAGATATGGCATTTTGTGCCGATAGCCTTTTCGAGGTCGTATGCACGCACGAGTGGCGTGGAGCGATAGTTCTTGTATTTCTCTCTTACCTCTTCTGGGATTTCTATCCATGCGTCAGTGGTGTTGAACTCCTGACGGCTGCATTCTTTTGCGAATACCGGGAAAAGGTCTTCTGCAGTCATTGGCTCTTTTGTCTGAGGGTTCAGTGGCGGTAGAGGCTTTGTGGGCATATCAGCCTGGATATTGTACCATTGTGTCGGAATTTCTTCTTCTTGGAGAAAGAAACGTTTTTGTTTTGTGTTCATTTGTTTACAATTAGATAGTTTAGTGAATTTGTTGCAAAAGTAATAATAATTCTTCATTCAACAAAGAGAAATCGGTTTTTTTCGTCACTATTTATTAAAAGGTGTGGAAAAATAGCCGTTTTCTTTGTCAATTCAAGAAAAAACAGTAATTTTGCACACTCAGCATATAAGCATTAAAAATAATCACAAGGCATTTCCCTGCAAAAGGAACGAAATGGGAATGCCGCAGGTAAGAGAACTATGTCAGAAAAGAACCAATACGTGCGTCAGGTTGCAGAGCAGAAATACGAGCACGGCTTTACAACCGACATACAGACAGAGATAATTCAGAAAGGTCTGAACGAAGATATCGTGCGCCTTATTTCAGAGAAGAAAGGAGAGCCAGAATGGTTGCTCGAGTTCCGTCTGAAGGCATTCCGCCATTGGCAGACGATGAAGCAGCCCACTTGGGGTCATCTTCATGTTCCCGAGGTGGACTATCAGTCTATTTCGTATTATGCCGATCCATTGGCTAAGAAGAAGGACTCCCCAAAGTCTTTGGATGATGTCGACCCCGAACTTCTGAAGACTTTCGATAAGCTTGGCATTCCACTTGAGGAACGCCTTGCCTTGAGTGGTGTTGCAGTAGATGCCATTATGGACTCAGTCTCTGTAAAGACCACCTTCAAGGAGAAGCTGAAGGAGAAAGGAATAATCTTTATGTCTATGGGAGAAGCCGTTCAGGAGCATCCAGACCTTGTGAGGAAATACCTTGGCACTGTTGTTCCTTATCGAGACAATTTCTATGCCGCTTTGAACTCAGCAGTGTTCAGTGACGGTTCATTTGTGTATATACCCAAAGGAGTGCGTTGCCCAATGGAGTTGTCCAGCTATTTCCGCATTAATGCCGCCAATACGGGTCAGTTTGAGCGCACTCTCATTGTAGCCGACGATGATGCGTATGTCTCTTACCTTGAAGGCTGTACAGCACCTATGCGCGACGAGAACCAGTTGCATGCCGCCATTGTTGAGATTATTGTGAACGACAGAGCAGAGGTGAAGTACTCAACGGTGCAGAACTGGTATCCTGGCGATGAGAATGGCAAGGGTGGTGTCTTGAACCTTGTTACCAAACGTGGAGACCTTCGTGGTGAAGGAGCAAAGCTTTCATGGACACAGGTAGAAACAGGCTCCGCCATTACGTGGAAATATCCATCCTGCATACTCCGTGGCGACAATTCTGTTGCAGAATTCTATTCCGTTGCCGTTACAAACAACTATCAAGAGGCTGATACCGGAACAAAGATGATACACATGGGCAAGAACACCAAGTCAACAATCATCTCAAAAGGAATCTCTGCTGGTCACTCGCAGAATTCATACCGCGGACTTGTTCGTGCCACGTCAAATGCAGACAATGCCCGTAACTATTCCTCTTGCGACTCCCTTCTCCTTGGTTCTACCTGTGGAGCACACACCTTCCCATATATGGATGCCCGAAACGATACTGCTATTTTCGAGCATGAGGCAACCACCTCAAAAATCAGCGAAGATCAGCTTTTTTATTGCCAGCAACGAGGCATTCCTATGGAGCAGGCGGTAGGACTCATTGTCAACGGCTATGCCAAGGACGTGCTCAACAAGCTCCCAATGGAGTTTGCCGTAGAGGCTCAGAAGCTTCTCAGCGTCTCACTTGAAGGAACTGTAGGTTAAAAAGACGGTCTCACTTAAAGAAACATAAGGAATAGATTTTCATACCTACTAATCAATTTTGAAGAAAAAGAAGGAAAGAATGTCAAAACTCGGTATCTTAGCAAAAGACACAGCCATCTATGGCTTAAGCAGTATAGTAGGAAGGTTTCTGAATTATCTCCTTGTACCGTTGTATACCTACTGCATGCCAAAAGACTCTGGCGATTACGGAGTCAGCGTGAACATGTATGCCTATACAGCATTAGCGTTGGTGATACTCACGTTTGGAATGGAGACAACCCTCTTCCGATTTGCAAACCGAGAGGGCGAAAAGCCTGATACAGTCTTTTCTACTGGCTTTGCAGTAGTAGGAGGCTTGTCGCTTGTCTTCCTTTCTCTGATCACTGTGTTCCTCTCACCATTAAGCGCATTCTTAGGTTATGATGCACATCCTGAGTTTCTGATGATAATGGCTATTGTGACAGTACTTGACGCCCTTCAGGCATTACCGTTCTGTTATCTTAGATTCAAGAAGCGTCCAGTGCGTTTTGCATCATTAAAGATGCTGTTCATTGCGTTGAATATCTTGCTGAACGTTGTGTTCTTTGTGTTCTTGCAGAAAACAGAAGTGTTCTATGTCTTTGCCATAAACCTCTTGTGTACAGGCATGATAACGTTCTTCTTCATTCCTGATATGCTGAAGATTAGGTGGCAGTTGGATTTTTCTCTTCTGAAAAGGATGCTCTCCTATTCTTGGCCTCTGCTAATTCTTGGAGTAGCCGGAATCCTGAACCAGACAGCCGATAAAATTCTCTTTCCGTTGGTTTATGAAGGTAGTGACGCAAAGGCGCAATTAGGTATCTATGGAGCTTGTGTGAAGATAGCAATGATAATGGCTATGATTACGCAAGCCTTCCGATTTGCTTATGAGCCGATAGTCTTTGCAAGCAGTAAGGATAAAGATTCAAAGGAGTATTATGCAGCAGGAATGAAGTACTTCATAATCTTCACGCTATTAGCCTTTATCTGCGTAATGGCATATATGAATATCCTGAAGCACGTCATCGGACCAGAATACCGTGAGGGTCTTGCTGCCGTCCCTATTGTCATGGCGGCAGAGATTATGATGGGCGTTTATTTCAACCTCTCGTTCTGGTATAAGCTCATAGACAAGACCATCTGGGGCGCTTGGTTCTCGATTGCAGGATGCGTTGCGCTAATAGCCGTGAACGTGCTGTTTATTCCGAAGCTCGGATATATGGCTTGTGCTTGGGGTGGTGTGGCTGGCTATGGAACAGCCATGGTGTTATCGTATGTTGTTGGTCAGAGGAAGAACCCTATAAACTACCCGTTGCTGAACATCGCCATGTATGTTGCTATGACCGCACTGTTCTATGTAGTCATCTCTTGGAGCAATGAGAATCTGTCAGACATACTCGCCTTGGTGGTGAATACAGGCGTTGTGCTGATGTTTGTTGGGCATGTGTTATATCATGACCTCCCCAGTGTAAAGAAAAAACTTTTTGCCTTATTCAGACGTGCATGATTATGTGGAAAAAGATAAGATGGTATATTGCTGGTGGAATATTGCTGGCTGTTGCAATATTGCTCGTAATCTCTGCCTTGAAAACCGTTGTTGAAAGCTCCGGAGTAGACACGAAGGTGGAGAAAAGGATTGTCATGACACCTGCCGTTCTTGACTCTATACACTCCATAAAGCAGTGGGAATTGGCTTCTGTGCCAGTAAAGACTGTTGTGGATACTGTTGAAATGCGATGGATGGGACTTGTGAAGCGAACAGTCTCAAAGAAATATGAAGGCTGCTTGTCTGTGGGAATAAACCTTCAGTCGATGCCAGCATTGAGGTATAGGGTTTCTGGAGACACTATCTCACTTGTTCTGCCAGATGTCTGTGTCCTTGACAGTAATTTTATTGATGAGACAAAGACAGAGATTCTTCGCTCAGACAATGACGATTTTGAAGCACGACCAGGTGTTAGAAAGGCAATGGCAGAGAGAGCGAGGAAGCGAATGTTAGCAGAGGGGCTTTCTCCTGTTACCATCAGCGAGTGCCGACATCGTGCAGAAAAGGAGGTCTCTGAGCGACTTAAGCAGATTGGTTACACAGAGGTGGAGATAAGGTTTGAAAAATAAATTCATCACCATCAATCATCATCATTCAAATAGAATTTCATAATAACTTAGAATCATGGTTTTAAATTACATTTTTATTGCGTTTTTCTTTATAGCATTTGTTATTGCCGTAGTGAAACTGGTGGTGTTAGGAGATGTTGACGTGTTTCCTGAAATCATTGATTCTACCTTCTCTTCAGCAAAAACTGGCTTTGAGATTTCTCTCGGACTCACAGGTGTGTTGTCTCTTTGGCTCGGTATAATGAAGGTAGGAGAGAAGGGTGGAGTGGTGAATGTTCTCGCAAAAGTCTTGAGTCCGGTGTTCTCACGATTGTTCCCTTCTATTCCTAACGGTCATCCAGTCACGGGCACTATATTTATGAACATTGCTGCAAATATGCTCGGACTTGACAATGCAGCAACACCTATGGGACTAAAAGCCATGAAGGAACTGCAGACCCTGAACCCAGAGAAGGAGCGAGCTACAGATGCTATGATTATGTTCCTTGTGCTGAACACATCAGGACTAACCCTCATTCCTGTGTCTATTATGGTGTATAGAGCGCAACTTGGAGCTGCTAACCCAACCGATATCTTCGTGCCTATTCTCCTCGCAACCTTTTTCTCTACCTTGGCAGGAATCATTGTGACCTCTGTCTATCAGAAGATAAACCTTCTGAACCGCACCCTCCTTCTTATGCTCGGCACCATGGTGTTGGCGGTGGCAGGAGTGATATGGTCGTTCTCTGTGATGAGTCAGGAGACTATGGACATAGTTTCTAAGACTGTTGCAAATGTTCTTTTGCTTACTATTATCGTGATGTTTTTCTTTGCTGGAGTAAGGAAGAAAGTGAATGTCTATGACGCTTTCATAGAAGGAGCTAAGGAGGGCTTTCAAACAGCCATTACAATTATTCCGTACCTGATAGCAATTCTCGTGGCAATAGGCGTCTTTAGAGCTTCTGGAGCTATGGACTGGCTGATACATGGCGTGGCATGGGGCGTGGAGCAATGTGGGCTTGATGCCGACTTCGTAGGTGCACTTCCTACTGCTCTTATGAAACCGCTCTCTGGCAGTGGCGCTCGCGGAATGATGGTTGATGCTATGACGCAATATGGTGCTGACTCTTTCGTGGGCAGATTAGCAAGTGTGTTTCAGGGTTCTACAGATACCACATTCTATGTGCTTGCTGTCTATTTTGGCTCTGTGGGCATCCGTCATACCCGTCACGCCGTTACTTGCGGATTGGCTGCTGACTTGGCTGGAATCATTTCAGCAATAGTTATTTGCTATATGTTTTTCGGGTAAGAATTTGCAAGGCAATAAGTCATATGTAAGTCATATGTAAGTCATATGTAGGTCATATGTAAGTCATATCTAAGTCATATGTTAGATATGCGTTAGATATGCGTTAGATATGACATTGATATGCGTTAGATATATGTCAGATATGCGTAAACCAAATAACCTTGCTTTTTCGCCTCCTTTCATTGATTACGAACTCGCAGATTGTCTCACAATCAGCGTAAAGACACAATGATGAAGAGTCGAGGAACGGCATTTGAGGGATATGGATAAATTAAGATTAGTTATTTTTGACATATTTTTCTATTTCTTTTATTATTTATAATAAAAAGAATTTTCTCATATCGATTTTTTTTTGTAACTTTGCAGTCGAATTATATAGTTAAAAAAATAATGGAAGAAATAGAAAAAAACGAAGGAAATTATACCGGTAGCAGTATTCAGGTTCTTGAAGGACTTGAGGCGGTGAGAAAGCGCCCAGCAATGTATATCGGCGACATTTCCGAAAAGGGACTGCATCACCTTGTTAACGAGACCGTAGACAACTCTATCGATGAGGCGATGGCAGGATATTGTACAGACATATATGTAACCATTAACGAAGACAATTCCATCACAGTTGAAGATAACGGTCGTGGTATACCTGTTGACGACCATCCAAAGCTACACAAGTCTGCCTTGGAGGTTGTAATGACTGTGCTTCATGCTGGCGGAAAGTTCGATAAAGGTTCTTACAAGGTTTCTGGCGGTTTGCACGGTGTGGGCGTATCGTGTGTTAACGCATTGTCTACACATATGCTCTCACAGGTATATCGTGACGGCAAGATATACCAGCAGGAATACGAGAAAGGAAAGCCGTTGTACCCAGTAAAGGTAGTGGGAGAGACTGACAAGAGAGGAACACGCCAGCAGTTCTGGCCAGATGGCGAAATTTTCACCACCACCACATACCGTTACGACATTGTGGCAACTCGTATGCGAGAACTCGCATTCCTTAATGCCGGCATAAAGATCACATTGAAAGATATGCGACCTGTTTATGACGCATCAGGAAATATTGAAGAGGGGTGGCAGCCAAAGGAAGAAGTGTTCCATGCTCAAGACGGATTGAAGGAATTTGTGAGATACGTAGACCGCCATCGCACTCATTTGTTCAATGATGTTATCTATCTCAAGACTGAGAAAAACTCAGTGCCTATTGAGGTGGCTATCATGTACAACACCGACTATTCTGAGAATATACACTCATACGTAAACAATATCAACACTATAGAAGGTGGAACACACCTTCAGGGATTCCGTACAGCACTCACACGTACACTAAAGACCTACGCAGAGAACGAACCTTCACTGCAGAAAGAGATTGAGAAGGCAAAGATAGAAATCTCTGGAGAGGACTTCCGTGAGGGCATCACAGCTGTTATCTCAGTAAAGGTTGCAGAACCTCAGTTTGAAGGTCAGACAAAAACAAAACTTGGCAATACAGAAGTGGCGGGTGCCGTTCAACAGGCTGTTGGAGAGGCTCTTAACAACTATCTGGAAGAGCATCCAAACGAAGCAAAGAGCATCTGTAAGAAGGTTATACTTGCTGCTACAGCACGTATTGCCGCTCGCAAGGCACGTGAAAGCGTACAGCGAAAGAACCCTATGACAGGTGGCGGACTACCAGGAAAACTTGCCGACTGCTCAAGCCGTGACCCTAAGAAGACAGAGATCTTCCTTGTCGAGGGAGACTCTGCTGGCGGTTCTGCAAAGCAAGGTCGTGACCGTGTCACTCAGGCCATTCTTCCTCTACGCGGAAAGATTCTAAACGTAGAGAAGGTGCAGTGGCACAAGGTCTTTGAGTCAGAGTCTGTAAACATCATTCTTCAGGCTATTGGTGTGCGCTTTGGTATTGACGGGGAAGACTCTAAAGAAGCAAATATTGAAAAGCTACGCTACGACAAGATTATCATCATGACCGATGCTGATGTCGATGGCTCTCATATTGATACTCTGATCATGACACTCTTCTTCCGATTCATGCCAAAGGTGATACAGGAAGGACACCTCTACATCGCTACTCCTCCTCTGTATCAGTGTACATACAATAATGTGAAGGAATACTGCTATACAGAGGAAGACCGCCAGCGCTTCGTAGACACATATTGTAACGGAAATACAGAAGACTCACGCCTTCACACTCAGCGTTACAAAGGTCTTGGTGAGATGAACCCAGAGCAGCTTTGGGACACTACAATGAACCCAGAGACACGCCTGCTTAAGCAGGTTACTATTCAGAATGCTGCTCGTGCTGATGAGATTTTCTCTATGCTCATGGGAGATGATGTGGAGCCTCGCAGACAGTTCATCGAAGAGAATGCGACATACGCAAATATTGACGCATAACATATATACCACGAGGTAGGCATCTTTGCCTACCTCGTATTACATGAAACGGTTTACGAAAACTTCTACACAAAAAGATTTTTTTCGAAGAAAAACAATATTATTATAGGTATTTACAAGGGGGAGCTTTCCTCCAAAAAAAGAATTAGATTTATGGCAAAGAAAGCATTATTGATGATTCTCGATGGATGGGGAATCGGAAAGCATGGAAATGGTGACGTAATCTTCAACACTCCAACACCATACCTTGACTATCTCACTGCAGTTTCTGCACACTCACAACTTCAGGCAAGTGGAGAGGACGTTGGACTCCCTGACGGACAGATGGGCAACTCAGAGGTAGGACATCTCAATATCGGTGCTGGACGTATTGTATATCAGGACCTTGTGAAGATTAACCGTGCATGTAAAGACGGCTCTATCTCTAAGAACCCACAGGTGGTAGAGGCATACACATATGCTAAGGAGAACAATAAGAAGCTCCATCTCATGGGACTTACGTCAGATGGTGGCGTGCACTCTTCACTAGACCATCTCTTCAAACTTATTGAGGTTGGAAAAGAGTTCGGACTGAAAGATCAGACTTTCATTCACTGTTTCATGGACGGACGAGACACCGACCCTAAGTCAGGAAAAGGCTTTATTGAGCAACTCTCTGCTGTTTGCAAAGAAAACAATGCTAATATCGCATCTATCGTAGGACGTTTCTATGCTATGGACCGCGACAAACGCTGGGAGCGAGTAAAGGAAGCTTACGACCTTATTGTAAAGGCAGAAGGAAAGAAAGCAACCAATATGGTTCAGGCTATGCAAGAAAGCTACGATGAGGGAGTTACTGACGAGTTCATAAAGCCAATCACTAACGCAACTGTAAACGGAAAGATAGAAGAAGGAGATGTCGTTATCTTCATCAACTTCCGCAACGACCGTGCTAAAGAACTTACACAGGTACTCACACAGCAGGATATGCCAGAGAACGGAATGAACACGGTTGCTGGCTTGAAGTATTACTGTATGACTCCTTATGACGCTTCCTTCACTGGAGTAAACATACTCTTCCCAAAAGAGAACGTAACAAATACACTTGGAGAATATCTCTCACAGCAGGGAAAAAAGCAGCTACACACTGCAGAGACGGAGAAGTATGCACACGTGACATTCTTCTTCAATGGTGGTCGGGAGACTCCTTACGAAGGTGAAGACCGCATTCTCGTTGCTTCTCCAAAGGTTGCTACCTACGACCTCAAGCCAGAAATGTCTGCCTACGAGGTAAAAGACAAGCTCTGTGCTGCCATCAAGACAGAGATGTATGACTTTATTGTTGTTAACTTTGCTAACGGAGATATGGTGGGACATACAGGCGTCTACAACGCCATTGCTAAGGCTGTACATGCTGTCGACAACTGTGTGAAAGATGTCATCGAAACTGCAAAAGCTGCAGGCTATGAGGCTATAATTATTGCCGACCACGGAAATGCTGACAATGCTATCAATGCAGATGGAACACCAAACACAGCGCATTCCCTCAACCCTGTTCCTTTCATATATGTAACAGACAATAATTCTGCTACTGTCAAGGACGGTCGTCTCGCTGATGTGGCACCTTCTATCCTACATATCCTCGGACTTGAGCAACCTGCTGACATGACCGGTGAGAACCTTATTGTTGACTAAGCATGAACGTGAAAATTAACCCTTCTTGGGAAAAAATATTAAAGAGTGAGTTTGACAAGGAGTACTTTGTCAGACTCACTCAATTTGTTAAGGCGGAATACTCAAAAGGTGTCTGCTACCCTCCTGGACCTGAGATATTCAATGCCTTTGACCTTTGTTCGCCAGAGAACGTGAAGGTGGTGATTCTCGGACAAGACCCTTACCACGGACCGGGACAGGCAGAAGGGCTTTGCTTTTCTGTAAAGACAGGAATTCCATTGCCACCATCACTTGTGAATATCTTTAAGGAGATAAAAGACGATATAGGCACTATTCCGCCGATTCTGAAGGGAGAGAATGGAAAGAGCATGTACGATGGCTCCTTAAGGCGATGGGCAGAACAAGGAGTGTTCCTGCTTAATGCCACTCTGACTGTGCGTGAGCATCTTGCTGGTTCTCACCAGAAGCAAGGCTGGGAGACGTTTACAGATGCTGTTATCTCTGCCGTTTCACAACATTGCCCGCATGTCGTTTTCTTACTCTGGGGAGGCTATGCACGCAGTAAGGCGAAGTTAATTGACCGCACTCGACATCTTGTCCTTGAATCTGTGCATCCTTCTCCTTTATCTGCCAATAGAGGTGGTTGGTTTGGTAATCACCAATTCTCTCGTTGTAATTCCTGGCTTCAAGAGCAAGGATTAACACCTATTGCCTGGTGATGGTTAATAGAATCGTAACAAAAAACTAACCTCTGTCTTTTTAGTTAATGGAATCGTAGCAAAAAAACTAACCTCTGTCTTTTTATAAAATAACGTGAGTTCAATGAAATATAACTCATCGAACTCACGTTATGATTAGAGTTTATCTCCTACTCAATTGCTTACCAGATTTTCTCTGGGTCATCAATCACTATTGCACCTCCATCATCAATTCCTATATCGTCAATGATAGAATTGCCATCGTCAGAGACAATGTTGATATTGCTTCCAGACAGAATAACACACTGTTTTATGTTCCATATATTCATTTCTGGAGCGAGATATGTTTTCTTTCTCATCATTCTTGATTTTTTAGGTTAATACTTCAGATGGTTACATTACCACTTTTTTCCCATTCATAATGTAAAGTCCCTTACCAATTCTCTTTGCGCGACGACCGCTCAAGTCATAGACAGCGGCAGGCTGGTTTTCAGAGTTTATTTCCTCAATGCCAGTAGTATTGCCATAGTCAATCACAAGATTACCAATAATAATATCGTCAATAGCAATGCCTGCATCTGATGAATTGTCTGGGATGCTGATTTCATCTGATAAACTGATTCCTACTACATGAGATGCTGCCATTGCATCTTCTGGTAGCTTCAGATATGCCTTTCCAGCAGGAATGGTGAGTCCTGCTGCATTCTGGTAGAATCCCACTTTACCTTCTTTGCTTGAAAGGACATAGCACTCACCCTTATTTATGATTGTTACAGGACTCTCTGCAGTGCCATAGAGATAGTTGTTGGTGATTTCTGACGCATTAGTTGCAATAGGAATCTTATAGTTTCCTGCTGGGGCGTTTATGAGAAGTCCGGTGTTTGCTGGTACTCTGTCAAACACTCTTTTGAAGGTCAGTGTACTACTATTCAACTGCTCTGCAATATATGCCTTTGGCTGCATCTCCGGGTCGCGGAAGTCGAGCATCTCTGTGCTTGAGAATGTAGCAAGATTGTTGGTCATGGAGATATCAACATCCGTAGGAATACTTTTTCCTCCGTATGTGTTCAGGATATATTCAATACCTCTGAGTGCGTCTATTTTTCCTGTTCCCGCCTGAACAATATTTCCAGAAGGAATGTTGCTTGCAAAGCGAGTGTAGATATCTCTTGCAGAGGTTTTCTGTATAATTTCTCTTACATTTGCAACCGTGAGGTTAGGATTTGCTTGTAGCCAAAGTGCCACAATTCCTGTCACCATTGGTGCTGACATTGATGTTCCTGACATAGCACCGTAGAAATACGGTCTCGTGCCGTCTCCAATGCCTTTACCCTTTAGTACGTGTGAGATATTAGATTTTTTCCCTTCTATAGGCTCTTTATTGTTTATACCTTCTCCAGAGAAATAATTCTGATCATAGGCATTAAAGGCAGAAATGATATATGCTCCCGGTGCAACCACATCTGGGCGCATTTTCCCTAAGTAATCAACACCATAGCTTGAGAAAGGAACAACGCTATTCTGCGGATATTGGTTGATAGTTGGTGAATAATAGTTATAATTATCAATGCTCTGCCAGGTGTCCCTGTCTCTATATGCTCCTACAGAGATAACGCCATCAGTACATGCAATAGGATTTATTGACATTTCCCCATCTCCGTCTTTGTAGCCTGTCAACACACTGTTTCCCTTTTCTCCAATAAAAGCATAATTACTGTTAGAATATCCATCGTTGATAGTAAAACGTTGGTTGTTAGTAGTTGCTTTTAATTCTATGCCAAGACGAATGTTTTTATCATTGAACTTCAAAAAGCCAGAAGTTGCTTGGAAGAAATATATAGAACCGTCCCCATGAGGTTGAACATTACATTCAACGTTTGTAATAGCGTTAGAAGAGTTGTATAGCGGTTTCTCTGCAAGAGAATATTCCTGTCCTGTAGTGATGTCTACTGCCATAAGGCGTGCAGAGAAATTTGCGTTGGAATTTGCTTGTATGAACAATCCATGATCGTATGACGTGTATTGCTCGTTAGAAGATTTAGTATCGAATACAGTTTTCAGTATCTCACCGTTATTGACAGTAGCATCTATACTTGATTTTTTATCAGCAGAATTTCCTGCTGATACACACACTATTCTTCCTGGCTGTTCTGATGTGAGAGTATTGAAAGCCTGAGCAACGATGTCTGTGCCATCGTAGAATCCTGCTGTTGAGCCAATGCTGAAGTTAATAACAACGGGTTTGTTTATAGTTTTAGCATATTCGAAGATTTTATTTGCGGCATATGCAAGAACACTTTTATTGAAATAGCCCGAGATATCGAACAAAACAAGGTCAGCACCAGGAGTCATTCCCTGCAACTTACTCTCTGCAATACAGCTTCCTGCTGCTGTTGCTGCTGTGTGAGTGCCGTGTGAGTCGTAAGTGGTTCCTGTTGTGAGGGTGTTTATATCTTCTTCTGTGTTGTATGTGGTTACTTCAAATGTTCCCTCACTGTTTTTTGAAACAGTCATAGCAGCCTTTATTCTAGTTTTGCCGTTTGAATCTTTAAAAGCAATATGGTTGAAATCAATACCGTCGTCTATGACACCAACAATAACTCCTGTGCCATCGTACTTGCTCCCTTCAAGTGCAGGAAGGAGAGTTTCACCTGTTACGAAAGAAACTCCATTTGTGGTTCGTGCCACATTGTTGTCTAAGCGTAGAACTTTGTCAGCACCAAATGATGCGAACTCCTTCATTGTGCAGAGTGTGTCAAAAGCCTCGATAGGAACATTTATGAAAACGAGATTGCCAATTTTGCAGAATATTTCTATTCCAAGAGCCTTTAGTTCCTCTTCTGGACAGTTATTACCTTCTGCTAAAGTTCCTATTACTCCTAAACGCCTTATGCTACCATCGCTGTAGAAGCTTACGTTTGTTCTCTTCATGATAAGTGCGGTGTCAACACCGTTCACTATTCCTGGTTGTGTAACAGGCAGTTTCTTGCCCTTTGCAAAAGCCACAGTTTTTCTGTTCTCCTGCACCAAGTTCTGAAGGAATGGTTCTATTGTCTGCGCACTTAATGGTAGAAAACAGAATAGTGACAGCAACTGAAATAATACAATTACTTTTTTCATTCTTAGGTACATTTTATTAATTGTTAATGTCTTTTTTCTACTAATTTGCCTGGATACTAATGAAAAGAGATATTGACTGCGAACATGCTATTAGTTATGCTTGCTCTTCAGAAATCAGCCCGTTCTTCTGAATTTCCTCTGCCACAAGACAAAGTTCGTCATACCAGTCCTCTCCAAAGCGCCTGATAAGTGGTTCACGAAGGAACTTATAAACCGGAAGATGGAGCTCTCTGCCTTTCTTTCTTGCATCGGCACATATATCCCACTGATGATAGCTGAGAGCATCCATGCCGTTTTTAAGGGTTTTCACGCGGATAGGGTAGAGGGCACAAGAGACAGGTTTGCACCACGTTGTGCGGCCTTCTCGGAAAGCCTTTTCAGTGGCGCAGAGGCAGCAGTTGCAGACTGTGGTTGTCTTTTTCTCGCCATTATTGTCTGTTTCTGTGAGTGTTATGTCGTCGTAGTAAGTAAAAACGCAGTCTTTCCCGTTCACAATGCTTGTTACGAGGTCACCCTCTTCGTCTGTATATGCCACTCCTTGCTTGTCTATTGTTGCTTGCGCAGAAGCCGAGAGCGACTCCCATGTTTCGTCAAGCACGTTTTCAAGTTCCAATACCTCATCAAGTTTTAGTGGAGCTCCAGCATCGCCTATTATGCAGCATTTCCCTTTGCAGGCATTTAGGTCGCAGCAGAATTCCTCTGTGATGATATCCATTGAAACCAGAGTGTTTTGTATTTCTATAATCATTTTCTTTTGTTGTTTATTTTTTGCCGGAAGGTTTGAATATTTTATGCTTTCACCAGTCCTTCGCTGTTTTCGTAATCCCTCTTTATTCTGATGGAAAGAATTGTCATATCGTCACTCTGTTCAGCACCGTTGGCAAAGTCGTATACAGAAGCAGTAACGTTTGCAATGAGCGTCTTCATGTTGCTGCTATTTCCTGCGCTTTCCACAGCCTTTAGTGTAGCCTCATTTCCAAACAGTTTCTTCTCTGTGTTCTCGGCTTCTGTCACACCGTCGGTATATAGGAAGAGGATGTCGTTCTTCTGAAGTTGTAGCGATTGAATGCTATATTCCATTGAAGGTTCAATGCCGAAAGGAAGATTTATTGACGACTCTAACATTGACGCCTTCCCATTTCTCACTAATATAGGAGCATTGTGCCCAGCATTGCAGTAGTTGAGAATACCGGTAGAGAGGTTGAGAACACCCACGAATGCGGTACAGAACATATTCTCGTTGTTGCCCTCAGCAAGGTCAATATTTATGGAGCTACAAATTTTTGAAACGTTTGTTATTCGTCGGCTGATATTTCGGAAGAGGTGCCCAGTGACGGTCATGAGTAGAGCAGCTGGAACGCCCTTACCAGAGACGTCTCCGATGCAGAAGAATAGATTTTCTTCCCACACACCTTTGTCGTTTTTCACCTTTCTGATGAAATAGTCGTAGATGTCTCCTCCCACCGTCTTTGCTGGGCGCAGTATGCCGTGAATATCAATATCTTCCCTTGCTTCAATATCAGCAGCAAGCATACCCTGCTGTATTTGAGCAGCGATGGAGATATCTCTCTCCATGCTCACCTTTTGCTCAGTGGTGTATTTCAAGTCTTGAATATATTGTTTCAAAGCAGATTGCATCTGCACAAAGCTATCTCGAAGCTGTTTTATATCTGTGCGCTGTTTTATCTTTGGCAGACTGAAGTCGAAGTTTCCTCTTGAGATTTCCTCTGTAGCGTCAGCAATGGTGCGTAGAGGGTTCAGATACCATTTTAGTGTAATGATGATACACAATGCCATAAGAATGAAGAGTACAGTCATCATGCAATATATCATCACCATGACAGAAATAGTTACCAAATCGTATGCGTCTACTGGCATTTCCACCTCTATTGTCCACCCCACCTTTGCTAATTTTGTCTTTGAGATAGAGCCGGTGTCTGTGATGTCAAAGCCGAGGTTAGCGTTTATGAGGTTCAGCTGCCCCATTTCCCTATAGTTTGTAGAATCAACCTTATGTGTTGTCTTTGTGCTGTCGGAGGCATAAATATAAGAACCGTTTTTTGATGCTATGGAGATAGACGTACGATCTGTGATCTTCTCGTTGTTGACAATATTCTCCAGCCATTTCAGTGAGATGTCTGCACACAGAATGGCATATGTCTCGCCTCGTTTATTGGCAAGAGGAGTCATGAGTGTTATCAAAGGGTTGTTTCTCTCATCGAAATAAGAGTCTGTCCAGACGGTGTTGTTAGTTGTCCACAACTCCTGTGCTTTTTTTCCGAGCATAACATTCCCCACCTTCTCGTTCATGATATACACAGTGTCAGCATTTGCCAACGAGCGTATGCTGTCGCAAAAAGCATGACTGTTTACCTCTGTAAGTCTTTTGCTTTGTGAGGCAAAGGCACCTGCTTTTATGGCGTTCTCCATTTTCTCTATTTGGCTTTCAATGCTCTGTGCCACTCGTTTGCTTGTCATCACACAGTTATATCCGTTGTTCACCCTTTTTATCACGAATGTGACACCTTTTACAAGGCTCCAGGTGAGAAGTCCTAACACAATAAACAGTGTGATGTTTATTCTGAACGACAGTGAGGAAATTAATCTCTTGAAACGAAACATACAGTTATTCTTTTGTGGTGAATATTTTTCTGAAAGATTTTCCCTAAATGGGGTTATGGCAGGTTGTTAGTCTCCTCTTTCTTCCATACCTTGTTTAAGGAAGCAATAGCCCGATAGAAGAAATAGAGTGAGAGTAGAGTCCATTCCATAATTCTCCATACTGGTTCTGAAGCAAATAGCTCTATTGCTGTCATGTCGTAACTTTCAGGGAAAAGGAAGTATTGTGCAAAGCCAATACTGTTGTTTACCCAATGAACGATGACACATGGAATAATACTTCCTGAACGGCTATACATCCATCCTAATAGTACTCCCATGAGAAGGGCATGAGGAATTTGCGCAGGATTACCGTGAATAATGGCAAATAGAACTGCAGAAAGTAGAATTGCCTTCCATTTGAAGTTCTTCACCCCTTTCTCCTCGAAATAGTTTGCAGCAGTTCTCTGTATTGCCCCTCTGAAGACTATTTCTTCTGCTATAGGAGCGAGGATTCCTATCTGCAAATAGCCCCATGGACTTTGCAAAATCATTTTGAACACATCTTCGAGAATATCTTTTTTCCATGCCTCAGGAATAAGAGCTTCTAATAGCATAGACGGAATTATTATGCTTACCGCGAGTATAGCCGACCAATAAGCACTTTCCCTTAGTTTCTTTCCTTGAAGTATTCTTTTCACTGGTGTCCATTTTGCAGCCACGAAGACAATGATTGTTATGATGCTTGAAATGGCAGAGATTGTTATGAGTTTTTCTCCAGACATATCGAAACTGTCAGTCATAAGACTCCAAATTGTTCCAATGAATAATGAGCAACACACTTGTATGATGGCTGAAACAAGGAAATATAATGCTACTTTTCTCATTTCTTTATGAATTAATTTCTGTTATAAAAAGATTTCGTATGAGTTATTATTGTTACACCAGTTATTACCTTAAAGCAGGAGTTTAGCTTCCTCATTATTCCCCTCGCGAATCATCTGCCTGATGAGAGAAGAACAGATGGGCTTTCCATTGTAAAGACCGCATTCTTCTGGTTTCGGACCAATAACGACCTCTATACCAATCTGCTTTCCGTAGTTGATGTACGACTCTGCGTTTTCCTCCGGATTACGTTTCCCAAAACGGTTGTCGTAGCCAATTACTAATGTTCTAACTCCTAGTTTTTTGTAGAGAACATTTTCCATGAAGTCATAAGCCGTCTGTTGCATGAATTCTCTGTTGAAGGAGAGAATAGTTACATTGTCTATTTTATTCTCCTTCAATTTCCTTACCCTTTCATCAAGAGAGAGAATAGGATGTGGTGCTCGCTCAGGGCATATAACCTCCATAGGATGTTTATCGAAGGTCACTACCATTGTCTTCTGCCCTCTATCTTTTGCCAGCAGTCTTACCTTCTCTAACACCTTTTGATGTCCTCTGTGAACGCCATCATAGTTTCCTATTGTAGCACAGAAAAAGTCTTCCATAACCTCAAGATTTAAAGTTTTCTAAAACAGGTGTATTCTTATATTTTACGAAACGGTATATTTCCCCTATCCATAATACTGGAGAAGTTGCAAGTATAATAACCGCCCATTCTTTCCAAGACATTGGTACGCAGCGGAACATCTCCCCTCCAAAGGTTACTATCATCCATTGCCCGAGCAGTATGCATGCCACAATGAATAACATTCCTTTCTCTGCATACAATCGTCTGAAAGCACTGTGATGAGAGTTTACAGCCTTGGCATTAAAGAGATTCCATAGCTGTAACATCACGAATGTTGTGAAGAACCATGTTAGTTCCCTTGGGTCAATACCCTTGTCTGTGTATTCCTCCCAACCGAAAGTCAACACTCCTTCGCAATGCAGTAGGAATAGGAACATCACCACAAACATTCCTAATCCGGTGGCTGCTATTCCTCTGATTATATTCTTAGAAAGAATAAAGTCTGTTTGCTTTCTTGGCTTTTCTTTCATAACCTCTCGTGAAGGTGATAGTGATGCGAGAGCAAGTGCTGCAAATGTGTCCATAATAAGGTTCACCCATAAAATCTGAGTGATTGTAAGCGGCATCTCTGTTCCAACGAGTGAGCCAGCAATGACGAGCAACAAAGCCACTACGTTCACCACTAATTGGAAGTAAAGGAATCTCTGAATATTCCGATACAGAGATCGTCCCCAAAGCACAGCGTTTACAATCGACGCGAACGAGTCGTCAAGGAGTGTCATGTCTGATGCTTCTTTTGCAACATTTGTTCCAGAGCCAAGAGAAAGTCCTACATGTGCGTAGTTTAAGGCTGGAGCATCATTTGTGCCATCTCCAGTTACGGCAACGGTTTCTCCATGTTTTTGCAGCATTTGCACAAGTCGTTGCTTGTCAGTAGGTCGTGCTCTTGACATTACATGAATATCTTGTGCCACCTTATAAGCCTCTTCATTGCTCAGTTTACTGAACTCTGCACCTGAGATAGACCATCTCTTTCCGTTTTCTTCCTTTTGTGGCAGGATGCCTATCTGTTTCGCAATCTCCCGAGCTGTAATATCTACGTCACCTGTAACGATCTTTATCTTTATTCCAGCATCATCACATTGTCGTACTGCTCCTGCAACATCTGGACGAATAGGGTCGCTGATGCCAAAGATCGCTTGAAGAGTGAAATTTTTTTCGCCTTCTTTAGCTGCAAGAGCTAATGTGCGCATAGCCTTCGACTGATATTTCTTCAGTGTCTTCTCCGCCTCAAGGCGCTCTTCCTCTGTCATTGTGCATTGTTCTAACACAATCTCAGGAGCTCCTTTTAAAAATGTTACTGTATTTCCGTCTTTTCTTCTTACAGTTGTAAGCATCTGCTTCGTCTCTGTAGAGAATGGGATTTGTTCTACAATCTCAGCTTTCTGACGTATTTTCAGGTAATCTTGTTGTTGGCTTTTCAGCCAAAGCAACAACGACACCTCGGTAGGATTTCCTATTCCCTTTTCGCCATCAAGATGTGCCGTTGTGTTTACTGCGATTGCCTCTGCAAGACATTCTTCAATTCCGAAAATTCTCTTTTCTTCCTTAGAGCTTGCAGTATTATAATTCTCTGATGCGCGTGTATTATTATAATAAGGTATATATTCCGCTCCTACTTGCATTTTGTTTTGTGTGAGCGTACCCGTTTTGTCTGTGCAAATAACCGTCACCGCGCCCATTGTCTCGCAGGCGTGCAGTTTTCTTACGAGGTTCTGGCTTTTCAGCATTCTTCTCATGTTTAATGCGAGTGAGAGTGTTACGGCCATTGGCAATCCCTCTGGAACAGCCATAGCAATCAGTGAGACAGCCATCATGAGATATCTGAGAATAATTGTCAGCATCATCAGATAGTTTGCATCTGGTTCTCCTATTGTCTTCCAGATATCGTTCACAAGAATGTCGTGACCAAGGAATAGGCAGGCAGAGATAATTGATAGTGAGAGTCCGTATTTGCTTATTAGTTTCCCCAGTCGGTCGAGCTGAAGGCTCAGTGGCGTTTTAACGTCTGTATTCTCAGATGATTTCTTTGCCACCTTTCCAATTTCTGTATTGTCTCCTATTGCAGTAACCACAAAGCGTCCTCTTCCGTTCATCACCATTGTAGAGCGCATTACGTAGTTTTTTGCATAGGCTTCTTCGGATTTTTTTTCTTCGTCTGTACACTCCTTGCTTGTAATTGGCTCTCCGGTAAGCATTGACTCATCTACCTGTAGGGAGGTGCATTCCTCAAGAACTCCATCTGCTGGAATTTCGTCTCCTGTCTCAATAATTACCTGGTCGCCCACCACTAATTCCTTCCTTGGAATGAGCTGCACCTGCCCATTTCGTATCACCTTTACCTTTTGTTCTTCGTTCAGTTGTGTGAGGACATCGAATTTCTTTGCTGCATCTCTTTCAAAGAGAAATCCCACTGTTGTGGCAAGGAAGATGGCTATGAAGATGCCGATTGTTTCAATATACTGTTTTTCTATTATTGCGAGAATAAGAGATACAGAAGCTGCTACGAGCAGAATCTGTATGATAGGGTCTTGGTATTTTTCAAGGTATAGTTTCCATAGCGACTGCTTCTTAGGCGGAGTAAGGATGTTCCATCCGTACTGCTGCCTTAAGGCGGTCACCTCATGGTCTGTTAATCCTGTTATGTAAGTTTCTTTAGTCATTATTGTACTTATATAAATGCATATTCCCATCATCCTGCCTCAAAACAAGATGATGGGAACTATAGATATTTGCGAAGGATTCTCATCCAGCCTTTTTCTTGCCGTGGCATCTCTCCAATTTTAGGAGCAAGATGAAGAAAGAGATTTTTTCTTTTCTCCTATGCAATAAATGCTTGTACGGCTCAATCAAGAGTCCCCTTGCTTGCGCATTACGGGATTTTCCGCATTATATATTTTCAATTCTTGAGAAACTCAAGTTTCTTTGTTACTTGAGGACTTTATTCCCTTCAGTTACTTGGAAAACTCAAGTTCCTACAGTTTTTTTTTAGAAGTCGAAATCGTCGAGAACATCAGAGAAATCCTTTACTGGCTCTGGCTGCTGAGGAGTCTGCTGAGGCTGGTTGTTCTCATGACGAGGATGACGCTCCTGACGCTCTGGGCGAGGGCGGCGTTCCTGATGCTCACCACGCTCTGGACGAGGGCGGCGCTCACCACGCTCTGGGCGAGGACGACGCTCACGTTCCTGATATCCCTCTGGCTTCTCGATGAGCACTCTGTGAGAGAGCTTGTACTTGCCAGTCTTCTGGTCGATATCGATAAGCTTCACCTTAATCTCGTCACCCTCCTTGATGCCTGCCTCTTCAACAGTCTCAAGGCGCTTCCAGTCGATTTCAGAAATATGGAGGAGGCCATCCTTACCAGGGAGAATCTCTACGAAGCATCCGTAAGGCATGATGGAGCGTACAATACCATTGTAAACCTCACCAATCTCTGGAATAGCCACAATGCCCTTGATCTTTGAGATGGCGGCATCGATAGACTCCTTGTTTGGTGCAGACACCTGTACGTGTCCAACGCCGTCAGCCTCGTCAATGGTGATTGTAGCACCAGTGTCTTCCTGCATCTGCTGTATGATTTTTCCACCAGGACCAATCACAGCGCCAATGAACTCCTTAGGAATATCGAGAGCCACGATACGTGGTACGTGTGGCTTGAGCTCTGCACGTGGTTCAGCGATAGTGTCTGTTATGCAGTTGAGAATATGCTCACGACCTGCCTTTGCCTGTGCGAGAGCCTTTTCGAGAATCTCGTATGATAGTCCGTCGCACTTGATATCCATTTGGGTAGCAGTGAGACCGTCCTTTGTACCTGTTGTCTTGAAGTCCATATCTCCGAGGTGATCCTCATCACCGAGAATATCAGAGAGCACAGCATACTTGTCTTCTCCTGGATTCTTGATAAGTCCCATAGCGATACCAGATACAGGCTTCTTCATAGGAACTCCGGCGTCCATAAGAGCGAGTGTTCCGGCACATACAGTAGCCATAGAAGAAGAGCCGTTAGACTCAAGAATCTGGCTCACTACACGCACTGTGTAAGGGAAATCAGCAGGAATCTGCCCCTTCAGACCACGCCATGCGAGGTGCCCGTGACCAATCTCGCGACGTCCTACACCACGCTGTGCTTTTGCCTCACCAGTACAGAAAGGAGGGAAGTTATAGTGGAGGAGGAATCTCATGTAGCTCTTCTCCAAAACGTTGTCAACCATCTTCTCATCCATCTTGTTACCAAGGGTAACCGTTGTGAGCGACTGTGTCTCACCACGTGTGAAGATAGAAGAGCCGTGAGGCATTGGGAGAGGACTCACCTCACACCAGATAGGGCGAATGTCTGTTGTCTTACGACCGTCGAGACGAATGCCTTCGTCAAGGATGCAACGACGCATTGCGTCTTTCTCAACATCGTGGTAGTACTTGTCTACGAGAGCGTATTTCTCTTCAAGCTCCTCCTCTGTAAGCTCAGAGTGAGCGGCTGTGTATGCCTCCTTGAAGTCTTCCTTGATTTTCTCGAAAGCCTCTGCACGCTCCTGCTTCTCAAGAGCCTGCTTAACAACATCGTAGCACTTCTGATAGCAGTCGGTGTTCACCTGAGCCTTGAGGTCGTCGTCGTTAACCTCGTGGCAGTACTCGCGCTTCACATCAGTTCCTAATTCCTTCATGAGTTCTTCCTGCATCTCGCACATTGGCTTGATGGCAGCATGAGCGGCTTTGAGAGCGTTGAGGAGGTCTGCCTCCTGCACTTCCTTCATCTCGCCTTCCACCATCATGATATTGTCCTTTGTAGCACCTACCATGAGGTCCATATCTGCAGACTTCATCTGCTCGAAAGTAGGATTGATAACGTATTCGCCATTGATACGTGCTACACGAACCTCTGAGATTGGGAACTCGAAAGGTATGTCTGAGCATGCTAAGGCACAGCTGGCTGCAAATCCTGCAAGAGCGTCTGGTTGGTCAACGCCGTCGGCAGAGAAGAGGATAACGTTAACATACACCTCAGCGTGGAAATCACTTGGGAACAATGGTCGCAGAGCACGGTCTACGAGTCGGCAAACGAGAATCTCATCATCGCTCGCCTTTCCTTCACGTTTTGTAAAACCGCCAGGGAATCGTCCGGCAGCAGCATACTGCTCACGGTATTCTACCTGAAGAGGCATAAAGTCTGTTCCTGGAACAGCATCTTTCGCTGCGCAAACAGTTGCTAAGAGCACGGTGTTTCCCATACGCAGTGTACAAGAGCCGTCTGCCTGTTTTGCGAGCTTTCCTGTCTCGATTGTTATCTGACGTCCGTCAGGCAATGAGACTGTCTTTGTAATTACGTTCATTTCTTTTTTTTAAGCATCTAAAAAGGGCTAAGAATAGGCATACTTCACCTTTCTTTTAACCCTTAAATATTACATCTTGAATAAAAATCATGCAAATATAATAAAAATTTCTCAACTTATCTATATAATATGTGTAGAATAAGCCGTTTATTATTGTTTTTTAAGGATTTGTAGTATAGAAAAGGCATTTTGAAGAAGAAAAAATGAGATTTTCAGCTCATGACCCATTCTGACAAGTATACTCTCTTCAAGGGGAGGTGTCAGAGATTTTCCTTGCCTTCTTTCTATCAAGAGAGGGTGTCAGAGTTCTTCTTCACCCTCTTCCTCAAGAACCTTCTTGACAATTTCCTCTGCCCTTTCCTTGTCTTCCTCGTTTATGCGGATTCTCCATCCCGGAATAGGACAAGCGCCCATAGCAATTCCGAGATTTTCTTCATCAATCACAATATGCGGAATGTCTACTTCGTTGAACACCTCGCTAATTTTCTGCGCCACAAATCTGTTGTCGCATTTAATGATTTCTATTACCTTTGACATATTCTTTCTCTTTTATGGTGGGAATTAATAGAAGCCCACCTTATTGTTTTAATTCACTTTAAGATACTCGTACATCAGAGACACTTGTTATGGCTAAATGCTATCGTAAAGATTTCTGTGTTGTGCAATGTTGAGAAGTCAAATTCCTCTTGCATTTCCTTCCGCATGTGTTCATAGTATGCTGGTCATAAGCTGAGTATATGCTGAGTATATGTGAGTCATATATTTTATCAGAAAATGATATGAGAAATATATAACCAGCATATAAGGAACAAATAGCATAAAAGTACGTGAGCATTGTGTGAGAAAACGAGTTCAACTAACAACAAATTTGCTTACAACTTTTTCCTGAACCTCTCTTTATTTCTCCTTTATAAACACCACACAAACAGAGCCAATGAGAAGGAAGATACCTGCCACAACCATCATAAACGGCTGGTTAGAAGTGCCGTTCTCGGCAAGAGGTAGAGCAGAGAGAATCACGCCACCTAACAAAGCAGCAATGATCTGAGGAAGGCAGATGGTGCCGTTAAAGAGTCCGAGATAAGTGCCCATGTGCCCACGACCCTCAAGTGCGTTTGTGAGGAGAGTGAACGGATATGCAAGCATAGCAGCCCAACCGCAGCCGATAAGGAGAAAAGATACGAAAAGTAAGTGCTGATCGGTTACAAATGCCATGGAGATAAATCCTATTCCTCCAAGAATGAGACTGATGGTGTATCCCAACTTTGTGCTCTTGATGTTCGGAATTACAGTTGCCCAAAGCACAGAGCCGATTGCCTGAACAGCGAAGAGAATTCCCACCCAGTTGCTTGCTGCCTGATATGCCTGCGACTTCACGTCCAGCTCACCGTTGAGAATAGGAGTGTCAAACGCATTTGCTGCTACTGTACCGTTTGTATATGTCCACATGAAAAGGAAGGCTGCCCAGCAGAAGAACTGCACAATTCCGATTGTCCAGAATGCTGATGGCGCTTTCACAAGGAGAGTGAGCATTCCTGGTTCGTCTGCCTTCTCTCCTGCTGGTTCCTCTACATGGTTGTATTCATTGTAATCCTTTGGATTCCACTCTTTTACCTTTATTGTGGTGTAAATCACACAGAGAATGAGAATTGCCGCACCAATATAGAATGAGTATATCACAGAGTCTGGAACAACACCCTCTGGAGCTGTGTTCTTTATGCCTATCCATGTGAAGAGGAAAGGAAAGACATAGCCCACCACACTACCTGCATTGCACAGGAAAGACTGGATAGAATACGCCTTCTTCTTCTGCTCCTCGTTAACCATGTCGCCAACAAGCATCTTAAAAGGCTGCATAGCCATGTTGATGGAAGTATCGAGAAGCATGAGCATTACAAGTCCGAAGAGCATCACGGCTGTCATCGTGCCCCAGATAAGGGTGGTGTTGTCGAGGTGCAGAGAACCTGCATTTGGCAAAAGACACATCACGGCAACTGCTACTGCCGCACCAAGGAAAAGGTATGGAATTCTGCGACCCCAGCGACACCAAGTGCGGTCGGAATATTTTCCTACCAGTGGCTGAACAATAATTCCCATCAGTGGAGGGAGCACCCAGAAGAAGGAAAGCGAGTGTGGGTCAGCACCTAATGTAGAGAATATTCTTGAGATATTTGCTGACTGAAGGGCATATGCAATCTGCACGCCGAAGAATCCGAAGCTGAGGTTCCAGAGTCCCCAGAAACTCATGTTAGGTTTTTGTTTCATTTTTCTTTAAATGGTAAAAAAATATTTTTTTATTCTCTTTGTTATTATAAAAGCCTTTGCCTTAAATCATAAAGATCTTTGCCAAAAAATAAGAAAGGTCTTTGCCATAAGTAACTAATGTCTTACTTCGTTGTTTCTCTGATAACAAGCTTTGTCATCACAATTCTCTTATTCACCTTTTCGGCAGGAAGAATTCCTTCTATTTCTTTTATAAGAATGTCTGCCGCCTCACGCCCTACCTCCTGACCACGTTGGTTCACAGATGTTAGCTGAGGGTCTGAGGCACGTGAACGGAAACCGTCTGAGAATCCGAATATTGAAATGTCTTTCGGCACTTTCAGCCCCTTTTTCTTAACTGCGCGAAGAATGCCAATGGCAGTGTCGTCGTTGATGGCAAAGAAAGCATCTGGGCGCTCTTCTAAAGCAAGAAGTTCTGGAGTGATTTTCTCTGCATCTTCGCGGTTGTCGCAAATGCGTGTGAGGTTGCTATCATACTTCAGGCCATATTTCAGAAGAGCATCCTTGTAACCATTAAATCGATTCTTGGAAATCTCCATATGCATTGGTGAGCCATAGAAGGCAATGCGCTTGCAGCCAGTCTTTACCAGATATTCCACAGCATTGAAAGCACCATTATAGTCGTCTACAACAACTCTTGAGGCATTTATTCCGTGACAGATACGGTCGTAGAAGACAAGAGGGATTCCTTTCTGCTGAAGTTCAAGGAAATGGTCGTAGTTCTTAGTGTCTTTCGCTAACGATACGATGATTCCTGAGACACGACTTTCGTTAAACGAACGGCATAGCTCAACCTCCTCTTCATAGCACTCATGACTCTGTCCGACGAAGACCTTATATCCTCGCCTTCTCGCCTCTTCTTCCACACCATCAAGAACGGTGGCGAAATAATAATGCACCACCTCAGGAAGTATTATTGCAATAATCTTCTTCGGCTTTATTTTCGTGTTGCGAAGGTCCTTGGCGATGATATTCGGAGTGAAATTATGCTCCTGGGCATAGCGCTGTATCATCTCTCGTTTTTCTCGTGAGATGATACTCGAATTGCTTAAGGCTCTGGAGACTGTAGCAATAGAGATGCCTAATTCCTTGGCGATATCCTTCATTGTGAGGACTTTGTTTTCGTTCATAAATGCTAAAGTGACAGTATATATTATTGTGAAAAATAGCTTTAGTAGGTAAGCGGTAGGCGAACGGAAGACTAATAAACAGTTAAGAAGCGTCTAAGAAGCGTCTAAGAAGCGTCTAACAAACGGTTAACAAGCGTCTAACAAACGGTTAAGAAGCGTTGTCTGAAACTTGTTTTTCTCTGTCTTCTTCTTTTCGGGTGCAAAGTTACATAAGTTTTATGAAATATCCAACTAATTTGTTTATTAATAATGTATGTCTTATGAAAACGTTTGCATTTGCGAAATATAATTTTTTCTTACATTTTGTTATCATGTTTATAATAAAGGGAGTACCTTTGCAACAGAAATCAGAATTCATACAAAGCCCTCGAGTTCTGCTGACTAACAAAGTGAAAGGAAATGTATGCTATTCCGATAAATTTTTAATTAATTATATAACTAAACTTAACAAAATTCTAATGAAGCAGGTATTTCTTACAATCCCGCAGCGAGCTATAATGCTCCTGTTTGGACTCATGCTTTCTCTCGGAGCTTTTGCACAGATCACTGTCAATGGCCTCGTGAAAGATGCTACCGGCGAAGGAGTTATTGGTGCTACGGTCCGCGTTGTTGGACAGGACGGTGGTACGGTTACAGACTTTGACGGTAAGTTTGTGATTACATGTGCTGAGGGTGCTTCCCTCCAAATTTCCTCTGTCGGCTATCAGACAGTAACGGTTCAGGCAAAGCCAGAACTCGTTGTTGTGCTGAAAGACGATGCTCAGATGCTCGAAAACGTGGTTGTAATCGGTTACGGTGTAGCAAAGAAGAACGACCTTACTGGTTCTGTAACCGCTATCAAGCCAGACG